>Ga0335073_10014448_pt1 | contig 11063 bp, 11 predicted proteins | sample Lox_Sample_22_FD_207093 | JGI IMG/M metagenome (GOLD analysis project Ga0335073, IMG submission 207093) | Soil microbial communities from Loxahatchee National Wildlife Refuge, Florida, United States - Lox_Sample_2.2 | ecosystem: Environmental > Terrestrial > Soil > Wetlands | place: USA... | reverse complement strand
ATTCTCTGGTACTTCGGTATAGAAAGTGGTGGGTATGAACCTGAAAGCGGGGTGATCTTCGACCGCTCCGGTAATCTCTACGGCACAACTCGCGAGGGCGGTACAGGAGGCGGCGGAACGGTTTACGAACTGTCGCCCTCCGGCTCGGGCTGGACCTATACTGTCCTGACTTCCAACTCTAATTCAACCCTCGATGCTGGCGTGGTCATGGATGGACAGGGCAACCTGTTCGGCGCTTCGTGTTGCGGTCGTTTCTATGACCGGCCGGGCGTCGTCTTTGAGCTGACGCCATCCAATGGCGGTTGGACCTTCAATACGCTGTACGCCTTTGATTCAAATGGTTCGGGACCGGAGTACAGTCCCACGCTGGACGCAGCCGGTAACGTTTACGGCACGTCCATCGGGACGGGCTTGAGCAACATGGGCGAGGTTTTTAAGCTTACGCCTTCAAACGGCGGCTGGATCTACAACTCCGTCAGCTTTGATGGCAGCAACGGATCGGATCCCGTTGGCAGCGTAATCCTCGACGCGGCAGGGAACATCTACGGCACAGCGGAGGACGGCGGAAATGGGGGGTGCAACATATACGGGAGCATGGGCTGCGGTGTCGTTTGGGAGATCACGCAGTAGAGCAATCAGCAGTCAGCAATCAGCCCAGGCGGCTGTTTGTAATGCGCCCAAGGCTGCGCCGGAGACGCATTCCGCCGGGTGGAAGTTGCTTGTGCAATCGCCCGATCTCGCCAGCCCCATCACTGGCCGGAACGAATTACGATTTTGGCGTTTTTGAATAATCCATGTCCGGCGATTCGGGTTATCATACGCACGCGTTTCAGGGCCTGTTCTCAACAATAAGGAGCTTGCCATGAACCAGACCATCCGCCGGATCGCTCTCTTCTTCTGCCTCACGCTTTCGCTTGTGGTTCTCTGCAACCTAGCCCAGGCACAGACCTTCATCACGCTGCACACCTTTACCGGAAACGATGGCAAGTTCCCACGCGCGCATCTAACTCTGGACAGGGCCGGCAATCTCTACGGAACCGCCTCGGAAGGAGGATTCACCGACGGAGGAACTGCGTTCAAGCTATCGCCGAGAAATGGCAACTTCACATTTTCCCTCCTCTACACCTTCTATGAGAACCCAAACGATGCCGCTCTCCCCGGGGCGGTCGTTCTTGCTTCCGATGGAACCCTCTACGGAAGCAGTCTGGGCGGGGCAAACCAGGATGGCGCGGTATTCAGGCTCAGGCCTCCAGCATCCATCTGCGCTTCCATTTCCTGTCCCTGGACGGAGAATATTGTTTATTCCTTTCAAGGGGCCAGCGATGGTTGCGGCCCTGAAGATATTGTCTTCGACGCTTCGGGCGATATTGTCGGAGCTACGAACGACCTCGATTGCCTACATGCAGGTACGGTTTACGAATTGACGCCGTCCGGAAGTGGTTGGACCTATAACCTGCTCTACACTTTTGTCCGTAATGATAGTTACGATCCCAGTAGCGCATTGGTTATCGACCATGCCGGGAACCTGTATGGCACGACGTTATACGGCAGCGGCGGTTCGGGTACGGTGTATCAGCTCACGAACTCGGGCGCTGGCTGGGTCCACAACACGCTCTACCTCTTCAACGAAATGACGGGCGCTTACCCCTTCGGGGTCATTCTGGATAGTGCAGGCGACCTGTTCGGGGGTACTGAAGGGGGCGGCAGCAATAATCGCGGTGCTGTTTACGAGCTGACCGCTGGTTCGGGAGGGTGGACGTTCAACAGCTTATTTAACTTCACAGGCTTGAACTCGAACAGCGGCCCTAACGCGCCTTTAACCATGGATAGCCAGGGGAATCTCTACGGCACGACCTACGGTGGTGGTGCTTATGCCTACGGAAATGTGTTCAAGCTGACACCGTCGGCGAACGGCTGGATCTACACCGATCTGCATGATTTCACCAACTACAGCGATGGGAGCGCTCCATCGGGACAGATCGTAATTGATGCGAACGGCAATCTGTACGGAACCTGCAGCGCGGGTGGGGATCTTACGGGAAGTGAATGCGTGCAGTCGAGCGGCTGTGGGACGGTGTGGGAGATTACGCCGTAAACCCCAGGCAGAATATTTCACATTTCCAGGGCCTGTTGGCTGTGAATAAGGAGCTTGCCATGTGCCGAATCACATGCCGGATCGCTGTTTTCTTCTGCTTCGCGTTTTGCCTTGCGGTTCTCTCCAACGTAGCCCAGGCGCAGACCCATACCATCACCGTACTGCACAACTTTACCGGCGGCACAGACGGAGCCTTTCCCGACTCCGGGTTGACCGTGGACCGTGCGGGAAACTTTTACGGCACGGCCAACCGTGGTGGGGCGAGCGACCTAGGAGTGGTCTTCCGCCTGTCGCACGCCGGATCAGGCTGGGTCTTGACGACGCTGTACAGTTTTAAGAACGATGACCTCGATGGCGCGAATCCGTCTAGCGGCGTTGTCTTTGGGCCCGACGGGAGCCTCTACGGCACAACTTACTTTGGCGGACAGTACCGCCAAGGCACGGTTTATCGTCTGCAGCCCTCGCCTACGGCCTGCCACTCGGTGATCTGTTCCTGGGAGGAAACGGTGATCCACTCGTTTGGCGCCGGCGACGACGGGGCATACCCTGGTTATGGCAATCTGCTCTTCGACCAGGCCGGCAATCTCTATGGCACAACCCAGGAGGGCGGATTCGGCGAGGGTGGTGTAATTTTCGAGCTCACACCCTCCAATGGCGGCTGGACGGAGAGTGTTCTTTGGTCCTTCCTCCAGGAGAGCGGATTCGATCCGGTCAGCGGCCTGATCTTCGACAGCTCCGGCAATCTCTACGGCACAACCGAGTTGGGCGATGGAGGCCCCGGAGTGGTTTACCAACTGTCGCCCTCCGGCTCGGGCTGGAACTACAATGTCCTGGCTCCCATTCGCTTCACTGAGGCAATCACCTGTGGCGGCGTGGTCATGGATGGGCAGGGCAACTTCTTTGGCACCTCCGGTTGTGGAGCAGCGGCCGGCGGCATCTTCGAGGTGTCGCCATCCGGCGGCGGTTGGACCTTCAACGTGCTGCACAGCTTTTCGGGTGATGTTACCGGACCCTTCGACACGCCGACGCTGGATGCGGCCGGCAATGTTTACGGCACGTCGAACGGGACGGGCTTGTTCGATATCGGCGAAGTTTTTAAGCTGACGCCGTCGAATGGCGGCTGGACCTATACCTCAGTCAGCTTTGATGGCAGCAATGGACAGCGCCCCGTCGGCAGCGTAATCCTCGACGCGGCAGGCAACATCTACGGCACAGCATCTAGCGGCGGCGCCAATGACGATGGCGTGGTATGGGAGATCACGCCGTAGCTCTCCATTGGTGTGAAATCGCCGTTACACTCATTGAATCACGGGCTTCTGATCGCGCGCGGCGAGACCGGGGCCTGGCGCGATTGTGGCGTGATCTCCCAGACCACTCCAAACCCCGGTGCGCCGCCAGCCGAGGCGGTGCCGTAGAGATTGCCCTGGCTGTCCATGACCAGATTGCCCGACGGATACTTGCCATCATCACCACCGGTGAAGCTATAAAGCGTGTACTCGGTGTATCCGCCATCGGACGGAATTAACTTGATGACCTGCCCGTATCCCAAAAAGCCAGACGTGAGGACCGTAGCGTAGAGGTTGCCCGCGGCGTCCATCAGCAGAGGGCCGTCGGCGCCGCCATCTTGCTGCTCCGGGTGAAATGCGTAGAAAGCATTGAAGGACCAGTTGCCGCTGGAGTTGGTCAGCTCAAACGCCGTTCCGCCCCCAAGTTGTCCGCCATCAACCGTGGTGCCGTAGAGGTTGCCGGCGCTGTCCATAATCATGGTGGCGAGTGGCGTATTGCCGCTGCTGGTGGACTGAAATTCGTAGAGAGCATTGGTCGTCCATCCCGATCCTGAGGGCGTCAACTGAAAGACGGTGCCGCAGCCGTTGTAGCTCCCATAGTCGCAACCGAGAGTTCCTCCTCCGGCGCTGGTGGTTCCGTAGAGATTGCCGGAGGCATCGAACACCAGGCCGCCATACGGTCCTTTGCCGTCGGGCAGGTCGCTGATCACCGTCTCTTGCCACGAGCCATTCGAGGGCGTCAATTCAAGACGGTGCCCCAACTATGGTCGCCGCCCTCGTACGTCGTGCCGTAAAGGTTGCCCGCGTGATCGAACAAGACTTCGCTGTAAGGCTCCCCGCCATCGTCGCTTCCGGTGAAGAGATAGAGGGCGGTCTCATCCCACGGACACAGCGACGTCTTGCACACCGTCGGGGGAGGCTTGAGGTTGAACACCGTTCCTTGTCCCAAGCCACCAACCGAAGTTGTGCCGTAGAGAGTTCCATTGGGACCGAAGATTACTCTGGAGAAGGGAGCTTCGCCATCCGTGCCGCGGAAGCTGTAGAGCGTATCGGAGACCCAGCCCAGTCCGCCGGCGGTGAGTCGGAACACGGTGCCGCAACCGTTCAAACCCGACATAACGCAAGGCCCTGTGCCTCCGCGCCAGGTTGTTCCGTAGAGTCTTCCAGCCTGGTCAATCGTCAGTCCCGCGTAGGGATTCGCGCCATCCGGCCCGATGAAGGTGTGAATGACGGAGAAGGTCTGCGCCTGCGCAGTTGGCACGGCGATCATCGCTCCCGCCGCCACCAGAAACAGAGCGACTCTGACAATGTCAGAGAACAGCTTTTTACAAAAACCTTTTCCCGGTCGACCCAGGCACCATGGCACACCTCCCGTAGCGCGCGCATTATCCTCCGCTCCTATGGGGAAGTCAATGTTCATTCCTGCTCGGGCTAGTCAAATCCGGCGAGTTCGTTCGATCGCGAAATTGAGTTGACCCGGAGCGGCTATGGCGCGAATGTCATGGGCGCCGGTCGAACGATAGAGTTGAGGTGTGGAACATGGCATATCAGAAGAGAAGCACAACCGTGGTTGGCACTACTGCGGCGCGGGCGTTGATCAGGCTATGTTTCGTTGGGATATTGGCAACAGCAGTTCTGGCGCCGGCGCCAACGGAGATGGCGTGGTATGGGAGACCACGCCGTAGCTCTCAATCGGGGTTAAATCGCCATTACGCTCACAATCCCCGGATCGCAACCGCTCTGTATCCGGCAACTGGGCCTTGCTTGGGCTGTCCGCAGTTTGCAACCGTCACTTGACCGGCACGATCTTCAACGTGGTGACCTGGCGAATCCACCTTGCGGGCCTCTTGTCACCGGGCGCAACCACGCGAAATGGCCCTTCCTTCGCGTCCAGCGGCTTTCCGTCTCGCTTATCGGCGAGAAGGATCTCACGCTGGGCAAACGCCGGATCACACTCCGCCAGAGCAAAAACTACCCGATAACCGTCCGCCGCCTCAATGAGCAATGCGTCTGCCATGCGCGGCCCGCGAAGTTTGTCGCCCAGCTCAATTCCTGCCGAGGCCAGCAGCGCGGCCAAAGGCACACCTTCGAACTGGGCAGCGACGTCGTGATCCCGTACACTCACCGTCTCGTGCGGCATCGCTGCAATCTGAGCCTTGGTGAAAACCGTGGCATGGCCGATCGCATCGGTCACTTGCAGCGTTTGTGCCTTCGAAGCCGGCAGGAAAAAGAGCCAGAGAGCCCCTATCCAAAGCAACGAATATCGTTTGCGACGCGCCAGTCCGTACCTCCGGGGAAGTGCTACCGGTCAGGATAACGCCAGAGTGGTCAGTCCTTCTGCAGCATGACCTCGGTTGACTTGATGACGACCTTAACCACGTCGCCTTTCTTGAGCGCCATCTCCTCAGCGCTTCTGCGTGTGATCACGCTCTCGACCAGGTTGTCACCAACCCGGACGAAGACGTGGGCCATGACTCCACCCAGTTGAATCTCCTCGACGGTTCCTTTGAGCTGGTTGCGAGCTGAAAGTGTCATGGCACCAGCATACTTCAGTCTTCCTGGTAAGGTGAACTCCCCAGGGTAGTATCCTCATTTCAATTCACAACTAGGACACTGCCAACTCCCGGCCTCTCATTCCGGCCGCCTGCGCGGGCAAACCTCCCGAAGCTCGCCTCCATCCCAAAGATCAATAGGAGTTGGCGTATCCGTCAGGCAAGCCGACGGCCCCCTCCAACCTCGACTTACAAACTCAGGAGCTCATTGTGAAGTACAGCAAGACGCTCGGCGCCGTATGCACGGCGCTCTTCGCTTTCATATGCGCTGGTGGAATTGCCGCTCAGAATGTTGTTTCCCACGGCACATCGACCACGGCGTATGTCTATGTTTCCAGCAACAACAACAACACCTCGCAGATCTCCGCCTACGCGGCCACGCTGACCGGCTACCTGATACCGGTTCCCGGCTCGCCCTTCACCACCAGCGGCGTGAGATATATGGCCCTGAACAACCACTGGCTCTTCGGCACCGACATGGTGAACATCTATTCGTTTTCCATCGCCTCCAACGGCGCCATCGCGCAGGTGGGCTCGGTCAACGCGCAGCAGTACAACAATCCCGCCGGCAGCGGCGGCCCGGTTACGCTGTTCCTCGATCACACCGGCGCCACCTTGTACGACGGCGATATCTACGGCTACCAGGGCACCAATACCTATCAGTACTGGACCGTCGACCAGCAGAACGGCAGCCTTACCTTTCTCGGACTGAATCCCTCCGCCAGCATCCAATTCGACCAGCCGCTGAGCTTCATCGGCAACAACCAGTACGCCTATGGAGCGAACTGTTATCACTTCAACAGTCCAGACATCTTTGGTTTTCAGCGCGCCAGCAACGGCACACTGACCCTGCTGGACATCAATCCGCCAATCCCTCCGGCGCCGGAGGGGGAGTACTGCCCGTTCTTCGCGGCCGCCGATCCCACCAATAACCTGGCGATTTCGATGTTTCCCGCCGTCGACGGGACGCAGGCGGGGCCGCCGCAGATCGCCGACTACGCCGCCGACAGCGATGGCAACCTGACCACGCAGAGCACGGCCAACAACATGCCGGTCACCTCGGTATCGAGCGTCAACACGCTGGCCATGGCGCCCTCCGGACAGCTGCTCGCCGTGGGCGGAAGCGCGGGGCTGCAAGTGCTGCACTGGAACGGTGCGAACCAGGCGACCCTCGACACGCCGCTGCTGACCAGCGACAACATCACGCAGGCGTTCTGGGATGACGCCGGGCATCTCTATGCCGTCAGCCCGTCAGCCAATCACCTGCATGTATTCATGGTGACGCCAACGCGGTATAGCGAGGCTCCGGGCTCGCCGTACACCATTTCCGGCGTGGAGAACCTGATCGTACTGCCGAAGTAGTTCGGAAGCAGCCGATTGGGAGTCGGATCATCGAGGATCCAGGTTCGCTTAAAGGACGGGCGAATCCTGCCGGCAGGCTCCTCTAAAATCGTTCACCACGGAAGCACGGAATAACATTCAAAGAACTTCCGTGCCTTCCGTGTTTCCGTGGTGAATCTTCGTTACCAGCAGCTATCTGGCTCTGCTGACATCCTAAGGTTTGGAAAGGGCACGGCTTCAGCCCCCGAGGGAATTCGATTTCTGCGCCAAAGAAGCGAGCTCCCCTCCGCGGCTAAAGCCGGGCGCGATTCTTGGTTTCTCCGGCACGCCTGAAGGCGTGCCCTTTCAAGGCATGATGTCAACAGAGCCGGATAGCTTCTGGTGCTGAGCCGAACGTCTTCTGTTGATCCACTTGGTGCAAGCAAGTGGATTCACGGAGAATTTACATTTTGCACCAGAAGTTGTGCGGCATACTGGGCGGTGGGAGTCCTTACGCAATTGCTGGCCGGCCAGAACTATCCTCTATCTCCCCACGCGAGCTGGTTGCCATTCCTCGATAGCCAGCGCTCGCTCAAGCGTCCTGAACGTCTTCACGTGGCGGCGGTGTGTTACCGGGTTCGCGGCGGTGAACCCGAGTTCCTCCTGGTGTGCACCCGCAATGGCCGTTGGACGTTCCCCAAAGGCGGAGTAGATCGGGACGCGACGCCCGCCGCGGCCGCCGCGCGGGAAGCGTACGAAGAGGCCGGCGTCAAAGGCTCGGTCGAGCACATCCCTTTTGCCTCGTACAGGCACTCGAAACGCCGCAAACCACGAACGCGCAATCACGTGGTCATGGTTCACGCGTACTTGTGTGAGGTGAAGCGGCTGGACCCGCCCTTAGAGGACTACCGGACTCCGAGCTGGTTCCGGGCGGACCATGCCAAGCGACGGCTAAGAAAACTCCGCAGCACCGAGCTTGCGGCCGAAATCGGCAACGTGATCGACCGCGCGGCGCAACTCATCCAGCTTAGATAACCGCGAGCCCTGATTCTCCTCTCCCAGGTAGCCGCAGAAGCCGGCTTGATCGAGAATCAAGCTGCCTATGGCAAGACTGAAGTGTCTCGGTGAGAACTCGCTTGCCTGGACTCGTGTCTCGGAAGCGGGGAGTTTTTCCACGGCGCGCTAGAGATTTTTCTAGTTTCCCGAACGTCTCAATTTCATTACACTCTCCCAATCTCGAAAGCCGGAAGTCTGCCCGATTGGAGGGTGCCTATGCCGACCGCTACTGCCGCCAAGCTCGCTCGCAGCAAAGACGCGCCAGCCATTGCCAAGAAGGAGCCCGTAACCCCGAGCTGGGTAGGGCGCGTCCCGCAAATGAAGGCGGGCACGTATGCCGACGGAATGCCGCTCCATCAGGTGCAGTATCTGTGCTGCAAGCTGATTCTGCACCCCAACAAATTCCATTCGCGCCAGAGCCTGTTCGACTTCGGCAAGGTGATGCGCGAGCCAGCCAGGGAGCACGGCGTGAAGTTCTCGTCCGCCGGGTTCGAGTCGCAGCCGATCAGTATCCGCGAAGTGCTGTTCATCGATACCGAAGACTTTCGCCTGTACAACAATGCGTTTATCCTGCGCCGCAGGATTCCCTACCGGGATGGCTTTCCGATCGGCGATCCCGAGATTGTGTTCAAGTTCCGCCATCCCGACCTGCAGACGTGTGCCGAGACCGATGTACGGCCGCAGATCCTGGGCGATCACCGGGTGAAGTTCAAATGCCAGGCGATGCCGCTCAAGGAAAAGCTGGGCGGCATTCGTTTGCTGTTCTCGCACAACGTCCAGTTCCTGCGTTCTGCGATTGGCATGGGCAAAGAGAACGTGCGCGACATGGACTCCATCATTGAGTTGCTTCCCGTGCTTGCGCGAATCAGGAAGAGCCCAAAAGAAGAGGTCAAGCTGGTCAGCAACACGATTATCGAAGAGGTCTTGCAGGACATCGGTATGCTGGACTTCGGCGAGGGAATTACCTGCAAGGCCAACGTGGCGATCTGGCGCACCCGCGGCGAGCACCGCCCGTTGATCGGGGAGTTTGCCTACCAGTTCCGCTTCCAGGACCGCGCGTTGTTGGGGAAAGACGCACTCAAGCGCGCCGAGGCGTTCTTTATTTCGCTGCAATACTCGGCCGAGGACTACATTGCGCTGAACTGCACCAAGACGGCCACGGTGTACCGGCTCCTGGGGAACCCTCCCAAATCGCACGAATGAGCCGGGGCCGCAGCCCGGGTATCACGCAGGAGGACCATCGTCATGAGCGAAGCTGCAAAACCCGCCCTGCAAGCGGTGGTCGCCGCCCCGGAAGCGGCAACTGTCTCCATCGGGCAGATCTTCCTGGAATTCCTGATGATCGGTGCGACCAGTTTCGGCGGGGTCGTGCCCTATCTGCGCGGCAGCCTGGTGACCAAGAGGGGCTGGATCAACGACAAGGAATTCGTCGAGATGCTGTCGATCAGCCAATCGCTTCCCGGCTTGAACGCTACCAACATGGCGATCCTGGTCGGCGAAAAACTGCGCGGCTGGCTGGGATCCGTGGTTGCGATTCTGGGTATCTGCCTGCCCGGAGGCGTGCTCATGTATGTCGTCGGCATCTTCTATCACCTGCACGGCGACCACGCATGGACGACGGCGGCGCTCAAGGGCGTAGCGGCCGCGGCGGTCGGTCTCATCTTGGCGACGGTCGTTGGCCTCAGTAAAAAGGCGCTTTCCCGCAACTTCGACTTTGTGTTCATGGCAGCGACCGTGCTGGCCGTCAATCGCCTGCACTGGTCGGTTCTCCGAGCGCTGGTCATCGTGGGCGTTCTGGCCATCCTCTTCCACTATCCCCGCAAAGGCGAGAAAGCAAGTGAGGCGCAATGAACCAGCTACCAGCCCTGCTGCGCGTGTTCTCGTACCTCTCGATCTTGACCGTCGGGGGCGGAATGGCGGCCTTCCCCGAAATGAAGGTCCTGACCGTGGAGGTACATAAATGGCTGACCTTCCCGCAGTTGATCCACATTTATAGCGTGGGTCAGATGGCGCCGGGCCCCAACATGATGATGATTGTGGTGATCGGGCAGTGGGCTGGGGGAGTAATGGGCGCGGTGCTTACACTGATCGCGTTCTTCGGGCCGACGGCATTGCTCGCGTTTGCGGTCGCCAAGGGCTGGAGGAAACTGGAGAAATGGCCCTGGCGAACTTCCATTCAGCAGGGGCTGGCTCCGGTTTCGATCGGCCTCCTGCTGGCCGGTTGCTTCACCATGGCGAAAGGCGCAGTAACGGGATTGGAAACCGGCGCAATCGCGGTCGGCGTGCTCCTGATCCTGCTGCAGTACAAGATCAATCCGGCGTTGCTGGTGGTGGCCGGCGCGGTCGTCGGGCTCTTGTCGTTCGCGCCGAAATAGACGACGTTACCCACAGGCCGGCGCCTCGCGAAACGCCGTCTAGCCTGGGTCGTGCGTCTACATACATCCGATGCTGGCTCCGTTCAGGACATTACACCGGATCTCGCCTGACTTCGTACCCGCTCGAAGTTCTCGTGTTCGGCGCAGTCATGCTGGTCATCCTTGCGCTCCTACACGGTGCGGGACTCGGCTGGATCGCCGGCCGTCAGAGCCTGCCCTGAGCTTGCCGAAAGGTCGCGAGGTTCGAGAGCCGGGTGAGGCTGCAACACAATTGAACTACACCTTACAATAAGGCTGGCGATGCCTGACTTAAAGCTTCCGCCACAGGCGAGGGTTTTCGGCAGCGGACGTGAACCGGTATCAGGAGAGCAGCTATGTC
>Ga0335073_10014447_pt1 | contig 11063 bp, 6 predicted proteins | sample Lox_Sample_22_FD_207093 | JGI IMG/M metagenome (GOLD analysis project Ga0335073, IMG submission 207093) | Soil microbial communities from Loxahatchee National Wildlife Refuge, Florida, United States - Lox_Sample_2.2 | ecosystem: Environmental > Terrestrial > Soil > Wetlands | place: USA: Florida... | reverse complement strand
TTCATCAGCATCCTCATCAGCATCCTCTTCAGCATCCTCATTAGCATCCTCTTCAGCAAAACCTTGTCCCTCCTCACATTCTAATTTGACATTGGGTTCAGCAGGCTCAGCCGACGCACTGGACTCATCAGACAGCTCAACATTCGCCTCCATTCCTGTGCCACTCTCCTGTTCTGGCCACGTATTTCCAAGACCTAGCACGTTATCTAATTCCTCCATCCGTCGTTGTCTCTCATCCGCTCTCGTCCTTTGTCGTTCCGCAAACTCGGCTTCCTCCTCCTCTTTCAGTTGTTCCAACTTTCTTTTTTTCTTCTCCTTCTCGTGTTCAGTCGTCTCTATCGCGAAGATCATCGCATGGATGCTTCTCGTACAGTGATTGGGGAAAAACAGTTGTTGTACTTGCTGTTCCACTTCCTTGTTACTTTTGATCGACTCTTTAAGCAGACAAAGTTGATGTATTTCCTTGCAGGTCCAGGAGGGTTCCACGTACTGAGGACGCCGTCTGGCCGTTGGCTGGGTTTGGATTGTCTGAGACGTCTGTTCGGGATTGTTCTCTGTGGGCATAGAGGGAGGGGCATGAGGTTGATAAAAGGATCGTGATGAGGGAGGACCGTAAGACATGAGATTGGCCTGATTAAAACGAAGGAGGAATTGGTTTGCAGATGCGTCAGACTCCATTTGAGCGGTTTGTCTTAGCCCATGGAACTAGGAATGTCCTTGTCTCGATGTCGAACAGTGCCAGGAATGGCCGTTGCTTATTTGTCCACACGTGTGTTGTGTTTAAAATTTAAGATCAAGAGACTCAAGATCAATCACTCGCAACTCTGATTGGCTGGATTAGCCGAAGTAGGAGCGTCTTTCTCCACACCCGGAGTTCGAAATCATTTCGAAGTCGATGTCGTCCCCTGTGGTCATTGTCATTGGAGCTTCGAGGGGTATCGGTCGTCAAATCGCTCTGACTCTTGCCCGGAATGGTTATACAGTTGTAGTCTCGGCGAAATCTTCGTCTACAGAGCCCCTCAAGTCCTTTCCACCTGATCCGAATTCAAGCGAGTCGACAATTGACACAGTAGCCCAAGAGATCAAACAGGCTGGTGGGAAAGCTTTTGCAAAGCAAGCCAATGTGCGGGACCCGAAATCCGTGGATGAGTTGATACAATGGACAATCAAGACATTGGGTCATATTGATGCAGTCGTTTATAACCCCGGTGCCATTTTCTGGGCCTCGGTTATGGAAACTCCAATCAAGAGATATCAATTGATGCATGAAGTCAATACGCTCGGTTTATATGCTACAGTGCAATCTGTCTTGCCTCACTTCTACTCTCGAAACACGGGCCGACTGGTTATTGTTTCACCTCCAATTTACAGTCGCTTTCCTCGAGGCAAAGCTGCATACGCAATGACCAAATATGCGATGACAACCCTCATGATTGGCCTCTATCACGATTTCAAACGACAAAAAGCAGCAACAGGATTTGATGGAGGTGTATGTTCAATTTGGCCGGCAACTGGAATTGTCTCGGCAGCCACGGAATTCAACGCACCTGGTTCCAAGCCTGAACTACGTAAACCCGATATTTTCGCAGATGCAATTTTGGCAATTTTGACGGAGTGGGATGTATCAAAGTTTAGTGGGAAAGCATGGCTTGACGAGGATTTCTTGAGAGAGTTGAAAGGTGTCACGGATTTTGCGGGTTATGCGGTTACACCGGGAGTAAAAGTCCGGAGAATCATGCCTAAGAAATTGCCGAGTTTAGAGGTGGAGGAGGAGGATGATGAGGGCGACAGGATAAATAGTCTATCATTACAGAAGGAGCGTGCAAAACTATAGACTTGACGGCAGCTAATTCCCCCGTAGCTGGTCTGTATTCCTCCGTATTCTTCAGTAGCAATTGTCGAAATGGGTGCGACATCCACCATCCACTGTAGGTGGTCGTTGGTATGCTGGCGTTATTGCTTCCCAATACGGTATGCGAAGACGCGGCTCGTACCTCCGTCCACCTGGACCAATAAAACGTCACGTCGGACAGTAAGTATTTCATGATCCCCTACGTAAACGCCTTCATTTTTTGTGTTCCCCTGCTTCACCAGCAAGACAGAATGGAGTCTTGTCAGAACTCAAGAAGCAACCTTTCTCAGATTATCTAACAGGCATGTCGGACTCGAGACAGCGAAGAAGCAAATCATATCGAGGATGTACACCTTGCAAGTATGTCCCTCATCCATCTTTTGCATCTTTTGTTGTGACCTGACTCATATGTTTAGGCTAGCAAGGCGCAAATGCACGGAGGGTAAAGAGTCACGAAATTGCTGTTTAATACTGACTCAACAGAGAAACCAGAGTGCTCATATTGTCATAAGATTGGGGTGAAATGTGAGGTATCAGCCGCTCCTACTTTCTGGCTGACGGCAAGTATGACACCGAATCCCTCTTTCGGTTTCAAGAGTTCCACTACGAAAATGGCGGCAAACGGTTAACTCAATCGGCTAGTACTCTTCGCTGTTTACAACATTAAACTAACGGTCAGAGCGGGAACCGGACAAGAAACGCAAAGCTGACTCTACGCTCGAAATATCATCTGCAGCCAAACGCCGCCACTTAGCTCCCAAGTCCCAAGCGGTTGCTCACAAGGACCTAATCTCGGATTTGCCCGTAGTTAGTTCTGGAACTTCAATGTCTACTGCTCCTGCGTTAATCGCTCCTCTTTCAGAGCTTCCCTGGCCGACATTACCGGATCGGGATCCATTTCACGAACTGTTGTACGATGATGAAGCTAACGTCAGTGAATCCAGTTCAAACGAAAGTACACCACAAGATGCTTCCTGCCTATTTAAATACTCACCCGCTCCAATACCTGATACCGAGATCCGACCGAACGACTTACCGTACTTCAACTTCTTCTTAGAGGAAATGGCCGATGTGCTACCATATGCCAACTTATTTCCGTCCGCAATTCACGGCCTCTTTTCAGGCTCCATTCACCATAAAGCACTTCGGCACAGTGTACTCTCGATATCGGCTTTAATAGCGGACAAGAAATCTGCACTCGGCAAGGAAAGGGCTCTCGAACATCTTCAGAAAAGCATGACTCTAATAAATTCAAGTCTGTCAGCGGTGGAGGTAGATGAAGGCATGGCGATATCGATCTTTATGCTGGCGTATATCCATGTCGCATCAGGAGAACATTCCACTGCACGCAAGCATCTACGGGGATTAGGCATGGTATTAGATCAACTCCAACAAGATCATTTCGTACGGAACGGAGGACGAAAATCACCGTTTGCGATGAGTCCGCTTACCATGTTAGTTTGGCGAATGGCAATTAGGATGGACTTTATAATTGCTATCATTTATGCTAGGCGGCCTGTCTTTCCACTGTATGACCCCTCAACTCTGACAGTTCTGACGTATCAGTATTGCCCAGGATCAAGAGGAGTTCCACAGACAATGGATTGTATCCTTTGCTGATCAGACTCAGGGTGCTTCAGCAGCAGAATGGGCACTTGCATGGTTCGCCCTGGACAACATGATGCATAGGGCATGTCACATCTCAGCCGACGCAATGGCCATACGACAGACGAGAGGACCCAGTAGCACAGTCGAACTTGAGATCGAAGCTTGTGTTCAACCCTTACTACAGCGACATCGTGAATGGCGAGATCGACCAGTTGTGCGAGAAGCCGTCGAGCGGGAAAGAAATGGTCAACTGATTTATGAGTTGTCCTCTATTAAGAATACCGGTTTGCCACTAGATCTCTCTGCAATATTGCCCACTGCCCAAGTACCTTCAGAAGAGCTATCCGAGGACATTCCGATGGCGTTTCTCGACTATTCACCTATGTATCTGACCAATTTCTTCTGGAATAATCTTCTCAATCATTGGCGTTCCATAGAGATATACATCAGTTTAATCACCACTCCAGATTGGGGCTCGTGTGAACCTATACGGTTGGCTTCTGCTGTTGAATTATGTCGGACTCATGCCGCTTTGGGGAAGGAACGAAATTTTCTGACAACGGGGAAGATTTGGGGGCTACATCTAGCTGGTATTGCTTTTGGAGGACCAGATTCGTACCAGGTAACGTTCGTAAGGGAAAGTTGCTCACCAGTAGAGAGAATCTCAGTGGATCATTGATCGGTTGCAAGATATTGAATCATATTACTATGCTGCAGGTATGGTTGCGGGGAATTTGAAAAAGATTTGGGAACGGAAAGGCAATTACTGGGAATCGGCGGCAGAACTCTTCAAGGAAATTTGTGAAGCAGAAGGAGTGTACGACTAGCCCCATAATCCGAATTGGATGGTAAAAGTTAGAATGTTAGTTTAGATACGAACAATGTTGCCGTGAGAAATCGATCGGCTTAACGAGAATATATGAGCCATAAGAAAGCGAAAGCGAAAGCGAGACCAAGTGCCAAACATCCGACGGAACCGAGACGGCAAATCCTAGCGGTTCAACATGTGTCGGAATGATTAAACAGAAATGGCCAGTTGGAACTATATTGATTATTGTATCATTTGGCAGTTTGTTCGCGTGCCGTCCGCACGTTAAATTTGGCGAATGATCTGCGGTTGGACCCCTTGGGAGGAATGTGTGGCAAGTTATAATGTGTATTTCTAATCCACCTTAAAGGCGTCATGTTCCAAGAAATTTACTATCACCTGCTATAAAGGGCGATCATCCACAAACTACCGGTCGGCACACTGAAACCCAATTCAGAAAGAGTCTTCTGTTCATCCAAGCTGCATCTCGAACTCTTCCTTTACAAAACCAGAAAAAAACTTTTCTATTATATCCCAAACAGTTGACGATGTCTATCACTCCACCAAAGCCAATCAAGTTGTACAGCAACAAGTCCTGCCCCTGGGCGCAAAGGAGCCGAATTGCTCTGTTGGAAGCCGGAGTCAAGTATGAGGAAATCGAGATCGATTTACAAAACAAACCCGACTGGTATTGGAAGATCAATCAGGTAAACGATGTCCATGATCTTTGGCTTATTAGTAGCAAGGCAAGGTACCGGCATTAGATTTTGGCGGCGAAATCCTCATCGAGTCCAACGTCATTTCCGAGGTAATTTCGCTTTTCATCACCTTTATTAATGGACAGTTCGTTGTCGACCTCTTCCGTGAGGCAGGCATTTCGCCTTATGGTACCGATGCAGAAAGTGCTTGGAAACGAGCTCTCGCAAAACAATTCGTTGAAGTTTTCCTTGCTAAAGTCAACCCATTTTACTACTCTGCCGTTGTCAAGGGTGAACCCAATGCCGGAGAACCCCTCGTCGAGTCTATCAAGACTTTTGTTTTGCCTTTGCTACCCGAGAAGAGTACTTTTGTAATTGGCGACAAATTCGGTCTTGCGGAAATCCTTGTCGCTCCTTTTGTTCTCAGACTCTACCTTTCTGTCAAATTGGGACTTTTGGGAGAGGGCGTTGAGGCTAAATTGGCCGAGATCCCCAAGTGGAATAAATGGGCTAGAGCTGTTCTTGCCAATGAGAGTGTTAAGGCTACGTTCAATTACGAGACTGAGGCTCGTAAGACTTTGGATAGGGTCAAGAAGGTTAGGGAGGCTAATAAGCTTAACACTAACGGTGCTGCCAACGGAACCAAGGTCTAAACGTTGTTTTAATGAATGAATATGTAGTTGTATATAGATAGTATGGTATCCACTACTGTAGAATCTTTGAAGCTCTAGTACTGTTATCCTTGAAACTGAACCCTGAGCTATTTAAGGTTTCGGCCGGAAGATCAACCAATTTTGCACCCGATGGGTATCGTCTCCAACTGCTCCAAATACTGACGTCTAGCTGAGAGCGTCAATGACTTCATTGCAGGCTATGTCTCTGGCGTGGCAAGCCTCATCATCGGGTCCCCGCTCGATATCCTCAAGGTCCGACTGCAGGCGTCGTCGACAGCGTCACTCAGTCCAGCACAAAACTTTCCGAGGGTAAACCGGCCATCCCGAGAACCCGCTGATAGTAGGCCACCTCACTCTTCACGGGCCTTCTACCTCCATTATTGAGTCTAGGATTCCTCAATGCTATCCTATTTACTTCCTACTCCGCAACTGCTACTGCAATTATCAAAGTCAGTGATCAATATCCCTTATCGACGGCGTGGTCCGCAGGTGCTGTGGCTGGCTTGGCATGCTGGATCGTAAGCGCACCCACCGAACTGTACACATCTCTCCACACTTATAAACTAACAACAGCGTAAAATGTCGAGCCCAATTACTTCCACGACAACCTACCCCTTCCAGTCTCGTCATCATGCGCGATATCTACCGCACTCACGGCATCCGAGGACTCTACTTTGGAGGTCTGATCACCTCAGTTCGGGATTCAATTGGCTATGGATTTTACTTTTGGGGCTATGAAGGCGCCAAACTACTACTTTTGTCCGATACCGATTCTGAACGGTCCCGAATGATAAAGATGTTGAGCGCCGGTGGGATCGCTGGTTGCATCACTTGGGCGAGCGTATACCCTCTCGGTAACACTTCCAAGTTTGTCAAGTTTAACGTGTAGATACTGTCAAAACGAGATATCAGACTCAGCATATGTTGTCAAACGGGGAATTGAAACCATTGATTACTGATGAGCGGAGATATGCGTCTACATGGCATTGTGTAAAGGATACATTTCGACAAGAAGGGATCACTGGCATGTATAGAGGGATGGGAATTACTATGGTGCGAGCATTTATCGGTAACTCCGTAATGTGTATTCGCTGACAATAGTCAATGCCGTCACCTTCTATTCATATGAATGGCTTAAAGATTGGTTAGAGTCCAATTAGACTTTCATTTGAAAAAGCGGCATAGCGATGAACCTCGGTTCTTATTGTTAGAGTTATGGAAATTATATCCAGAGGAAAAGTTAGATCGGAGACTTTTATACGCTTATCTTGGCGAAATTGCACAGCCTTAAAATGCGGAACATCTCAGCGGCATCGCCTAACGTTCTCGGGTATTTGAACTGGTTGCGTTTCTTAAAGCGGAAACAAGGTTTCCCCGGAATTATGGAGACGAACAAGGGAAGCAGGGCAGCGAAGAATTGACCCATCTTAGAAGGCACAACGTAGCATTGTATTCGCTATGTCTTTAGACTGTATAATATGTCACCTTAACACCGAAAACTCCTGTTAAGTCTCATGTTCCAACTCATCCGTGTCCCCATGACTTTTCCTTTGTATCTTAAACGCCGGGAACGCTACATTCGGTATGTACAAATTTGTGTTACACAACATGGTATCCGCATCTTCTCTGAAAGGCTAATGAAAGACTGACTTGGGAAGGGAAGGATCACGCATCTCAGAATGTACATTTGCATCCAGGATAGCATGTTCCCCAGCAGCACCCGCGGAAAGAACCGCATGCGCACCGCCAGTTCAGGACTACTGGCTGTGGACGACCGTCATCTTGGATCGCTGCAATGTTAGCAGAGATAGTGGAATAGGGTAGCCTACCATCATTAGCGGGCTCTGGATCAGTCTCTCTGGAGCAGCATCGGCAGCCAGCTGATTCTGCTTCTTCAGCTTGGACTTTGACGATTGGTTCAATTTCCAGGGTTGGTGCCGCGGGATCAACGGTCTTGTCCGCCGAACGTTTCTTGCCGCTGCAGCAACCACCAGTCTTCGGACCCTCGACGCATGTTTCGTTGGTCATTTTGAGGCGTGTTTTGATAAGCTTTGTATCTTAGGATGGCAAATTTCCAGATCGAGATGGCAAACAAGCGAGATCGGTTGAAGTGTGCGACCGGTTAGTTGAGGTCAGGACCGAGGTGGACTTGGGACCCCTTTTTATAATAGTGCAAGTTATTTCACAACGGTGCTTGGCGAATTTAACTTCGTAGCTTCTTGTTAACATTCAATTTGAGGCTGAAACGTTACTCATTACGCTTAGGCCGTGTTGTCCGAGTTGTCGAATCACCATATCGAATTTAGAGACTGTGTGATGTAATCCCTATTTAACGTTCGTTCGGGAGTTTTTTTTAGCTCGATTGTGGCTGAGTCTTCCGTGGGCGAAAAGTTTCTGTAGTCTCAAAGTTTGTGCGTCTAAACCACTGGGAATGCGTGACTGGCTTAGCTTAATGGCAATTTCTCGCTCGAACAGGATTCAATTTAAGCTTTTCTCCACTTTACGTCATGAAATCGTACTTCGGCGAATCGTAGCACTGCAACCACTAATGTTCACGCCGGTCACCCCATTGACCGCCTCCGACCCCGTTTTGAGTCGCACCGACAGTACACTCCTGCAGGGAATCCTGTATCCCTGTGAGATCCATGACGCTTATCCGACGCAATTTTGTTTACAGTGAGATCCATGACGCTTGTCCGACGCAATTTTGTTTACAGCATTGACGTTGCCGTGCTTCTGACGCATTCTCCTCCTTTCAGCGGGCCGGCTGTCGTTCATGCGACGCTCGCCCAAGCAGAAGCACCTGATCAGTACATTATGCAGGTTAACCTTAATAGCAGCTCCCGCAACTGCTATTAGCCGTCTATACCGACGGCTGTTGCTATTTTGGATCAGTGACCGCATCTCCCTGTACGACGCAAGTGCGGAAGTTGCTCTATTAGTCGCCATTACCCAAACTTGATTGAGGTATCAAAACCTATTTCTATACTGCAGTGACTCTATGCTTAATTTCACCCGCACTCGCACATATACCGCTCCTTACCTGGGTGTGTGTCTTCTGAGGTACGACGATGTAGACCGAAGGCTGTGTCGGTCCGACATCCAGGGAACAATTCGACCAGATCACGAGCTGGGGAGTGGATAAAAGTGATCTGCATTCAGACGCACTTTACTTGCGGCCGAGAAACTTTAATAACCAAACCATTAACTATATAGCGCATCTCAAGCAAGTTGCAACTGCAAAACTTCTGTGGTTTCGTACACTGGCTAATATATTCTTACATTAGCTACATATCCACTCCCAATTCCAACGCTCCCACCAACTATTATATTTTCTTAAGTTGATCTTCATCCGTCTATTTCCGATGCACAAAGATGTCATCCCGCGCAAACTCCTTGTGAATAGACCCAAACTTCACACCTGAAAAGAAGTTTACCTTATGGCAATTAAGCCGGAACTATATTTAATAAAATTGATTCCGATCTCCTCGATTATGATAATAAACCTCTAAATTTTGGCAATCTCCACATTTCACGAATTCCAAATCAACTGAACCCCACTTTTGAACGTTCCACATCTTATACCCACTTCCGGTTACCAGGGGCGCCGCGGATGTGTGTTGCTTGGGTTTGTCTCCGTGGATCGTTTCACAACTGCTTGCCAAGAGTTGCGAACCTTGCTCCGCCACGGTTTCAAAAACGAGGAAAAGCCTAATCGTCGTATTGTGAGCTTCTCGCCTTCCGAACCCTGACTGTTCCCTTTTCGAACAATGGACTTAGGTTTAAAACGTTGAATGCTGGGATACTAACTCCTTTTAAGCTTGTCCACTTGAAGTACCATAATCAAGATTCCATTAGAGGCTATTGGCCAACTTTCAGGGTTCGTGAGAAGAATCTCGCACGTATTCAGCCGAAATGATGCGCAAAGTCACCGACATAAATTAGATGAACCGTGACTTGATAGGTGAACCACACTGAGTGGTGTTAACAACTCATCTCGCCGTCTCAGAGGACCCTTCGTACTCTGCAAATCAAGGATAACCATACCCCGCATCGCCAACCTTTAAGCTTTCGGTAAACAAGTAATCTAACGGAAAGGATCGAGGCCCTTAACCAAGTGGCGACATGAGTCGCGTCGTGTGGCCATACCACGAAGATGGTGGCAACCTGCCAAGGTCAGTGGCGAAGCTGAAAAACTAGATTTAACAATATCCCACCATCAGTCCTTCGAAATCCACCAAGAACCACCTCGACCGCGTCTGTACGCATGCTGTAAGAGTTTGCCGAAGTATCGCTTGGGTGAAAAACTGCCCACGGGGCACAGGACGTCGTCGGTAGGAAAGGGGCTGGCACTGGCGGTTGGGCGCATTTATAGCCGATCACGGTTCAGATTTTGGACGTGCGAGTAACATCGTTGGTCACATTTCTGGGAAAATGTCTCCTCCCTGGCACACGAACTAGTTGAGAGGCGCATCACAATATAGTGGTCAAACGTGCTTGAAGAGAGTACACAGATATACCATCTCATTCACTTCCTATCCCATATGGACCACCTTCGCTAAGACCCGCGACCGGCGTACGTCTCCAATTCCGGTTGTGGAACCGCACCCTCTCTCCGACCATGCCACAGCAGACGTCCACAAACGACAAAAGCGACTTCAAATCTCTTATTTGTTACGAGTAGGATCGCACCGATTCAAGTTTCCGCGAGTAAACAGGTTCAGCACTGAAAGTCCTGTGTCGATGTCAAGAAAGTTAGTGCCTGCATTGCCTCATACAACCTTCGATCGGAGAGCGAATTCTGAAAGCACAACTCACGGTAAATCGACATGTTGAAGCATATGCATGAGATCTGGATTAAGTAGAGGCGGTCCGGAGGGCAAAAGAATCGGTATGGACAAATTTGTATAAGCAATCATCTGCAAGTTTCTGACTGCATACAATTTACTTGGCGTACCTATTCTCGAAACGCAAGTCGATGTCGCACAAGAAGCAGAAAGCCGCAATTCGGGAGTATTCGGATTTAGCAGCTCGAACGAGCAGCAAACACCGGTATTACGAGTCACAGGATAGCGCCTCCACTGCTGTCATTCTACAGCACGGAACTCCTAATCAATTACAAATGTGTGCATCCCGCAGCCGACTTCGCGGTACTTGAGATGGACGACTTCCATCTTGGTCAAAGAAGCCGACGCCGATCACCTGCGACATACAAGACTCTGCCCCTGCGCCACAGCCGACGTCTCCTCGCGTCTTCCAATTATCCTCGACGGGGGAGATTACGAGTCCACGCTGGTAAAAAAAGCTATCACACATACGTTACGCCGGTCCCTAACAGTTGTCAGCTCCCGGTTATCAGCTTCGTTAACGAAAATTGCATTACGATCTGATACCACACAAGGTCCTTAATTAGCAAGTGGCTG
>Ga0335073_10014446_pt1 | contig 11063 bp, 13 predicted proteins | sample Lox_Sample_22_FD_207093 | JGI IMG/M metagenome (GOLD analysis project Ga0335073, IMG submission 207093) | Soil microbial communities from Loxahatchee National Wildlife Refuge, Florida, United States - Lox_Sample_2.2 | ecosystem: Environmental > Terrestrial > Soil > Wetlands | place: USA... | reverse complement strand
TATAGGTAAGAAAGGGGCATAAGGCGAGATGGCGACCATAGACAATGGGGTCAACGTTCAGGCGTTGCTCGACGCGCGCGAAGCTCTGGGGGAGTCGCCCGAGGCGGCTCAGTTCACGTGGCGGGCATCGTCCAAATGGACGAGCGGCGTCCACAGCACGATCACCGTCCAGGACTTCTACGGGCTCGGCGAGGAGCAGAGCCACAAGGTCGAGAACGAATTCGACTCCGACCACCCGGAGATTTTCGCCGCTGAGGACAACGGGATCACCCCGATCGAGTACCTGCTCGTGGGGCTGGCGGGGTGCCTGAGCGCAGGCGTCGCGGCTATTGCGCAGAACCGCGGAATCCAGCTGCGTTCGGTCGAGTCGACCGTCGAGGGCAGCCACGACCTCCGCGGGTTTCTGGGCGTCGACAGCGACGTCCGTAACGGCTTCAACGACATCAGGGTGACGTTCACGATCGACGCGGATGCCTCCAGGGAAGAGATCGAGGCGCTGGTGGCTCAGTCCCAGAAGCGCTCGGCGGTCTTCGACGCGCTGTCGAACCCGACTGAAGTCACCGTCACGGTCGCGTAACCGGTCCTCGCTATCGAGCGCTTCACCACGGTTGTCATCGGCGCGGGCCACGCCGGCCTCGCCGCCAGCCATTTTCTGGGCGGGCTGTCGATCGATCACATCGTGGTCGAGCGCGGTGAGGTCGCCAACTCCTGGCGTCACGAGCGCTGGGACTCGTTGCGGCTGCTCACTCCCAACTGGCAGTTCCGCCTGCCCGACCTGAGCTACGACGGGCCGGATCCCGACGGCTATATGGGGATGACTGAGGTCGTCGAGCGGATCGAGCGCTTTGCCGCCTCCGCCGGCGCTCGCCTCCGGACCGGGACGAACGTCACCTCGGTGTGCCGCACCGACGACGGCTACCGCGTGACGACAGATCACGGCGAGATCGGGTGTCGCACGATCGTGATCGCGACCGGAGCCTGCAATCAGCCGGCGGTGCCCGCGTTCGCGCACGCCGTGCCGCAGACCGTCGAGCAACTGACGCCGTTCGACTACAGAGAGCCCAGCCGCTTACGCGACGCTGGCGTGCTGGTCGTCGGCGCATCGGCGACCGGCGTGCAACTGGCGGCCGAGCTGAAGGCGTCAGGCCGGCCGGTGACGCTCTCGGTCGGCGAGCACGTGCGTTTGCCGCGTACGTACCGCGGCCGCGATGTCCTGTGGTGGATGGACGCTTCAGGGGTGTGGGATCAGCGCCACGACGAGCTCGACGATCTCACCCGGGCGCGGCGGCTCCCGTCGCCGCAGCTCGTCGGGACGCCCGGGCGAACGACGCTCGATCTCAACGCGCTGTCTGCGATGGGGGTCAAGCTCGTGGGGCGCTGGGCCGCCATCCGGGACGGCCGGGCGCTGTTCTCCGGCGGTCTGCGCAACGTCTGCTCGCTCGCCGATCTGAAGATGGGACGGCTGCTCGGTGTCTTCGACGACTGGGCTTCGGCTCGCGGGATCGAAGCGGACGTAGACCCTCCCGAGCGCCTCGCGCCAACCCAGATGCCTCCCGCGCCGGGCCTGCAGCTCGACCTCACGAGCGGCGAGATCGGCACGGTCATCTGGGCGACGGGATTCAGGCCTGACTACCGGTGGCTCAAGGTACCTGTTCTCGACTCGAAGGGTCACCTCCGACACAACGGCGGTGTCGTCATCGACAGCCCGGGCCTTTACGCGCTCGGACTGCCGGTGCTGAGGCGACGCAAGTCCACGTTCATCCACGGAATCGAGGACGACGCGCGTGAGGTGATCGAGCAGCTCGCGCGGTCCCTGGCGAACGGCTCCGTCGGGCCGGCACTGCGATCTGGGGCTACCCGCTAGCTTTCGCCGCGGCGAGCAGCTGCGGGCTCGTGGTCGACGGCTCGTCGCGTGGCGCGGCCCGCCCCTCGACCGCGGCTGGACGCGGCGCCCGGTCGCCCGCGAGTCGCTCCACGACCTCATCCGGTTTGGTTAGTGACCGTTTGACGGCCGCGTCGGCATCTGGTATCAGTACGCAGAGGTTTAGACAGCTTTTTGGGGCATTAGGAAAATACGGGGGCTTATGTTGGTTGGGCGGGGGCCGGTCGCGGCTGCTGTCATATCGGCTGCTGGCATGTCGTGCGCCTGCGTCCTGGCCGGGGCGCTGGTACTTAGGGCCGGGCCGGCAAGCGCTGATACTGCGACGTGGATGCCGGGAATCCCTCCCGGCGAAGTGTCGGGATATCACCCGCTGCCGACGAATGTCAGACCTGGGACGACGGCGACGTACGAGCAAACCAACGCCGGCGCCGTCGTGCGGCCGGCCCAGCCGCCGAAGGGAAAGCTCACCAAGGAGTGCAGCTGGACGCGCAAACATCATGGCGGCGCCCGGTCATGCACTTACTACCGCGGGGCGATGATGATCAAGAAGTGCGTGACGAAACCGCACGCGGCGGAGCACTGCACCTACTACAACACGGGTCAGGCCGCATCCGCCGCACCGAAGCAGGCGTCTGCACATGCTCGCCTTCCGGTGGCCGCGGCCGCCGGGATGCCGCTCAGCGCCGGCTGGGTGAAGCCGTCCGCGACGGCGGTCGTGCGTATTTACTGGCGGACGACGAACGGTGGCCAGACGCGGGACGACTTCTGCTCGGGGTCGATGATCGAGAACGGGCTGGTCCTAACCGCGGGTCACTGCGTGTACTCGAACGGCCAGGATGGCCAGAGCGAGAACGGGTTTGTCGGCTACTTCCCGATGTCGACGTATGTCGTCGTCCCGGAGAACAACTGGTCAGGCAATCAAGCGGTCGCTCCCTATGGCGGCTGGACCGTGAGGAACATGTGGACGACGGCGCAGTACGGAGTCGGCGACGAGCTCGGCGGCGATTGGGGGATCATCGAGCTCAATCCGAATGCCCAAGGCAAGTATCCGGGCGACGTCGGAATCGAGCCTTACACCGCGACATGGAATGAGCTGAAGATCGACGACCTGTACTCGATCGGATATGCCACCGCGGGCGCCTTTGGGCAGACCCAATACGGCGATGGCAACAGCCAGTACTTCTGCGTCGACACGTGGGACCAGGCGACCGACGAGCAGGTCGATCCGATGATGTACGGCACGTCCCCGTACGGGAACTACTACGGGCTCGTGCTGCAACCGTGCGGGCTGACCGCCGGCGCGAGTGGAGGCCCGGTGTTCACCGAGGTCGACGGGAGCTGGACCATCATTGGTGTGAACAACCGGGCTCCACTGCCGACACAGAATGCGATCGGCACATACATGCTGAGCTGGTGGCTCGACAGCTCGTTCGGCGCGTTCTGGAACGCGGTTATGGCCCAGGTCGAGACCGGCGCCTAAACATGGGGGCCGGCCTCGAGGCTGGACGGCGCGGACTCAGGTCTCGAACGACGAGGTCTCGTAGTGTTCGGCGCGCCGGTCGTAGCGCGAGAGCAGCGCGAGCGCCGTCGGTTCGAGCACGGGTGTCTCGAAGTCATCTCCGGCGAAGGACCGGATGTCAGCGAGCGTCTCGAAGCGCGTGAGGGTGATGAAGCCGACTTCGCCGTCTCCGGTGCGCCGGAGGACGTCCGCTCCTCGGAAGCCGGGGATCTGCCGCATCGACGGGAACAACTCGGTCAGCAGGAAGCGCTCGTAGGGGTCGGCGTTGCCCTCGCTGGTCCAGCCGCGCCACACCCGGGTGATCATGGTCGAGAGGCTGCGCCGGCGGCCATCAGGAAGATCCAGGCGTTGAGAAGACCGGCCAGCAGGGCAGAGACATGAACGGCGGCCAGCCAGTAGAGGCCGCCGAAGTGCCCGAAGATCAGCGACGTGCCCCCGATGATCAGCCCCGCGGTGGTGAGGAAGCGAGGCGACAGGCGGTCGATCAGGACCATCGCCCGCGACTCGTTTTCCTCGGTCTCGGTGCGAAGCGCGATGAGCACACGACCCACCAGTACACCGAACACGACGATCTCGATGCCGAGGACGGTGGTGCTCTGTCCGGGAACGAGTATCAGGATGCTCGTGACCAGCGGGACGATGAAGAGCACGAGAGCCTGGCCGGCGCGGCCGCGCTGCACCTCTGAGGAGGAGAACCAGGCGCTGTTAACCGAGACGGCTACGAACAGCAAACCGGTCAGGGCGGCGGCGCCGCCCACGACGGCGACCGCGTAGTCGGTCCAAGCGCTGATATCGAACGCCATCGATCCGACAACTCTGGCATGTTCCGGCTCAGCCGGTTCGCATCGACAGCTCGACGTCGTCGGCGAAGGGGACCGAGCTATAGCCGTGAGAGGGCGACCGGACAAGTTGCAGGTATTCCGGGGTCCGGTCGGCGTTGTCGGCGACGATCATGGTGCCGGCCTTCAAGTGCTCCTCGAGGAGCCTGAGCACGGGTGTGTAGAGCCCCTTCGCGCCGTCGAGCAGCACGAGGTCGATCCGCTCGGGCAGATCGTGCGCCAGCGTCTCCAACGCGTCGCCCTCACGGAGCTCGATCAGATCGGCAAGTCCGCCGGCGGCGAAGTTCTCGTGCGCGCGGGCGGCCTTCGACGGCTCGAACTCGGTGGTGATGAGCCGTCCGCCTCCGTTGTCCCGCAGGCCGGCAGCGAGATGAAGCGTGGAGATGCCGAAGGAGGTGCCGAACTCGACGATCGAGCGTGCCGCCGTCGCGCGGACGAGCATGTAGAGCAGCTGGGCGGTTTCGCGGGAGACGGCCAGGTAGGCGTCCTTCGCCAGCGAGTAGAACCTTCTGTAATCCGGCTCGCTGGTGCTCGTAATGAGCGCCGCGCTCTCATCGGACGAGATGGTGCGCCGCATTGTGCCCGGCGCTTCGGCCTCGCTGAACATGCGTTCGAGGAGCGGGGCCAGGGGGGAAGTGGTCAAGGTTGTCATGGCGACCCAGCATAGACGCACCGTTGCGTCTCGTCAAGGCTCACGCGCAACGCTGCGTTGCGCTACGATCCCCGGCGCCATGCCCGAGGGCACTACCACCGCCGCCGCCCGCGCGCAGAAGGGGCGCGCCCCGCACCGGCGCGACGAGAACGCGCGCCTCGCGGTTCTTCACGCCGCCGACGACCTGCTGGTCGAACGAGGCTTCGGCGGCGTCACGATCGAGGGGATCGCAGCGCGCGCCGGGGTCGCCAAGCAGACGATCTATCGCTGGTGGCCCTCCAAGGTCGACATCCTGCTCGACACCTTGATCGAAGACGCCGGCCATCAGCTCGCCACTCGCGACATGGGCTCAGCGATCGAGAGCACACGTCGATATCTGCGAACGCTCGGCCGGTTCCTCGCCAAGGATCCCGCCGGAAGGGTGCTGCTCGCGCTGATCGGCGAGGCCCAACACGACCCCGGGGTGGCCCGCATCTTCCACGAGCGCTACCTCGAGCCCCAGCGCCGCGCCGAACGCGAAATGCTCCGGCGCGGAGTCGCCTCGGGCGAGCTCGCCGCCGACCTCGACATCGACGCCGCCCTCGACGCCCTCGCGGGCCCGATCGTCTACCGCGCGCTCACCGGCGCGCCGATCTCGCGCGCGTTCATCGACAGGCTCATCGCAGACAGCCTCGAGCGACACCGCGCCTAGAACGCGATCTTAAGATTGGACTTTGGGGCCGGGGGTATTCCACTCTCGCGATGTCTGTCGACAGAGCTCGGCGTGCCTGGGTTCGGGCGGTAAGTGCCCACCTGCGAGCTGCCGGGTCGCATGAGCTGGCCGCCGAACTGTTCGCCACCCTCCACGACTCGAACCTGGCAGTGCACGAGAGCGAGCTCGCGGCGTTTGAACGCCAGGCATACGAGACCGAACTCGCGCGGCACCCGGAATGGGCCGATGACGTTCGCGGTCTTTACCCGCTAGAGCTGGATGGTGGGGCTGCGGCGAAGCTCCCGGCCCGCGTGATCGAGCGCGGTGACGGACGCGTACCCAGGGTGAACGGCAATCGGGATGACGGTCTCAAAGCCGTGGCGCCTGGCGATCCCGACCGGGCGTAGCTTGTCCTGTCTCGGTCCGGCCGCGACCTTCCAGCCGGCGACCTTGGTGGCGCCGTTCCAGCTGGCGTAGACGATCGAGCCGCCACTCTGCCGATCCTGCGCGGCGGCGACCGCGGGGCGGTGGTGCGGGTTACCGTTCCACCGAAGCCGTAGCCCGCGGTAGGAGTACATCCCCGCCGGGAGCGCGACATCGAGCAGCGCCGTGCCATCGGAAGCGAACTCAGTGACGTGCGATGCGACGCCGAACCCGACGAGGACCCGATCCTGCGAACCGATCTGGACCGATCCCATCGCTCCAGCCAGCAGCCGATCCGGGCTCGTGTACGCGTTGCGAAGCGTGACGCTCCGGCGCGTCTCATCGACCTCGAGCACGAGCCCCCGTGACTCCTTCTCGGTCGTGAGCGGGCCGTTGGAGCCGTTGTCGAACACGGTCACGACATTGTCTGAGTGCTGACGGGCGTCGTGCTGCCAGGCGAACTGAGCGCCCGGGCCCATCCGAAACTGGCTCTGCTTGCCGCCGAGCGTCCAGATGACGCCGCCGGTCCGACGGTCGAGCTTGTACAGAGCCCAGGTGTGGCGGCCGGACACGAGCAGGTTGCCGTCCGGGAGTTCCTCGATCGAGTTGATGTGGAGGTAGTCGTAGGGCTCCCCGTGCGGCTCGTAGGTCGCGCTCACCGGGATGTGCTGCAGGCTCCGCCACTCCCACAGCAGTCGCCCGCTGGCGATGTCGACCTCCTGGATGATCGACTCGAGGACCTGGCTGTTGCGAGGCATGTCCATGCCGGCGAGATCCATCGGCACCGTCTGCGGATAACAGCTGAACAGCGCCGTCCCCCCGCTGGTCAGCGTCAGAGCGTGAAGATCCATCGACCGGCCGCCCGCCGCCCGGACCCGGGCGATCTCGCGATAGTCCTCGTCGAGCACCACGGCTTCGCCCTGCCCGTAGCCGGACTGCTCGATCTTCCCCTCCCACCAGACGAGCACCGGCTTGCCTCGATACTGGGCGCTCGCGAAGTTGGTTACTTGCAGGCCAGGGGAGAGCGGCCGAAACCAGACCGGTGTGCCAGCGCGGTCGACGATCATCGGGCCGTACTGCTGCGAACCCGAAAGCGAGACGGGACCGGGCCCCAGGAACAGAAGCCCGGGATCGGTGCGCGGCACCGCCACGGTCTCCGTCGCGGCGGTGGCCGTGACCGTAGGTGGGCGCAGGTCGGGTCGAGAATGAAACGCGGCGGTGCTGCCCGCGGGCTTGACCGCGAACGCCCGGATCCCCGGCAGGCGCGGCGGCTTCGGTCGGGTGAGGACGCGGGCGGCCCCACAACCAGACACCACCAGTGCCGCGGCCCCGCCGGCACCGCGCAGGAGCTGACGCCTGGTACAGCCGCCGAGGCCGGCCGGATCAGGCACAGCCGGAGTCGAGCGATCGCGTGGTGACCACGCCGGACATTCCTACCGGCGGCGGCGTAAACCCACCGTCAACCGCTGCCATTGGGCGGTGCGAGCCTGCGGCGGAGCTGCTCAAGCTCGTCGGGAGAAAGCCCGTGGGCCGCGAGCCAGGCGGCGGACCCGCCGAGGTGTCGGTCGATGATCTCCAGCACTCGCTCGATCGTGCCAGGGACGGGTGCGTGGGACTGCGGGTCGTGTCCTTCCAGCTCGGATCGGTAGGTGTGGGAGCTCACCAAGCGGGCCATTATCGCGGCGATGCGCCCCCTCGTGGCGAGGTAGTCGCTGACGATTGCGTCGCGGTCGACTCCGGCCGCGTCAAGGGCGAGCGCCACCACTACGCCGGTGCGGTCCTTGCCGGCCGCGCAGTGGACGAGCACCGCCCCGGGAGCATCAGCGATCGTGCGGATCGAGCCGACGATCGAGTCCGGACGCAGGCGCAGGTAGCTCAGGTAGGCCTGGACGACCCGCGGCTCATCCGGCCACTCGCTCGTATCGGTGGGTGGCCAGACGCCCGTCGAGGAGGCATCGAGGTCGGTGTTCCCCCCCGAACGCGGGTAGAGCGAGCGGTGCTCGATCCGCACGCGTGGCTCGCGCGTGATCGGCCCGGGTCCCTCGAGCTCGACTTCGAGGTCGGTGCGGAGGTCAAGCACGACCTCGAGCGCCTCCTGTTCGACGAGCAAGCGGATGTCGCGGGGGGTGAGCGACTGCAGGTTGTCGGAACGCATCAACACGCCGGGCACGACGACGCGGGCATTGGCGGCACCATCGAGCGCGATCCAGCGCACCTTTCCATTTTCAAAGTCCATTCCCCGATCGTGGCAGGTCTGCTCGACGCTCACGGGATCGAAACAAGTCCGGTGCGCAGCCTGTGACAATCGAACGAGGTGCGAGACTCGAGTGCGACCGTTTCCACACACGCCGGCTGGCCGTCGCGTCGGCCCCGGTACACGATCGTGCAGGTCTCCGACGCCCACGTTCCCGCCGACGGGTTCCTGTTCGATCGGGTCGATGCGTGCGCCCGCGTGCAGGCGTCGGTCGAGATGATGGCGGCGGCGGGTTGCTCGCCCGACGTGCTGGTGCTCTCCGGCGACCTGGTCGACCGAGCCGAGGCGAAGGCTTACATCCGGCTGCGACCGGTGATCGACGCCGCGTTGCAGCGCTTCGGCGCCGAGCTGCTCGTCGCTCCCGGGAACCACGACGATGTGGGTCTGCTGCGCGCGCACCTGCTCGGGCGAGAGCCGGAGCGGGGCCCGCTCGACGAGGTGGTGAGCGTCGGCGGCCTTCGGCTCATCGGCATCGATTCGAGCGTCCCGGATGAGGTCCACGGCGAGCTGGACGACGCGCAGCTCGAGGCCCTGGCCGCCGAACTGGCTGAGCCCGCTCCGGACGGCACCGTGCTCGTCGTTCACCATCCGCCGATCTGGTCGACCACCCCGATGTCGGAGCTCGTGGCGCTTCGCGAGCCCCAGCGCCTGGCCGCCGTGATCCGCGGCACTGACGTCCGGCTCGTTCTCAGCGGGCACACCCATCGCGTGAGTGCCGGGACCCTCGCCGGCGTCCCGGTATGGGTGAGTCCGGCCACCGGCAGCCACGCTGACGTGCTCGCGCGCAACGGCTTCCGCGCGCACACCGGAGGCGGGTTCACCCGCGTCGACATCCTCGACGACGGCGAGATCGTCGCGACGTTCGTGCCGCTGACCGGACGCGATGAGATCCTCTACGACTTCCGCATCGACGAGGCCGAACTACGACGCGCCGTGTGAGATCCCGGTCCTCGGGAGACGCATCTAGGAGTTGTCGAGGAAGCTTGCCGCGGCGCCGGGGTCCGGATCGAGCATTTCGACGATCAGTGCCGACCAGGCGAAGTCCGTGGCCCCCATTCCCTGGCCCGAGTAGGGGTCGTAGTACTCGCGGAGTCCCTCGGCGGTGACCGCTCCGATGAGGCCCTGACGAAGCACGTCGGCCTGCTCGCGATAACCGAGACGGATCAGCCCGAGCCACACTAGCCACGAGGCGTTGATCCACGTCGGGCCTCGCCAGTAGCGCTTGATCCCGAGCGTCGACTCCCGACGGGAGAAAGATGGATCGTTGGCGGGAACCGAGGGTGGGGCCAGCGGCAGCCAGAATCGCTCGGGATCGAACAGATGGTCCTCGACCAGTCGCTTGCCGATCGTGTCCGGCAGATCCGGCAGCGCCAGTGGCGACAGCGCCGCCCAGGTCACCGTGGGCTCCTGCGTAGGCCGCGGCCGCGCGCTCGGTCGGAACAATCCCGTCCGCTCGTCGTAGAGGCGCTCGACGATCGCGGGCGTCAGCGAGGGCCGTCCCAGCGCCAGCAGCGAGAGGCCATGAATGACGTTGGTCATGACCTCGCAGCAAACGGGACCGCCGTCCCGATCGATCCGACGCAGGTCGTACCCGTGCTTGCGATTCCGACGGACGAGCCGGGCGAATCCGGGCAACCCGTCGGCGTGACGGTGCCAGATCGCGTCGAACTGCGGCGATGCATCGAGGCCGGATTCATCCGGCTGGACGATCCAGATCAGGCCGTCACCATCGAGGTCGCGATTGCGGGCCAGCCAGTCGTACTGGCGGCCGATTGCGGGCACCGCCGCCGGGTCGCCGACCGCGATCAGCCAGGCCCACGCGAGCGCTGGCGGCTGGATGCTCGCCGTCATCGGCGCGTCGGCCTCCAGGACGTTGTAGGTCAGTCGCTGGCGCTCGTTCAGCGGCGTGTCCCAGAAGATCGTGTGGCCGATGAAGCCGTCGTCGCCCTGCGCCGAGAGCAGCGACTCGAGTTCGGCCCGGGAGCGAGCGGCGTCGAAGCGCCGCCACACGATCGCGGCAAAACACGAGTCCCAGTACCACTGAAACGGGTAATGGCCGGGACTCGGCCCGCGTGTACGCAAAGCGCACCCCGTCCTTCTGCCGCACTCCATCGCGCCAGTTACGCCGCAACGTCTCGGCGCACAGCGCCGCTATCTCTGAGGAGCCGGAGGCATTCCGGGTGGGTCGAATCGCCATGTGCAACCTATTCTGAGCCACACGCGGAGGCGATCGCGTCGGCGTCGCCCCTGGCCAAACCACGGTCGAGTAGGGCGCGCCAGTGGTTGGGCAACCGGACCGGGCGCATGTCCGGCTGGACGGGGGGCGCCGGGCCGGGCTGGTTCACGGCCTCGGCAGGCTCGGCGTTTCGAACTCGATCTGGGACAAGCCTCGGTCGCTCGGCGCCGGAGAGTGGGAGCGCGTGCGGCTCCATGCGCACCTGACGGAGCGAATGCTCCACCAGTTAGTTGCGCTCGCGCCCCTCGGTGCGATCGCGGTGCAACTGCGCGAACGTCTCGACGACTCCGGCTACCCTCGCGGTCTATCGGGCTCGGCGATCTCCCCGGCGGGTCGAATCCTGGGCGCCGCCGACGCCTACCAGGCGATGCTCGAGCCCAGGCCGCACCGGCCGGCGCACCCGAGTGACGAGGCAGCGGCCGAGCTCCGGGCGGGCGTCAGGGCGGTCCGGCTCGATGCGGGCGCCGTCGAGGCCGTGCTGGGCGCCGCCGGCCACCGCGTCACCCGACGACGCGAGGGGCCGGCCGGGCTGCCCCCGGCGTGAGGTCGAGGTCCTGCGGCTTCTGG
>Ga0335073_10014445_pt1 | contig 11063 bp, 7 predicted proteins | sample Lox_Sample_22_FD_207093 | JGI IMG/M metagenome (GOLD analysis project Ga0335073, IMG submission 207093) | Soil microbial communities from Loxahatchee National Wildlife Refuge, Florida, United States - Lox_Sample_2.2 | ecosystem: Environmental > Terrestrial > Soil > Wetlands | place: USA: Florida... | reverse complement strand
CAAGCGATTATGAGTCGCCTGCTCTGACCGCTGAGCTACGGGCCCTGAAATGCTCTCCCAACAAATACCTGAAGTACGACGGCTTGACAATTTGAGATGCGACCAACCCGCCGCCTCGGCCAGCCGCCGGAGTGGGTGGCATCCTTGGAGCTGGATTCGCTGCCGGAATAATGTGTGTTCATGCGCGTCCGTTCGTGCTTAATTGCTTTTGTGAAAATCATCACCGACGAGCGCTGCGCCGGTTACTCCAGCTATGGCCATCCCGAAAATCCCCGGCGCGTCATGGCTACCACCGCCCATCTGAAAGGACAGACGGAATTACCGCTCCTCTGGGCGGCACCGGGTACCGTGAGTGAAGGTCAAATTTTGCGGGCGCATTTGCCGGAACATCTGGTGCGCCTGAAAATTCCGGAGGATTTCGACGCCGACACGCCCTTTTACGAAAACATCAACGATTACGCGCGCGCGTCCGTGGCCGCGGCGCTTGATGCCTTGGCCGCCGCGCGCAACGGCGAAAATGTTTTCAGTCTCATGCGTCCGCCCGGCCACCACGCCCTGCGGGATCGGGCCATGGGCTTTTGTTACCTGAACAACGTCGCGATTGCCGCATTGGAAGCCGTGGCGGCCGGTGCGAAGCGTGTGGCGGTGTTCGATTTTGACGTGCATCATGGCAACGGAACCGAAGCCATTCTGCTCGACCAACCCTGCGTCGCCTTTTTCTCGATCCACTTATATCCCTTTTATCCGGGCACGGGCGGTGCCAACGTCGGCAAAAACTGTTTCAATTATCCGGTTGCTCCATGTACACCGTGCGAATCCTACCGCGCCGCCCTCGCCCAGGCGCTCGACGATTTAAAGAAATTCAAACCGGAACTGGTCGCCGTGTCCGCCGGATTCGATGCTTACGTGCGCGATCCACTCGGGGGCGGCGTCTTGGAGCTGGAGGATTTTCACTGGCTCGGGCAATCGCTGCGCGCGTTCGGCGTGCCGATGTTCAGCGTGCTGGAAGGCGGTTACAGCCGTGATTTGCCCGAACTTGTCTTTGCCTATCTCAAAGGCGTGGAAGGAAAATAGTCCACTTTCCCCGTAGGGCGGTGATTGACTTCAACCGGGTTTGCGGAATAAATCTCATTCCCAAATGCAAACCAACCACCGTTCCCTGTTTAACGTCTTGCGGCCATGGCTATCGGCCATGGCCATGTTGCTTTTGTTTGTTTCATTCCAGGGTGGGGCCGCCTCCTTGAAAATCACCATCGCCAGCGACTCAACCGCTGCCATTTTTCCGCCGGCGGATTACGGGAAACGAACCGGTTGGGGCCAGGTGCTTTCCAATTTTTTCAACACCAACGTGATGGTGGAGGACCTGGCGTCGTCGGGACGAAGTTCCAAGAGTTTTTACGAGGAAGGGAAATGGGCGGCCTGCCTTGCCACCCACGCTGACTATTATTTCATCCAGTTCGGCCACAATGACGATAAAACCCGGGATCCGGCCCGTTACACCAATCCGGAAACCACTTTCAAGAGTTATCTGTCCAACTACATCAATCAGGCCCGCGCCCAGGGCGGTATCCCGGTGCTGGTCACGCCGCCCACGCGGAGAAATTATCAATCGGAGCACGTGCTCAAACGGGACAGTCTGCAAAATTATGCGGAAGCCATGCGCGAAGTGGGAATGAACATGAGTGTTCCCGTCCTGGATGTATCGCCCGTTTCCATCGCGTTTTACGAGTCGGTGGGGAAATCCGGCGCGCGCATTTATCAATCCAACACCGCCACCAACACGTTTGAAAACGACCCGACCCATTTCAGCGCTCGCGGTGCCCGACAACAGTGCTATTTCGTCGTCGAAGGCCTGCTCCATTACACAAACGCCAGCCTGATCGCACTGCAAGAGGCCGTTAATCTCAATGCCCTTCAGCCTTTCACGGTGCCGCGGTCACCCGGCAAAAGGCGTTGACTCCGGCGAAGCCCGAAGTCTAATGTCCAAACCATGAACCTGAAGCGGCTTTCCTTTGTTCTTTATCTGTCCTTCTCGTTTGCGATCACCCCGGCGCTTTTGGCGGATGACGCGACCCCGCCTCCCGTGAAGCCGGTTACGCCGAATGCCTCGCCGGAGGCCGTCCAACTGCTCCAGTATTTGTACAGCATCTCCGGCCACCATACGCTGACCGGCCAGCATGCCGTGCCACTGTTGCGTTCCGCGCGCCTGGTCGAGGCGCAACGCGCGGGGGGGGATTTCCCGGCGGTTTTCGGCATGGACTTCGGATTCGATTCGCCCGGGACCTGGGATGGGATCAACTTCCGCCAGCAAATTGTGGACGAAGCAATCCAAAAATATCGTGAAGGCTATATCATCGTTCTCATGTGGCACGCCGTGCGGCCGATCGAAGATGAGCCGGTGAAATTCAAGGATTCCATCCAGGGCAGACTGACCGACGAACAATGGCATGATTTGGTGACACCGGGCACGGAAGTCAATGAGCGCTGGAAATCGCAGGTGGATGTCATCGCCTGGTTCCTTAAACAATTGCGCGACGCGCATGTGCCGGTGCTCTGGCGGCCTTACCACGAAATGAACGGCGGCTGGTTCTGGTGGGGCAAGAAGCCCGGTGCCGACGGTTACAAGAAACTGTATCGGATGCTGTTTGACCGGCTGGTGAATTTCCACAAACTGAACAATTTAGTCTGGGTTTATGGCTGCAATGAAGTAACCCCGGGGGTTGATCCCTATGACGCTTATTATCCCGGAGATGATGTCGTGGATGTGTTGGGCACGGACGTTTACCACAGTGGTTTTGCCAAGGAACAATACGACCAGTTGCTGGCGGTGGCCAAAAACAAGCCGGTCGCGCTGGCAGAAGTCGGTGCCGCGCCGTCACCGGAAATCTTGAAGGAACAACCGCGCTGGACGTGGTTCATGGTCTGGGATGATCCCACGGAAGGGGGCGCCACGGCACGGGGAATCCGCGCCGCCTACAATTGCGACCGGGCCATTACGTTGAATAAACTGCCGTGGGTGGAAGCGGGGCACCCGGCCGACCACTCGTTCACGCCGCCATAGTGGCGCTGGAATCAATCGGCAACAGAACGCGCACGGTGCCATGCTGGCCGGCCTGCGGCGGCACGATTTCCAGTTTGCCGTGATGCGTTTCGATGATTTTACGGCTCACGGTCAGGCCCAGGCCGAGGCCGACGTTACGGGTGGTGAAAAAGGGCGAGGGCACCTTCTGTGCGGTTTCCGTGGTAAATCCCGTGCCATTGTCCTTGACTTCAATTTCCAGTTCACGTCCGCCGGCGTTGTTGGGATTGGTGTGCAATTTCACACCAATCCTGGGTTCCTTGGGATTGGCCTGCAGGGCATTGAGCATGATTTCCGCCAGCGCATGTTTCAAAGCCGCCCGGTCGCCGGTGATCACGATGGGCTTGCCCCCGTTTTCGTACTGCAACTGGGCCTTGTCCGCCGGTTGATGCTTGCGCGCCTCCTGGTAGGCTTCTTCGATGAGTTGTTCGACGGGAAACGCCTGCGGTTCCGGTTCGTTTTCCCGTGCCAGGAAACGCATTTGATTGAGCAAACGTGAGACGCGCTTTACCCCGTCGGCGAGCGCAAAATCGAGCGATTTACGAAACTCCGCGTCCCGGAATTTTTCCCCGAGCAATTGCTGGTGGGTGGAGAGCGGCACCATTGCATTGCCAATTTCGTGCGCGAGCCGGTCGGCCATGGCTTTGATGAGGCGGAGATTGGCGGCTTCGACTTCCAAATGACGCAATTGCTCGGTCTGGGTGAGATCCTCCGCCGTCATCAAGGCTGAAACCGGCACGGAGGAATTGCCCCGTTGAAACGGCACGACATTGACGCTGTAAACGGTGCCCGGCGAGCTTTCCGGCTCATAACGGAACGGTCCCATCGCCGCGCCGGTGTGCAGCACCTGGTAGATGCGGGCGCCCAGGACCTGCGGCAAATCGCTGAATTCCAGTTCGCCGGTACGCCGGTTTTTGTGGCCAAAATGGCGCCGGGCCGCCTTGTTGGCGTGCAAGACCCGCAAGTCACGTCCGACGACGACGCAGGCGCTGCTGAGTTCGCGCAACACATCGGTCATCATCTCATGATTACCGGCCAGTTGATCGTGCAACCAGATATTGCGCAGCGCCAGACCGACCTGTTCGAGCAGATGAAAGATAAGTTCCAGTTCGGTGTTGATCAAGGGTTCGCCGGTGACGCGGCCGTCGAACACGGCGACACCCACGACGGTTTCGCGGTCGAGCACAGGCACGGCCACCTGCGTGCCAAGCAATTCGAATTCCTTCTGCGCCTCGGCGTCGGCGCGGGCTTCGTCGCTGTCGTGGCGGAGAATTCTGCCCAGCCGTACCAGTTGTCCGCCGATGCCGGCCTCGAGCGACAATTCAAAATGTTCCAGCAATCCGGAGGGAAGTCCGATGGCGGCAGTGGCGCGCAGGCCGTGGTTCCGGGTGGGAGACATCGTTTCGCCGAGCGGCAGGACGGGGCGGTTCAAGAAAATGGCAGCCCGATTGACGCTGAAAATCTCGCGCAAAAAGAGCAGGAATTGCTTCAGCATGGCCTCGGCATTCAAGGAATGGGTGAGGATGGATGAAAAATCGCGCAGGACACTTAGTGTTTGCGACGCATTGGCGGCGCGGCCCGAGAGCGGTTCCGCCGCCCGGGCGAAAGCGGTCGCCGGCAGCAACGCAGTCGGCGCCGCCGGTTGCGCGGCGCGCGGCTGCGGATATTTGGGGGCGGACCAGAGGCGTTCCAGCAATGAATTAAGCAACCGGGCGCGAATGGGTTTGGTCAGCACGTGGGTCACTCCGTTCAAAAAGGCTTCCTCTTCCCACTCGGACTGGCATTCCGCGGTATAGGCGATGATGGGACATCGGCTGTCGCGCCGGCGAAGTCGTTCGATCACCCAGACTCCCTGGACGCCGATGAGGTCCACATCCAGAATGCAGGCACGCACCAGTCCGTGGGTTAACAGGGGTTCGGCTTCCTCCACTCCAATGCGATGAACAATGCGATATTCTTCCGCGTTCAGACTCGCCTGAATCACTTCGGCGAAGTCTGGATGAGGAGACAACACCAAAATGGTTTTCATTGTACTCTGAGCCAGTGACGGCGATGCTCGACTCCAGTCACTGCGACGATATTCCACAAATTGAGCCAGAAGGTCAATCTAATCTTGCAAAGGAAGTGGAAAAAATCTTCTGCAAACGGCTGAGAATCAGGCCGAAGTGAGCAGCTTTTCCCACAAATCCTCATTGAGCAGCGCCTTTCTGAGAAAATCCGTGTCGCTGGAGGAGATGGTCGCCGGTTCCGCCTGGAGCGGCAGGTGAAGAGTGAAGGCGGTGCCGTGGCCGGACCTGGTACTGGCTTCAATCCTGCCGCCATGATGATGCACAATGAAGAAGCACGCCATCAGGTGGATGCCGTATTCGGATGGCGCCTGGTCGCGCACGACGAACGGATCAAACACCGCCCGCAGCGCTTCCGCGGGCAGGCCGGGCCCATTGTCGTTGATTTGCACCACGATTTCCGGCTGGGGACCTTCCTGCGCTTCGGCTGCCAGTGTGATCCGGCTGCCGGCGGGGAGCATCGCCAGCTCCTCCTTAAACAACAATTCGAACAGGCGGCTGAATTTGGGCTTGTCCACGCGCAACAGCGGCAGGGTGTCTGGAATCCGATTTTCAATATCAATCCGCCGGGCGGCAAACGACTCCTTGAACAATTTCACCGCGTCGCCAACGATTTGGTACAGCGAAACCTGGTCGGTGAACGGCGCCGAGGGATTGGAGGACGCCGTCCAAAGGTCTTTGAGCAAGGCGTTGATTTTTTCAATCTGAGACTGCACGTTCTGGTGGTAATCCTTCCAAAAATCGGGATTGCGCAGACCCTGCAAATCCGTCTTTTCCTCGGTCATTTTCACCGGCGCAAGATCGAGAAAGGTCTTCACCGCCACCAGTGAATTGCGGATATGATGGCTCAGGCCGGCGGCCAGCAGGCCCAGGCTGACAATGCGGTCGGCAATCAGCATATTGTGCAGGACGGACATTTTTTCGCGGAGCAACTGGTCGCGCTCGGACTGCACGATAAAAAATTCCAGCCCGCGCTTCAGGGTCTGTTCCAGTTGCGGCGGGTCCCACGGTTTGGAGACGTACTTGTAAATCGCGCCGCTGTTGACCGCGGCAATCGCGGCGTCCATGTCCGCATAGGCGGTCACCAGCACGCGGATGACGCGGGGACGGAATTGCCGGGTGCGTTCCAGCAGCCACACGCCTTTCTCGCCGGGCATCCGCTGGTCGGTCATCAACAGGCCGATTTCATCGGCGTGTTCCTCCAGCAGTTTGAGACCCCCTTGCGCCGTCGTCGCCGTCATAATGCGGAATTGCTCTCCGAAGGCGCGCGTGAAGTTGGTCAATGACTTCTCTTCGTCGTCCACGTAAAGAATCGCGAATTTTTTATAGTCGTACAGGTTCTCCATGTTCAATTTCAGGTTCAACGGCCGGTTTAACCCGGGCGGGGAAATCCAGGGTGAATTCACAGAATCGGCCAACCTCGGTGTTCACCGAAATGTGCCCGTCAAATCCTTTGACGATGCGGTGGCAAATGCTCAGGCCCAGGCCCATGCCTTCACCCACTTCTTTCGTCGTGAAAAACGGGTCAAAAATCTTGTCCAGATATTTGCGTTCGATGCCCGGGCCGTTGTCGCGAACGATGATGAGGCTGCGTTCACCCTCCAGCCGGCCCTGGAGCGAAATCGCGGGTGTATCGTTCTCGAATTTTTTTTGTCGCATCGCGTCCAGCGAATTCTGCAGCAAATTCACCAAAACGTGAATCAATTTGTTGCGGTTGGCCATCACGGTTTGGGCCGGGGCGATTTTTAATTCGACCCGCACTTTGTTCTTCCACTCGCCGGCCAGAAAGCGCAGCGAGGTATTCACGGCCTCGGCCACGTCCACCGGCTCGGAAGGCCCGGCTTCCGGGTGCGTGAACATGCGCAAATCGGACACAATATTGCGGACCCGTTTCATTCCCTCCTCGATATCGCCCAGTATTTCCTCGTACTCGCGGCGGTCCTCCGGGGTGAGCTGCTTGCATTTGTTGCGCAGGGCGAAAAGGCCGGTCGTCGCAAAATTCAACGGGTTGTTGATTTCGTGGATGATGCCGGCGCTCATGCGGCCGAGCGAAGCGAGTTTCTCGGATTGCACCAGTTGCGACTCCGTTTCCTTGAGTTGATCGATGGTATTGGACAGCGCCCGATTTTGCTGGGAAAGATTGCGTTGGAAATCGTGGGATTCAACAAGATTCCGGATGCGCGCGTGCAGTTCGGTGGACGAAAAGGGCTTGGCCAGGAAATCATTGGCCCCCAGTTCCAGGGCGTTGAACTTGGTTTCCTCGTCGGCGCGCGCCGTCAGCAAGATGATCGGCACGACGGCGGTTTCCTCGTGTTTGCGCAATTCCTGGCACACGGCCAGACCATCCATCTCCGGCATCATCATGTCCAGCAAAATGATATCCGGCAGGAATTGCGTCGCTTTTTCAAGGGCCTGGAGACCGTCCACTGCTTCGAGCACATCGTAATCCGCGTCGAGTTGAGTCCGCAAAAAGCGCCGCATGTCCGGCTCGTCGTCGGCGACGAGCACCACGGGCCGCTGGCCGCGTTTGCCCAATTCCACGGGCTTGGCGGCCCCGCGCAGGGATACCATGGCCGGGAACAGTTCCGCGCGGCGGTACAGGTTGGCCAGCCATTCCTCGGAAGCAGTCGCATTGGATTCCGCCGCCGCCCCGGGCGGGGTGGGGGGAGGCAACTCCGCCTTTTGATACGGCAGCCGCACCGTGAAGGTCGTGCCTTTTCCCTCCTGGCTGTCCACGACGACTGAACCGTGCATCATCTCGGTCAATTCCTTGACCAGCGCCAGGCCGATACCAACGCCTTGATATTTGCGTTGCGCCGAGCTGTCCGCCTGCCAGAACCGGTCGAACACAAAGGGCAGGTTTTTTTCGGCGATGCCGATGCCGGTGTCGTTGACGATAAAAACGAGTTCCTCGCCCTGTTTTTCCGCGCGCAGCTCCACCCGCCCGCCGGAGGGCGTGAATTTCAGTGCATTGAATAAAAGGTTCAGCACGACCTTTTCCAGCTTGTCCGGATCAGCCGCCACCATCCCCAATCGCAGGTCGGTGTAGGACTCCAGCTTGATCTTCTTGTCTTCGGCCACCTGCCGCGCGGCGCTGGCCAGGCCTTTGATGAAATCCGCGATTTCCACCGGCACACTCTTGATTTCCATCCGGCCGGCTTCCAGGCGGATGAGGTCGAGCAGATCATTGATGAGTTTGAGCAGCCTCATGCCGTTGGAATGCATCGTGAGCAGCAGTTCATGAACGCTCTGGTCGGCCTGACCGGCGAAGCGCTGGAGCAATGTTTCCAGCGGTGAGAGGAGCAGTGTCAGGGGCGTCCGCAATTCATGGCTGATGTTGGCGAAGAACCGGCTTTTCAGGCGGTCGAGCTCCACCAGTTTGCGGTTGGTTTCCTCCAGTTCCCGGTGGCTCTTATCCAGTTCGTAGCGCAGGGTGAATTCGCGAAAGCGCAACCGGTTGAACAGCTGGTTGCCGGTGACAACAATGACCCCGGTCAGCGTCAGGAAATAGAGATTGTTGGACAGATTATTGAAAAACTCTTTCGGGGACGGATCCAGCCAATGAAACGTGCAAGCGCCCAGATACATCAGGATGATCACCGACACGCAGGACGCCGACTCCCAGAAATTCCAGCGGACCACGACGCTCACCGCCAGCAGGATCAGATTCAATGCCGCATAATAGTTCGAGGTTGCTCCCGACAAGGGTCCGCGTGCCGCGGCGATAATCCAGCACATGATGAAGGCGGGCAGGAGAGCGATGGGAATACCGAGTTGACGATAGTGCCTTTGCCCGAATTCGGTTGTGTGCAAATACCACAGGGCCGCCGCCAGGATGGAGCAAAGGACGCGCAACTGGAAAAATTCCCATCGTTGCGGATGGTAGACCAGCCAGTCCATGATCGAGCCCAGCGGCATCAGCACCACGACCAGCAACAGCGCCACCTTGCCGGTGCTGATGCGCTCCTGCTGTTCGTGAATGGCAAAGGCCTTCGCGAAGTCGGGATCGGAGAATGTCGGATGCTCAGTCATGGGTCGGTTTCCGGACCTCGATGAACAAATTGACGCCCGTGGCGTCGGTGCGCAGGGTGACCTCGTCCGGGTCCGCCTGAGTCGGGCGCAGGGCGCGCATGTCCGGTTCCCGGCGATAGAGCAAATGCCAGTCCAGCAGGTGTTCCATGCCGTAACGCAAAGGATTGGACGGCTCGACATTGGTCGCCACCAGCAGTCCACCCGGCGCGACCCGTTCGTAAAGGACGTCCATCAATTGTTTGCAGGTGGTGTCGGGCAGGTAATCGAAAAGCCCGGCGCAATACACGAAATCATATTGCGGTCTTTCCCGGGGCACACGGTAATTTTCCTTCAACAACTGGTAAACGGTCTTTTTCTGGAAATGAACGTGGGTGCGCACCTCGAGAAGACTTTTGATTTTGGCGAGTATTTTGCCGACGTATTCGAGGGTTTCCCCGTTGAAATCCGCCAGTGTCAACTCCACCTTGTCGCTGAAAGAGGAGCGGAAGAAATTCTGGACTTCCACCGCGGGGCCGCAGGCGAAGTTGAAGATCCGCGCGGTGCCGCCGTCCCGGGCGACCCGATAAGCTTCCAGTTCAATCCGCTCGGTCAGGTACTTGATCCGGTTTCGGTGCGCCGCCGCCGGCGGTTGCCGGACGAACCAGTTGTGAACAATCCGGGCGAACAGGGAATCCCCTTCGTACCCGTTCCGGAGGATCATATTGACCATTTCGTAGTCGCCCGGATAACCCAGTGGTTTTTCAAAGGTGCGGTAGGCGAAGGGTGCCGTCAGGATGAGGGGATGCAGATGCTGCCGCATGTACCGGGCATGAGCGCTCCGCTGTTCCGCCGGGATGCCTTTGGCCACCGCTTCGAATTTTTCAAACAAGGCGTCAATCAACGGGATCACTTCTCCGGCGATTTCGCGGGTGATTTGCGGCTCGATTTTTTCACGTTCACGCTTATCCAGCGCCTGGAAGCCCAGTTCCAGTTGTTGCAACCACAGGCGGAGGTCATGCAGAAAAGTCTGCATGTCGGCGATCACGAGTTTGAATTCGGGCGACACCGTGTAGATTTTCTGCCAGTCCCGGAGAAAAGATGCGAATTCCCTGGCGACCTGGTCCTGGTTTTGCAGTGCGAGAAGGTAATTCAAGTCCGTCCACTGGGCCTCCTCGAGCGTCACCTCGCAGACGATTTGGCCGCCGGTATCTACCACGTGGCTGACCACCGCGCGGCCGGCATAGACGGTTCGACCCTTGAGCTGCACGGTAAATTTGTCAATGGCTTCGGATAGCTGCGGAAGGACGGGCGGCTTGAACATTTCGAAGACGAGGTGATGACGCGTTATCCGCTCGGGAGTGCCGTGCAGCTCCAGGCCGTCGCGTGTTCGAAACGTCACCCGGTTTTCCCGGGCTTCGGGCGCCGGTGTGGCGTTGGGAGGTGGCGGGGTGGCCCGCTTGCCGGTGCGCTGGATCAAACCACCGCTCCCGTTCCCATTCCCGTTGCCTGCCAGAAGCTTTCTCATTGCGCGCGTAAGATGGAACATTTTTTGAGCCAAAACAAAACGATTTTGATGATCGTATTTGGCACTGCCGTTGCTTCGTCAGCCTGCGTCATTTGAATGCCGCCTTTTCGGTCCGGCGGTTGGATGGAAGCCGTTCAGTTCGGAGATTGTCTTGTTACAGGACAGGCTTCGTGTCTGAGATGCGAAGATTACTAAACGACAACAATGAAAAATAAATTGAACCAGTTCGTTGCCTCAGCGCGGGGATCTCGGGCAGCGGACCGGAGGTCATGGCTGGTCTTGGGAATGAGCCTGCTTGCCGCAGGTCAGGCGCAGGCCGGGGGTTTCCGCCTGCCCAACCAGGATCCGGAAGCCATCGCGCGCGGGGATGCTGAGGTCGCCA
>Ga0335073_10014444_pt1 | contig 11064 bp, 8 predicted proteins | sample Lox_Sample_22_FD_207093 | JGI IMG/M metagenome (GOLD analysis project Ga0335073, IMG submission 207093) | Soil microbial communities from Loxahatchee National Wildlife Refuge, Florida, United States - Lox_Sample_2.2 | ecosystem: Environmental > Terrestrial > Soil > Wetlands | place: USA: Florida... | reverse complement strand
GGAGTTGCCGGAAGCGGATGACGAGCTGCCGCCGCCGGCGGATGAGGAAGATGCGGCCACGGCGGTGATCTGTGAGATCACGCCCGGTGTCACAGTCCCGTCCGGCAGCGTGATCGAGACCTTGCTCCCGGCTGCCACCTCGGTTTGCAGGGACGCGTCCATGTCGACCGTCACCACGGGTGTCAGCGAGGTGCCCGTCAGCACGACCGAGCCGACGGCGGCGGACGCGCCGGGCACCACCCCGGTGCCTGGGCCGCTCACCCGGATAGCGGTGGGCAGGAACGCGGCCTCGCCCAGCGACAGCGACCCGGTCACGGTCAGCCCGACGTGTGACTGCAGCTTCCCCAGCGCGTAGGCCGTCTCGGAGCTGAAGTAGTCCCAGCCGGAAACCGGGCCCAGGGCGGCAGCGGTCGCATAGCCGAGGGCGACCAGGTCGGCGTTGAGCTCCCGGACATCGCCGCCGGTCATTCCCTCCGCCAGGTCGCGGTAGGCCGGGACCCTCCCGTACAGCAAGACCACCGGCGTCTCGTTGATCTCATAGAGCACCTGCCCCTGCCGGATGATCGCGCCAGGCTGCGGCAGCCAGGTGAGTGTCTGCGCTCCCGAACCAGCCGCGGACGAACCGGTGCTGCCCGAGCTCGGCGACCCGGGGACCACGACCGAATACGACCCGGCGCTGCCCAGCGTCCCGCTCTCCTGCGTCTGCTCGGTCAGCGCGCCCCGCCTGACTGTCGCGGTGCTGGTCGCGTTGGCATTGCTGCTCGCGGCCGACGTCGGCGCCGTGAGCACCCCAGCCGCGTCCGCGGCCCCCAGCCCGGCCGCCAGCACCACGGCCACTATCACGACGGCGGCCCAGCCGGCCCGCTTGCGCCGGTACGGGGCTGCCGGCGGCACCTCTGCCGCCGGGACACGCGCCCATGGCTGGTCGTCGCCGGGCGGACCCAGCGGCTCGGGCGCCTGCTCCAGTCCGCCAGGCACCGCCGAGCCTGGAACAACCGGGCCCCCGGCCCGGTCAGCTGCCCCGGTACTCATCACCGGTACCATCCTTTTCTCGGTGGGCCGGACGCCGCAGCCGCTAGACCGGCCTTCCGTGCGGCGCCCGGCGCATGGTTCTCGTTCACGTAGCGGCCGTAGCGGCCGCATCAGCCCCGCTCTGCGACTCGGACGCTGGTCACTGGCTTGCCTGGTCACGCTTCGGGATTACCGCAGGCCCTGACGGCTGCCGCATACTGCGGCGAGTTGATGTCAATGCCGCTGGGCAGCGGGTTGGGGACCAGATGCCCGTTCTGCACCACGGGATCCGGGTAGTCGGGGAATCCGTGGGCGCGCATGCACGCGGCTGCCCGGTCCATGCTGCGCAGCTGGGCCGCGCTCACCGGGGGTGCCTCGCCGCCGCCGGGAAGCAGGTGCCCGCAGGCGCTGCCAGCCGACTGGTACTGCGGGGAGCTGACATCCATGCCGTAGACCACGCCGTATGGCAAAAAGCCGATGGCCATCTCATTGGGGTCTGGGTTCTTGCTGTTCGGGCTGGAAAGGTAAAAGTTGGTCATCCCGTGGCTGCGCATGCACTGTGCAAAGGCGTTCACCTGCTTGAGGGTCGGCTGCCCGGGACTGCTGCCCGGCGCCGCCGCGTGCGAGCCGCCGCAGGCCGCCAGCAGGGCCGCTCCGGCCACAGCCGCCATGACGGCCAAGGCGGCTATCAGGGCCGGCCGCCACCCGGCCGGGCGGCCGCGCATGCTGTTCTTCGCCATCTGATCGTCCTTGTCCGAAGCAGGCCCGCGTCTCACCCCCGGGCACGGCTACACCCTGGACCGTCGGGCTCAGCGATCCGGTTGATCTGCGGGTGAGTTTCATGTGAACCAGAGCCGCCGCCGTCCCGTCCCGCCCACGTGGTCCGGGTGATGCTCACCCGAATCTCACTCAGTTCTCACCCACGGCCTTCACCGCCGTATGCTGCGATGACGTGATGACGCCCGATGAGCCGAGACTGCTCGTGGTGGAAGACGAGCCGTTCTTGCAGAAGGCCGTCGTCGCGTCCCTGCGGTTCCTCGGCTTCCAGGTGACCGCCGCGGAGAACGGGACCGACGCCCTCCGCGCGGCGCGGAATCATCCGTTCGACTTGCTGATCGTCGACGTGATGCTGCCTGGCATCGACGGGTTCGAGATCGTCCGCCGGCTGCGCACGGACCGAAACCAGGTTCCGGTGATCTTCCTGACCGCCAAAGACTCCCAAGAGGACAAACTCACCGGGCTTGCCATCGGCGGCGACGACTACCTGACTAAACCGTTCGAGCTGGAGGAACTGGCTGCCCGAGTCCGCACCGTACTGCGCCGGACCCGCCCGGCGCCCCCCGAGCCGGTCTTGTCGTTCGCCGACCTCACCCTCGACCAGGACACCTATGAGGTCCGTCGGAGCGGGCGGCTTATCAGGCTGTCGCCGACCGAGTTCCGGCTGCTGCGTTACTTCATGCTCAATCCCGGCCGAGTCCTCACCCGCTCCCAGCTGCTCAGCCAGGTGTGGGACTACGACTTTGGCGGATCGAGCACGGTCGTGTCCACCTACGTCACCTACCTGCGGCGCAAGCTGGCCAGTGATGGACCCGACCTGATCCACACCCAGCGCGCCGTCGGTTTCAGCCTGCGCCTGCCCAGCCCAGACGACGAGCCAACGCCAGCAGAAGTCGGACCAGGCCAGGCCAGCGCAGACCAGCCTGAGGCGGCCCGAGGCCGCCCGGCCAGCCCGGACCAGAGACAGGCGAGTCCGGATGAGTCATAGCTGGCGGTCCCTGGCGGGGAGCTTGCTCAGCCGTGGGCTGGGCGTCCCGTTGCGTCTCAAGGTCATGGCCGGCGTCGTGGCTGTCACGCTGCTCGCGCTCGCCGCATTCGACATTGGTGCGGTCATCATGACGCGTGGCTACCTGCTGACCCAGACCGACAGCAACCTGCACCTGGCGCTCACCGTGACCGAGCCGAAGCTCAAATCGCTGCTAGCCGATGGTGTTCCGGCTCCCTCGCCGGCGGCTCCGTCGCAGGAGGTCCCGTTCGCAGGGGGCGACACGAGGCAGCAGCGGACCCGGCCGCAGAGCCAGCCCCCTGCGGCCAGATCCAGGCCGCCAGCCCTGGTCGGTGCTGACGAGATCGCCTTCGTGCCGCGGCGGGGCGCCGCAGTGATCCTGGAAATGGGCGCGAACACCGCGGGCGGCAAGCAGTTTCTCATCCTGCAGTCCAATGTGGTCAGGAGCCTGGCCCAGCCCGGGCTGCGCACCACGTCAGTCGGGACAGCGGGGTTCTGCATCCTGACGGCCTCGGTCCAGGGAGGCTGGCTGGTCGTCGGCACCAGCCTCTCCCAAGTCACGCAGACCACCCACCAGGTCGAGGCCATCGTCGTGATCGGCTCGCTCGCGGTGGTGCTGCTCATCGGTCTTGGTGTCTTCTTCGTGATGCGCCGCGGGCTGCGCCCGATCGAGGCCATGGCCATCCAGGCCGACCGGATCACCGGCGGCGACCTCACCGACCGGGTGGCCACCCACGATCCCCGCAGCGAGGTGGGCAGGCTCGCCGCGGCCCTCAACGGCATGCTGGCCCGGCTCGAGACGAGCCAGCAGCAGATGCGCCGATTCTTCGCCGACGCCAGTCATGAGCTGCGCACACCGCTGGCCTCACTGCGCGCCAACGCCCAGCTCTCCCAACAAGGCGCCCTGCGCAGCCCTGACGAGATCGACGAGGTGATGGACCGGATCGTCGTCGAGACGCGGCGCATGGGCCAGCTTGTCGACGACATGCTCCGGCTCGCCCGGCTCGGCCAGCAGCCCTGCCAGGCTGAGGAGCCGGTCGACCTCACCGCTGTGCTGACCGGGTGCGCGGAGCGGGCGCAGGCAGCCGACCCCGAGCGTAGCTGGCAGGTGCGGATCGCCACAGGCGTGAAAGTGACCGGCGACGAGGAACTGCTCCGCCGCGCCATCGACAACCTGCTCATGAACGTGCTCGTGCACACCCCGACCGACACCACGGGCACCATCAGCATGACCCCCACCGGCGGCTGCGTCACCATCGAGGTCAGCGACGACGGCCCCGGCGTCCCGCCAGAACACCTGCCGCACATCCTTGAGCGCTTCTACCGCGCCGGACAGCGATCGGACGGCTCCGGCTCAGGCCTCGGGCTGGCCATCGCCGCCGAGATCGCCCCCGCCCACGGCGGAACCCTCCGCGCCGTGCCGGTCAGCCCCCACGGCCTGCGCGTCACGCTGACCCTGCCCGCACAGTTGTAAGAGCAGGCTCGGGTCGCGCGACCATCCCAGGGCGATGACGTGATGCGACTCCTCGCGGCTGCGATCGCCTCCAGGCAGCGGGCGCTGACTGGCGCGGCGTGGCCAGCTGTTGTCGCGTTCCTGAACTACATCAACGGCACCGTGAACGCGATCAGGCCTCAGGCGAGACGGAGAAGAAGGGCGAAACCCGTTCCCATGCTGTGAGCGCCCCCAGCAGCGCCCCCAGCGCCCCCAGCGGTGCACCCACGACAGGGGAAAGCCCGCTGACCAGCGGATATCTGCTAGTTGAAGCCCGGTCACCGCTACCGGAGCCGACTAGGAGACGTTCAGAGCGTCAGTGACCGCCGACCACGTCACCGTGCCAATAGGCGGCGTCCCGGCATCAGGTGCCCCTGGAGACTTGCGCGACGGGTGACACGAGCGGTGCCGCACGGCCCGCGATAGAGCTGAGCCCGTGCCGTTACCGAGGGTGCTCGATCGGAGGCTTTGCGAGAATACGAGGCTGTGCCAGATCGCCGAATATTTGCGCTGCGATCAGTGCCGAGGTGCGTCGTCGGCGGGCCGGTGAACGCTTACTCGGTGCCCGGCCGGAGTCGCCCTATGCGGGCTGCCCAGCGCATCTGATCGCCCATAAGTGGTGGCAGGGTGATCGGCTGGAGACGGTCATTTTGCTCGCGGCAGCGCTGCCACCGGCCGTGGCCGCCTTGCCTGAGCTGCTTGATCTCTTCTGCCGTGTCTACTGCCAGTCGGGTTACGGATATCAGCGCTGGAACGCCTCACTGAGGTTGGGCAGCCATGCGGGACGCTCTTGAGCGGTGCTCACAGTGCTCCGCATACCCGATGCGGGAAGGCACGTTCGGGAGGCACTGTGCCGCGGTGGCCTGCGCGGCTGAACTGGTCTGGCATGCCAGGCCTGGCCTGGCCTGATCCCGACAAGCAAGCGGAATGCCGGGCCGTTTTGACGCCTGGACGGAGGGCGTCACCAGGCGGCCCTGGCTGGCGGTCCGGGCGGGATGGCTGCTGCTTGGTGCTGCCGTGATCGCCGGAGCGGTCTCGGCAATCGTCACCTGGTGGTCAGGACCGTTCAACGCGCTGACGGCTGATGCCTTCCAGGTCAACCGATTCGACGTCACCGACATCGCGCCAGTCGGCTACGCCCTCTTCGCGATGGCCCTCGGGATCTGCGCCGGCACGCATCGTCGGAGAGGTCTTCGGCCCGGCAAACAACTCCTGGCTGTTCACCAGCACCACCACCCTGCCCGCTCTTGATGATGCCCCGGACCTCCAGGGCTACGACGTCGGTCTACGCTCTGGCGCCAATGGGGAACGCCGCCCACAGCGGGATACTCGCCAGCTTCACTCAGGTGTTTCCTGCCTCCCGACTCGCTCTGTTGTCCTTAGCCGGTTTGTTCCTCGCGCTGCTCGGGGCGCTGCAGCCCGCCATCTGGGCCGCTCGAGCCCGAGCGATTACCGCACTGCGATCCGAGTGATACGAATGCCGAAGCAGCTTTGCGGTCGATCACGCGTGCGCCTTGAAGACGTGGGCAACCGCACCGCCGCTGAAGGCGGTGGTGCTGATCGGCTCGATCGTGAACGGAGTGGTGAAGAGCCGCTCGCCTGCGCCGAGGACGACGGGGTGGACGACCAGGCGGTACTCGTCGATCAGTCCCGTCTCGACCAGCGATCTGGCGAAGCGCACCCCTCCTTGCGCAAGCAGGTAACCGTCGGGGCACTCCTGTTTGAGCCGAGTAACCGCTTCGGTCAGGTCTCCGGGCTCTGTCGTCGTGTCGGACCAGTTAGCGGTGGTGAGTGATTTAGAGAACACGACCTTAGGGATCTCGTTCATGGGCTTGGCAAACGGTATCGCGTCCTTCGGCCAGTATGAGGCCCACGCTGTATAGGTTGCGCCGCCGACAAGGTGCGCTACAGCGTTGCTCACCGTCGCGAGAGTCCAGGCGCGGCCGTCGTCAGAACGCCCCGCGGCGCTCCAATCGGAGTTCCCGTCGGTCGGCGCGACATAGCCGTCAAGCGAGGCCGACATTTTAAGGATCAGTGGGGCCTCCCGTCGCTTCCCCTTCGGTCGATGGCTCGATGAGCTGCTTATGTGACTTGACGATCGGCACCGCTGTGAATCCCATCGTGGTAGCCCGAGGCGTCAATCATGAGTCTGCAGGGATGCCTCGACCTATGACTCGCGGCGAGCCGCGGCTCGCCGGATGGCATGGGGACATATCGTCCGTTACGCACCGATCCGCCAAAGTGTTCCGCGACACCATTCGCTCTAGATCATGAACCTCGTGACAAGTTTACGGGCTTTAGGGCGCCTCTCCGCTTCCACGAGACACCCCGTGTGCGGGCCTGCCACTAGCGGTCAGTCGCAGAAATGCCCCTCCCGTCGACCACGGCGGAGCTAGGCCTCAACCTCGATCTCGTAGACCCTCTGGCCGAGAATCTCAGGTCCCCCCGGCCTGACAAGGACTTCAAGGCCAGCCCTTGCGTTGGCTTCCGTGTCGAAGACGACGAGGCAGAGGCCGATTCCCTCACGGTCGTTCATCCACTGACCCCGGAGGTACCCAGGGTGAGCCTTGATCTCCGGCACCACGAACGCTTGAAGCACCTCGTGGCGATGTGACGGGTCCGAGTCGGGCTCGATCCTCACCTGCACTACAGCTGCGTACCCCGCAGGCCTTCCCTCCAGTTCCTTGCCTTTCAACGGCTGATCCTGAGCAAGCCAGGAGCCGGGCGTCTTCCTTCGAACGATGCCTTCGAACGTTCGAATACGCGCGTTCCTCCCATGGTTGCTCCTATCTGCCCCGAATTTGACACGACATCGGTCCCCTCTCCTGGAGAAATTTCTCTTGTGTTCTGAGGCGCACGGCTGGACGGCCTGCTAGCCGCCCTGGCTCGTGATCCGGTTTTCCCAGGACCACATGGCGATTTCCACCCGGTTGCGCGCCGCTAGCTTGCCCTGGATCCTGCTGATGTGAGTTTTGACCGTGCTGAGCGAGATGAAAAGCTCGGCTGCGATCTCCTGGTTGGTCCGCCCCTTGGCGATACTGCTGACGATGTCGAGTTCCCGTCCTGAGAGCTGGCTCTGGCTGTTCAGTGCCGGGCTGCGGGCCGGGGCGAGTTGCTTGAGCATCCGGACGGTGACCGACGGGGAGATGAGGGCGTCGCCGGCACTCGCGGCCCGGACGGCTTCGATGAGCAAGGCTGGCCCTACGTCCTTGAGCAAGAAGCCGACTGCTCCGGCACGCAGGGCGCCGTAGACGTACTCGTCGGTGTCGAAAGTGGTGACAATCACGATGCGTGGCGGATCGATGACGCCCGGTCCGGATAGGGCGCGGGTGACTTCGATCCCGTCCTGGCCGGGCATGCGAATGTCGACCAGGCATACATCTGGGCGGAGTTCCCGGGCGTGGGCGACGGCTTCTACGCCGTCTGCGGCCTCCGCGACCACGGTGATGCCGGGCTGGCTTTCCAGGATGAGCCGGAAGCCGCTACGGACCATGGCCTGGTCGTCGGCCAGGAGGACCCTGATGGTCACGGCCGGCTCTCTGCGGGAACAGGCAAGGATGCCTGGACCGCCCAGCCCGCGCTGGGCAGCGGGCCGGCCTGGAGCCTGCCGCCGAGCGCCTCGACCCGCTCCCGCATTCCCACCAGCCCGAAGCCGTCGCTGGGGCGATGGAGGCGGGCGGCGGGGGCGTCGTCGGTGACCTCGACCCTGACGTGCCCGGGGTCGTAGTTCACGGTGACAACGACCGAGCGTGCCCCCGGTGCGTGGCGAATGACATTGGTCAGCGACTCCTGGACGACCCGGTACACGGTGCTGGTGACCTGAGGTGGCCAGCCGGAGGCCGAGGCATCGCCGAGCAGCCTCAGGTCAACCGGCGGGCCCTGCTCAGCGAACCGTCGCACGAGGCTGCTGATCGGCTCGGGCTGTGGCTCGGCGGCGGTGTCGCCGGGGTCGCGAAGCAGCCCGACGAGCTGGCGGGCGGCGGCCAGCGTCCGGGTGCCCGCGGTCTCGATGTTGCCCAGCGCGGACAGCAGCGTGCCGGGATCGTCGTGTCCGGCGAACCGGGCCGCCTGCGCCTGCACGACCATCGCCGTAACGTGGTGCGCGACGACATCGTGCAGTTCCCTCGCCAGGTCAAGGCGCTCCTCGCGCCGTGCCGTCTCCACCGCCTGCCCGTGCAGGAAGTCGACATAGCGCAGGTAGATGCCAACAGCGAGCGCCAGGGACCATCCCGTCGCCCCGGCCAGCGCCCACAGGACCCGACGGTCGTACAAGCCGTCAGGCCCGGCACTCTCGCTCACCCCGATCACCAGGGCTCCGGCTGCCGCGATGACCGCGGCCGTCCGTGGCGGCAGCTTCCGCGCCGCCGCGGCGCCGAGCACGAGCAGCCCGGCGAGCCCGCCGCCGAACAGCGGCTCCTGGGGGATGACACCGCGCATGACGGCGTACCCGGTGAGCGCGAGCAGGATCAGGCCGGCCACCACCGCCCGTGCCGTGTTCCGCCGGCACAGCAGGGCCCCGGCGCAGATCACGATCCCGACGCCGGCGCTGAACGGCCAGCCCCTGTCTGTCCTGGCGGTCAGCAGGGCGTTGAACGCGATCGCCGTGGCCATCGCCCCGCCCAGCGCGACGTCAGCTCCGGTCCAGCCCGTCAGGCTCAGCCGCCTGAACAAGTCCATGACGCCAGGTTACGGCGATGCCACCGCCACTCGTGTCGGCCAGAAGTACGAACCCGGCCAGGGAAGAAGCGAACTTCCGGCCGATACCCCGGCGCGGACTGCTCCCCCCACGATGGGACGCATGATTCCCAGCTAGGCGACAGACCCGCTGGGCAACGGAGAGGAACCGATGAGCCAGCAAACCGCACCCAGCCACGACTCGGAGCTGATCTGGCTGGATGGCGTGACGAAACGGTACGACAACGGCGCGGCGCCCGCGGTCGCGGACGTCAGCCTGGCGGTCCACGCCGGCGATGCGGTCGCGATCATGGGACCCTCGGGCAGCGGCAAGTCGACGCTGCTCAACCTGATCGCCGCGCTGGACCGGCCGACGAGCGGCGCGATCCGCGTCGGCAGGGACCGCGTTGACCGGCTGTCGGAGACCGCCGCCGCCAGGTTCCGCCGCCGCCAGGTCGGAATGATCTTCCAGTTCTTCAACCTGCTTGATGACAGGACGGTCATCGACAACGTGCTGCTGCCCGCGCAGCTCGCCGGGACGCGGCCCGCCCCGGCCCGGCGCCGCGCCGAGGAGCTGCTGGCCACCCTGCGGATGTCGCACCGCCGCGACGCCTACCCGGCGCGGCTATCCGGCGGGGAGCGGCAGCGGGTGGCAATCGCCCGGGCGCTGATCAACGAGCTGCTGCTTGACCTCAACGCCGCAGGCCAGACGCTGATCCTGGTGACCCACAACCCTGATCTGGCGGCGCGGTTCACGCGCCGGGTCATCGCGGTCGCTGACGGCCGGATCGCATCGGACACCCGGAGGCCGGGCCGGACACCGCCGCTGAACCCAGGTGCATCGCAGGGGGGATGGCGGTGAGCGCGGTCTTGTCCGCAGGCCGCAGCGGAATCCGCGGTCGCAGGCTACAGGCCGTGATCATCGCCGTCGTGCTGCTCGCGGCCACCGCCACCTCGGTGGTCGCGCTCGGGCTCCTAGCCAACGCTCACGGCCCGTTCGACCTTGCGTTCGCGCGGCAAGACGGCGCCGACATCACCGCGGCGGTGGACCGGTCGGCCGCTACCCCGGCACAGATCACGGCAACGACCCGGCTGCCGGGGGTGACCGCCGCCGCCGGCCCTTACCCTGGCGTCTCGGTCACCGCCCGGGTCACCACGCCTGGCCTGGCGGGCTCGTCATCGGCTCCGCTGCGGATCGTCGGCCGCTCCGCACCGGGCGGCCCGGTGGATGACCTCACGGTGGTCCAGGGCCACTGGCCGGCAGGCGACGGGCAGATCGTGATGGCCCGCGGCACGGGCATATTCGCCGGATCGATCGTGACCGTCGGGTCGCAGAAGCTGACCGTGGTCGGGATCGCGGTCTCGGTTACTGACAGCGCGGACGCATGGGTGCTGCCGTCGGAGGTCGCCGCGCTGGCCGGGCCGGCCAGCTCGGTGCAGGCGCAGGTGCTGTACCGGTTCGCCAGCGCGGGGAGCACAGCTGCGATCACCGCGGACACGGCGGAACTGCGCGCCGCGCTGCCCCGGGGGGCGCTGCTGAACGCGGCTTCCTATCTCGGGCAGCGCCAGACCGAAGAGTCCAACATCGCCCCCTGGGTGCCTTTCATCATCGCGTTCGGCGTGATCGCGCTGATGATCTCGGTGCTGATCGTGGTCAACGTGGTCAGCGGCGCCGTGACGGCAGGGACGACCAGGATCGGCGTGCTGAAGTCCATCGGCTTCACCCCCGCGCAGGTGGTGGCCGCCTACGTGCTGCTGGTCGCGATTCCCGCGCTGGCCGGCTGCATAGCCGGCGTGCTCGTCGGTAACGTGCTGGCGATACCCCTGCTCAAGGCGAACGCGCATGTCTACCAGGTGGGCACGCTCACCGTTCCGTTCTGGGTCGATGGCGCGGTGCCGCTGGCCGCGCTGGTGCTGACCGTGGTCGGCGCGGTGCCGTCGGCAGCACGGGCCGGGCGGATGAGCGCGGTCCAGGCGATCACGAGCGGCAGGGCCCCGCGGCCGGCGCGCGGATACCTCGCGCACCGGATGCTCGCGCGGGTGAACTCGCTTCCCCGGCCGGTCACCCTCGGGCTGGCGGCCCCGTTCGCCCGGCCCGCCCGGA
>Ga0335073_10014443_pt1 | contig 11064 bp, 7 predicted proteins | sample Lox_Sample_22_FD_207093 | JGI IMG/M metagenome (GOLD analysis project Ga0335073, IMG submission 207093) | Soil microbial communities from Loxahatchee National Wildlife Refuge, Florida, United States - Lox_Sample_2.2 | ecosystem: Environmental > Terrestrial > Soil > Wetlands | place: USA: Florida... | reverse complement strand
AGAAACAACCCAGTGGAGAATCCTGTTGTCGTCCAGTAAATCCGTGTCGAAACGTCCCGCAGGATCGGTCACGATCCAGTGACCGTCGCTGGTCGTGACCAGCGTTGCCGCGACCTGCAGTCGATCATTGGTGAGCAGCCAAAAGCGAACGGTTCCATCCTGGTGCGAGGAGACCAGATATTTTCCATCCGGCGTCATCGCGAGTCCATTCACTTGCGGCAGAGCATCTTCGGTTCTGAAAATCTCCCGTCCGGACGCGGCGTCGACCATCACCAGCCGGTTCAGAGCGACGGTCACGATCCGGCGGCCATCCCCGGTGTACACCATGTGAGTGATGGGGCGCCCGCCCCCATCAAAGAACTGCCACACCTTTTGCCAGGGGGCGATGTTCATCAGCTCCAGCAACCCATTTTCAGTGCTCACGAGAATCTGGCGGCCATTCGGGGCGAACAGCAGCGCGAGCGGATCGAGTCGTGTATCGAAGTTGTGGCCGATGACGTTCCAGTCGCCTGGCCTGCCCTGCTGCGCCGGGGAATCCCTCAATTCCATTTTTGCCAGCGGGGCGCACGATACAGCGTCGCGGAAGTAGATGAACTTATCCGCGCCCGGCTGCACCAATTCGCGGCTATCCGGTGAAAACAGAACTGCAGTCAGGCCAACACGCGCATATCCCTGGTCGGAGCCGGGCAAGGAGCATCGGGCTGTCTCCCGTGCGGTCGCCACGTCCCACAACCTGATTTCCGGATTCCGCGCATAGATATCGCCCCCCATGGTTACCAGCTTCCGGTCGTCAGGAGAGAACTCGATCTTTTGAATCTGCTGGAGTGGATTGGCCGGCTGATCCATCGCTTTTCCGAAGATCTTGATTTGCTGCGTGGGCCCGCGATTGGGCACAAAATGCGAAATGAGCTGACGCGTCGCGAGATCGAACAGAACAAGATCTGCCTCACTGGGGTCGTCGGGTTTGAGCATGGCCACAGCGATCCGGCTGCCGTCATGGGAAATCGCGACCGGGTACTGCCGCGCGCCGAAATCTCCGAGGAAATCCGGAACCCCGGTGGTCAAATCCCACTCCACCGGGCCGTCGGTCCAGAAATGCGATCCGTCCCGGGAAAATGCCAGGCCGAGCGATTCGGAAGCTATCTCCTCGGCATTGCCCACGAGAGCTCGCACCTCTTCCCCTGTCCGACTGTCAAAGAGCCATATGCTTTTGCCCAGCAGCTTTGCCTGGTCGGCGACGGCCAGCAGCTTGCCGTCGGGCGAGTAAGACAGGCCCACCAGTTCGGAATCGGGTTTGTTTATCGAATCCTCGAAGTTGCGATGCTCTTCCGCCTGATCGGCTGCCAGCATGTCAGCGATCAGCTGGTCCCTGGTCTCTCCAGGCCGCGTGGCGATGGGGACCGGCACTCTCTTCTTTGGAATCTCCATCAGCTGACGGCCGGTCTCCGCATCCCACACCAGGGTCTTGCCGCTGTCCAAACCCGTCAGCACCTGGCGCCCATCGGGTGAAAAGGTCACCTTCACAATCGTTGGCCCCCACACATGGGTGGCATCGCCCAGATCGATGTGGCCAATTTCGCGCCCGGTCTCCGCATCCCACCAACGGGCCGTGTGATCGTTCGATCCAGTCAGCACGCGACGCCCGTCGGGGGAAAACGCCACCGAACGAATCGGATAGGTGTGGCCCACGAAACGTTGCAGTTCCCGCCCCGTTCGCGCATCCCAAAGCTGGGCCAACATTTTGGCACCGGTCAGCAACTTCTTCCCGTCGGGGGAGAAGACCACGGCGACGCGTGTCTCGAAGACGTTGCGTGAGGGTGCGCCCTGAGCTGCCTCGAAGCTCAGCAGCTTCTGTCCGGTCGCGGCATCCCACTCCTGCACCTGGTTCCCGGAGACACCGGCGAGGATGGTTTTCCCGTCCGGCGAGTACGAAACCGTCAACACCGTGTTGGTGCTTTGGAGTCGGCTCACCTCTTTCCCGGTCGCGGTATCCCAGATCCGAATTGTGCCGTCCTGGCTTCCCGTCACGATCTGTCGTCCCGAGGGCGAGAACGCCGCGGACATAACACCGGCTGCGTGCCCGTAAAACGACCGAATCTCGGCACCGGTTGCGGCGTCCCACAAAACCGCCGTGTCATCCCCGGCGGTGAGAATCTGCCGGCCGTCAGGGGAAAAAGCCACCGAGTGCAGCTCGCTCTGTCCCTGCTGCACGACCAGTTCTGCCGTTGGCTGGGCCCGAGCGGCGGTCAATGCGATCAGAGGCGAAAATCCCAGGTAGAAAAACAGCCGAGCCAGCACCCGCATTGCACACCTCTCCTCAACCATTCGCATTCAGCAGATCGGAGGGGAAGAGTAGCAATTTTTCCATGTATGCGCCTCCTTTTCCACTACAAAGTTGAGCAGTTGGCGCAGGGGGCTGGGGAGCAGAGTCGCCGAGGCAGGAGTTATGCGTTCCCACATCTGCCAACGGCGGGCAGATACAGGGCACCTGATCGGACGCCCGCCATGCGGAAAAAAAGGCCGACCCTGATGGGGCCGGCCTTTCGCTGGTGCGTGATTGGGCGTCTACTTCGCGCTGCCCTCCATTGCCTTGTGGTGATGGTGCGGCTTCTTGTCGCGGGGCTCGGCCTTCACCGCACCTTCGTCAACTGCGGTCGTGCCGGGCACGTCGTTGTCGAAGGTGGCGCCGGCGGGAACGAGGTAGTCCTGCACCTCATCCTGTCCGCTGGAGCCGGTTCTGACCTGGATGCGGCTGGCGTCGATGCCCTTGTCGGTCACCAGGTAGTCCTTGGTGTTGACGGCGCGCTGCGCGGCCAGATCGGCGGCAGTCATCTCTTTCTTGTGATGACGTCCCTTCTTCTCGGGAAGCGGAGCGGAATTGCCCACAACGACTACGGTGGCATCGGGCTTTTGCTGCGCGTTGAGCGCAACATCGTCAAGGCAAGCCTTGGCTTCGTTGTTCACACGCTCAGCGCGGCGCTTGTCGCCGAACTGAATGGAGCAGAGGGTCTGCGATTTAGGCGGCGGTGGCGGCGGCGGAACCTGGACTTCAACAGAGGCGGTGGCCGAAACCGTGTGGGCCTTGTCGTCTGCCACCGAGCAGGTCACGGTAATGTTGCCCGCCGGAGCGCCAGTAGTGGCCAGCGTTGCGGTGTTGCCGCTGCCGTTGATCGAGCCGCCGGAACTGGAGAAGTTGTAGGTTAGAGGACGATTCTGCGGGCTCGATCCGGTGGCGGTGATGGTGGCGCTGGTGCCGGACATGACGGTGGCGGGGGCGGCTGCGCAGGTGAGCGTCGGCGGGTCAAAGGGCTTGACGGTGAAGTCAGAGGAGCAGGAAGCGGTGGTGTTGGGCTTGAGGCCTTCCTTGCCCTTTTTGCCTTCTTTGGCGTCGGCCTTCACGGTGTAGTTGCCGGGATCGAGCGAGGCAGTGTTGACCGTGGCCGTGGTGCCGTTGCCGGTGACGCCGGTGCCGCTCCAGGTATAGACCACGTCCCAGTTTTTCTTCTGGGCGACCTGGCTGGGAGTGGCGGTTACGGTTTGTGCGTCGCCCTGGTAGAGCGAAGGTGCGCTCGCGCTGCAGTCCAGCTTCAGGGGCTCGATCTTCTTGCAACCCATCGACAGGAAGATCAGGCCCGTCGAGGTAAGAACCAGACAAGCTGCTTTCATCGTTCGTGCATTCATATTTTTTCTCCGCATTCGAATACGTTCATGTCAACCGGTGGGCCAGTCGTGCGAGTAGCAGTCACAAATACGGCGGGAACCCGATCCGGGCGGCGATGCGAAAAGCGGCGGCTGAGAAGAGCCGCATTGTTCGTCCAACAGTGTATCTCCGATCCTGCCTGCGCAATCGCCAGCCAGGCTTTTTTTGAGCGCCGGCCTGACTCGGCACGATGAGAACAACGAACGCCGAGGGGTGTGCGCCGTTCTTCAGTGAACAGGAATTCCTGGGCCAATAAGTTTACTAACTAATAAACAGATAAGATTTGCGAGAGCGATAGAACGAAGGTTTTCTTCGGTATCAGCAGGAGATGACACTGTGGTTACTATCGTAAGATGCTACTGCTTCGCGTGAGCACCTTGGCGATGTGCCGAAGCCAAAATGACTGAAGTACGCAAGGCCAGGCGCAATCTCTTATGCCGGGACTGGCTCCGGAAGGCTCATGAGGAGGTTGCGTGAGGCGAGGTCGTTGCGGAGTTGATCGACGGAGCGGAACTGGATGGCCTGAAGGCCGAGTTGCTCGGCGGCCTGGACGTTTTCGATCTTGTCATCGAGGAAGAGGGCATCGCCGGGCTGCACGCCGAGTTTGTCACAAGTGAGGTGATAAATTGCGGGGTCGGGCTTGGCGATTGCCAGTTCGCAGGACCAGGTGAGCTGGTTGAAACCGGCGAGCCACGCGAATTCCTGGCGCATGGTGCGAAGGACTTCCGGACCCATGTTGGAGAGGATGGCGGTGAGAATGCCGGCGCGCTGCAGGCTTTGCGCCCAGGCAAGCATGGGTTCGTTGATCAGAGTCCACATGACAACGTCGGTTTCGACGAGGGCGTCAATCTGGGCCGGGGAAAACGTGAGGCCCGCGTCGCGGCCAAATTTGGCCCAGTAGCCGCGGCCATCGTAAAGACCAAGGTCGTAGTCGCGGCGGTCGCGCCAGTAGAGGCGCTCGAAGGTGTCGTGGTCGAGGCCGGTGAGAGCGAGGAGGCGCTGGTGGGCGGCGCGATCCTGGGTGCAGAGGACCTCACCGTAGTCGAAGATGACGGCACGCATAGAGACAAGGGTACAGGGAGTAGGGAGTAGGGAGTAGGGAGTAGGGAGTAGGGAATAGGGAGTAGGTGTGAGACTCGATCTGCGGGTTGTCTGGAAACGCTCCTATGAAAAGATGGGCGGGTGCGATTTTCGTCGAGGACGGCGTGGGATCTGACGGAGACGCCGCTGGCGCGGGCGCTGCGGGAGCGGCGAGCAGCCTTACATGAAATTCTCGATCTGACGGCTTCGAACCCGACGCAGTGCGGCTTTGCGTATGACGAGGCGGAAATCCTGGCGCCGCTCGGAGACCGAGCGGCGCTGGTCTACGATCCCGATCCGCGAGGGAGACGAAGTGCGCGTGAGGGGGTGTGCCGGTATTATGCCGAGCGCGAGGCGCGGGTCGAGCCGGAGCAGGTCTTTCTCACGACGGGGACCAGCGAAGGCTATGGATGGTTGTTTCGGCTGCTGTGCGATGCGGGCGATGAAGTGCTGATCGCGCAGCCGAGCTATCCGCTGTTCGATTTTCTGGCGCAGATTGAGGATGCGCGGCTGGTGCCGTATCCGCTGGTGTACGACCATGGATGGCAGATCGATTTTGCGGGGCTCCGGGCGCGGATCACGGAGCGCACGAAGGCGATCGCGGTGGTGCATCCGAATAATCCTACGGGGCACTACACCCGGAATGTGGAGCGGCGGGAACTGGAGAGGATTTGCGCGGAGCGGGGACTGGCGCTGATTGTCGATGAGGTGTTCCTGGATTACTGCTGCGCGGAGGGCGAACCGCCGCATCGCGGCAAGAAGCGGGAAGAGGGGAGTTTTGCGGTTGGGCCACATCGATGTCTGACGTTTGTTCTGAGCGGGATCAGCAAGATTGCAGCGCTGCCGCAGATGAAGGCGGCCTGGATTGCGGCATTCGGGCCAGAGGCGGAGCTGCATGAGGCTCAGGCGCGGCTGGAGGTGATCGCCGATACGTTTCTCTCGATGAATGCGCCGGTACAGTGCGCGCTGCCGGCGTGGCTGGCGGGCAGCGATGAGGTTCGCGAGCAGATTCGTGCACGAACTGCGACAAATCTGCGGAATTCAGATCAGATTCTGGCACGTTTTCCGGCGGTGACGCGCCTGGATGTGGAAGCGGGCTGGTATGCAGTGCTGCGGGTTCCGGCGCTCAGCAACGATGAGGACCTCGCAGTGCAGCTGCTTGAGGAACGCGGTGTGTACGTGCATCCGGGATCGTTCTTCGGTTTTGCCGGGCAGGGTTGGCTGGTCGTGAGTTTGCTGGCGCCGGCGGAGGAATTTCGGACGGGCGTGGAGCGAATCTGCGAACATTTCCGGGAAGCCGAGACGCGCGCGGACTGAACGATGCAGATCCCGATCAAGCGAAGCGTAGAGCGAATTCCGGGCGGATTCATGCTGGTGCCGCTGCTGGCTGGAGCGGTGGCGCACACGTTTGTGCCGAATGCGGGGCAGTTCTTTGGATCATTTACCGGAGCGCTGTTCGCGGGGGCGCTGCCGATTTTGGCCGTCTTCTACGTGTGCGTCGGGGCGTCGATTCCGGTGCGGTTGCTGGGGCAGGTGGTGAAGCGCGGCGGCGCGCTGCTGGCGACCAAGATTGCGCTGGGCATCGTGGCGGGCGTGGTCCTGGGGCACTTTCTGGGCAACGATCCGGTGCGCGCCGGCTGGTTCGCGGGCGTGTCGACGCTCGCGGTGGTCGCGGCGTTCAACGATACGAATGGCGGCCTGTACATGGCGCTGATGAACCAGTACGGGACCGCGGAGGAGACTGCGGCGTACTCGGTGATGGGGCTGGAGTCGGGACCATTTCTGACGATGGTGACGCTGGGTGTGGCTGGACTGGCGACGTTTCCGTGGCCGACGTTGCTGGGGGCGGTGCTGCCCATGTTGTTCGGGCTGCTGGTGGGGAATCTGGATGAGGAGTTGCGGGAGTTTCTCGGCCAGGCGACACCGGTGATGATCCCGTTCTTCGCGTTTGCGCTGGGCGCGACGCTGAACCTGAGACAGGTGTGGGCGGCGGGGCTGGTGGGGATCGGATTGGGACTGCTGGTGCTGGTGATTTCGGGCGCGGCGCTGCTGGCGGTGGATCGGTTGTGCGGCGGGACAGGGGTTGCAGGCGTGGGCGCGGCGACGACAGCAGGGAACGCGGCGGCTGTGCCGGCACTGGTGGCGGCGGCGAATCACAAATATGCACAGGCGGCTGCGCCGGCGACGGTGCTGGTGGCCTCGAGCGTGATCGTGACGACGATGCTGGCTCCGCTGGCGACGGCGTGGTGGGCGGCGCGAGTGCGGAAGCCGGGGCGGAGCGCGGGGAAATACCGGAGGGTATTGATTCTGGCGGACGATCTCGCCGGGGCGGCGGATGGTGCGGCGGCGTGCGGAGGGGGAAGCGCGGTGGTCCTGCTGGGTGACGGCGAGGCGCCGGATGCGGACGTGGTGGCGATCGACGCGAACACGCGCTGCATGGGGGCTGAGGAAGCATCGAGAGAGATGCGCCGGCTGGTGCAGAGCTACGCGGGCGAGGGCCGGGTGCTGCTCAGGAAGGTGGATTCAACGCTGCGTGGACACGTTGCGGCGGAACTGGTGGCGGTGCTGCAGGCACGAAGTGAGATGTTGAGGGACAGGCCGGTGGCGGTGTTTGCGCCAGCTCTGCCGTTGCAGGGGCGGACGGTGGTGGACGGAAAGCTGCTGGTGCATGGCGTTCCGCTGGAGAAAACCGGTGCGTGGAAAAGGGAGCGGGGAGCGGCGCGTTCGGATGTGATGGACGTGCTGGCCGGGCTCGGGTTGCGGACGACGGGGTTGAGTCTGGCGGTGGTGAGGTCGGGAACCACAGCGGTGAAGAAGGCGATGCAGTCAGCTGCGCAACACGCGGAGGTGGTGATCTGCGACGCGGAGACGGAGGCGGATCTGGCGGCGATTGCCTCGGCGTCGATGGCACTGGGGCCGCGTGCGGTGTGGGTGGGGTCGGCGGGACTCGCAAGGCACTTGCCTGCGGCGATGGAATGGCGTGCAGGAACGCCGGCGGGTGCCGAGGAGTTCGCGCCCGGTCCCACTCTATATGTAGTGGGGAGCATGACCGAGATTGCGCGGCAGCAGGCAGCCCGGTTAAGCGCAGTGGAGGGAGTAGAAACGGTTCGCGTGCCGGCAATGGATTTGCTTGCGGGCGACTGTGCGCAGGAGAGGCGGAAATTGAAGGGGGGGAATGAATCGGGATCGGATGTGCTGGTGCTGACGGAGAGCAACGACGCGCTGACATACGAAGAGGGAGCGAAGTTGGCGCGTGCGCTGGGGAAATTTGTTGCCGGTTGCGCGGATGGGTGCGGAGGTTTGGTGGCGACCGGCGGCGAGACGGGGCGCGCGGTGCTGGATGCCTGGGGCGTGGCGCGGCTGCGCGTGCATGGCGAGGTCGAAGCGGGTGTGGCCTTCTCGTCAACAGAAGGATGGCGGCGCACAATTCCGGTGGTGACGAAGGCGGGTGGGTTCGGCGATGCGGAGACGCTGGTGCGGTGCGGAGAATTTTTGCGCGGCATGAAGCGAACCACACGGGAACCGTCACGAGAGGAGACGGTCCGATGAGGGCGCCGCTGGTGGCGATCACGATGGGTGATGCGGCGGGCGTGGGGCCGGAGGTCATCATGAAGGCGCTGGCGCACGTCGAGGTGCAGGCGATGTGCCGGGCGCTCGTGATTGGGGGTGCAGAGCGGTTGCGTGCGGCGGGGAAGATTGTCGGCAGCACGCTTGAGGTGCGCAGCGTTCGCGAGGAGGAGATCGAGGCTGCGGTGTTCGATGTGAATCATGTGAACTGCGTAGACATGGGGCTGATTCCGGCAGAGCTTGTGTGGGGCAAGCTGTCGGCGGTGGCGGGCGAAGCGGCATATCGGTATGTCGAGGTTGCGGCGCGGCTGGCGCTGACCGGGAGAGTCGCGGCAATCTGCACGGGCCCGCTCAACAAAGAAGCGCTCCAGGCGGCGGGGCACAAATTTCCTGGGCACACGGAACTGCTGGCGCATCTGACAGGGACGCCGGAGGTGTCGATGATGCTGACGACGCCGAAGCTGCGCGTGCTGCACGTGACGACGCACATCGGGTTGCTGGATGCGATCGAGAAGATTGAACCGGGGCTGGTGGAGAGGACGATTGCGCGTGGGCAGGAGGCGCTGGCGCGGATCGGAATCGCGCAGCCGCGGATTGCGGTGTGCGGGATTAATCCGCACGCGGGTGAAAACGGGTTGTTTGGTCGCGGGGAAGAGGAGACGAAGCTGGTTCCGGCGATCGCAGCGTGCCGTGCGCGCGGATGGAACGTGGAGGGTCCGCTGCCGGCGGATACAGTTTTCTATCGTGCGCAGCGCGGGGATTTCGATCTGGTGATCGCGATGTATCATGACCAGGGGCACGGGCCGGTGAAGGTGCTCGGGCTCGAGTCCGGCGTAAACATCACCGTGGGGCTGCCGGTGATCCGGACGTCGGTGGATCACGGGACGGCGTTTGACATTGCAGGCACCGGCGTGGCCGATGAGCGCAGCATGGTGGAGGCGATCCGGGCGGCGGTGGAGTTGGCGCCGCGGGCGTGAGGGTCCACCAGGCCAGCTGCCTGGACTTTTCCACATCAACATTTGTCGCCTTTGAGGAGTCGAATGCATCCCCGATTGAATCCTCAAGGTGAAGGGATAGCTGCGGAGTCAAAGGCTTTCAGACGTGGCCTATGATTCCGCCTCGGTTGGACGGCAGTCTGCATCGAAGGCCGGAGAGGCAGTTCATGGCAGGGAGCGGGAGCGAAAAGAAGACGGTAGTTGTCACCGGCGCGTCGCAGGGAATCGGCGCAGCGGTTGTTCGGGCCTTTCTGGATCGCGGTTACAACGTGGCGGCCACGTCTCGCGCCGTAACTCGGGCGGGGTTCGAAGCATCGCCGCAGCTGGTGCTGGTGGATGGCAACATCGGCGAGCTGGCGACGGCGGAAAAAGTAGCGCGGGCGGCGATGGATGCGTTCGGGTCGATCGACGATCTGGTGAACAATGCAGGGATCTTCAGAGCGAAGCCGTTCACTGAGTACACGACGGACGATTTGCGGGATTTTATTTCGACGAATCTCTACGGGTTCGTTTTCATCACGCAGCTGGCGGTGAAGCAGATGCTGGCGCAGAAGAGGGGCGGCAGCGTGACGAGCATTTCCGCATCGCTGGCGGATAGCCCGATCGCGGGAATTCCGGGGTCGGTTCCGATGATGACCAAGGGCGGCATCAATGCCATCACGCTGAGTCTGGCAAACGAGTATGCGAAGGAGAAGATTCGCTTCAACGCGGTGGCTCCTGGAGTGGTGGACACGCCGATGCATCGAGGAAATCCAAGGGCGCGCTCAGCAATGGGAACGTTCTCGGATCCGAAGGATATTGCTGACGCCGTGGTTTATCTGACAGAAGCCAGTCACGTAACCGGGGAAGTGCTGCACGTGGACGATGGTGCGAATGTGGGGCAGTGGTGAGCGCGATGAATTCCGGAGCGGAGCAGCGACTGGCTGAGCTGAGGATTGAGTTGCCTGCGCCTCCGGCGCCGTTCGGCAGTTATGTTGAGACGGTGTTGACGGGCAATTTACTGTTCATGAGCGGCATGTTGCCGGTGGTCGATCACAAGCCAAAATATGTGGGACGTCTGGGTGCGGAGCTGGATGCCGAGATGGGACGAGATGCTGTGCGCACGGCTGCGCTGGGCGCGTTGGCAGCGGCCAGGAAGCATTTGGGGTCACTCGATCGCGTGACGCGGGTGGTGAGGCTGGGCGTGTTCATGGCGACGTCGGGAGATTTTTTCGATCAGCCGCGCGTGGCGGATGGGGCGTCGGATCTGATGCGCGATGTGTTCGGCGCGGAGAAGCTGGGAGTGCGCAGCGTGATCGGGGTGGCGAGTCTGCCGCTGGGCACGCCTGTGGAACTGGAAATCACTTTCGAAGTGGCGCAGTGAGTGAAGACTGGCCACACAAGTTCAACCCTACAACCAATCCCAGGGAGGATTTATGGCAGCCGCAGCCGTTGCAATTGCAACCATGAAAGTCGCGCAGATTGCGAAGCCAGGACAAGGCTTTGAGGTTGTTGAACGCACAATCCCCGTGCCGGGCGCAGGCGAGGTGAGGATCAAGGTGCAGGCTTGCGGAGTCTGCCACAGCGATGTGCTGACGGTGGAAGGCGGCTGGCCGGGCATTCAGTATCCGCGGATTCCGGGTCACGAAGTGGCGGGTGTGATTGACGCGGTAGGCACAGGAGTGACCGCGTGGAAGAAGGGACAGCGCGTGGGTGTGGGCTGGCACGGCGGACAGGACAACA
>Ga0335073_10014442_pt1 | contig 11065 bp, 12 predicted proteins | sample Lox_Sample_22_FD_207093 | JGI IMG/M metagenome (GOLD analysis project Ga0335073, IMG submission 207093) | Soil microbial communities from Loxahatchee National Wildlife Refuge, Florida, United States - Lox_Sample_2.2 | ecosystem: Environmental > Terrestrial > Soil > Wetlands | place: USA... | reverse complement strand
AGGGCATGCAAGCAACAGCAATCGCAAGCAATAGCGCCATCCAGCCCAGCAACATCATCCGTAAAGGTCAACATCGTGCGGCAAGATATAACAAAGTGTTGGACCAGCGCAAGCAGCCAATTCGAGGATTGTGGGAGCGCAACGGGCGCTATTACGCCCAAATCACCGTCGAGGACCAAACTACCGGCCTCAAACGCGTCAAGCGCGTGCCCCTGGAAGGGGCCACAACGAGCGCCCAGGCCGTCGCCAAATTCCAGGAACTCCTTACGCAACGACGCAAGGGCGCACCGCCCGTCCTCAAGCGAACGCCCAAATTCGCTGATAACGCGAAACAGTATTTCGAGTATTACACAAAGGTGAAAGATGCCAAACGATCCAGCACCTTGGAGACAGAACGCTTTGCCATTGACCGCTGGAATGAGCACCTGGGACACACGCGATTGGATCGAATTAATCGTGCATTGGTCAACGGTTTTATCGCCAGGCGCCAGGCCGCCGGGGTTTCGGGCCGGACGGTCAATTTGGAAGTGATTTGCTTCCGGAATGTCATGAAACGTGCCATTGATGACGGGTGGATTCACTCGCTGCCGACAGAAAATTTGCGTCCTTTGAAATGGACTCCGCATAAACGGGGACTGTTTAGTTCCGCCCAAATCAAGAGCTTGTGTGACAAGGCCCTTGAAGTTTCGAAAAATGGCCGTGAATTTGCCGACTATATTCGCGTCCTGGCTTTTTCTGGAGCGCGCATGGCCGAGGCCTTGCGTTTGAGGTGGCCGGACGTGAATTTTGACCGGAAGCAATTAACCGTTGGCGCCGACGGCTTGAGCAAAAATCGCCAGGCACGCGTCGTGGATTTCAACGCTTCCCTGAAAGGGCACTTGCAGGAAATGAAATCCCGTCGCGCTCCCGACACGCAATGGCTTTTCCCCTCACCGCAACGAGGCAACAAGGATATTCCCGCCAAATCCTTCCGGGAGACGCTGATCCTGACACGGAAAGCAGCAGAGCTGCCGGGCTTCGGGTTTCACGATTGCCGCCATCATTTCATTTCGATGTGCGTTATGTCGGGAATCGATTATATGACCATTGCACGCTGGGCTGGCCATCAGGATGGAGGCGTTCTTATCGGCAAAGTATACGGCCATTTGTCGAACGAACACACGCAGCGCCAGGCGCAACGAGTCAATTTTGGGCCGGTGACCATTGAAACGGCTAACGCCGCGTAACAGCGAAATACAAAGGGGCTTTATTCAGGCTCTTTGCGCGAGGGGACTTTGTGAACCTGGGCAAACTCGCCTGCCGAAGCGCGACGGTAGAATTCGTCAATGGATTCCTGTGTTATCCACGATCCCCAAATTCCACGCTAGGTGATTATGAAACCATGCTAGACCCCGATAATTGGCCTTGGCGTGACCGCCTTCCACCCGGGGAGCTACCATCAAGGTTGGCGGGATTCGTCAGACGCGAATGATTATTTGATTTTCGGCGATCCCTTCCATGCCATTGCCCCACCAAACGTTTGTCTGGAACGATCGCGCTGCTTGCCGCCGAGGTTAAAAGGGGCAACAGAATGGCGGGCATTTGGATTCACATTATCGGTATGTTATGGTGTTTTCGTATAGTTTTGCTTTTGGCGCGCACGTTCGACTTTGGCGCCGTCTGTACGACCGGAATCTGATTCACAATTGTATAGGGGCAAAATGTCCTGAAGCAGATCCGGCCCAAGCGGCAGAGGATATCTCAGGTTGTGCCAATACAAATGGTCTGGTGGCCGCCCGTACAGGCAGATTTTGAGAAATAGTGGATGGGCTATAATGACTGTTTGCCGTTGATCGGAGAAAGCCAGATGGTGATGGGTAATTGAGGAGACGAGTTCGGGATACAAGACAAGTGAATCATCCAACGGCTCGTATAACAACAAACCGTATTTTTTCGCAAGGTTTTTGGCGATGCTTTCTTTTTCCTTGGTGATCCAACCTTTTGCCGCATACCAGTTTTCCAGCCTTTGGCTGGGAACCGTCAACGTCACGTACCCGCAGGAAAAGCTCAAGAACGTGAAGCCCGCCTCGGCCGAGGGCGCCGTTTTTTGGAGAAAGCAAGTCAGTTCAATGTCATTGAGTACATTACCAACTCTCGCCCAGATTGATTTGATCGCACCCAATAGATGCGTTGGTCCCTCTTGTGTTGGACTGATAATTCCACACTCGGAGGAGGCAATTTGCCCGGCCACCGATGGGGCATTGGATTTCAGAATTGCATTCATGGCGCTCCATTCAGTTTTCCGTCCCTAAACCGGTCGGGCGAATGATCCATATCGGTCCGGGCCAGGATGTTCAAGTAATTTGTGAAAATGTTCAAAGCCACGTTGGCCAGAACTTCGATAATTTCTGCCTCCGAAACACCGGCTTTCCGGACAGCGGAAAAATCCATGTCGCCTACTTCGCCACGTTGGAGAACCAGGTTCTCCGCCAAGCGTAGCATGGCTTCGGTTTTTGGGTCGCGGGACTTTGCTTTCCGGGCGGCCTGCATCTCCGCGTCGCTTAATCCCGCTTTTTTGCCCTTTGCCTGATGGGTAGCGAGGCAATAGTTCGAGCCATTGATTTCCGCGACGACCAGTGCGATTCTCTCGCGTTGCGACGTCGTCAGTATGCCGTTGGCAAGAGCGTCTTCAGCCCTCATGTAAGCCAGCAAAGGTGCCCGGGACTTGGCAAGCACTTTGACGAAATTCGTGACCTCGTTGTTTGGGCCGCGAAGTGCGGTGGGAAGACCATCAAGTTCTTTTGGGAGTCCACACTCAGCAATGGGAGTTAAACGCCACATAATTTTCATTTTTCTTTCCGGCTTCTGTTCATCAGAAGCCAATTCTAATCAAGCATGGCATGTGCCGTGCAAGACGGTATCCAACATGCCTGAAATCAGAGGGTAAAACCTGATTGCTGATTCTGTAACGGCTGCAAGGCTTCGTAAGTTGCAAAATCCCGCAGCAGGCTTGCGAATTTTCGTATTGAACCGGAAGACCTTGCGAGCAAAACCGACCTCGTGGCGTCGTCGATTCCTGGCATTCAAAGTGAGATTGCCAGTGGCTTTTTCAAACCCAGTTTCTTGGCACGTGAAATCAGCGTAGTTGGTTTGAGACCCAATAATTCCGCAGCTCCATTAGGACCATGTATTTTCCAATGGGCCCTATCGAGAGCGGCAAGAACGTTGTCGCGTTCACGTTGCCGGAATTCCAGTTCTGTGAGGATGGCTCCGTTGGAGTGAACGATTCCAGCGGCGGGTGCGGCACGATCGGGCGCTTGTGCAGGAATGCCAGGAAGGTCGAAAGAGAGATTACCGTTTTGCGCGAGGATCAGCGCCCTTTCAATGGCGTTTTGCAGTTCACGAACATTGCCCGGCCAGCCGTAGCTTTGAAGTTGAAGCATCTGGGCGGGTGTTATCCTGGCGGGGGGAGTTTTCAGGCGGATACGGGTCTGTTCAAGAAAATGGGCGGCAAGGAAGGGGATGTCCTCTTTATGGTTCCTTAAGGGCGCCACTTCCACTGGGAAGACGTTGAGTCGATAATAAAGGTCCTGGCGGAACTGGCCGGTTTCCACATCTTTTCTTAAATTGCGGTTGGTAGCGGCGATAATTCGCACATCCACGGTCCGCGTCTTTTCCTCGCCGACGCGTTCGTACTGTTTTTCCTGCAGTACGCGAAGGAATTTGCCTTGCAGTTCCTGTGGAATTTCGCCCACTTCGTCAAGAAAGAGCGTACCTCCGTTTGCGGCTTCGAACCTTCCGGCGCGGTCCCGTAATGCGCCGGTGAAGGCGCCCTTAACATGTCCAAAGAATTCGCTCTCATAAAGTTCTTTGGGAATGGAAGCGCAATTGACTCGAATTAACGGGCGATTGCTGCGCCGGCTTTGTGCGTGAATTTCCCGAGCGATTAGCTCTTTGCCGGTTCCGGACTCACCGAGAATCAGGACGGTCGCGTCGGTGCGGGCCACTTTCTCGACCTGGCGCAACAGATGCTTTAGGGATTCGCTTTGACCGATAATGTTCCCAAATGCTTTCGCTTCTTTGACCTCTTCCTGAAGATAGGAGTTTTCCAGTTCCAGCCGGTTTCTGAGCTTTTCATTTTCTTCAAACGCCCGGGCATTGACGATGGCAGTTGCGATATGGTCGGCAAAAATGCGCACCCATGTCGGTCCCTGCTCGGTCGTCGGGATGTGGCTAAACAACGCAAATACGCCAAGCAACTCACCGTTAAAGTTAATCGGTTGTACATCCAGCGCCTGGATGTCGGAGCGCAATGCCCAACCCTGGTCGCCAATTCCACTGAGGTCCTGGCCATCAGAACTGCTAACAAATGGCTGTCCCGTGGACGCAACCTGACCAATGACACCGAAACCGATGGGAATCCTGCCAAATCTCTCCTGAATGCCGTCCAGCGATTCGTTATTGGCGCTGGCAACCAGATGCAGACATTTTGAGCGGTCTGCGCATGGTTCATGCCAGTGGCACGTGGAGCAATTGTCTCCTCTATCGACCAGCCAAAGACACATCAAGGCCACATGTGGACGCTGGGCAAAGCGGTGAACAATGGTCTTAAACAATTGCTCCGTGGACCTCTCCCGGCCAACTTCCAGCAGGAGTTCGGCCAGCGATTCGAATTCAGGTTTGTAATCCGCGTCCATTTGCACGTCGGTTCGCTATTTCGTCGACTAAGCCAAGATGCACCGAAGGTGCCTTACCAACTCACCGATTCTTGCCAATTTCAACGCAATTGTTGCTGGGACGGAATTCGAATCCTCTGCCCCGCTTGCAATCGGCCAGGATTAACGCCTGGATTCGCTTCGACAATGGCCTTGAGTGGGACATGGAATTTTTTCGCCAGTGTGGTAAAGGTATCTCCTTTGACCATGGTGTACTCCATGGTGCCCGCGACTGGAGAATTGGTTTGTTCGAGCTGAGCTCTGGGGGCGTTTAACGCGCTCTGATTCGTTGATACAGAAAATGAATTCACCGTCTCCGACGGGACCGGTGAATTCGTACTCGCAAGAACTGATGCCGGTGGCAGCCCCTCCTGCCGACAACCCTGGGCCAGAACCATTAGTAAAGCTGCCACGTTAATTCCGAGAACAGTGAATACTCCCGCTTTGAGACGGCGGCGAAGTTTCATCTCGCGCTGATTGATCAAAGAATTTGGAATTTTCATGTTTACTCCTTTCAATTTTCAGTTTTTCTGGATTTTCAATGACGCCTGGAAACCGGGACGCCGGGACGGCCAAAACCAGGCATGGCGCATGACGAACCACTTTTTCGGTGGTGCTTCCAAGAAAGACGTGCGCCAGACCCCTGCGACTAGAGGTGGCCATGATGATCAGATCCGCGTTTTGGCCTCTAGCCATCTCACATATCGTATCGTGGGGAACACCGTCCATTACAATGGCATCCTGCAGCAGCGGTTTCTTTAAGCTATTTTGCACGCATATCCCGGCCATGAATTTTTCTGCGGCCGATTTGATCTGCTCGGGTGTTAGCGTCCTTGAATGGTACACTTCAGGATAATCATTTTGTTTTTCCACAACATGTAGTAACACAATTCGGGCCCTAAATTTCCGCGCAAATAAGATCGCATACTTCGCCGCCAAATTTGAATTTTTAGAAAAATCAATTGAAACAAGGATTTTCCGTATCCGAGTGCAGGCGCGAGAAATTCTGTTTTGGATGTTACGGTTCATAACTCACCGCGTTGGTTTCAATTTCGATCTTCGGGAACAGTATGACGAAGTCATCGCGCCTGTTTTTACTCCAGGCATCTTCGTTATGGGCCGGGTCGACCGGCTTGTCTTTGCCGTAACTGACAGTGCAAACGCGCGTCGGGTCAACACCGAGGGCCGCCAGGGCTTCCCTGCCAGAGAGAGCACGGCGTTCGCCGAGGGAACGATTGTATTCCTCTGTACCCCGTTCGTCGCAGTTGCCCTCGACCAATAGTTTGGCGGTGGGATCGGAATTGAGAACGGCGGCGACGGATCTAAGACTGGGGATTTCACTGTCCCGCATGACGGCACTGTCGTACGCAAAATGCACAGTGTCAGCCGCGAGTGATTCGCGGTCCATAGCCATGACTCCGGGCACCCAGTTCGTTTCGACGGGAATGGGTTCCTGGTTTTGAAGCAGTGTCGGGCCGGGTCCGATACCGACGACGCTGGGCCACCGTCCCGGCGGGATGGGCCTTACGCCGACTACTTCATGCATGCAGCCAGTTGCGGCCACTGCCACACCAACTGCAAGTGCTAAAGAAAAATTTAGTTTGGTATTCATAGTTTTGAATGGGGTTATGCTGCAATTTCTAATCTATTTTTCAAATCGTACACGCCTTTCGCTGCCGCTTCGGCATCCCGTTGCAATGGTTCCTGCGTGACTGTGATTAAATTGGTAATTCCAGTAATGCCTGGCAGATGTCGAACCGCGAACTCAATTGCCTCCTTTTGCTGCCGGTCTTCGATTGCTCCCCCAACGATGAGCTTTCCATCCTGCACTGTAATTTTGATCGAATTTTTAGGACCATTGACCATCCATCTGATCGCGTTAACAGCCGACGCCGCAATTTGAGCATCCGTGCGCCGTCTGTGTTCCGGCAATTTGACATCGATCTGGTCTACTACCGCCTTGACTCCACCTGTACGCTGGGCCATTTCGACAGATCTTATTTTCTCCTCGTAGTACGGCACCCACCCTCGGAGTGTGACAAGTCCATCGTCGACTGTGACCTGTATGTTGTCAGCGCTTCGGCCAACCCAAAAATTGAGCTGAGCCACGAGGGCCTCTTTTAGTTTTTCTTCGCTTTTCATATACTCCTCCAATCCATCGCTGCTATTTTGACCGGGCTTTCACCCAGCGGCGGCAATGGGTCCCCGCTGGGCGATTGCATTTAACCGACTTTGACCTCGACGGCTTTTGGTTTTGCCTTTTCATTTTTTGGAACGCGGACTTTGAGCACGCCGTCTTTGAATTCGGCTGTGGCTTTGTTGCCATCGGCTCCGTCCGGAAGCATGAAGCTTCGGAGGAATTTGCCGTAGGCGCATTCCAGGCGATGATATTTCTTGCCCTTTTCTTCCTTCTCAAATTTGCGTTCGCCAGTCAGGCGCAACACTCCACCATCCACCGTTACGGTGACGTTCTCCTTCTTTACGTCCGGGAGGTCCGCCTTGACGCACCACTCCTTGTCATCCTCACTGATATCCACTGATGGCGACCATTCCGCAAATGTCATCGCTTCCTCGCCGGTATTTGCCGGCCGAAGAGAAGGCAATCCAAGGAACCGTGCGAGACGGCTCTGTAGTTCGTCCATTTCCTTGAACGGTTCCCATTTTGTTAGTGCATTCATTTTCGACCTTTCTAAAGCCGGCTTATTGGCTTTTTCCATTGTCGCCGCCGGCTTTTGAGCGGCACTGGAAACTGTTTTGTTTCTAAAAGTCTATTTGCAGAACACGTGCCAGCGGAGACTCACTCATAAAGCATTGGAAAATCGAATCTGGATCCGTCTCCGGTCTTACGATTTCTCGCAACTGCCGAAAATTCGTAACAGGAACGCTGAAGAGTTAAGCAGGTGCGTGTTATGTATTGCCTGTTACTTCAAGTACGACAATGCGATCTTCGGTCATTTCAAGCGCGTTCCTGTCATGGCTCAAGTGATGCTGATATAAAGGTGTCTGCTATTTGCAGAAGACTATGAATGCTAAAATTGTCAATTCACTAAAAGGCCAAGGGAAGTGTGGCGATAACAATTCCATCAGCGAAGAGCTGGAATATCTTTGGGACGAACAGGACAGCGCGGGAAAAATGTATGAGATCTATTTGGGAAAAATCAGCCGCAGCCCCATTGTCAGGAGCAAAACGTCCGGAAGATATTTTCTTTTGCCCTGGTCCCAAATTATCGCGCAGGCGTCAAAGTCGAAGATTGACCTGTGAAGACTGTGCAAAACGGAAAAGGCGACCGTCCGCGCAACAATTGGGGACCTAAATGGTATGCAGGCTATGCGGCGATCGATTGGCACTGTTCGGATGGCGCAAATGAAAAAAACCGCAGCCAATTGCGAACCGCCGCGCCGAGGCCGATTTTGCCAGATTTTGTAAATTGCAAACCTTCGCAACGCTAATTATGGAACGAATACCATTAGACAACGATCTCGGAAAGCTTTTGGCGTGGTGCGTGAACCAGCGCGCCACCGACATTCATGCGCACGCCGACCACCGTTATTCATACCGGGTAGAAGGCAAACTTCTTCGAATCCCGCCAGAAACGATTCCTGCGCCGGACAACGATCAATTGCTTCACATGCTCAAGGAGGCCTTTTCAACCGCCACCTTTGATCGTATCCAAAAACAACATGAGAGCGACCTGAGCTTTCTGTGGGGTGAATTGCATTACCGGGCAAATTTTAGTAAACAACAAGGGACTCAGTCGTTTTCGTTTCGGGTGGTACCCCAGCGCGTTCCAAAACTGGACGAATTACAACTACCGCCAACCGTTTCAGGTCTTGTCCAGGAGCCGCGCGGGTTGGTGCTTGTCACCGGGGCAGCCGGGCAGGGCAAGAGCACAACTGCGTGCGCAATGCTGCAACAACTCAATGAATCGGCGCCGTTGCGAATTGTGACCATTGAAGACCCAATTGAATATCTGTTTGACGAAAACAAGTGCCAGTTTGAACAGCGCGAAGTCGGCGTGGATACCGAGTCTTTTGCCGCGGGCATTCGCAATGCCATGCGCCAGGACCCGGAAGTCATTTTCATTGGGGAAATTCGCGACCGTGAGAGCATCCACGGCGCGATGCAGGCGGCTGAGACGGGGCATTTGGTACTGGCGACGCTGCACGCAGATTCCGCAGCCCAGGCAATTGATCGCGTGCGCGAGTTCTATCCAGCGGACGAGCAGGCCAATGCCCTCTCGTTATTGTCCCGGGCACTGCATGCCATAGTCAGCCAACGCCTGATTCCTAGCACCTTTAACCGCAGAATACCCTGCGTCGAGGTGATGAAAATCAATTTGGGCATACAGGATGCGATCCTTCGAAATGACCTGCGCCAGGTGAACGGCCACATCGAATCTTCTTTAAACGAGGGGATGCATAGCTTTGACCAGTATTTACTTCAGCTTTATCAGGGCGGACGGGTGGCGCTCGAGGTAGCCAAACATTATGCGGTGAATTGGAACAAGGTCGAAATGGAAAGCAGGGGATTTGTACCAGCGATGCCAGGGATTCTAAAGCCCGACAAAGAAGCGTGAAGATCCCACGAACCCTTTAGCCTAATGGCTCTTCGACATTTAATTACGATATTTCGTAGTTGCGAATTCCCGTAGCGGCGTTTTGACGGATAAACTCCGGATATTGTCATTGTTCCTGTGTTTTTGCCGTGCTTTATCGGCTGGCACGGCTTGTGCCCATATAAACTTAGCGAATAACGCGGAAAATTATGAAGACCCCTACAAGTGAGAAACTTCCCGAACAGGTGGGAGCCTTTGGACCTCTCACCGATTCCTATGCGGCTCCCGTAACGCCCGCGACGAATGCCAACGTGAATGCCGTCAAAATGAAAAATATTTTGGCAGTCGTCAAACCGGCGCAATCGTCAGTAGACGTGCTGAAACACGCAGGATGGCTGGCGTTTCAACTGGGTTGCGAAATCACACTACTTCATGCAGTCCCAAAAGGCTGCACGCCTCTTGCACCCGGGGAGTTGCAAAGTGAGTTCACGAGGCTCACCGGCATGAGTGCGACTCAAATTCGGGCCATTCTTGTTCGGCCGGGCACTCTTGGAATCTCCCCGATCCTGGAGGCCGTTCGCGATGAACACGCCGATTTAGTTGTCATACATGCGAACTTTTATAAAAAACCTCTTCATTTTTGGCAAACGGACATGATGGAGAAATTGATTCGACATTTGCAATGTCCGCTCCTAATTATCGGTGAAAAATCTCCTGGCCCTGTTACAACATGAAAGGAACCATATGCAAGAAAAAACTCTAAACGAAGCCGCCTCGGAGAACCGCAGCTTATATCAAAACGCATGCTCGCTGTCTGGTCAAGGTAACTGGGACCAGGCTATCGCGCAGTTTAATCTGGTCCTGGTGCAAGAACCTGGGCTGGTCGAATGTCGTGAGGCATTACGCAAGGCGCAATTGGCCAGGTTTCAAAAAAGGAACGGCTTTGCGCACGCCATTGACGAAGTGCGCGAACTTCCAGAACTGGCGGAAGCGGAAATCTATTTGCATTCCAAGCCACTCAAGGCCATGAACACCGCTGAACTGGCTCTCAACCGCATTCCGACAAGTTTGCTCGCCCATAAAATTTTCGCGGAGGCAGCCTTAAAAAACGGTTTGTTCCGGTCCGCATCGCTTTCGCTCGAATATATTCGAAAGCATGGCGGAACAGAGGACATTGACGTCAACCTTGAATTGGCCAACGCGTTAGCCGAGAGTGGTCAGGTGTCCAGAGGATTGACGATCTGCGGCCGCTTGTTGAAAGAGAATCCGGAAAACAGGCGCGTGACTCGTACCCTGGAACGATTAAGCAAGCTCGCCTTTGGCGCGATGGACACTCCACGCTGCGTACCGCGTTCTCGTCCCACACTTCAACGGCAATCTGCCAGTAGTTATCCCTCAAATCGTTTATCGGGAATACGAACTAACAAATAGCCTCAGGAGATTTATAGCGGACAGATTTCAAGGCGGTGTCCAAGTGCTTCATTTTCAAAGGCTTTCTGCTTCAATGACCGATTTCAGATCTTTGGTCGTTTTTCAGAATGTCATCGATCAGGCCGCGATGCTGTTAAACGAGGTTTCGGCCGCGACCTTGACATCCGGTAGTAATGTGCTCGAATCGGCGACGATAAAATTTGTAATTCCAGTGACGCCTGGCACATTTCGAATCACCAACTCAACAAGTTCTTTCTGTTGCAGGTCTTTAACCGTCCCTTCAAGGACAAGCGTTCCCCCTCGCACAGTTATCTTGACGGAATCGGGCGGAACAGTGGTAAGCCCCTTGATTGCATCTGCGGCGGCAGCCGCGATCTCGTCGTC
>Ga0335073_10014441_pt1 | contig 11065 bp, 5 predicted proteins | sample Lox_Sample_22_FD_207093 | JGI IMG/M metagenome (GOLD analysis project Ga0335073, IMG submission 207093) | Soil microbial communities from Loxahatchee National Wildlife Refuge, Florida, United States - Lox_Sample_2.2 | ecosystem: Environmental > Terrestrial > Soil > Wetlands | place: USA: Florida... | reverse complement strand
CCTTTTTGCCGCCGCCCTTCATTCCCAGACCCCCGTCATCCTGATCTCCGTCGACACGCTCCGCGCCGACCATCTGAACCTCTACGGCTACCGCACAATCCAGACGCCCAATATGGATTCCTTCGCCGTTCATGGCACCGTTTTCCAAAATATCCTCTCGCAGATCCCGCTCACGCTTCCCTCCCACACCACGCTCTTCACATCGAACTATCCGTTCGAAACCAGGGTGGAAGAGAACGAGCAGAATCTGCCGGCGTCCGCCATCACTCTGGCATCGGTGCTGAAGGGCCGCGGTTACCAGACTGGAGCCTTCGTCGGCAGCGTGATTCTCGATGGACGGTTAGGCATCAGCCGCGGCTTCGATTTCTATGACAGCCCGTTTCACGCCTCGACCGCCGCCGAGAATCCATATTCACTACGCGTGCGGCGCGACGGCGCCCTGGTGATTCGCGCCGCGCTGCAATGGCTCAACGAACATCGCGGCCAGCCGGCTTTTGCCTTCGTCCATCTGTTCGACCTGCACGCTCCCTACAGCGCGGCGGCGGGTTCGAGCGTCGAGCCGGAAGTCAACGGCTACGACGCCGAGATCGGCTACGTGGATCGTCTTCTCGGCCGCTTTCAGCAGGCGTTGCGGCAGAGCGGCTGGTGGGACCGGTCGCTGGTGGTACTCTTATCCGACCACGGCGAAAGCCTCGGCGAACACGGTGAATCGAGCCACGGCTATTTCATTTATCGCAGCACCCTTTGGGTTCCGCTCATCGTGCACTGGCCCGCTGCTGCGCCCGAGCCGACGGCTCGCGCCAGCGTGCCCGGCGGATTGATCGATGTCGCACCCACCATTCTCGACGCGCTGCACGTTCCCGCACCCGCCTCCTTTCACGGCCGCAGCCTGCTCGAGCCCGTGCAATCGGCCGACCGCCACCCCGCCGTGTACAGCGAGAGCCTGTATGCGCACGACGCCTTCCGCTGGTCGCCGCTGCGCTCGCTCGAAATCGGCGCCCGCCATTACATCGGAGCGCCCAAAGCCGAACTGTACGATATCGCTGCCGATCCGGGCGAGCGCCATAATCTGCTGCTCTCCGACACTTCGCTCGGGGCGGACTACCAGCGTCAGTTGATTGCGCTACTCACGCGCTACAGGCCGCCGGCCCCAGCCGGGCGCGCCGCTCCGTCATCGGAATCGCGCGCCGTGCTCGGATCGCTGATCTACCTCGGCTCGGGTCCAGGTACGCTTGCCGGCATCTCCGGTCCCGACCCCAAAGACCGCCTGCCGGAATATGACGAGTTTGAGAGGGCGCTCGGCGATCTGTACGCCGGCCGTGCGCCCGAAGCCATCGCGGTCTTCCGCCAGCTTCTGTCGCGCGATGAGCGCAATATGATGGCGCGCTATTACATGGGCGAAGCTTGTCGCCGCGCCGGCCAGTTCGACGATGCCACGCGCGAATGGACCGCCGTAATGCAGTACGATCCTGAATACCTGCCTGCCGAAGAGGCCCTGGGCGAATTATGGCTCGCGCGGCGCGATTACGCCAAAGCCCGATCGGTCCTCAATCAGGCGCTGGCTCTTGCGCCGGACGACTACGAGGTGCTTTTCGACCTCGGCCGCGCAGAAGAAGGCTTGGGAATGCGGAACGACGCGATCACCCACTTGGGCGCCGCCTGCGCCGTCGCCACCGATCCCGAGCCTTGCCGGCACGAGTTACAAGCGCTCGAAGGCAAACAATGACCCATCATTCGTAACGCAGAGCCACGATCGGGTCGGTGCGAATCGCCCGGCGAGCCGGGATGCAGCAGGCGGCCAGGGCCACCAGGCCGACGCCAATCGCAACCACGGCAAAAGTCGCTGGATCGGCCGCGCTGACACCAAAGAGCAGCCCGCGCATGAGCTGGGTCAGCGCCAGGCCCGCCGCCAGACCGGCGGCCACACCGATGGCCGCCAGGCGCGCACCCTCGCCTACCACCAGCCTGAGGATGTCACCGCGCTGCGCTCCCAGCGCGATGCGAATACCCAGTTCCGGCCCGCGCTGCGAGACCGAGTAGGAGATCAGCCCGTACAACCCGACCATCGCCAGCAGGATTGCCAGCGCCGCGAAGCCGCCGATGAGATACGAAGGATAGCGGCGCTGGAACACCGAAGGCGATTGGTCGATGATCTGTTCCATGGTGGCCGGCTGCGCGAGGAACAACTGCGGATCGACGGCGCGCAACGCGGCGCGCAGCGAATCGATGACCTCGGCCGGGCTTGCCGGCGCGCGGACCAGGTAGGTGATGTATGAATTGGCGTCCTGCGGAAAGGGCAGAAACAGGGCGGGAACTTCCGGGCTGTCCAGCCCGGCATCGGCATAGTTCGCGACTACTCCCACGATCTCCCGGTAGGGTTCTTTGGGTGAAAACGTAAAGCGAAACCGCTTGCCAAGGGGATTCTCTCCGCGCGTGTAGGCGTCCACCCAGGCCTGGTTCACGATCACGTGCGGCGGCCCTTTGACCGTGTCGTCGACATCATCGAAGAAACGGCCGCTCAGCAGCGGGATCTTCATCATCGAAAAGTAGTCGTTCGAAATGCTGCGGATGCAGGCCTCGTCCTCGTGCCCAGCCGGTTTGGGACGGCCCTCGATAAGGAATCGGACCGTGGATCCGCCGCCGGTGAGCGGAATGGTGCTATTGGAAACGATTCCGGCGACCCCGGGCAGCGCGCGGACACGTTCGGTGAATTGACGATCGAAGCGAATGGCATCGGGGTCGTCGGGGTAAGTGGTCACGGGAAGGTTGACCGCGAAGGTGACAAGGTTGCGCGTGTCGAAGCCGGGATTGCGATGCAGCAACGCGCCGAGGCTTTCCACCATCAGACCGGCTCCGGTGAGCAGCACCAGCGAGACGGCGATTTCCGCGACCACCAGCGCGTGGCGCAGCCGCTGGCGCGAGCCGGAGGCCGACGCGCGCGACTCCTCCCGTAGCGCCACTCCGGCGTCACGCTGCGACGCGCCGAAGGCCGGCGCCAGGCCGAAGGCTACGCCGGCCAGAACCGTCACCGCGCACAAAAATCCGAGCACCGGGAGGTTGGCGCGCGCGTCGGCGAGAAACGGCATCGTATCGAGCAGGGTCTGCGGGATGGCGCCGATCAGCGCCGCGGCGCCCCACCGTGCCAGCAGGAACCCCAGCGCCGCTCCGGCCGCCGCCAGCATCAGGCTTTCGGCCAGAAGTTGCGAGATCAGCCGGCCGCGCCTGGCGCCCAGGGCCGCGCGAATGGCGAATTCGCGGCGGCGTCCCGAGGCACGCACCATGTGCAGATTGGCGATATTGGCGCAGGCGATGAGCAGGACAAACCCAACCGCGCCGAACAAAATCATCAGCAGCCCGCCCACCGTGCCCAGGACGCGGTCGCGCACCGGCTGCATCACCACCTGAATGGCGCCGTTGGCCTGCGGATAGGCCTGCCCCAACCCGGCGGTGATCACCTTCATTTCGGCGCGGGCCTGCACCATGGTCGCGCCGCGCGACAGGCGCCCGACCACGCTCATCCAGCGCAGGCTGCGGCGCGTGACCAAACCGCCCGATATATGCATCGGCACCCAGATCTCCGGCCTTCCGAGCGGGGCAAATTCAAAATCGCGCGGCAGCACGCCCACTACCTGCACGCTGCGATCGCCGAGCCGGATGGAGCGGCCCGCCACCTGCCGGTCGCCGCCGAACTGCCGCATCCAGAAGCCATAGCTGATCACCGCTACGTTGGGACCGGACTCGACATCTTCGCCGGCAACAAGATCACGGCCCAGAATCGGTTTCACGCCCAGCGTGGTGAAAAAATTCGTGGTGGTTTGCCCGCCCTGCACCAGCTCCGCGCCGCCGGCGCCGCGTAGGAGGAATTGCTGCGGGCTGAAGCCGGCAAACGATCGGAAGATTTTCGATTGGCGCGTCCAGTCGAGATAGTCCGGGTAGGACGCGTTCCAATAGGGCATTTCGTCGCCGGTAGGCGTCTCCAGTTGCGGGCGCACTTCACTGAGCGCGATGAGCTGGTTCGGAGCCGCGTATGGCAAGGGCCGCAGCAGCGCCGCATACACCACCGAAAACACCGCAGTATTAGCGCCGATGCCCAAGGCGAGCGTGAGAATGGCGACCGCCGTGAAGCCTGGGCTCTTGCGTAAAACGCGCCAGCCGAACCCGACGTCCTGAATGATGGTTTCCACCAGATGCGTGCCCATGGCTTCGCGGCATTCTTCCTTCACCCGTTGATAGCCGCCGAACTCGATGTGCGCCTGCCGTTCGGCTTCCCGCCGCGCGACGCCCTTCCGCTCCAGATCGTCGGCGCGGATCTGGATGTGCGCCCGAAGCTCCTGCTCCATGTCTCCCTCGGCGCGCGCGCGATGGAGCATGTTGGCGGCGAAGAATCGCAGCGTGTCCAGCAGCTTCATACCTTCTCCGGCTGCGCCTTCAGCGCCGAAGCCATGGCTGCCGCCAGACGGTTCCATCCTTCGGTTTCCTGCCGCAGCCGCTGGCGTCCGGTGGAAGTGAGCTCATAGAACTTGGCGCGGCGGTTGTTCTCGGAGACGCCCCAAGCGGCCTTCAGGAGCCCTTGGCGCACGAGGCGGAATAATGCCGGGTAGAGCGCACCCTGCTCGATAAGCAGTGCTTGGCCCGAGATTTGTCCGATGCGGAGCAGGATGCCGTACCCATGCAATGGGCCGAGCGAAACGGCTTTCAAGATCAGGAGATCGAGAGTGCCGGGGAGAAGCTGCGCCTGCGGGTCCATGGTCGTCGAAGTCCTTCCTAAGGCACTTAGGAGACTATCAGGTCTCTCCTAAGCCGTCAAGGAGAACGTGGCGGCGCGCACTCGTGCGTGCAGCGCCGGCACTCGTGCCGGCGTTCCCGGAGAGGGCTCCGATGCAGCCTGATGATTGCTCGCAAACCGCTTATTTACCTGCCCGTGATGGCCGCGTAACACTTTGCGCGTATGCTCGCCGTGAGGTCACTGCCGTGTCTCAAGCAGCCGCAGAACATCACCACAAAGCCGCGGAACACCACGACAAAGCCGCTAAGCACCACCGCGCCGCCGCCGAGCACTACGAACACGGCGACCATCACAGAGCTGGTCATCACGCCCACGTCGCGCATGGTCACACCGTCCATGCTGTCCATCACTCCGAAGAAGCCAGCAAGCACCACGGCAACAATCACGGCCACCCCGAAGGGACAGCCGCTCACTAACCAGCACGGGGTTTGGTCCGTCCGACAAGCCCCGGACCAACCGGATCGGTAAGGCTTGTAACATCTGGCCGCCGGTCACGCGAACTCTTCCTTACCGCGACCCATTCCTGGGATACTCAATCGCAATGGTGCGAGTGGCGTTGCTGATCTGCTGCGTATCGTTGCGTCTCGCGGGCAGCGATTCCGCGCGAACTCTTGCCGATTTCGACGGTCCAAGTCCGCTCGAGGGCTGGACCTTCGCCGGCGATCGCGGCTTTTCGGGCGCCGGCAGTTCGCTTAATCGCGGCCCCGGCCACTCCGGCCAAGGTGCGGTCGTCGCCTATCAATTCCCATGCAGCGCAACCGGTGGATGCTGGGGATCGGTGGCGGCAACCTGGACCCCCGTCCAGCCGCTGCCCACCAAACACCGCGCCGCCATTTCGCTGTGGATTCGTGCCCTGCCGGAGGTGAAGCTCGCTCTCCTGGTCCGCGACAAAAATGAAGGAGTGCGGCGTTATCCGTTCGAAGCGGTGACGCTCGAGCATCCGGCCGGCGAGTGGCGGCAGGTGGTGGTTCCGCTGGCGGCAAAATCCACCGGCTATTGGGATGACGACCACAACGGCGCACCGCAGGGACGTATCCTTTCCATCGCAATCCAGGTAGAACCGCGGTTTCCGCAAGGTCTGCGCGGCAGCCTTTCCTTCGACGATCTGCGTCTGCTGGATTCACCCGATCAGACGTTCGACCTGCGTCCTGATCTGCCGTTGTCACCACCGGCTCGTCCAAGCTGGTGCCGCGTCTGGGCGTGAATGTCCACCGCCTGGAAGATGAAGGCATGGCCGCGCAGGTTCACGACGGCGGCTTCAGCTTCGTGCGCGCGGACTTACTTTGGCGGCAGGTAGAGCACAATGGCCGTTTTCGATTTTTCCCTTACGACCGGCTGCTGGCCAGTCTGGAAACCAAGAGTTTGGGCGCTCTGTGGATTCTCGATTACGGCCATCCGCAGCACGGTGGCAACGTCCCGCCCACGCGAGCCGATGTCGAGGCCTTTGCGCATTACGCAGCGGCGGTTGCCTCCCATTTCAAGGGCCACAGTGTCCGGTACGAAATCTGGAACGAACCCGACACGGATCGTTTCTGGCCGCCGCGTCCCAATCCGCGCGAGTATGCCGCGCTCCTCCGCGAAGCTGTGGCGGCGATTCACCAGGCGGATCCAAGCGCCAAGGTCTCATCCGGCGGACTTTCGGGGATCGACCTGCCGTTTCTCGCCGCGACTTCCTCGGCGGGCGGGACGGCGGGCATCGACGCCGCCGCCGTGCACCCGTACCGCCGGCTGGCGCCGGAGACGTTGGCGGCGGAGGTCCCGGTCTTGCGCGATTTCCTGACCCGGGCGATCGGCCGATCGGTCGAAATCTGGGACACGGAATGGGGCTATGCGTCGTACGACTACTTCTCGCAGAATCTTCGCGGCGATGGGCACAGCGAGCCGGGCCGCCACCGGCAGGCGGTGCTGACGGCGCGCGAATTGCTGACGGTTTGGTCTCTCGGCATTCCGCTGGCCGTGTGGTATGACCTGCGCGACGACGGCGACGACCCCAAAAGCCCGGAGCACAACTACGGCCTCTTCGATTCCAAAAATGTCGAGAAGCCGGCGATGAAGGCGGTTCGATACCTGGCATCGATCGCCGCCAATCGCACTTTCACCGGCATGGTCCGCGAGGTCCCCGATGGCGTGCACGTCATGCGGCTGGAAGGTGGCGATGGCGCAGTTTTCGTGATCTGGAACGATCAGCCGGACGGCCGCGTCACGGCGCGCTTTCCCAAAGACGCCCAGGCATCAGCCACCAATCTCACCGGCGGTCCACTGAAGCTGAAGGGTCCGCAGATCGACCTGGCGGAAGTGGAAGGTCCCGTCTACGTGCGATTCGAGAAGTGATGCAGGCAGGCTGGCAGCCTGCGGCGGACTGCCAGTCCGCCTAAACGGCACGCCGGCACTCGTACCACGCCTTATTCCAGCAGCCAAAAATCTCTTGGATACAGCCGCCACAATCGCGTGCCGTCGCCGTCCGCCTGCTTTAGGTACGCCTCGTATGCGGAAAGCTGTTTCTCCGCACCGATCACCATATACACGCCGCCGGCGACCGCGTCCACTTTCTCGCCCAGGCCGGGAAGGACCTTGGCGTAGACCGGCGTCATGCGGCGCGCCAGTTGGTCCGACAGATCCGGAGCCGTCCGCAAATCGAGAATCGCCTGGTGAAACTGGCGGATCAGATCGGGCGGCAAACCATCCGCCAGATCCTGCGCCATTCCTTCCCCGCGCGATTCGTACGACGCCGCCGACCTCGTGCCGCGAAACGCGCCGGCAATCGCATATTCCGTCAGCGAACCATCGGGATGCGCCCTCTGCAATTCGCCGATGACAAATTGCAGCGTCTGCGGCAACAGCGGCGTCCGCTCGGCGTAATATTGCACTCTCCCCGACGCCAGCCCCGCGCCGATTCCGTTACTGTACGCCAGGCCGGCCGCGATGGTCTTGGAGAATATACTGTGCGCTCCACCGCCGCCGTACAAATTGGCGGCGAGGTAATCGAACAGCTTCCCGCGATCGGTATCGTGATAGCTCGTCAGCGGCGCGGAATTCAGAAATACACCGCCCTGCGAATTGGCATTGAGCAGCCCGACGAACACCGGGTGCGCGGCGGCGGGCTCGCGGCCCTTCAGCCGGTCGTCGATCAAACGGAGGCCGTCGCGGTACACCACTTTCGTAATCGGCTTGCTATCCAGGCCTTGAGCGAGGGCGGTCATCCCGTCTGTTAACGACTGGCTGTTGGCGCTCGATCCGATATAAAACATGCGCGCGCCGCTGGCCCGGAGGACGGATTCGCGGACTTCCTGCAGCATCCCCAGCGCCCACTGCGGACCCATCTTGACGTCGTGGGAGATTTCGTTGCACAGGTAGGTCCAGTCGGCCGCCATGCTCGAATCGGGGAGGTCCGGCAGCAACCCGTCCAGGTCCTTGGCGACATCGGTCGCCAGCGCGCGTTCCGCCGCGGTGAGCTTTGCCAGGCCGGGATGCTTGCCGCTCTGAATGGAGGCCAACAGCGCTTTCCGCTCCTCGCGAGTTCCCGGCGTTTTGGCGAGGCCGGCCATGAACGCATAAAAAGGTTCGTCGGCGCCCGATTTCAGCATCCAGCGCAGCCGGTCAAGGCTGTGGGCGCGCGTCAGGAACGACGAAGTCGCGAGATACAGCGGGTTGCCCTGCTTGAGGTAGCACTGCGCGACGTCCCGGACCCAACCCTCTTCCGCGCCCTGCATGGTGCTGCGGAGGCCGGCCAGCGACTGGTCTACCAGATCGCGCAGGCGCGGGAGATTATCTAAGCGCCAATCGGGATGGTAGAGCACCAGGTTCATCCAGGCCAGCGCGCGGCGCGATTCGGCCAGGTCGTTGCCCGATCCGCGAACCACCAGCTCGTAGCGATCAGTGACGCCATTCACGCTGAACGTGGCATTGAGAGAGAGGATCTCCTTGCGCAGCCGCTCCGTCATCTGCTCAAACGACACGGGCTTGCCATCTTCGATCACGCCCGACCGCGTGAGCAGCGCGGGCAGCGCCGAGAGAAATACCAACCGGTCCTGCGGCACCCCATCCACGCGCAGCGCGATGCCGACGGTAGCGCTGGTCATGCTTTCGAAACGCGAGGTCACCAGCGGAACACCAGCCAGCTTGCTGGTCTGGAAATCAAGCTGATCGTCGAGCGTCATCGGTGGAGTGTCGATGAATTTGGGTGGCGCGGCGTCATGCGCGGCCTTTTCCAGCGCGGCGCTGTTGGCGTCATACTCCTGCTGGTAGTGCTTGATGGTGGACGCCAGATCGGGCGTGCCATAAAGGCGCTGCAGCCGTTCGGCTTCGGCGATTCCGCGCTCGGTCCGTTCCTTTTCTTCCTGCGCCAGCACCGCCGCGCTCGGCTTGGCAGCGACAACGTAAGGCTGGACGCCCGTTATTTTCCACTGAGCAAGGTATTCCCGCCAGATATTTTTGTCTCCCGAAACCAGCTTCTCAATGGCGTCGAGGTCGTCTTTGACGGTTAGCGACTTGCGAAATCCCGGCTCGCGATTGATCTGGTAGAGATGCGAATTCCAGAAGCCGCTTCCGCCGCGAAAGCCGAATCCGGGCGGCGAATTCACCAGCTTGGCCAGCGAACGGCGCAGTTCGACAATCCGGCCTTCATACCGCTCCGCGAACGCCTTCAACTCTGTCGAGCCATCGGGATACGCCGCCACCCGACCCAGTTCGTCCATCACCTTGGCGCGGATCTCGGCCAGTTCGGCGTCGTTCATGTGCGATACTGCGACGTCGTTCAGGAAGACGAACACCGCGTTGCCGTGATCGTCGTCGACGAATGCGCCCACGTCCGTAGCGCCGTAGTCTTTGTCGCGCGTCGTGCTGTCCACCAGCCGGCGGTACAGATTGCTGCCGGCTTCGCTCGCCACGGTCTGCATGAACAAGCTGAGCAGTTGATTATCGCGATAGTTCAGTTTGCGATCGGGCGGCCAAGCCAGACCTACATATCCGGGCTGCTTCTCATTGCGGAACGGATACTCCACGATCTCGATCTTGCCGGCCGGCGCGGGTCTCGGAGCCGGAAGCTTGTCCTCGGTCATCACCGGAAGCGATGGCGGAGTCTTCTCCATGCGGTTCAGGAGGGCGTCGAATCGGGCCAGCGCGTCGCCGGGCGCCATTTCCTTGGGCAGCGACGCGATGGCGCCCATGTTCGCCAGGAAATAGTGTTGCGCGTGAAAACGGCGGATATCCTCCGGCTTGAGCACGCGCAGCGCCGCCGGCAATCCGCCCGAACTGAACGCGTAAGGATGCTCCGGACCGAAGATCAGCGTCTTGGCGTCCTGGAACAGCCGCGCGCCGGCCTGGTCCATGGAGGTGGACATTTCGTTGTACACGCTCCCTTTCTCTTCCAGGTGTTGTTCGCCATTCTGCGGATTCGTCACCACGCCGAAGTTTCGTACTTCGCGGCGGATTTCCTCGTCGGAATAATCAGGGTGCAATAGCGCGTCCAGCGTATCTTCGAAATTGCGATAGAAAACCTCCGAGCCGGCCGTCGAATAGAAGTCGTAGCAGGTCTCCCACTGCTGCGTGAACGCGTTGGATTCCACCAGCGACATCGACTCCCGGCTGCCCAGTGCTCTTCCCTTGCTGCCCTTACCCACCAGCAGGTGTTCCTGCGTGTGCGGTTCGCCCATGTTCGATGTCGGGTAGGTGGTCACCCAAAAGAAGGCCTGCGGCACCGACTGAATCTGGAGAAGGTCCAGGGTAAAACCCGAGCGCTGATGATGGAACCGCGCGCCGATGGCACGGCCGGCGTCGTCCAGGTAGACCGCTTGCGCGCTGAAGCCGCTCACCGTCTGCCCTTGCGTAAGACTTGTGTACGAGACTTCCCGCTGTTGCGCCACTGCCGTCACCGCCAGAATGAAAATTAATCCCCATCGCATAGGTAGATTATGACGCGCCCGGAGTGGGTCCGTCTCGCCCCTCGAGACGCAATGTTAATCTGACCTTGGCCCCGACGATTCCACAACCTCGGGTTGAATCGGCCCTTCATTGGTCCTGTGTCGCACGAATAGTGGTGCACTCGTGCTTGCCGCGAGGAGACTCATCTCGGCGCTTGCGGCCGCCAACAGCACGGGCGAGCGCATCGAGGCGAGTCTCGAAGCGGCAGACACGAGTGTCCGCGCCACAAAAAAACATCCCGTGCCTGTAGTGGAAAACTCTGTTGCGCGGTCTTAGTGTCAGATCCTCGACATGCGCGAGGATCTTCTGAAGCACGGCGCCTGAACCCGTCCCGGCGTTGTTCGATCCGCATCGATCTCT
>Ga0335073_10014440_pt1 | contig 11066 bp, 9 predicted proteins | sample Lox_Sample_22_FD_207093 | JGI IMG/M metagenome (GOLD analysis project Ga0335073, IMG submission 207093) | Soil microbial communities from Loxahatchee National Wildlife Refuge, Florida, United States - Lox_Sample_2.2 | ecosystem: Environmental > Terrestrial > Soil > Wetlands | place: USA: Florida... | reverse complement strand
CCTGCAAGGAATCAATCTCGACTTCGGCGCCGGCCGCTAGCAGCGGCGGGTGCGCGTCGCCGGCTGGGGATGCGGTCCCCAGGTTGCCGCCGACCGTGCCCCGGTTGCGGATCTGCGGCGATCCGACCGTCCTGGCGGCCAGAGCGAGGCCGGGCAGCTTGTCGCGTAGTCCGGTTAGCAGCTGGCTGTAGGTGACACCGGCGCCGAGCCGTACCCGGTTGCCGTCGATATCGATCTGCCGGAGCTCGCTGATTCTGGTCAGGTCGACCAGCGCCGGCGGGCGCCGGGCACCGAAATTGAGCTCGACCATCAGGTCGGTGCCGCCGGCCAGCGGCACCGCCTCGGGCTGCTGCGCCTGGATGGCGAGTGCCTCGGCCCAGCTGCCGGGCTTGATGAACTCCACGCCTGAGACCTCCCTGGCGCGACGCTGCGCCGTGCGGTTATCCGGCGAACGAACCGGGTGCATCCCAGGCCGGGCCGGCGGGCGGCGCATCGTCTCGCTGCACCGAGCATTGGATCAGGCCGTATGGCCGGTCGTCAGCGTGGAACACTTCCCCGCGGTTGTCCAGTCCGAACGGGCTCAGATCGACAAGGAAGTGATGCTTGTTCGGCGCAGACAGCCTGACCTCGGCGATCTGGTCATGGGCCGCGAGCACGGCCGTGCCCATTTCCCACAGGCTCTGCTGGAGGGCCCGGCTGTGCACGGTGGCGAACTGCTCGATCAGCACCCGGCGGACGCTCGCGTTAAGCGCATCGAAGTCGTCGGCTGCGCGGATGTGCCGCCAGCGCGCCGTCAGCGACGTGGCCAGCACCCGGTCGTCTGTCTCGGCCAGCGTCGTGTACCGGTCGCGCAGGAAGCCGGCGAATTCCGATCCTGTCGACTTCAGCAGCACCAGGTCGCGCAACCCGGACAAGACCCAGGCCCGCTGCTCTGGCCCGCGCCCCTCGACGGTCACCGTGGTCGTCCTGACCTCCGGGCTGGCGCGGACGAAGGCGTGCGGAAGCTCACCCCCCGCGAGCCGGACCCGCTCCCACTCATATTCGTCGACCTCGACGCGCGCACCCGAGACCGGCTCGATGTCGTCGGTGAAGTGCCTGGCCAGCGCCAGCGCGTAGGTCTCGATGTCGGTCACGCCGCGCTCGAGCGCGAACGCGTAGGCGGTGTTCTTCTGGCTGTCGGTTGGCAGCACGTTCGCCTGGTCGCCGTCCAGGTAGGCGGCGGCGAAGTCACCGCGCAGCGAGGTCGACACGTTGAGATCACGGATCCGGTGCTGGCCGGTGTCCCGGTAGATGCGGACTAGCCTGGTCTCGGCCTTGCCGTACTGATGAGCGGTCAGGAGATAGGCCACCTCAGCTCCCTCGGTAGGTGGAGTACCCGAACGGACTCATCAGGAGCGGGACGTGGTAGTGCTCGCGACGGCCGGTTACCGCGAAGGTGACGATCACTTCGGGGAAGAAGGGCGCATCGCTCTGCTTGGCAAGATAACCGCCGGTGTCGAAGACCAGCCGGTAGGTACCGGGGAGTACTGCGTCCGGGCCCAGGCTGGCGATCCGGCCGTTCGCGTCAGTGACGTCCGCGGCAATCTCTTCATGCCCGGACTGTCCGTCCTGGCCGGCTGACTCGACGCGCTCGAGCCGGACCCGCATCCCGGCCGCGGGGCAGCCAGCAGCGACATCCAGCACATGCGTGGAGATCGCACTCATGGCGAGCCCGCCATGAGCCGCTGCAGCCTCAGCGCGTTGATCTTCTGCAACTCGGTCCGCACTACCTGCCATTCAGCCATGGCCTCGTTGCGCAACCTGCCGCGAAGCACTTCGAGCAATTCCATCCCAGTCCGGCTAGAAGCACATACAAGGTAAATATGCCCGAACCGCCGCTCGTACTCCAGGTTCGCCTCGGCGAGTGCGCTGATCGTTGCCCGGTCGCCGGCGTCGACGCCGGACTGTTCCCGCGCGGACCAGCCGGCAGCCCGCCTGCCCCTCTCGCTGCCGGCACCGTCGCTGCCGGCCTGGCCGGGCGGCTCCCCGATCCTTGGATGGCTAGCCAGCGCACCGGCGAGATCTGCGACGGTCAGCGCGGCGACGATTGCGCTGGACTGCCGGATGGCGTCCGCTGCAGATGAGTAAGGCCGGGCCGCTGCCATCTGCTCAGCCCACCTGGCCGCGGAGCAGCATTCCAGCAACGCCTGCTGCGCCGCTGCCGGCGGCAGCGCGTTGAACCAGGCCAGCCGGTCATCGCCCATTCCGACAGGGTGCCGCGCTGGCGCGCTGGCCGCAAGCCTCCCGGTCGGTGGCGGCCGTCGTACACTCTGGCCAGTAGCCGAGCACGACCGTCAGCACTGGCGCCAGGACACTGGCGGGCCGGGAGCGGAGGTGACCATGCCGCCACGCCGGGGGACGCCGCATCTGCTGGCCGTTGCGCGCGGCGACGAGCCAGCCGACCTGCTGCTGGCCGGGGGCAGCATTTTCGTCCCCGGCACCAGGGAGTGGCTGCGGGAAGATCTCGCCATCGCTGACGGCATGATCGCCGGCTGGGGGCCGCGCGAGGCCCGCGAGGTCGTCGATGTCTCCGGGGCAGCGCTCACGCCCGGGTTCATCGACGCCCACATGCACCTGGAGTCCACCAGCCTCTGGGTCGATGAGTTCGTCCGCGCCGTACTGCCGGCCGGCACGACGGCCGTCGCTGCCGATCCGCACGAGCTCGCCAACGTCTTCGGCGTCCGCGGCGTGGCGGCTCTGGCCTCCGCGGCGTCGGTGCTGCCTTTCACGTTCGGTATCTGTGCCTCGAGCTGCGTGCCAGCCTCGCCGTTCGAGAGCCCGGGCGCTGAGATCCATGCGGCGCAGGTGCGCGAGCTTCTGCTGGACTACGGCGCGATCGGCGTGGCCGAGGTGATGAACTACCCGGGCGTGGTCGCCGGGGATGCTGAGCTTCTCGCCAAGATCGCCGAGGCTGGCGACCGGCGTGTCGACGGGCATGCCCCAGGGCTTTCCGGCCCGCCCCTTGACGCGTATCTGGCGGCCGGGATCGAGTCCGATCACGAAGTGACCCGGCTGGAGGAGGCCGAGGAGAAGCGCCGCAAAGGCATGTGGATCTTCATCAGGCAGGGTTCGGCCAGCAAGAACCTGGCAGCTCTGATCCCGACGGTGCTGCGCCATGGCACCGACCGGATCGCGCTGTGCACAGACGACCGGGAGCCAGACACTATCCTGACCGACGGGCACGTCAATGACTGTGTCCGGCTCGCGGTCGCTTGCGGCGCCCGGATCGAGGATGCGCTGGTGCTAGCGACCGCCAATCCCGCGCAGTACCACAACTTCCAGCACCTCGGCTGGCTAGCACCCGGCTACCAGGCGGACGTCCTGTGCTTCGACTCACTCGATGAGCTGCGACCGCTGCGCGTGTATCAATCGGGCCAGCTGGTGGCCGAGCGGGGACTTGTCGTGCCCGGCGTCGTGCCGGGAGCGCCCGCACCGGGCTGGATGCGCGACTCGGTTCACCTGGCAACTGTGCCTGATGCCGCGGCGTTCACGCTCAAGCCACCCGAGGGCGGCCGGGCCAGGGTTATCGGGATCGACCCTGACACACTGACCACCAGGCACCTTGTGCTGGATGTGGGTGATCCGTCAGCTGCCGTCGCCAGGATCGGGGTGGCGGAACGGCACCTGCGCACCGGCCGGATCGGCCTCGGCTACGTGCGGGGCTTCGGGCTAGCCCGTGGCGCTATCGCGTCCACCGTGGCGCACGACGCGCATAACTGCATGGTCGTCGGTGAAATCGGCCCGGACGGACCCGCCGAAATGGCGGTAGCGGTCGCCCGGCTCGCCGAGCTTGGCGGCGGCCAGGTAGTGGTGCTTGGCGGGAAGGTTATCGATGAAGTGCCGCTTCCCATTGCCGGCCTGATGAGTGACCAGCCGGCGGCCATGGTGGCGGCTGCAGTCGAACACCTTGAACGCACCGCGGCGGCCGAACTGGGCGTGACCATCGGCGCGCCGTTCATGCACCTGAGCTTCCTCGGCCTGTCGGTGATCCCTGAACTCAGGATCACCGACCGAGGCCTCGTCGACGTGGACATGTTCGCGCTGACGAGCGTGACACCTGGCTAGCTAGCAGTCGCCGCTGTGGCGCTCGCGCTGGCCGCGGTGGCCTCGCCCTCCGCCGTGACCGAGTTGCGCGCTAGCAGGTAGTACACGATGCCGCCGACAAACAGCCCGATGAACACGCTGAAGTCCGAGCCAAACGGCCCGCCGTTCCTGCCGGCAAAGTAGCCGACATACGGCGAGTAGGCGTTGAGCCAGAGCGCAGCGCAGACCATGCCGAGTACCTGGGCGATGATGGCTGGCCAGTGCACGCCGCCGTTGCGGAAGTAGCGGCCCCCTCGCTCGTTCAGCAAGCCGTCGTGATCGTAGCGGTTCCGCCGGAGCCAGCTGTCGACCAGGTAGATGGCGCACCACGGACCCAGCCACAGGATGATGAACAGCAGGAAGTCCGTCAGCAGCGTGAAGAAGTGCGACGAGAAGACCGCATACGCTGCCAGGCAGCCGGCGATCACCGTATCGATGGCCACGCACTGAAGCCGGCGCAGCCCCGGAATCAGGCTCTGCAGCGTTACGCCGGACGAGTACAGGTCCACCGTGTTGATCGCGAACAGCTGAACGATCGCGAAGATCAGGTACGGCCAGATGAACCAGCCAGGGAACCCCGAGATCAGGCCGTTGACCGTGGTGGCACTCGGCACTCCGGTAGCGATGGCGGCACCCAGTATCTCAAGCAACGCCGACGGAATCGCGCCACCGAGGGCGACCGCGAAGACGGTGCGGACCTTGCTGGCGTCCGGCGGCAGGTACCGGGAGTAGTCGTTGGCGTTCTCGGTCCAGCCCAGCCCCCCGGCCGAGATCACCAGGGCGAGGAAGATCGTCAGCGCGCCCCAGCTTGCGCCGTGCGCGGGCACGTGCAGGTTAACCTTCGATGTCGTCAGCGCCGCCATGACGGCGAACAGCACCACGAACGGGATCGCGAGCCACCGCAGCACCCTGAGTACGGCGGTGTGCCCGAGCAGCGGCAAGACCGCCTGGATCGCTACGGCGAGGATGATGAAGATCACTTTCGCCGGCACTCCGGCAGTGAACCCGGCCTTGGAGCTCAGCAGGATGGCCGCGAAGACGACGAGAGCGATGCCCTCGATCTCGAAGCCGACCTGGGTGATCCAGTTGAACAAGGACGGCAGCCGGTTGCCGTTCGGACCGAATGACGCCCGGCTTACCCCGAACGCCGTGGTGCCGGCCTGCGGTCCCTGGAGGCTCGCCAGCCCCGTCAGCACGTAGAACAGGTTGCCGATCAGGATGACGATGACGGCCTGGGCGAACGACAGCCCGAATACCACCACCGCGAGCGCGCCGTAGACGACGAATTCGACGTTCCACACCGCACCTGCCCACATCCAGAACAGCCCGCTGGGTCGTCCCCAGCGTTCCGAATGCGGAATGTGCTCGATGCCGCGATGCTCGACCGAAGCCACCGACGGCGCTGCGCTGCTTCGCAAAATCCCCGACCCGTCCGAACCCGCCATGGGAGCGACCTCTCTGTCGACAAACATCGCGCAGACTTGGTGCGTTGCGGACATTACTCCGATGTGCGACGGCCGGGAAGGATGCCGCGCTGCGGCGGTGTACTCCTTATTTACTGGGACTTGCGCTACGGCCGTCGCCGGGCTCGGCGCAGCTCGCGCAGGCCTGTCCGGTCCAGGCCGCAGCGGTCTACAATGCCCGCCTCGCTGAGCGCGCCGCAGTCAATGCCGCGGAGCAAGAACCAGGCAAGAGCCCGGGCGGTGGCCGGTTCCTCGAGGGTGGTGCCGCCGATCGACCCGGTGTACGAGCGGAGCCTGTCGCAGGCTCCGTCGGCGCCCGCGACGAAGAATCCGTACGTTGCCGCATACCTGCTCACCAACTGCCCTGGATGCAGATCCCAGCCCTGGTAGAAGCCGCGCTCCAGGCTGCGCCGGACCAGGTGCGAATGCTGCCGCCAGGCCGCGATCACGTCGGCACGGGACCCGGCCGGCCGGACGTTGTACGAGCCGTCGGAGAGCCTGACTCCCGTTCCCGCTGCCGCCACCTGCATAACCTGCCGGGCATGATCGGCGGCCGGGTGATCAAGGCGCTGGAATTGCCCGGCGATGCCCAGCGCTGCCGCGTAGTCGTAGGTTCCGTAGTGAATGCCGGCGAGCCGCTCACCGCCCGCGTGGATGCATCGCGCAATGGTCGCGCTGCCATCGGCGCCGAGTATCAGTTGCGGTGTTTCGGCCTGGATCTCGAAGACGAGGTCGCCGCGAGGCAGCGCGAGCGCCTGCTCCAGGCTCTCGCACAGCAAGACCATGGCCCTGACCTGATCGGCCGAAGTGACCTTGGGCACGGTCAGCGCGAATCCGGCGGGCATCGGTCCGTGCGCCAGCAATTCCGCCAGAAAGATGCTGACGGTGCGGATGGCCCGCAGCCTGGTAGCGGCCTCGAGGCTCTTGCAGCGGATGCCGGTGAACGGCGGCGCGGAGCCGGCCGCCGCCGCGGCGGCAAGATTCCTGGCTGCCGTCCTCGCATCGGCATCCTCAGCGGCATCGTCGCCGGCCGTGGTGGAAACTGCCGGCGGCTGGTAACCGTCCTCGAAGTCCAGCCGCAGGTCCTCCACCGGTTCGCTCGACAGCTTCGTTACCACGCGTTCGCGCACAGCGGCGGCGATGTCGTCCGGGAGCCCCATTGCCGCGCCGAATTCGGCTGGTGATGGCGCGTTGTCAGCGAGCGCCTGCCTGGCCGCCCGTCCCCACTCAGCGGCGAGGTCCGGACGGAATCGATCAGCGGGCACGTACACGGTGTGCACCGGCTGCCGGCTGGCCGGCTCACCAGGGTAACTGCGCTGCAGTGCCCGGTCGTGCGGTGCGAGCATCTCATCGAGCTTGGCGACGACCTGCGCGATCGCGTCCGGCAATCCGGCAGTCGCACTGGGACCTGCGTCACTCATGGCTGCGTCCCTGATCATCACCGCTGGCCATGTCAACCTCGTTTCCGGCTCTCCGTAAAGTACGCGCCGGGAAGTCAGAGCGGTCTGGCCGGACCGGGCCCGCCGATTTCGGCCAGCCACGCCTCCGCCGCGTCCAGGTCAGCTCGCCGCCAGGCACGCCCGGTCAGCACGGCCTGCGGCTGCTGGCGTGCCCGGACCGCTAACGGACTTGGCGGGTCAGCGGCTGCGGAGACCGCGGCTGCGGCCGCGGGCTTGACCTGGTCCGCGGTCAGGCTGAGGGCGAGGGACGGGCACATGTCCACGGCTTGGGTGGCGTTCTTGCTCAGCCAGAACGGCACGGGTGCCTCAAGGAGTCTCGGATAACCGTGCTGGTCGAGCTCGACCAGCTCGGGGATCAGGCGCGCGCACAGCCCGTGACCGCGGCACCTGGTCCAGTCCACGGTCAGCCGGGTGTCGCCACCGTCCGCGGGCAGCGGCAGGATACCGCTGGCCGGCCTCCCGCAGCTGCCGTGGAAGATGTGCTCGATGAGGTCGTCAGCGAAAACTTCCAGCGCGGAGGCGACGAAGTTCGAAGCGCCGTCAGGGTGATGGCACGCGCCGCGCCCGCGAACTCCGCCAGCGGCGCGCCGCAAAGCCTCAAGCTCGTCCACGCCACCGGCACCCGCGGTGATCGCTGCCAGCGATCTGGCCACCGCAGGCAAGCCGAGCTTGCACGGACCACACTGGCCGGAGGACTGCATGGCCAGGTATCCGGCGACTCTGGTGACCTCGCCGAGCGGGCAGGTGTCCTGACCGAGGACGAGCACCACGCCCGCCCCCAGGGTTCCGCCTGCCGCGGCCATGCCCGCTCGGCTGACCGGCGCGTCGTACGCCGCACCTGGATGCAGCCACATGCCGTGGTAGCCGCCGACAAGAACCGCGCGCGGCAGTTGCGCGCCGCAGATGTCGAGGATGTAGCCAAGCGGCACGCCCGACGGTGTTTCCACCACGGCGGGCGCGCTCACGGAGCCGCCGACGGTGAGCAGGACGGTACCCGGCTCGTGTCCGGTGCCGACGGAGGCGAAGCCAGCAGGCCCGAGCAAGGCGAGTACGGCGAGCTGAGCGAACGTCTCGGCGTTGGACAGCAATGTCGGCATGCCGTGCACGCCGCTGTCGCTGGCCCTGGTCTTGGTGCCCGGCGGCAACGCAGGATTGCCGTTGATCGCGTTAACGAGCGCGCCGCTCTCGCCTGATACGAACCGGTCGGGCACGGACACGACGCGGACCTTGCGCGCCAGTGCGCTATCGGAGCCCACCGCGTCAGTAAGCGACCTGAGGTGCGGGCCGTCGCCAGCCACCGCGACGACGATCTCACTCGCGCGCAACGCGCTGGCGGCTACGAGGGCGCCATCCAGTACCAGATGCGGTGCACGCGCCAGCAGGATCTTGTCTTTGGCGCTTCCTGGCTCGCCTTCCGTGCAGTTGACAACGACGGCAGCGCGCCGCTTGCCCTGGCCCGTCTTAGCCTGCACAGCCGCGGTCAGGACCGCGCGCAGCTTTCTCGCCACCGGGAAGGCCGCACCGCCTCGACCGCGCAGATCCACCTCCTCGCAGATCCCGATCAGCTCGGCCGCGGCGAGCGTCGGAGGGAAGCCGAAGACTGCGCGATGTGAGGGCAGGTCGAGCCGCGGCGTGTGATCGAGGCCGGCCGTGACACGCGCCTGACCTACCCGGATGACGGGCAGCATCATCGATCCGGATAGCCGCCGGCAGTGCGCCAGCCAGGCGGAAGCGCGTCAGCCGCAGGCCATGGCTCTGCCACCGGAACCCTGGCAGGCGGGGCGGGCAGCGCGGGGCGCATGGCCCGCCACGGCTCGGCCGGGAGGGCGGGAATGTTCGCGGGCAGTACCGAAGTGCCCGCGCGGGCGGGCAACTCCGCTGCGGCGTTCCGGCCGCGCGCGATCATGACGTACCTGAGCACGAGTGCGAGTCCGACAGCGGCCAGGCAGCCGCCGTAGCTCCAGTCGACGTAGGGCTTCGCGCTCCGGCCTGCCATCAGGCCGTGCAGGATCGCGAGCGGCCAGGCGGCGTAGGCGGTCGCGTGCAACGCGCGCCAGAGCAGCCGCCAGGAGGCGAACCTCCGCCGCAGCAATCCGGTGACGACTATGACGATGAACAGGTCAGACGCCAGCGTGCCAAGGCCCATGTAGAAGGTATTGCGAGCGGCCATGAATGGCACGAATCCATCGATGATCCTGGCCCGGTGCGCCAGTACCTCAAGCATGATGTGGTTGGCCAGTGCTGAGATCCCGATCAGGGAGGCAGTGCGGTGCAGTGCCTGGGCCAGGATCCTGTGCTCTGGCGACATTACTGTCCGCTCGGTTGCCAGCAGCCCGGCCGCTACCGCGGCGGTGAGCGCAAGCAGCGCGAATACGCCGGAGTAATAAAGCAGGAACCGTGCGATGCCCGCTGCGATTCTGGTCAGCTGGCTGTGACCACCGGCGCTGGCAATCGCGGTGGCGAGTGCGGGTATCAGCAGGCTGAGCACTGGCACCGCCAGGATCGCGGCGGAGCGGCCGCGGCCTGGCAGCCTGACCTCGCCCAGTTGCTCGACACGCACGCGGGAGCGGCTGCGCACTGATGCTCTACCAATCCTCGTTCGCAGAGAACGACTTCGCGGTTGATAGTCATGCGGTGCGCCTAGGCGACTTCGCCGGCGCACTGCCCCGCTCGCAGGCTCAAAGATAGCGGATTGATTGCGACAGGACATCGAAACGATAAACAAACCGGAATAAGTGCACGTCAAGGCCGCATAAGGCGTGCCGGCGTCCGCGGGCCGAGCTGTGCCCAGCGCACCTTGACGCGTCACTACGCCGCCGGTTGTGGCGGGAGGGTTGCGACGACCGGATGATCTGAATGGATCTTGCCCAGGCTGGCCGCGCCGCCTGGCGAGCCAAGCTGGGTGAAGAACTCGGAATTGACCCGGTAATAGGACGTCAGCTCGGCAGGAAGGTCGCTTTCAAAGAAGATCGCCCCGACCGGGCAGACCGGCTCGCAGGCCCCGCAGTCCACGCACTCGTCGGGGTGGATGTAGAGCATGCGCTGGCCCTCGTAGATGCAGTCGACCGGGCACTCCCCGATACATGTCCTATCGAGTACATCGACGCAGGACTGCGTGATGATGTAGGTCATCGTGGTACTCCTGTTCGACGTGCACGCCCTGGGTGATGTCGTGCACTCGGAGATGGCAGCGGCGTTACTTCGCCGCCGACAAAGCTAGGACGGCCGCTCGTTCCGGGACACCGACGAATACCCCTTGGGGGACGAGTGACCCCTGGGGTCCCCGCTCGGCACTGGTGCACTCGCTGGCAGCAGTCCGAACGCGTCGGCGACGGCGAACGCCCCGGATCTGTTGCGCACGCCGAGCTTGCGGAACAGCCGCGTCTGGACGTTCTCGACCGTCTTCGGCGCGATCCCTAGCACCCGGGCCGTCTGCCGGATCGAATAGCCCTGCGCCAGGCAGCGGAGGATGTCGCTTTCCCGCGCCGTCAGTTCCGGCAGTTCCAGCCCGCCGCCTACTCCGTCCTCCCACCGTGCGCGCACTGCTCCGATCAGCGGTCGCATCGGCGTCGAGCCGACCACGAGGTAGCCCTGACTCACCATCCGCAGGACCGAGAGGAAGTGATCTTCGATCCGGTCGGCCGGGATGAGCGCGGTGGCTCCGGACGCCAGCGCTTCGGCGAGCTCCGGCGGTTCGACCGGCTTGCTGTGGACCAGGATGGCCGGAATGCCGAGTTCGGCCACCAGATCCCAGTTCCGCTGGCCGGGATCGACCAGGGCAGCTACGATCGGGCCGCGATGCCAGCGCGCCCAGTGTGTCTCGGCCACCGGGCCGTGCTTCCGGATCAGCACGAACGGCAGCTTGCCCGCCATCAGGACGGCGGCTATCTGATCGACCGCGAATCCGTCCTGTCCAGCCACGACTGTCAGCGTCGCGAAGTCTCCGCTGTCATTCGCCCGCCTTCTGGGGGCCGGGTTCGTGCCGCGTTCCAGCATCCCGAGGGAGGCCGCCTTGGACACG
>Ga0335073_10014439_pt1 | contig 11067 bp, 18 predicted proteins | sample Lox_Sample_22_FD_207093 | JGI IMG/M metagenome (GOLD analysis project Ga0335073, IMG submission 207093) | Soil microbial communities from Loxahatchee National Wildlife Refuge, Florida, United States - Lox_Sample_2.2 | ecosystem: Environmental > Terrestrial > Soil > Wetlands | place: USA... | reverse complement strand
CGACATGGCGAGACAGTTTTCAGAGAGGTACGCTACAAGATTGCCTTTATTAATGGTAGGAATGACATGATCCGCAGGCTCATCGAGAAGTCGAAGGAAATGATGGAAAGGCCGCGATCATAATACGGAAGGGATCACGCAATAACAAGCATTCATATTACTGTTCTCTAGCATTCCAGCGTTGTACATCTATAACTTCGAGCAAACCATCTATAATACAATCTCAAACCGTCTAATGCGAGCCCAGTGGTCTCTTCCGCGATGGAGCTGCAATCTTCGACTTGAAAGCCGATGGCGCATTTTCCCTCCCTTCTGAAACAACTTTCTCCATTACCAACCCCTTTTCAAATGGCGGCGTCACGAATTTCTTTTCAAAAGAATTCTCCAGTACGCTTGTATCCTCCATCGAGATCTGCCGCACTCGATTCACCCCGCCCGGAGTCTGAGATGTCAAGTTGATATCGACATTTCCCAACGGCATTTTGTTCATTTGACCAAGGATTTCTTCGTGGGGTTTCGTTGCGGGCCAAGATGTGGGGATCTGATAATTGCGTTTCTTTGGTGTTTCGCTGGTAGGGATATCGTCGAGAAGTTCGTGTTTAACGAGCTTTCTCTTGAGAGTTTTCACAACTTCCGAAGAGTTTGTTTCAAAATCACGTACAGAAACTGCTCGGGAATCGGAATTCGTACCGAAGGAGTTGGTATTTTGAGCTATTGATGTGCGGGTTTGAGCGACGTTATCTTGCAATGCTGTGATACTGTCGCGGAAAGTTGATGCGACATCTGACAAGCACTCTTCGTGTTGTTGATAACGCGTCGCAACATGACCTCGGGCTGTTGATTAGAAACGATGATTGATGATGAACCTTTGATGACAAAGTCGTCTAAAGCTTGTGTCTTCTGATCCAGTGCTTTCATTTGACTGTCCACCAATTCGATCGTCTGGGCGTGAACTCGTCTTGCACTTTCCTGGATTGCTGCACCGGTTTGATCAGCCGTCTATAGTCAGCAGATGAAAGCCTTGCATGATACCTTGGAAGCTTCCACTATTGACTTCTTAACCTCGTCTTTCTGTCCCAATAGTCTCTTGGAGAACGTAATCTCGCGCTCTGACCATCCGTCCAATCCTTTGGAAACAAGCTGAAATCCATTTTGAACTCGATTTTGTGATGCTGACAGATCTTGCCTTGCGTGTTCCACAGTGTTTGACCATCTTGAATGCTGCCCTTCTAGAACTGTGGTAACCAACGAAACGATTTCGTTCGCCAACTTGTTCCGTTCTTGCTCGGCTTTCTCGCGCTCTTGTAACAGAGCATTTTCAAGCACAGTTGAGATCTCTCCGATAGAGGAAATATTTGCTCTCTCGTTTGCCGAAATCTCCTGGCGGAACTGTGTCATCTCTGCCATTTGACCCGTCAAGTGTCTCTGCGTGGAATCAAATACCGATTTCAAACTATGTCCGATTTGGAGATATGAGTCATGAGTCTGCATCAGCTAAATGAGGAAGAGAAAAGATACCTGTTGCTGGAACCCCACCATCGCATCAACAATACCTTGACTTATTGTTTCGGCAGCCGAATTCAGTCCGGTCAACCCCTCTCCGATCTTTCGTTTGATGTCCTCTCGCAAGACCTTGATCTCCCCGAGGATCACGTCTCCGCTTGATTTGGCGTCCGTGAGATCGTGTTCAAAGCTTTGTCGCTGGCGTTCAAAAAGAGACAGTTGGGAGTCGATAAAGTTGTGCACTTCGTCGAGATGCTTCGTCTCTACCTCGAGGAAAGAAGCAATCATCCTTTCCATCTCAGACGATTTGGAGACTTGGAATGTTGACATGGTGTTGATTCGGTTTTCGAGGTTGGATGCCAAACTGGTCAATTCTTTCTGCAAAGATCTCCATTGGTCTTTGTTGTCCTCCTCGATTTGCGACTTACGTACTGGGTATCAGCATGACCGTGGCAGAATCAGTTATACAGAGTTTTTCTTGATATCCACGGAGATCGGAAGTCGTTGATTCGAGAGTTGATTTGAGTTCGGCGCAAACCACATTCAGTTTGTTCTCCGTCTCTTGATGAGCTTTTCGGAGGGTTGTTTGTTCGGCTAAGAGTCGCTTGTGCTCTTTTAGCTCCAGCTCGGTGCCAGCCAGGCGTTCTTTGGTTTCATCGAGGAGTTTCTATCATGAGCAAGAATGTGTTACGTTGAATACCCCAAGTCTTTCCACTTCCTTTTTCGTATCGAGGAGAGTCTTCAACTGGTATTCGAACTGTTCCCGAGCAGACTTCAATTGGACTTCCATCGCCTCAATCTTTCGTTCATGTTCCTCAATCAATTGACCTCGACTGATATTTTGCGCGTGAATCTCTTGATAGGACTCCTCGGACATGTATATTCCGTTTTTCGATCGTGTCGCCTTCGTTAGACAAGTCTGTAGGAGGAAATACTCTGAGATCGCCCTTTAGCCGTTCAATTTCGGTTACGTATTCCTTGATGAGGGCTTTCTTCGTCATCATCTGGTTGACCTGAGGCTTGTTATGTATGCTCTTGGCTTTGTTTGCATAATCGAGGGTGCTGAGTGTTTCGTCGATGTTGATCTTTGCGGGACTGACGGTTGCGATGATACATGTTTTGGTTTTTCCACCCAGGGAATCTTGCAAAAGACGGGTGAGCTTTGATTCACGGTAAGGGATGTGTTGAGATCGTTCGACGAGAGCATTGATGACACGTCCGAGGGTGAGGAGACTTTGATTGATCATGCCGGCTTCTCGAGCACGTTTATTTTCAGCGCCGGATCGACCGATACTTTCGGAGCCTGCCAAGTCGACGAGATTCAGTTTCCCGACTCTGAGCATATCTTCTCCTTCTGTAGTCTCTTTCAAGTGTACTGTGATGGTAAAGACAGTATGGGAACGACTACACATCAGAGCTTGCGAAAGTGGAAATTTACCTCGAAAGGTCGTTAACTTTGGTAGCGGCAACTTGACGTTTGTAGCTCCCCGTCCTCAATCGTCTAACTCCCTCATCTGCGCTTGTAATGAGAGTTTCTTCCATTCCCTGAATGACAATAGCCCCTTTCTTTGCGGTGTCCTCAAACAATTTCACCTTTTTGTCTTCCTCAACTCCCAACAGATCCCGTAATTCCTCGTTGTATAATTCAATGAATGAGACTTTGACCGAGTACTCCGAACCATCTGAATCGAGGGCATGAAAAAGCCTATGCAATGTTCGAGGAATGATTCCTGCATCTGTTGCAAAGGTGCCATGAAACTCGGCCAAATCTCCGGTCATGGTGTATGTCTTCCCTGTTCCGGTTTGTCCGTAGGCAAAAATAGTACAGTTATATCCAGCAAGAACCTAATGGGTTTAACAGTTATTCAATGAAGATCATCTACCTCCTCGATGAACGGGGCAACAACATCATCGTAGACCATCTGCTGATCTGCCTCCGGGCCAAATACACGATCAAATGTGTAAGTTTTGTTGCTCATTGGCACAAGCGGGCCATTAGAAACCGTAACCTCGTTGCCTCGAAGACCACCTGTTGCAGTCACGACGACGGGACTGTTCTCTTTGACCTCTTGGGTGGAACGACCTCGACAGCGGACGACAACCTGAATGTTCGTTCCCTTTGGGTCGATCATCATGCTCTGTTCTTCTTGAAGGTCTCCTTGCTGACGACGTTTGGAGGGAGGAGCATTCGACATTGCCGATGACGGTCGTTTCGGATAATTTGAGGGTGTTTCTGGAACTGCAGAAGTGTCTGTTTGTTGACGAGATGGTGGTCTTACCGACGTGGCTCTGTTGTTGTGACCGGTGATCGATGCCGTGGTGGTGGGGGGCCGTCTTTTTGGAATGGTGTTTGAGGATGGCGCTGTAAAGGTTGATCCAGCCATGGTCGAAGACTAGTTGCCTTTGGCTGCTGTTGCTCGTAATAGTAGACGTGATATGGCAGATCCTCCGAAGTGGGATCTCTCAATTAATTGGTGCTGGTTTGTTTTGATTTTAATTTCCACCGAATATCGACGCACGCGCCCATGTTTGCCACGGCAACGCGGCGCATTCGCCGCTCTCAAGATCTGGTGGCATCGAAATGGCAGCGAGATATTTCCCTCTTTTGTCATGCCACGGAGTGCACCGATGTAACAACTACGAAAGTAAAACTGCCAATAGAATGCTGTGCCTTTTCCAGTGCTAGTAATAATCGCAACATAAAACCCTCTTCCCTTAGAAAATGCTAGATACCCAAATTCCCAAATTTTATTTCTCCGCAGGTGCAATCAAGGTAGGCGCAACCCTCCGTTTCTTGCTCTTTGGTTCGTCCTCCGAAGAGGAAGCTTCAACCACTGTTGGCTCAGGTACCTCGCTATCTCGCTTTTGTGGAATCATCCCAGTGCTTGTCGCAGTTGGCGTCTCTGGCGGAGTGCCAAGGGGCGCAGCCGAGCCAGTGGATGATACCGAGAGATTTCGAGTCGTCTGAGGATGGGATGAGTTTACAGCCGTAGGCTGAATAAAAGTAGAGCCCGGAGAAGGAGCTGATAGCGCTGCCGGAGGGACTTGCGAGATTTTAGGTGTCGAGGAAGCATATCCTGATAGTGTGGCAACAGAGGATGACGAGTTGGAGCGAGTGGGACTCGTTGCTCGGCCCCCTGAAGGTGTGGGAAACGATGGGTTTGATGTCGTCGATGGCGAAGGTCTGGAGAGGGGAACTGAGGAGGAAATCGTAGTGGGGGCAGGTCCGGGATGAACCTCTCCCAACTCACCCGATTCAAATATGATTGTTGAGCAAAATCCGTCGGTAGAAGTCATTATCAACATGTTCCCATCCGTGGACCTAAGATTAGGTCGATTTCCAGATCATGGATACCATGTAAGGTCCGTAAATGTGGCATAGTGTAGATTGCTGATCGCACACAAGGGAGTATGTTGTTGCGTGTCGTAAATAAGCACAGAATCCTGTGTGGCAATAGCGTAGACCATTCGGTAAGGAAGCGAGAAAAGGATAGTCGCTGCTCCGGCTTCACCCGAGCCGTCTCTGAGTTCCTCAGGCGACGGAGGTTCGGTTTCCACGACTGGCGGCGGAAGTGCGGGAATGGTTCCATCGGACGAAGTGTCAATTGTTAAATTCTCGGTCGGTTTGGGTGGGCCTGTTCGGAGTTTGTAGTATACAGGTGAAAAGCGGACAGCAATAGATGGTTTCTTGTGTCCTGGAAGATGAGCTACCGGGGGTCTATAATTAGCTGCTGCAAAAGGATTGAGATCACTTGTTGAGTCCTGCACGTGTGTAAACGAAAACCGTATTTTGAGGCTCGTCTCCCTTTGTACTAGATTCATGCCCATTTGACATGCCAGCCTTGTACTGTCCCGCAGGCGCGAGAAGTAAACTACCATCTGTGCTAAAACTTAATCGCCGAAAGAATGACAGCAATGCTTCATTGTGATAGAGATACATTGACTTTGGTCCGGTCTGTGGTTTTGGAGAGGAGGATGGCTTGACTGCGGGAAGCGGTAACGCAGGAGATGGCGAGGCAGACCGTCTAAATGCCGAGATGGACGACTGTGCAGGAGACCCGGAAAACGAGGATCGTCGGCTTGAGGAGAAGGGCGGGGGATTCATTGGAAGAGAGATGGACGTAGGTGTTCCTGGGGTAGAAGGTGTTGGAGAAGGAGCGATTGTCTCGTGTGATTGATTCGGCCGTGAAGACGTGGATACGGTTGGGATTTCTCCCGGAGCTGGACTTCCTGAAATGCGTCGTGCGGGAAGTTCGATCCGAGTCGATCGATTGTACTGTGAAAGCGTAAACTGTCCGTCGCGATTTTTGAGGGCCCATATATGTACCGACCGGTCACTACTCTGCGTAGCAATATACTCTCCCAGAGGATCCCATGCCACTCCCTGCACGTAATGACTATGCTCTCCAATGTTGCGAATGCACTGGCCTGATAATCAGCAAAGGATGAAACGTCACGGGAAGTTACCATCCCGTGAATCATAGATCCTAGCAATATTATCCATTGAACCTGTGAGAATGTAAATTCCATCGGGCGACCAGACGAGATCGTAGATTTCGGATCCACTCGAGCGACACATATGCTTGACCCTCCAGGATTCCTTGTCCTCTGCGTGTTGATCCGGCATGTCACCGAAGACATTCTCGCGCGAATCGCTCGGAACCCATATACAGACAACACCATCATCGCCAGCTGAAGCAAGCACTGGATCTACACGCACACAGAGCATCAGCACTCACGAATATTGCAATCGGAGGGCCAGGGGGAGGGATACTTTTGGGACTGAACCGAACAACATTCACCGCTTGGGTATGTCGTGACAGTGTAGATAGATAAACCACCTTGATTTCGCCATCCGGCAGATCGTGAATCTGCCATATCTGTCACAGACGGTGTCAATCGGTGAGTTCAAAAGATAGGTTCGAGTGTTTGGGAGACTGGGGGGAAGAAGGGGATTCATACCCGGACATTGTTGTCTCCTCCTGCAGTTGCGAGTCTTCCCTTGGACCCCGGTTCGAAATGCGCACTGTAGATGGGTTGCAAGTCGTGGAAATGGTTTATCAACGCCTTTGTGCGCATTATGATGGCACTGATGAAGAAGGCAAGTGCAATCAAGATACACGACTCGTCAATCCATACAAACGTGCACCGACCGACTGAGGCAGAAACACGCACTCACTCACACAAATGTAAGCCCAACGTCCAGTTAGCTGCCAGCATTAATGCACGCACCGGCACCCCATCCGTTCGGAGCGGCCTTTTTAGGGCATCGGAGAACTAGGGCAGCATCCCACCTTCCCGATTGGGAATCGCCCGACGATCCGCGCTCGTGGCGTTTTGCCGGCTGGGATCTCTTCCCCAAGAACTGGCCTCAAACTCCCGGGGACCTGCAAGGTTCAAATTCAATCGCCTCTAACAGAGACAGCACGCGCTCTCCTCTCCAGCTGTACTCTTCAATGGAGGCTTCGAAAGTTCAACTTCTGACCGTCTCGGAACCGTTCCTTCGACTTGGAAGTCTCCTCGCAGAAGGGCCGTTTTACCGACCCGAAGACGATACATTCCACTTTGTTGATATTCGCGGAAAATTATTGTACCGTGTGCCTCTATCTGGCTCACCGCCTCCAAGTGCCTTATCTACAGAAGATATGCTTGGCGTGGCCTGCTTGATTGAAGGAGATAATGAGAATTACATCGTTGCAGCCAAACGAGGCTTTGCTTTACTCAATCAGGAGTCGGGAGAATTGAAATACTTGGCTAAAGTGTTCCCGGATTCACAAACGGAGAAGAGGTGCATCTACCTCTCTATCTATCTGGGCTAAACTCCCTAGATCGAGGTTCAATGACGGCGCAATCGATTGCATGGGAAGATTCTGGGCTGGCTCAATGTTTGAGTGAGTATCCAGTTCTGTCTCTCTAATTGTAGCTTTGGTTTCTCTTACACCGGATCGGAGGCAGAAGGCATGCAGCTATCTTTCGTCTTGGATCTAACAGATAGGTGTCCTATACCGTTATGATCCAGATGGTTCAGTTCATCGCATAATCGAAGGGGTACAGATCCCAAACGGTAGATTTCTACTGACTTGTCCGACTAATAATAGGAATTGGATGGTATCTCAGATCCCATTCGAGCTGACGTCTAGGTCACCAGATAACAAATTCATGTACTTTACAGACTCCCCACGGTACACCATCTGGAAGTACGATTTCGATGCCCCAACTGGCAATATTTCAAACAAGCAAGTGTTCGCTACAATAGATCATTTCGAACACCAACGCAAAGCAGAACCAGACGGCTTAGCAGTGGATGCTGATGGATACATATGGTCTGCACTCTGGGGTGCATGTCGAGTCGTGAGATTTTCGCCTGCTGGAGATTTGGTCGGCGAAGTGCATTTGCCAGCCTTGAGAGTGAGTTGTCCAGCGTTTGGCGGCAAAAATATGGACGAGTTGTTCATCACTACCGCAGCCCTAGATGAGGATGACTTGGAGGGCCGGAAGAAGTACGTCGAGAACGGCAGCATTTTTAGGATCAAGGTTGGTGTCAAGGGTTTACCCAAGTTTCGATTCCGGCCCGTCAAGCCGTTTACTATATAGGAATTTCGACGTGGATTCCCCAAAATGCGCCATCGCTGCCATGCATTCTCCCAATTTCAAAGCGATGCTATCCCAAAATAAGCTCAACCCGGCCATTCTACATTCAACATGCTGTTTTCCGTGTACATGATTCACATTAAGATCAATAAACATTAAGTAGTGTCCCTGAATAAGCTCAGTCTCTCAAGACCGTTCTCGGCTCTGAGATGGTGGCTGCCCACTAGCACCCGCTCGAATGGCCAAATCTCGCCAATAGTCTCGCCTAGTGTTAGTGATTGCTGCAGTAGAATCGTACTCTTTCTTCAAGTCCTCAATCTTCTTCTCCAGGCGAGCGATTTCCTTGAGATTCTCCTCCTCCTGCTCCTTTTTACGTCTTCGAAACCTAGCCGAAGCGCTGGCTGCACGACGTCGTTTGTCTTCCTCTTGCGGACTCACTCCTACTAACCGTTGCGGCGCTCGAAGTGAACCCATAGAGACTGCACGTCCCGGAAGCATCGCACGAGAATCGCCGACATAGGTCACGCCGGAAGCAGGGATGTTCGGTCCCATCGGGTTGAACGCGTACGAAGGCTGCATTGGCATTATCTCACTTCCCGGGGTAATGTAGGAGGTTGACGCTGGTTGTTGATAAAATGGATTCTGCGAAGTCGTAGATAAGGCCCCTCCAAGTGTGGGTTCTTGTTGGGGATAGTACGGGAAATCAAATCCTTGATTTGTCGGTGTTTCTTGTGGTGAGATGTATTGGGCCTGTAATGACGTGCGGCCTGGAGATATTGGGGGTGGTGGTGGACGTTGTGTAATTTGTGCATCCAAGCTATAGGGAGGTTGTGGCAAAAACTGTTCATGACTTGCGCCTTCATCCCTCCAGCTTTGCGGCACTATCAATGATCCGGATTCTCGTCGCAGAGGTGTGCTTGATGTATTGTAGGCCTGGCTTCGGGAACGAATACCGCCACCGCCGGAATAAGGGGACCTTGGCTGCCGTATCTGCTGCGCTCGAATGTTGGGGCTGCTTTGAGCCTTTGACAGGGCTCGACGATGAGGCGAGCCTTGCTGCTGCTCACTAGGTTGAACCGTACCAAGCAGTGAGTTGATGGAGGGTAAGGATGGTTGCAGTTCTTCATATGCTTCCGTAGCGGGGTGGGCTTCTTGATACGGCGAGTCGCCGGAGTTGCGACCGGGGAACGTTTGCTGAGGGAGGGTGCTGAACTGAGTGGACGGAGGATATTCGGGCTGTTGTGATGGGTGGGACTGTTGACTTCGACCTCCTCCTTGTCCAGCCGATCCTCTATAATACGCTGCAATAATTAGCAAGAATACGAGATGTATACGAAATATAAAAGATTCGGATAAGCTTTACCCATCGGCTCGCGGCACCCCTGAAACGGTAGATAACGTTTCAGGCAATAATTTTATGAAGGACACGAGACAACGCGATCGCTTCCACCGCCGGTAGTGTCGTCAAACTGTGTGGTGAGTGCATCGACGATGTACGGTCTTCACAGACCGCACTCCGGAGACTCTGTTACGAAGATGATACGTCTACCTTCTGCACCCAGGGTTCGTGCAGGCTGTGTCCAAATGTACCCGGTGTCTTTTGGATAGTAAGTGGCTGAAACTGCCGGTGGGAAGCGAATGACGACGGGACAAAGGAGTTTACCGTTAGCGGGCATCCAGGTGTGTAACGACAGCTTTGTTTCCTTGGCTCGGGTGGGACAGGCTGATGCAGTTGCTTAATAGACTCGTAGCATGTGGAAACCACCGGTTGGGTAACAGTTATGGCCTTCAAGGGTTAAATCGCGGTGTTCACACCACATTTGCTTCGCAAAGAAAAGACGTTGCCCGGGAGAAATCTGATCCCAAATATAGTGTTTGTTCCCAGACAGACCGCCGACGCTTATGTGTGCGTGTCAGGAAATGTGCGGGTGGGCGAGGACCAGGTTCGGAAAGTCGCTCGCTCCACTTTGTCGGATTTTTTGCGTCAGTCGGCGCTAGTGCGTCGCTTGCATGGTGAAAAGAGGGGGTCGCTGGCCTCCCCCCCACGCGAGAATGCAACGGACACGTCACAAGGGAAAGAGGCTTCTCCGTTGACTCGACATGCAGGATTTAAATTATTTCCATAGATTTAAGGGGTGGGGTTTGCTGTTTTGGCTGTTCCGACTTTGGGGTGGGCGTATGGGACCTTGGCTATTGCACAGCAGCCAAAAGAATTCAGGGGCCGATCTCTGCGTGATTGGCTGTAGGAAAATGTGGGGTGGGATGTCGAAAGGCCTGAGATTACTACGTGATGAATTCATACAGCGGGCACGAACATTGGGGAACGGTCAAAGGGGTTGCAAATGGGATCCGTGCTGTCAGAGCGTTAACGGGAATAACGTAAGTAACCTTCGTACGTGCCGAAATTAATTGCCCACCGAAAAGAGATCTGTGCACCGTTTCTAGCAGGAAAACGCCTCCGGAGTCTGTTATTTTTGCTCATTACGGTATAAAAGTCTACGGCGGCCGGACGAAGACTTCGCAAAAAGGGGTTTAACGAATTTCGCCTTTGCGTGTGCAGGGACGGGAACCTTCCGACCTGATTCCGTAATTCCTTCGGAGATTCGGATACCCGCCTGACCATTTGATCGATTCCCCGTGATATGCTTTGAACCTAAAAATTGCCGAACGTTTCATTGGTATTTGAAATTGAAAGCGCAAAAACCCCAGATGTCAAAACGGGCTGCGCATGACACATATCCGTCAGCGAATAATGCAGTTCTATTTAAGGCACAAACACAAAATGTGCCAAAATTTTCATCTGATCCTGAGGGTAACCCGTGTTCAGTCATTGGGTGGTTACGGACAGTCAAGCGCTTGGACCCAAAACTTTATTCTAAAGTCAGTCCAGCGCCACAATCACAAAGGAAAACGTTCAATTTGTCGTGAAATACTTTTAATTTACCGTGGGAATTAGCGTGACGACTCTGGAGG
>Ga0335073_10014438_pt1 | contig 11067 bp, 9 predicted proteins | sample Lox_Sample_22_FD_207093 | JGI IMG/M metagenome (GOLD analysis project Ga0335073, IMG submission 207093) | Soil microbial communities from Loxahatchee National Wildlife Refuge, Florida, United States - Lox_Sample_2.2 | ecosystem: Environmental > Terrestrial > Soil > Wetlands | place: USA: Florida... | reverse complement strand
AGGCGGTCAAACCCGACATCGTGATGATTTCTGTTTCGCTGCTGGGCAAGACCGGCACCGAGCCGGCCTCGTGGGTCGGATGGGGTCCGATGGCGTGCTGCTTCGTCGGGATGTTCGACGCGCAGGGCTATCCGGGTGGCACGCCGCGTCAGACCGGTGGGACGTGGCCCGATTACGCGATCGCATCGTCGGTGGTGTTCCACGCGCTCGCGGCGCTTCGGCATCGCAATCGCACCGGCGAAGGCCAGTGGATCGACGCCAGCATGGGCGAGACCGTCATCGGCCAGATGAACGAGTGGTACATGGAATATTTCATGAACGCGCGCGAGCGCGGACAGCGCGGGAATCGCGACGAGTTCATGGCGCCGCACAATACGTACAAGTGCGCCGGCGACGACAAGTGGATCGCTATCGCAGTGAGCAACGACGCGGAGTGGGGCGCGCTATGCCGCGCCGCGGGCCATCCCGAATGGACGGCTGATTCGAGGTTCGAAGATCAAGCCGCGCGCCTCAAAAATAGCGACGCGATCGACTCGCTCCTGCGGCCATGGACACGCGACAAAGATCATCTCGAGCTCGCCGCGATGCTCCAGCGCTCAGGAGTCCCCGCCGGCCCCGTCCTCGACAGCGTCGAGCTCCACGAGGACAAGCATCTCTGGGAATGGGGCTATTGGTGGAAGATGAATCATCACGAAGTAGGCGAGCGTATCCTCCCCGGCATGCCGGTGAAACTTAGCAACGTCGACAAGATGAACTTCTCCTATCCACCCGATCTAGGCCAACACAACCGCGAAGTCTTCACCAACCTCCTCGGCCTGAGCGACGCAGAAATCACATCATTGATGGAACAAAAAGTGATCTACTAAGACCATCAACACGATTTCGTCATCCCTCCACTTCGGTCGGGATGACGGAAAAAAAGAAATTCTTTTAGGAATTATGAGTTGAGCACGCGTCAATAGCGCCGATGGGCGGCGTTTTCAGGGCCTTTGCAAATGCACCGGAGATCGTGGCAACTCTCTTCTGTCGCGGTCTTTTCGCGACCAATTCTGAAGCCAAAGAGACGCGTTTCGCCGCGACCGCTGAGAGCCTTGTCGCGATGAAGGCGCGCAGGAGAACATGCCGCTATGATGAACGGGGAACAATACAAGAAGTCGCTGGATGACGGACGCGAGACTTTCTTCGAAGGCGAGCGGGTTCGCAGCCTCGCCAAGCATCCGCTGCTTGGCCCCTGCGTCGATCGAATCGCCGCCGGTTACGATCGCTGGTACACGCCCGGCGCCGACGCCGTCAGCCAGCTCATGACGATTCCCGCGTCGGCCCAGGAGCTGAAGGATCGTATTCCGCTGCTCCATTCATCCGATATCGTCGCCAACGTCACCTACCAGTCGATCATGACGCTGACGACGGCGGCCTCGCGCATCGCGCCCGAGCTGCCCGAGTATTCCGAGCGCATGCGCCATTATGTGAAGGGCGCGCAGCGCCGCGATATACGGATCGTCGAGTGCATCACCGACGCGAAGGGCGATCGTAGCCGCCCGCCCGGCAAGCAGGATGATGCCGACGCTTACACGCACGTGGTTGAGCGGCGCCACGACGGCGTTGTGATTCGCGGTGCCAAGCTCCATATCACGGGCGCCTCGATGAGCCATGAGCTGATGGTGATTCCGACCAAGGCGATGAAGCCGGGCGAGGAGTCCTACGCAATAGGATGCGCCGTGCCGGTGAATTCGCCGGGCGTGAAAATCGTGGACACGACCTTCGCGCCGCGTCATCACGACACGCGCGATTTCCCGGTCTCGACCTCGATTCACATGCCGGAAGGCTTCGTGATCTTCGACAACGTATTCGTGCCGAAGGAGCGGATCTTCCTCGATGGCGAAGTGGCGCACGCCGCCGTCTTCGCGCATTCGCTCGGGCTCTGGGAGCGGCTCGGCGGTCTCTCAGGCATGGCCGAGGAGGCCGATCAGCTCGTCGGCTTTGCGCAGTTGATCGCGGAAGCAAACGGCCTCGCGCGCGAATCGCATATCAAGGAGAAAATCTCCGAGATGCTCATCCATGCGACGCTCGTGCATGCGGCGCTGGAAGCGGCGATCGCGAACTGCACGGTGAGCGAAGAGGGCGCGGCGTTTCCTGACGAGCTCTACACCAACGCCGGCAAGTATCATGCGGCGGCGAATTACAATTCGATGGTGCGGCATCTGCACGATATCGCGGGCGGCTCGGTGCTGACGGCGCCGTCGGTCGCCGACTTCGAAAACGAAGTGACGGGACCGCTCGTGCGCAAGTACATGACCACGATGACCGGCGTTGACGGCGAGTATCGCGCCAAGCTGTTCCACGCCATTCGCGATCTCACGGCGGACGCCTACGGCGGATGGAAAGCCGTGACCAACGTACAGGCGGGCGGCGGTCTCTACGCGCAGCGAATCGTGACGCGCAAGTACTACGACCTCAACGGCGCCAAGGCCAAGGCGCTGCACGTCGCCGGTATCAAAACGGAAAAAGGGAATTGAAAAAAGCAAACCACTAAGCACAAAGACGCGAAGAAGGGCGGCGCTCGCGCCGCCTTTCTCATTTAAGCCGGAATGGAGCGCGAAACTTCCGTAACCTTTGCGCCTTGCGAGCGTTGATACGGTGAGATGGCTGGGTCGGCATTGAAGCGCCGTGGCAAAGATTTCGCGGAGGTGATTCCCGAGGACGCGGCGGAGCGCGGTCTCGTCGAGGCTGCGCAACGCGATCCGCGCCAGTTCGCCGATATCTACGAGCGCAACTTCGAACGCGTTTACGCTTTCATCTTGAAGCGGGTTGGCGATCGCGATGCGGCGCAGGACCTGACGGCCGACGTTTTTCATTCCGCGCTCGAAAATATCGGCAAGTTCGAATGGCGCGGCGCGCCCTTCGCGGCGTGGCTGTTGCGTATCGCGGCCAACGCGATCGTCGATCGTGGGCGGCGCGTCGTAAGGTTCGAAAGCGCGAAGCTTCTGGGCGCGTTCGATGATCCGCCGTGCGAGGACGATATCGCTGAGGCCGACTACCGAGCCCGACTATTCAAGCTCGTCGATGAACTCCCCGCCGATCAGTGCCGGGTAATTACGATGCGCTTTGCGCAGGAGAAATCGATCGCGGAAATCGCAAAGAAGATTGGGCGCAGCGAGGGCGCCGTCAAACAGCTCCAGTTTCGCGCGCTGCAGGCGCTGCGCAAGATGGTCGCAAAACGATGAAACGGATCACGCGCAGCAAGAAGCCGCAGTTGGCGCCGGAGCAGCTTGAAAACGCCGTCCATACGATCATGACCGATCGTGAAGCGGGGCTGCCGCGCGTCGGCGCACAGATCGCGCCGATCCTGCGGCTAGCCGCCGACCTGCGCGGCCTGCCCGATCGTGATTTCAAGGCGCGCCTGAAGCGCGACCTGATGCGTGCGGCGCGCGGACGGAAATCCGCCGCGGAGCCGCGACGCGTGAGTCCGGTTCCCGAAGGATACCATTCGCTGACTACCTGTCTTGTCGTTCGCGACGGCGCGCGCGCGATAGATTTTTACAAACGCGCCTTTGGCGCGACCGAGCTGATGCGCCATCCGGACCCGGCGGGACATATCGTGCACGCCGAGATCATGATCGGCGACTCGCGTATCGCAATCGCCGACGAAGATCCGACTTACAACCGCAGCCCACAGTCGCTCGGCGGCGCCTCGTCGATCGTCCAGCTCTACGTCCAAGACGTCGACGCGCTCGCGGAGCGCGCCGTCGCGGCGGGCGCGAAAGTCGTGTCGCCAGTGAAGGATTGGTTCTATGGCGATCGAGCGGGGCGGCTCCAGGATCCGTTCGGGCATCTGTGGAACGTCTGCACTCGAATCGAGAATGTCTCGGAAGCTGAAATGCGGCGCCGCATGGAAAGCATGGCGCCCGCGCCGGCTCCGGAACCTGCTGCTCCCTGTTTGGCCGCCATGCCTGAAGGCTTTCACAGTGTCACGCCTTATCTGCAGGTGAACGGCGCCGACCGATTGATCGAGTTCTTGAAGCGCGCGTTCGATGGCGAGGAAATCCTTCGCGTGCCACGCGATGATGGCAAGATCACGCATGCGCAGGTTCGCGTCGCAGGCTCGATGATCGAGCTGGCCGATGCGAGCGATAAATATCCGCCGAATCCGACCGCCATCTGGCTCTTTGTTCCGGATTCCGATGCCGCATATCGAAATGCTCTCGCGGCAGGAGCGACTTCGCTACATCCTCCGATCGATCAGGACTATGGCGTCCACGAAGCGGCCGTCAGAGATCCATTTGGCAACAATTGGTATATCGCCGCTCCTCTTCCCGGCGCGGATCCGTGGCCTCCGGAATTGCGAAGCATCACGCCCTATCTGCATCCGAAAGGAACACCGAAGGTTATCGAGTTCATGAAGCGGGCTTTCGGGGCCGAGGAGATCGCGCGCCATCAAGACGACGAGGGGACTGTGCATCACGCGCAGATTCGGATCGGTGATTCGATAATCGCGATGGGCGAGGCGCACGGACAGTACCAGCCGATGTCGCCGGCGCTGCATCTTTATCTCGACGACATGGACCGCGCGTATGAGCAGGCGCTGAAAGCGGGTGCGACTTCGATCAGCGAACCGGCGGATTTGGACTACGGCGATCGCGGCGCGAGCGTGAAAGATCCGTTCGGCCACGTCTGGTACATCGCGTCGCATCGCGAAGCCCCCTCGGTCGAGGCGTATGAGCCACGCTATCTGCAGGCGGGCAACATCATGCCGTTCATGTACAACGATGACGTTCAGCGCGCGTTCGATCTTTATCGCGACGTGTTCAAGGCGACCGAAGTGCATCGCGTGGAGCATCGCGGCAGGCCAAGTCACGTGCAGATCGCGATCGGAAAAACCAACGTGATGCTGCGCGACGCGATGACCGACGACCTCGCCGAGTATCGCGCCAGGGGAATCGCCGCGACGCCGCGATCGCTCGGCGGCTCGCCGCTACATCTTTACGTGTATGTCGAAGATGCCGACGCGGCATTCAAGCGCGCGAAGGATCTGGGATGGGAGACCGTCGATCCAATGGCCGACAAAGCTTGGGGCGACCGCTGCGGTGGCGTCCAGGATCCGTTCGGCCACGTCTGGTACATCGCCACGCCAATCGACCGCGGCACCGTTCACTAGTGATCGTTGGGGTTCTCGTGCGGAAGAAAATAAAGAAAATATAGTAGGTTGGGTGTCCCTGCCCGCCATAAGTCCGCGCGCTGCGCGCCCTCAATTTCTGCAAAAAAGTGGCGCGGAGAAATCTTCGCGCAATTTAATGGCGGGCAGGTACGCCCGCCCCACTGTATTTCTTCAGTACCAGCACTATCAGCAGCAACGGTTAGTTGGGCGGCAGCATCGTCGTGAGCTTCGCGCCGTGCGGCGCGATCATCCACACGAGCAGCTTCGCTGGCTCGGATGGGCTCGCGTTCTTCGAAACCATATGATGCTCGTGCGGCGTTTCCGTCCACATCTGACCCTTGGCGAACGTCTCAGTCGGACCATCGCCGAGCTTCGACACGATCGCGCCCTCGAGCACGTAAGCATACGTAGTTCCGGGATGCTCGTGCGGCGGCGTTGAGCCTCCCGGTGGATAGTCAACCGTCAGAACTGTGACGTCAGTGCCCGGCTGCCCGGCGAGCGGTTTCTGCGACAGGATATGAACGACGCCAGCAGAATCGCTCGCAGGCGCGGCGCAAGCGACAGCAGTAGAGAATATAACGACTAGTGCCAGTGCAATTGTGTGGGTTGTTCTCATCTTGGATCGTTCAGCAAAATGCGTACTAGTCATTTAATCCCTTTCCACCGAGTATTTGTGGCGTGCATTTTTCAATCCTGGATTCCCGGGTTTTGGATTGTTTGGCCGCCGAAAAATGAAATACATATGCTCTTTGGCGTCCCGGCGTCAGCGCATAAAAAGCACTCTTGAATGCCGGATTTTTATTTAGTTTGTTTTGCAGTTCCTGAGGAAAAGCGAGGTCTGTATTTTTCTTTGACTCAACTTTCAGGCCGGCCTTTTCCACTTCGATCGCCTGATGAACGTAGCCTTTCAAAATGGCTTCCATCTTGGCTATTTCTCGAACACTGTAGAATCGAATCTGCCGCCCGACATGTGTATTCGGCCCGGTTTTGACCAGGACACCGTCGGTATCCTTCAGCAACGCGCCTTTGAAAAATAGCAGAGCACAGTATTCTTTGAATCCCTGGATTACGACGATGTTTTTGTTCTCAAACGCGTAACAGGGTTTGCCCCACTTCAATTCTTCGCTGAGCCCGCAATCGAGAACGATCGTTCTCAATTTCGCCGTCTCACCCTGCCACTTTTTGACTCTCGCTAAATACGCATCAACTTTCGAATTCTTAACCACGGGATGTTTCACTTTTGGCGCCGGACCCATTGTACCTCACCGGTAGTCGATTAGTGACGCCGAGCCAGGCGACGAAGGCACCCAGAACGAACCAGCCCGTCAGACTCCCAAGGGTCCCGCTCAGAATCGGATTATAGCCAACGATCAGCACGAGAGCAGCGCGCTGCACCGCATTAATTGAGCCGTGCGCGAAGGCCGTGACCCAAACGGACCCTGATGCCAATTGGAGCCATCCCAGGATTATCCCGACGAGAATCGCATAAGTGGTGAACATCGGGATTCCCAAGTACGGGCGTGAAACGTATTCGAGGCCGAGCAAGATTACCGGGACATGCCACAGACCCCAGACCGCGCCAGTCGCGCAAAGCGCGGTCCGTTGGTCGAGGCCCGCGCGGATGAGCCGCGGCAAAAGGAAATCGCGCCAGCCCAATTCTTCGCCGATGGTCGTGAATCCGTGGATCATCGGACCAAACAAGACTGCGAATAGCAATTGGGTAATCGCGAATTGTCTAAGGAAATGCAATGACGATTGATTATAGACGTGAATTGAATGTAGCTGCTGAAGTGACCAATCGACCCGAGCACCGCCGGCAAAGAGATCAATTGCCATCGTTGCCGCGATGAGTGACGGAAAGAGTATCCAGGCCCACACGTAGTAGCGCTCTATTCCCAGACGACCGAGCGTTGTTCCATTCAGGTCCCTATCGAAGTACCTGACGATGAGCGCGGCGATCCCCGGAAAGTACATTCCAGCGGTGCCGAAAAGCGCGAATCGCGCCGTGTCAGTGGATTCAATGTGAAGTCGCCAAAGCAACGTCCACAAAGCCCATGTGGGTAGGAAGCACAGCGCTAGAAACCAATAGATAGCGCGCCACTCACGATCTATTGTGGTTGTCACCGGGCGCGTTACGTCGGATCCATATCCAGCGCGATCACGGTGGCGAGGCTGTCGAGGGCGGTGGCTGGGGTGTAAATGATGATTTCGCCGATTGGATCGGGGTTGAAGATCATGTCGGCGGCGCCGATTCGGCGCGAGAACTTTAATCCCATCGTGCTGCCGAGCGAGCGGGCTGCGATGACATGCTTCACTTTGACGCCGCGGACTGAGACGGAATCGTAGGGGCGCATCAGCAGATGCAGGTAGATGCGATTGCCGCGCCGCGTCGAGGGACCGTAGAACTGCCACGGCTCGAGGCCCGGCGTAGTGCCGAGGATTCCTTCCTCGTTGCGGCTGATCCATTCGCCGATCTCATGCAGTCGCGTGACTTGCTCGCGCGGCAACTCGCCGGTGCCTGTGGGTGACACGTTGAGCAGCAGATTGCCGCCCTTGCCCGCGACCTCGCATAGCGTGTGCACCAGCATCCGTGTGGATTTCAGATTGGTGTCCGACGGGTTGTAGCCCCAACTGTTGTTGATCGTGAGGCAGGTCTCCCACGGACCGTTGGGCGGCGTCGGCGGCACGGCCTGTTCGGGAGTCTTGAAGTCGCCGTAGCCAGGCAGGCGATCGTTGATGAGGATTTCCGGTTGCAGCTCCTTGATCATCGCGACGAGCTCGGCGCTCTTCCATTCCTCGGGCTTGCGCTCCCATCCGCCGTCGAACCAGATGAGATCGATCTTGCCGTAATTCGTCAGGAGCTCGCGGATCTGCGCGAACATGAAGCGGATAAAATTGTCCCACTGCGCGGGCGTCGAGCGGCGAAATGAGCCGAAGCGATACGGCTTGTCCGATTCTCGGAACGCGGGATAGTCCGGGTGGTGCCAATCGAGGAGCGAGAAGTAGAGCCCAACCTTCAGCCCCTCGGCGCGGAAGGCCTCGACGTATTCGCGCACGATGTCGCGCCGAAACGGCGTGTGCTCGATCGAAAAATCGGACTCGCGCGTATGGAACATCGCGAAGCCGTCGTGATGCTTGCTGGTCAGCACCGCATATTGCATCCCGGTCTGCCTCGCGAGCCTCGCCCATGAGTGTGCATCGAAATTGACGGGGTTAAAGGTCTTTGCGCCGGCGTGATATTCCTCGACGCCGACACTCTGACCGTCGGGCAAGACGCCGACGCCGCCGACCAGGGGCCACGACAGCTCCCATCCGCTCTGACTGCAATGTCCCCAATGGATGAACATCCCGAAACGCGCGGTATCGAACCATGTACTCATAGCGGCAGCATTCTTTCCCGCCGCAGCGCGGCTGTCCATCGTTACGCGCCTGCAAAAATTGACGAAAGTTCAACGAAAGCGGGCGCGACCGGGCGGCGGTTGCGTATCGAGCGAAAACCTCGCTAAGTAACTTTGTGGAATCACCGGCACCGAGCCGGGGAGGCGATTACTTATGAAAATCTCGATGTTTCACCTGATGCCGTATCGCGATCTGCCCAAGGATTTCGAGCAGAAGTACCACTCCGTATGGGTCGATCCGCCCTACACCGAGCTCGCCGACTCGCGCAAGGTTGGCGAGTACTACAACTGGACCCTCGACGAGCTGATCCACGCCGCTGACGTCGGCATGGACGGTATCTGCGTCAACGAGCATCACCAGAACGCCTACGGATTCATGCCGAATCCCGACCTGATGGGCTCCGTGCTGGCGCGCGCGACCAACGGCACCGACTGCGCCGTGGTGCAGATGGGCTCGACGCTGCCGACCTCGAATCCGCCGATTCGCGTGGCCGAGGAATACGGCATGATCGATTGCATCAGCGGAGGCCGGATGGTCGCCGGGATGCCGCTCGGCACCTCGCAGGATGTCAACCTGTGCTATGGAATTTCGCCGATCGAGCAGCGCGAGCGCTACTACGAGGCTCACGATCTAATCATCAAGTCATGGACGGCGAAGGACATCTTCGCGTGGAACGGCAAGTACTTCAAATTGCCGATGGTCAACGTATGGCCGCGGCCGATTCAGCAGCCGCATCCTCCGGTCTGGATACCCGGCTCGGGCAGCCTCAGCACCTGGGATTTCTCGGCCCGCAACGATCATTGTTACTGCTTCCTCTCTTACTGGGGGAACAACTTCGGCAAGCGCGTCATGGACGGATGGTGGGACTTCGTCGCGAAGGGCAATCACGATCCGAATCCGTTCCGCGCGGGATTTCTGCAGCTCGTCGCCGTGTCCGAGACCGACGAGTCGGCGGAGCGCGAATACTACCCGCATATCCGCTATTTCTACGACAAGTGCCTGCACATCCTGCCCGAGTATTTCCCGGTCCCGGGCAACCAGGACTACAAGAGCCTCGTCAACAGCGTCACCAAGCTCAACCCGCAGATGTTCGATCTGATGGGGAAGATCCCGACCTGGAAGTACAAGGACTTCGTCGATAATCAATTCGTGATCGCCGGCTCGCCCGCCACCGTGCGTCAGCAACTGATGGAAGCGGTGAAGAAGCTGCGCGTCGGCAACCTGATGGTGCTGCTGCATATCGGCTCGATGCCGCACGACCTCACGATCAAGAACATCGACCTGTTCGCCAAGGAGGTGGCGCCGCATTTCCGCGACGTGTGGGAAGGCGAATGGGAAAACAAGTGGTGGCCCGAGGGTATCCGCGGCCCGCGCAAGAAGTTCAAGGCCAACGGCAACGGGCACTCGGCGGCGGCACGCTGACAGCGAGTCATCGCGATTTGAATTCAACCGACGAGGCCGGCCCATCGCGGCCGGCCTCATTTTGATCGGCGGATTTTTCTGGAAGGCATCTAATGGCGACCAAAGAACAACAGCTCAGCATCTGGGGCGACAAGGTTCATCCCAAGGTCCGCATCTCGGGCAGCGGCGCGCCGCTGGTTTACCTGCATGGCGGCTACGGTCCGATCGAAACCGAGCTGCTCGACGAGCTCGCGAAGAATTTTACCGTCTATGCGCCCGAGCATCCGGGCCTGACTGCCGGCGATGAAGAATCGTACAAGGCTCTCGACGATATGTGGGACCTGGTGCTCTTCTACTACGACATGTTCGACAAGCTGAACCTGAAAGCGCCGGCATTGGTAGGGCATTCGTTCGGCGGGATGATCGCGGCGGAGATCGCGGCGACCGATCCGACCCGCGTCAGCAAGCTCGCGCTAATCAGTCCGCTCGGGTTGTGGCGCGATGACTCGCCGATCCGCAATTACATCGTGACGCCGCAGGCCGAGCTGCCCGCGTTGATGTTCAAGGACGTTCATCATCCGAGCCAGAAGCGGATGATTCTCAATCCCGAGGATCAGCAGGGTTATATTCGCATCACGTGGGCGCTCGGATGCACCGGCAAGTTCATGTGGCCGTTGCCCGACAAGGGCCTCAGCAAGCGGATGCATCGCATCGCGGCGCCGACGCTCATCATCTGGGGCAAAGACGACAAGCTGCTGCCCGCGGTTTACGCCGAGGAATTCAAAAAGCGCATCCCCCAAGCCAAGGTAGAAATGATCGAAGGCGGCGCCCACATGATGCCGCTCGAAGAACCGGCGAAGGTCGCGAACTACGTCAGCAAATTTCTGAAAGGATGAGCAAACGGTACTCGGTGTCGGCACAGGCTCTTAGCAGAGGAAAGGGCGCACGACACACGTACTCAACGAGTCGCACGAATCAACAAACTTCCCTTCCCGCACGGGAAGGAGAACCAGAAACCCGTCCGGACTTGGATGCTTGCGCCGACGGGCGGGGTCGAATAATCCAAAAGGGGCGCAGATTTTAAGTGATGAGAACGATGAAAAACATGTTCA
>Ga0335073_10014437_pt1 | contig 11067 bp, 10 predicted proteins | sample Lox_Sample_22_FD_207093 | JGI IMG/M metagenome (GOLD analysis project Ga0335073, IMG submission 207093) | Soil microbial communities from Loxahatchee National Wildlife Refuge, Florida, United States - Lox_Sample_2.2 | ecosystem: Environmental > Terrestrial > Soil > Wetlands | place: USA... | reverse complement strand
ATCAAGTTCAGCCGTATCAGGATTTGTGTCGAAGCGATCTAAATCAAAGACAATCAATCGAAAGCTGCGCCGAGGCGTTCAATGGGACGCGGTGCCAGTGGCGGGAGGATTGACTTTTTGTGATGCGGCGAAGGCCGCGCGGGCGTCGTGGAGACGCGGATAAGTGTGGCCGGGGCCGATCGCTGCGATGATGCGGTGGCGGATTAGATCCGCTTTGAGCGATTGAGCGACGCGTGCGAAGGCGAGCTCAACGCCGATTTGCTTCAGATGCTCGTGCAAGTCGCGCATGGTACGCGCGGCGGTGTAGTCGAGATTCGCCATCGCTTCCGCGTCGACTATGAGCCAGCGAATCGCGGATGGGCCGTCGCCGACTAGAGTCCGCACCTCGTCGGAGAACTGGCCTGCATTCGCGTAAAAGAGCGAGGCCCCGAAATGATAGATCGCAAGCCCCGGCTCGGTCACCGTGCCCGGCTTCGGGGGCCTAAGTTCCCAGACATCCTGATCACCTTTGACCAGTACGCCGGTCTGCGGATGATAACTGTGTGACAACACGCGCACCAACGACAACACCATCGCGACCAGGATCGCCTGCTCGACACCAACAACCACCACGACCGCCGCGGTGAGCAGGGCCAGCAGATGTTCGCCCGGGCTTTCGCGCAGGATATCGCGCAAGCCCTTCACATCGACGAGGCCGATCGCGATGCAAAACACGATCGCGCCGAGCACGCATCGCGGGAGGTACTGCAGCGGACGGGTCAGGAAGAGGAGCACGATCGCAACCACGGCCGCGGTCGATATCTGCGCGAGCTGACTGCGGCCGCCGGAGCTCTCGACCATCGCGGTCTGCGTCGGGCTGCCATCGACGACAAAGGTTGCGCTGAGCGACGCGACGGCGTTCGCGGCCGCGAGGCCGATCAGGTCGGCGGCTTCATCGATGCGCTGATGATGCCGCGCGGCGTAGAACCGCGCGGTCGCCGCGCTCTGCGCGACGATAACGATGAAGCACGATGCCGCAATCGGAATTAGCGGCTGAAGATTATCAATCTGCTGCCAGTGAAGCGGTGGCAAAGCGAGATGAGGCAGACCGCCGGTCAGCGGACCGACGACTCCGACGCCTCGCGCGGCGAAGTTCCAGAATGCGCTGGCTGCCGTCGCGCCGACCGCGGCGATCATTGCCGCCGGTATCTTCGGCGCCAGATGCCGCAGGCTCAGAACCAGGATAACAACAGCGATCGAGAGTTCAGCGGTCAGGACGTTGACCTGGTGCAAATGAGGAATGAGCTCGTAGAGTTGAACGATCGCGCGCCGCGACTCGACCTGGACATCGACCATCTGCGGCAGCGAGGCGATACCGACCTGGAGTCCGACTCCGGTGAGAAAGCCGACCAGGACGGTTTGTGACAGGAAGTCAGCCAAGAACCCGAGGCCGAGGATGCGCGCGATGAGGAGCATCGCCGCCGTCAGCATCGCTACCTCGGCCGCGAGCACGACATATTGCGCGCTCGCCTCGGGCGCCATCGTGGTGAGCCCGCTCGCCAGGATTGCAGCCGTCGCTGAATCCGCGCCGACCACCAGGTAGCGCGACGAACCGAAGGTTGCAAACGCCAGCAGCGGCAGGAGCAGGGTGTAGAACCCCGTGACCACCGGCATCCCGGCGATTTTCGTGTAGCCCAGCGCCTGCGGGATGTTCATGGCCGCGAGCTGAAAGCCCGCGAGCCCATCGCGCAGCGCCTGCGCGGCGCCCTGTGGCCGCGCCGCGCTGAACAGATTGAATCTGGAAGTCCCCGAATCCGCCTCGTTCATCGCCGCTGCTGAAGAATATGTTCTACAGCGGCGGTGTCCGCAACTTGGCCAGGCGCATCAGTCATCGAAACGAGGCCATCTCATAGTATGGTGCTGTTCTGCGTGGGGCTCGTAGTGAGCCATCTTTTTGTAGATAGCCATGACGATCCGGTAGTAGTGCGAGCCGATCGCGCCGGGGTAGCGCTCGCGCGCGATCTCCTTGGCGCGCTCCCACAGTTCCTCATCATGCTGAGTTCTGACGACACCGACCGGCATGGTCCACCTCCTTATTGATGTGCCGGAGGCCGCAGCCCGCCGGCGTCCCGGTTCTGCGAAAGCGCGACGCAGGTTTCGCGCAGCCAGACGGTCGTGGAGAGTTCGTCCTCGGCGAGCAGGCGCAGGACCTGGCGCGTCTCGAGGTCTTCGGTGAGCAGGCCGGCGAAATCGACGATCGGTCCAATCGCTTCCTTGGGATCGGGAACCTCGGAAACGAACCAGAGCAGTTTGTCGGAATCTGAAACTTCTGGATTCGCCAGCAATTCGACGAGCTGGCGCTCGTGCTCCGTAGGCAGGGCCCGCAGCTCGGCGCCGATCTCGTGGAGGCGACGCTCGAAGATACGCGCGTGATAGGCCTCGCGCTCGGCGATCATCCAGAGCGGAGTGCGAAGGCCTGGCGTGCGGCAAACCTCGGCCCATCTTGCAAATCCGACAGCGGATTCAGCCTGCGCCGCACGGATTCGATCGAGGAAAATCGCCACCGCTTCGCGCTCCGAGCGAAAGACCCGGCCGAAGGCGCGAAATCCTGCGGGAGTGTCATGGTCGGCGGCAGGTGGCGCCTCGCGCTCGAGGCGAGTGATTTCCTCTTCAAACGCGGCCTCGCTAAGCATCCCTTTTCGGTAGGCGCACAGCAGTTGTTTGATTTCAAAATCGCGGTTCATACGAAATCCACTCCCGGCATTTTTTACGAGGTCTGTGCATTTGAGATGCCATCGGATTCCGCCGAATACTCAGGATGTGGCGGTGGTGTGGTGCGTTTGGCGTCAAAGTTGGCCCGCTCGTCATGTCTCCGTCGGATACAGATTTCAACGGCGCACAGTCAGCTCGGGCGAAATAATCTGGCAGGCCCTTTGCACATGGCCGAGCAATGAAATCGTAAACCCGCTCATCAGGAGGCATTCTCATGGGAGCGATTGGGCCGTGGAGATCGTTTCGCGATCTCGAACGCTGGGTCAGAAACCTTGAGTCCAGTTTTCCGCGTGCCTACGAGGGGCATGCGTTTGATGACGAGCAGTTCGCCTCGCCGGCGATCGAAAGCTTCGTAAAGGACGGCAATCTCGTCATCCGCGCTGACGTGCCGGGAATCAGTCCGAAGGATATCGAGGTAAGCTTGCTCGGTGACGTTCTGACGATTCGCGGCGAGCGCCGGGAAGAAAGTGAGATCAAAAAGGAAAACTACCTCCGCCGCGAGATTTCCTACGGCTCGCTCGAACGGCGGCTCAATGTGCCGCACGGCATCGATTCGGCGCAGATAAAAGCGACGACCCGCGACGGCGTGATCGAGATAACGATCCCTCTGCAGTCCGACGCCGAGCCCAAAAAAATCAACGTCGTGGTTACGCCCGCCAAAGAGGAAGAAGAGCCTACCGAAAAATCGTAGCCAAGGTCGCTCCTGCCTTCAGCCTGCCACTCGTCGAATGCCGCCAGGGTATCGATCAGCGCGAGGTTGTCGGCCAGATGGCCGACTTCCATCTCACTGCCAAGCGCGATTACACGGCGGCGCGATGAGGTTGGGCGCGGAGCTGATCGACGAAGCCCAGGATTTCGGCCACCACCCGATCGCGTTCGCTGTCCACGCTCACCACGTGATAGCTTTCCTCGAGATGCACTGCGCGCTTGGCAGTGCTGCCGAGGTTTTTCATCACGTAGTTTACGTTCCTCGCAACCGGACAGGTGTGATCGTTCTTCGCATGAATGACGAGCGCGGGCTGCGTCACGCGCGGCAGCATCGGCCGCACCTGGGCGGATAACGCCATCAGGCGAATCGGCGCCGAGAGCGGAGTCAGATGCATCGTCGGATGGATCTGGCGCGCGGCGGCATCGTGGATATCCGACGAGTCCGCGACGTGCACGTACAGTTTGTCGACGACCGGACCAAGCAGCGACGCCGCTTTGAGAGCGGCTGACACCGCCGGGGGAAGGAAGAACGCGGCGGAGAGCATCACGAGGCCCGCGACCGATTCGCGCTGGTCGACCGCGAGCCGCGCGCCAAGCACGGCGCCCAGCGACTGCCCGATTACAACGTTCGGGTCGCCGTACTGCCGCAACTCCTCGAAGCCGTGGACGACGCTCTCGTACCAGTTATCGGGACCGGTCGCGCCGAGTTCGTAAGGCGCGCCCGCATGTCCCGCCAGGCGCACACCGCGCACGCGGATACCCGCCGCGGCGAGCTGCTCTCCGAGATAGCGCATCTCAAAGGGGGTCCCGCCGAGGCCATGGACGAGCAGCGCGCTCAGTCCCTCGCCGGGGAAGAAAAACTCACTGGTATCGACGGCAATTTTGAACGATTGCGGAGGTTCGTCGTCCGATTCACTCATAATGAAATCCTTATATAGCCGGGCGCGTCCTACATCGAGGCCTGTGACGAAGCCAGTTGCTCCGTGTCAATCGTGATCTTGGCCTGCGCGCGTAACTGATCGAGGAAGTTCTGCCAGGCAAGGGCGCGGCGCCGCTGTTGATACTCCTCGACGAATGACTTCTGGTCGCTCTTCCATTCGTCGTCGGTCGGATTCGTGCGAGACGTTACTTCGAAGATGTACGAGTCGCCGCCGTGTTCCATCACCGAGTCGATCACGCCGGGCACCGCCGGTTGCAGACTCGCGGCGTCGGCAACTTCGGGGAACTGGCCAATGCCGGGGACATCGTTGGTCACGCGCGTGAACGGCTCGGCGCTTTTGACCTGGAGCTTGTTGGCCGCGGCCACGCTGGCAAAATCCTGCGGACCCTTGATTAACTTGGCGAGCCGCGCCGCTTCGGCATGGGCCTTTTCCTGCGCCATGTTCCTGACGTAAGCGTCGCGGACCTTGGCCTCGATATCCTTGAGCGGCGGGATATGCGACGGATCGCGCATCACGAGCTTGATCAGGTAGGGCGCGTTGCCGACCGGCACCCCGCGCGCCTGCCCGACCTCGAGCCGGAAGCCAGCGTCAAGCAGCTCTTTCGAGTCCGCCGTCCCCGGGATCAACTCGTCACGTCCGACCAGCGGCGTCGTTACAACGTCGATGCCGCGCTTTTGCGCGATGACCTCGAGGCTCGCGCCCGAGAGCGCGTCGCTGAGGTCCTGGTTTAGCGCCTCGCGCGAGATCCTCGTGCCTTGGCCTTCGCGAATCGCTTCGATGATCTGCGGCTTGGCCTGTTCGAGCGTATCGACGTGCGGGGCCTTATGCTCGTCGAGTTTGACGATGTGATAGCCGAACTGCGTCTCGACCATTGCGATATCGCCGGGCTTCATTTGGAAGACGGCATCTTCGAATGGCTTGACCATCTCACCGCGGCTGAAGGTTCCGAGATCGCCGCCGGAGTTCTTGTTCGATGGATCGTCGGAGTACTTCGCCGCGAGCTTGGCGAAGTCCTGCTTGTGCGCCATGGTGAGAATCGTCAGCGCCTTCTGCTTGGCCTTGTCTTTCTCGGCCTTGGTGGCGCCCGCCGGCACAGCGACGAGGATGTGCTGCGCGTGAACCTGCTCAGGATGGGTGAACTGAGTTTTCAGGTTGCGCTCGTAATAATCCTTGATCTCCTGATCGGTCGGCGTAATCTTCGCGGCGAGAACGCGAGGCTCATAGTGGATGAACTCGATCTTGATTCGATCCGGCTCGCGAAACTGCTCTTTGAACTGGGAGTAGAAGTCGGCGAGATCCTTGGGCGACGGATTGATAGCCGCGCTGAAGCTTTGGTACGGCACCACGAGGTAGCTAAGGCCGATCTTCTCGTTGCGCAGGTTGTAGGCCTGGCGAACCTCGTCGTCGCTGACCTGCACGCCGGAGTCGATCATCGAGCGCAGCGTGTCCTGCAACATATCGCTGCGGACTGAATCTTCGAACTCGTGCGGCAGCATCCCCTGCTCGCGCAGTAACTCCTGGTAGCGATCGAAGTCGAACTGGCCGTCCTGCTGGAAGGCTGGCTGCGAGGCGATCTTCTGCTGCAGGGCATTGGTCGAGATAACGATACCGAGGCGATGGGCCTCGTTGGCGACGAGTTGGGATTCGATAAGGGTTTCGAGCGCCTGCTGCCGCACATTAACCGACTTCAGAATCTGCGCCGCGTTGGCGCCATACATCTGTTGGATCGTGTTGCGGAACTCGATCGCCTGGCGATCGAGCTGGTCGGCGAGGATTCGCTTGCCGTCCACCGTCGCGACCGGATGAACGCGGCCAATCATACCGGAGCCGAGCCCCCAGAAAGCCATCGTGAGGGCAATGAAGCCGCCTACTCCCCAGGTGATCCAGGAGTTCTGATGTCCGCGCAACTTATCGAGCATGGTCGGGTAATCATATCAGCCCTGTTTTAGCGCGCAATTCGGGCGATTATCTTGCCAGCAACTCCGGCGGCTGTTAGTTTAACGACGGCGATGGGAGTCGGGCTCGCTCGCGGGGATTTTTGACTTCAGCAAATCGAGCGTGCTCGGGATTGGCTTTCGGGCTGGTAAGACTTTAGACCAGGCCAGAGCCTGGTGGAGGGGACGAATTCAGTGGTCCTCAATTCCGTTTTTGGTTGGTTCTCCAACGATCTGGCGATCGATCTCGGCACCGCCAACACCCTGATCTACGTCAAGGGCGAGGGCATCGTTTGTAATGAGCCTTCGGTCGTCGCGGTGCAGAAGGATTCGCGCGGCTCGCGCCGCGTGCTCGCGATCGGCGCTGAAGCGAAGAAGATGCTCGGCCGCACTCCGGGCTCGATCGTCGCCATCCGTCCGCTCAAGGACGGCGTGATCGCCGATTTCGAGATCACCGAGAACATGCTTCGCTACTTCATTCAGAAGATCCACTCGGGCAAGACGCTTGTGCGTCCCCGCCCGCGTATCGTCATCTGCGTGCCATTTGGAATCACCGCGGTTGAGAAGCGCGCGGTGCGCGAGTCGGCTGAATCGGCAGGCGCGCGCGAAGTTTATCTAATCGAAGAGCCGATGGCCGCGGCGATCGGCGCCGGGCTGCCGATCACGGAGCCTGCCGGCAACATGATCGTCGATATCGGCGGCGGCACAACTGAAGTCGCGGTGATCTCGCTGGCGGGCGTGGTGTTTTCGCGCTCGGTGCGTGTCGCAGGCGACAAGATGGATGAAGCGATCATCCAGCACATCAAGCGCAAGTATAATCTCCTCATCGGCGAGCGTACCGCCGAGCTCATTAAGATAACGATCGGCTCCGCGTATCCCGGCAATGAAATCCAGACGATGGAGATCAAGGGCCGCGATCTGGTGGCCGGCGTGCCCAAGATTATCGAAATCACCGACGAAGAAATCCGCGAGGCTCTGATGGAGCCGGTACGGCAGGTGGTCGAGTCGGTGCGAATCGCACTCGAGCGCACGCCACCGGAGCTCGCGTCGGACATCGTCGATAAGGGAATCGTGTTGGCCGGTGGCGGCGCGCTTTTACGCAACCTGGATGTGCTACTGCGCGAGGAGACAGGATTGCCGGTGACGTTGGCGGACGATCCGCTGACTGCGGTCGTGATGGGTGCGGGCAAGGTGCTTGACGAGTTGTCGCTCTTGCGCGACGTGACGGTGGATTGACCGTAATTTCGATTTCGCGTGAGACTCCGCCCGGGTCCGGGGCGAATTGACGTGAGAAGCACATTTCTCTGGCGTAATCGTGTCCTGCTGACCAGCGGCATTCTGATCATTTTGTCGCTGCACTTTATTTCGACTGGCGTCCATCCCGGCGATCTCTCCGCCAAGCCCACTTCAATCCTCATGGAGCTGGTGCGGCCCCTCGATGCCGCCACGTCGCGGCTTACCGACGGCGTCTCGTCGATCTATCGCAACTATATCGACCTGGTTAATGTCCGCGCGGAGAACAAGCAGCTCAAGGCCGAGCTCGCCAAGCTGACCAGCGATCGCGCCCGGCTCGACGAGCTCCAGACCGAGAACCATCATCTCAGCGAATTGCTCGATCTCAAGGATGTCCTGGAGCTGCGCGCCGTCGCGGCCAACGTCATCGGCAGCGACGCGACCGGCCTTTCGCATACGCTCCTTTTAGGCACCGGAACTTACGGCGGCATCCGCCCCGGGATGGCGGTGCTGTCGAACCAGGGCGTGGTCGGCAAGATTATCTCCTCGAGCCCGCATTCCTCGCGCGTGCTCCTGCTCGACGATCACAACTCTGCCCTGGACGGCTTCGACGAACGCTCGCGTGCACGTGGCATCGTCGCGGGGATGGTCGATGAGGGCGTGATGTTGAAATACGTCGACCGCTCGCAGGACGTTAAGTCGGGCGACACGATCATCACATCCGGACTCGACGGCATTTTTCCGCGCGGCCTGCTGGTCGGCAGCATCAAGGGCGTGCGGCGCGAAGGTCCTGGGATGTTCCTTGCGGTCGAGATAGCACCCGCGGTTGATTTCCGCTCGCTCGAGCAGGTCCTGATAGTGACCGAGCCGCCGCCGCGGCTCGAAGAACAGGTCAAGGACTGAGCGTTGCGCTTGATAGTGGTGTTCTCATTTTTCGCGCTTATCTCGCTGGCGATTGAAACCGCGCTGCCTCATCTGATTCCGGTTCGCGCGATTGTTCCGAATCTGATCGTGATCCTCGCCGTCGATCTGGGCCTGCGGCATCATGGCGCGCTGCCCGCGTTGCTGGCCTTCGGGATGGGTTACGCGACCGATACGTTCTCCGGCTCGCATCTCGGGCTCAACGCGTTTTTCGTAACGCTGGTCTTCGTCGCGGCGTATGAAATGTCGAGCCGTCTGATGGTGACCAACGCATTTGTCGGCGCGATGCTGGTGATGATCGCGACGGTTCTGATCACGCTCGGCTCGATCGCGATAACCGACGGGATGGACAGCCTGGGTGACATAGGCCCTTTGCTGCCCGCGCTGGCCGTCCAGGCCATCTTGTCCGCCATTCTTGCTCCGATGATCTTCTCGATGCTGGCGAGCGCAAAAAAGCTGGTAGGATTGCCTACTGCTTCGGCACGTGAATAGATATTAGCGGTAGCCCTGTGGCGAAAATTCGCCCATCCAAAGAAGCCCCGGTTCCCAAGCTCGAGCCTCGCATCACCGTCATCACGGCTGTGATGATGACTGTGCTGGCGATGGCATCGGTGCGCCTCTATTACCTCCAGGTCCTGCATCACCAGGACATGGCCGACCTGGCGGATCGCAACCGGATTCGCATTCGCCGTGAGCCCGCACCGCGCGGCCTCGTGTTCGATCGTAAGCATCGGCCCCTGGTCGATACGCGTCCGTCGTTCGATGCCGTCATCGTTCCTGAGGACGCGACGAATCTCTCCGAGACAATCGAGAGGGTCGAGAAGTATCTCGGCACAGATGGCGTCGCGGAAAAAATCTCGGACGCTGAAGACGACGATCGTCCCGCTTACGATCCGGTAGTCGTTCAGGAGCGACTCAACTGGCCACAGGTCGTCGCGCTCGAGACGCATCAGCTCGAACTGCCCGGCGTCAGTCTCGAGATCACGCCGGCGCGACATTATCTATACGGTGAGATGGGCGCGCATCTGCTCGGCTATGTCGGCGAGGTCACCAAGAACGACCTGATCAAAAAGGCCGACTATCACATGGGCGACGAGATCGGAAAATTTGGTCTCGAACGCCAGCTCGAGCCCTTCCTGCGCGGCGACGCTGGCGGCCAGGAAATCGAAGTCGATTCCGTGGGCCGCAGGCTACGCATCCTCAAGGAGATGCCTGACACTCCCGGCCAGAGCATCGTGCTGACGATTGATCTAGACGTTCAGCAGGCGGCTGAGCAGGCGATGGCGGGCAAAAACGGCGCGCTCGTCGCGATCGATCCCAATAACGGCGAGATCCTCGCGATGGTCTCGCATCCGGCGTTTGACCCAGACATCTTCGGCGGCGGAATCAAAGCTGCGGACTGGAAGGCGCTCATCGAGGACCCCAATCACCCCCTGCAAAACCGCGTTGTGCAGGGTATCTACCCGCCGGGCTCGACATTCAAGATCGTCGATTCGATCGCGGGCCTCGAGGAAGGCACGCTTCACCCCGATACCGTCTATAGCTGCCCAGGCGGTCTCTGGTTCGGCGGCCGCGTGTACCATTGCTGGCGCAAGCAAGGCCACGGCTCGATCGAGTTACACAATGCGATCGTGCGCTCGTGCGACGTGTACTTCTACGAAGTCGGCGAGAAGCTCGGTGTCGATCGGATCGCCAAGTGGGCCAACGCCCTCGGCCTCGGCGAGAAGAGCGGTATCCAGCTCGACAATGAAAAGCCCGGCTTGATCCCGTCATCGGCGTGGAAGCAGAAACGCTACCACGAGCGATGGTATCCGGCCGAGACGCTGTCCGTAGCGATCGGCCAGGGCTACGTCGCCGTGACTCCGCTCCAACTCGCACAACTTGCCGCGCAGGTTGCCAACGGGGGAACGCGCTATCGCCCGCACTTTGTAAAATACATCGAGGGCAACGATGGCAGCGTCGTGCGGGCGTTCGAGCCCGAAGTCGAAAACCGCATCGCGATCGATCCGGCGCTCCTGTCCGTCGTCAAAGACGCTATGGCTGACGTCGTTAACGGCTCTGGCGGTACCGCGCACAAAGCCGCGCTCCCCGGCATAACGGTTTGCGGCAAGACCGGTACCGCACAGATCGTCGGCGATAAGTCGGGCACTGGCGGCGAGGGTAACGACGCCAAAAACAGCACTCCCTTCGAGAAGCGCGACCATGCGTGGTTCATGGCCTTCGCGCCCAAGGAGCACGCCCAGATTGCGATCGCATGTATCGTCGAGCACGGCGGCCACGGCGGCAGCGCGGCGGCGCCCGCAGTTCACGATGTGATGCAGAAATTCTTCCAGCTCTATCCGCCCGCGGACACGCAGTTGACCAGCGACACAAATCGTCCCGCGATCGCGCGCGTCCTCGACGACAGCGCCGCACCTGCGGCGGCCACCGACAACGGCAGTTCGGAATCCGCCGAGGATGCGGCCGACGACGCCCAGGAGCGCTAGCGGTGGCGGGACCTGATCGGCGCATCATCCTGCATTTCGACTGGACAGTGTTCCTGATCGTACTTGGCCTCGCGGGCATCGGGCTGATCAGCG
>Ga0335073_10014436_pt1 | contig 11067 bp, 9 predicted proteins | sample Lox_Sample_22_FD_207093 | JGI IMG/M metagenome (GOLD analysis project Ga0335073, IMG submission 207093) | Soil microbial communities from Loxahatchee National Wildlife Refuge, Florida, United States - Lox_Sample_2.2 | ecosystem: Environmental > Terrestrial > Soil > Wetlands | place: USA: Florida... | reverse complement strand
TGAATACTGCCCGCAAAGACAAATGCGTCATAACGATCTATCTCCTGAGTGGCGTGAAGCTAACGGGGCGAATTCGTTCCTTCGACAAGTACTCGGTGGTGCTCGAGACCAACAATCAGGAGCAATTGATCTTCAAACACGCCATCTCCACCGTGGTGATGTCGCGCGCGCCGCATATGGAGCGCCATATGGAATCGCGAGCCTCCACAGAGGGCGCCGCTCCGGTGGCTGCCGGCAACGCTAGCACGCCTTTAGAGGGTTAGGTCTATTCCTCGCGAGCAGGGAACGAACTCGCCGCACCGGGCTCGCACTGGGCAACTAGAGCAGGCCTTCCTGGTAGGTGTGGAGTTCCCTTCAAGGACACGCCTGGGCCGCGAGACGCAGGCAGAAGCGGACAAAGTCTGCCCCGAGCCGGTTCTGCCGTCGCCGCGGCGCACCAAGGGAATTGTTCCGCCGGTGGCGCGGGCCGCACGCGAAGCTGCAGCCGGATCTGCTTCGCTTGCACCATCTGACGTACGCGAGCTTGCTTCTGACGACAACTTGTCTGAGCTGCGCGAGCTTACCCGGAGCGCGGGAGCCACGGTGGCCGGCGCGATGCTGCAGCGACGGGCAAGGCCGGACCCGGCCACGCTGATCGGCAGCGGCAAGGTCGCAGAGCTGAAAGGCGCGGTCGCTTCCACTGCCGCCGACCTGGTAATCTTCGACCACGATCTGACACCTTCGCAGCAGCGCAATCTGGAGCGCGCGTTGGAAGTGCGCATCATCGACCGCACCCAGCTCATTCTCGACATCTTTGCCCGCCACGCCCGCACTCGCGAAGGCCAGCTCCAGGTCGAGCTGGCGCAACTGCAATATCTGCTGCCTCGCCTGGCCGGACGCGGCGCGCAAATGTCGCAATTGGGCGGTGGTATCGGAACGCGCGGTCCCGGCGAAACCCAACTGGAAACCGATCGCCGCAAAATCTACCGGCGCATTCGTCACGTTGAGCAGCAACTGGAAAACGTACGCCGCACCCGCCGCCAGCAGCGCCAGCGGCGAGAATCCGCCCCCATTGCGACGGTGGCGCTGGTGGGCTACACCAATGCCGGCAAGTCGACGCTGTTCAACGCCCTCACCCGAGCGGACGTACTGGAAAGTCCGCGCATGTTTGCCACCCTGGATCCCACATTGCGGCACGTTGTAACGCCGTCGAAGCGCAAAGTTTTACTGTCCGACACTGTGGGATTCATCCGCAATCTACCCCACACCCTGGTGTCGGCCTTCCGCGCTACTCTCGAAGAGGTGCAACGCGCGTCGCTGCTGCTGCATGTGTCCGATGTGACCAGTCCCGTGGCCGCCGAGCAGCAGGCCCAGGTGGAAGAAGTGCTGCGCGAACTGGACTCCCAGCACAAGCCGCGCCTGTATGTGATGAACAAGCTGGATCTGTTACCGGAGAAGAAGCGGGAAAGCCTGCGCGACTCCGACGATGTGGTACATGTCTCGGCGACCCAAGGAACGGGACTGGACCGATTGCTGGAATCGATCGATCGGGAAATTGCGAACGATCCGGTTCAGCGGGTGCGGCTGCGCATCCCTCAATCCGAAGGGAAAGTGCTGGCGCTGCTGGATGCGAGGTCGCGGATACTGGCGCGCGAGTACCGCGACGGCTATGTCGACCTGGATGTGCAGGCCGCCGAATCGGTGCTGCGAAGGCTCAAAGCCTTTATGGCGGCAGAATAGCGAACTCTACAGGGAATCTTCCGCCGTCGCCAGCCCGTGACGGTCGCCCTTGAGGATAGGCGCCGGGACTGCCTGACGCGCCCGCTCCTCCTGATGGCAGCTCCAGCACAGCGGACGCATGTTTTCCAGTGTCCCTTGTAACTGGTCAAGTTGCATCTGCCGCAATTCGAAGAGTTGGTGCTCCTGATTAAGAACAGCCAGACGGCTGCGGCGCCAATCGGACGGGGTCAGAGCGTGCGTGCAGATCGCGCAGCTCTTGCCTTCGTACCATTTCCTCAGCAGGCGATCAACATTCTCCGGCGAGGGTTCGAGTTGCGCCAGGCACTCCTGTCCGCAATCGCCCTTCTCGGGCCAGCGCGAACACGACTCGAGCCGCGAATGCTCCTGCCCGCGCAGCGCCGCCCAGAAGGCAAACTTGCGATCGACCTCGACATCCGCCTTCTGCCCGGAATCGGGACAGGTCACCGCCTGCCGGCCGCGATTCGCGTAGTAATTCTGCAGGCTGAGCGCGACGGGTAAGCCAACCAGCAGAAATGCGCCAATGAAAAACAGTGGGATGAGGAAGAGCGCGAGCGTGAAAAGGGCAGTGGTCATGAAGCACCTGTGGCCGCGTCCAGGATCCCGGCGCGCCTGTAGTTGGCGCGATAGGGTGGGGGCAGCGGTCTCAAGTGCTGTTGTAACTCCGGTATCACAAGTGTTCAGTGATGCGGCGCACAGGCGGATGTGACGAAGACGGCGTCGGGACTCGCGGCGGATGTATTCACCACGGAGGCACGGAGAGCACGGAGAAAATTGAAGTGGGAATTAAGGCAATACCCGAGATTCATCCAGAACAAAAAAACGAAAATACTCCTGATCTCCCTGCCTCCGTGGTGCTTTCAACCGCTGTTGGCAGATTCGGCGGTCGGCGTAGGCAGAAACCGATATCCCACCCCCCGCACGGTCAGCAAATGCCTCGGATGCGAGGGATCTTTCTCGATGTACTTCCGCAGCCGCACCACGAAATTGTCGATGGCGCGGGTGTCGGTGTCTTCGTGCAGTCCCCAGACTTCCTCGAGGATCGATTTGCGGGAGACGATGCGTCCGCTGTTGCGGATGAGATGGCGCAGCAGCTCGGCTTCCATCAGCGTCAGGCGAAAGATTTTGCCGTTGGCGCGCAGCTCAAGCGTGCCGAAGTCAACCTGCTTATCGTCGAAGACATAAACGTCGAACTCGCGCAGGGAATCGGCGTCTCGCGCCTCGGCAACGCGTACCTCCGCCGGAGGATCGGTGAGCAAGGTGCGGCTCCAGTCGCGGCGGCGCAGCAGGCTGCGGATGTGCGCCAGCAGGATCGCCAGGTCGAACGGCTTGGGCAGGTAGTCGTCGGCGCCGGAGGCAAAGCCTTTGAGCACGTCTTCCGGGCGCCCGCGCGCGGTCAGCATCAGCAGCGGAATGTAGTTGCTGGCCCGGCGCAGTTCCGTCGCGACGACAAAGCCGTCCTTGCCGGGCAGCATGACGTCGAGCACCACCAGGTCGAATTCGCCGCGCTGCTTCAGCAGCAGATCGAGCGCGGTCTCGCCATCGCCGACAACCTGCGTGCGATAACCTTCGGCCTCCAGATTGAATTTGAGTCCGCGCGCCAGGTGCTCTTCGTCTTCCACCAGCAGGATGTCGTTCACTGGGAGTTCCTCGGGAGCTCAATGGTAACAGTGGTGCCGCGCCCCGAGCCTTCGCTCTCGGCGTAGACATTTCCGCCGTGCCGGCGGGCGATGGCGCGCACAATGAACAGGCCGAGGCCGCTGCCCTTCACCTGCAAAGCCGCAGGTGGAAGCGCACGGTAGAAGCGCCGGAAGACGCGCTTCAACTCCCCGTGCGGGATGCCGATGCCGTTGTCGCGCACGCGGACTTCAATGTGTTGCAGATCGGGGGTGACGACGCTCACTCGAATGCAGGGCTCGTTGGGCGAATATTTCACCGCGTTGTCGAGCACATTGGAGAGCGCTGTGGAAAGCTCTTCGCGATCTCCCATCACGCTGAGCCGTGGGTCCGGCTCGCCCTCCGGCGCCCAATCCACGACTTGCGGGGGAAGGTGATGGCGGGAGCGCACCCAATCCATCGACTCCTGCACCAGCGGTCCGACGGCAACTTCGGTGCGCGCCAAGGGCGCGTTCTTCTGCGTGACGCGCGCGGCGCGCAATACGCTTTCCACCGTGCCCATCAGCCGCTGCGTGTCCTCCAGCATCACCTGGTAGAACTCGCGGCGTTGCGCCTCATCAACGCTGCGCTTCTCCAGGGTTTCCAGGTAGAGGCGAATGGAGGTGATCGGCGTCTTCAGCTCGTGGGTGACGGCGTTGAGGAAGCTGTCCTGCTGCTCGTTGCGGCGCACCTCGCGCACCAGAAAAATAGTATTGAGTATGACGCCGGCGATGATGAAGCCGAAGAAGATGACGCCCAGGATGAGGGGCACGACCTCGCGCCAGTTGAGAATGATCCAACTGGTGCTGAGGACGGCAGCCGCCACCGCAATGCAAACGCCCAGGGTGACGAAGAAGGCGATTTTCGTTTTGCGGCTGATGGACATCGCGCGACGGGGTCAGGATAGCAAATGGCACTCAGCACTCAGCATTCAGCAAGTCGAGTCGTAGACCTCGGGGGTGGTCTGATGGCCCATGCTCATTGTTGCGGCAGGACCGGCAGCTCCAAGCGATTCACCGCCGAGGGATCGTCGCGCAACTTGATGAACAGGTCCTGTCCACTCGGGTGCGGCACATTCAAATCCGAGCCGGCAAAGCCGTCGGGCACCGGCGTGCTCTCCTGAAACTGCGGATCGTTCGACACAGCATCGAGCAGGTAGAGTCCGGAGCCCTGAAGCGTGCATTGCTCATCGGCAGCCTGCGGACAGCGCAGCTCCTGCACGGCGGGCAGCCTCACGAGCGTTGCCAGCGGCTGCCAGTCTCCCTTTTCACCGTCTGCTGCTACGGGACGAAATCGAAGCGGCCCGAAGGCCGAAGGCCCCAGATCTTTGTGCGGATCAAGCGTCGCCAATACCGTCTGCGAGTCCTGTAGCATCAGACCGCCGTCGGCAACACTCAGCAGCACGTGTACGGACTCGTCTTCAGTGGCGACCTCGATCTTCTCGTCGCGCGGGAAGGTCTGCGGCGCCAGCGTCTTCAAGGAAAACGAAAGCTTCGCGTTCAGCGGCAGCTCGTCGTTACTTCCCAATTGAATGGGCGAAGCCGTCGCCGTGGTTGCCGGCTGAACACTCTTGCTGATGAGTGTGACCTCAGGCCGCGGCGCCTGAATCTTCGCGGTGACAGTTACGACTCGTCCGTCCTTCAAGGTGACATGCGCGGTAGGCGAATCGCCGGCATGCAGCGCCTTTACATCAGCGGCGCCCGGCGCGGACATTTGAAGCTTGTCCTCACTGCCGACGCGCGTCAGCCCGGCCGGAGCAAACGCAATGTCATCGAGCTCGAGCTTCGCGACTTCGTCGAGCCGCGTGCCTTTCAGAACGCCCTGACGATCGCCGGCGTCGATGGTGAAGCTGTTGAGGTGTCCCGCTTCGGCGTAGGAATGCAGCGCCACCTTGTCCGGAGTCGATAAGCCGAACTGCTTGACTTGCATGGTAAGCGGTCCCGGCGCCGCGTCCTTCAGCGCTAGTTCGACTTGCAACTCGCCCGGCTCAGCGACCTTGCGCGTGACCTTCAACTCCTTGCCTTTTTGGTCCGTCACCGTAACAGTATCGACGCAAACCGCTGAATCGGATTTCAGGTGCAGAGTGTCGTCGCGGCCGACAATCAGCGCGCTCTGGTCGGCGGACGCGACCGTCCAGGTCGCCGGCTGCGCCGTACGTAAGCGAAAAGTCGGTCCCTCGAAGGAATCGAATCCCCATTGTCCGCGCAGCGTCCCACTCAGCTCAGCGGGGAGCTGCGCCAGCTCGGCTGCGGTTGCCAGTTGCGCATTGCCGCTGCCCCGCGATTTGAGTGCATTTTTGTCGATGACGAAGCCTCCACGCGCCGCATCAGGCTTAACCGGCAAACTCAAGGAGCTGCCCGACTTGCTCCAGAGGCGCAGGGTCCAATCGTGGCCGAGGGTTGTGGAGAACACCAGCGGAGCCCCTTCGACCGGCAGCACCAGGGATGGATTTTGCGCGCAATAGACGCCTTTGGCATCGACCGCACGCAAGGGCGGGAGCTGCACCGGCTCGACCGCGGGCAAGCCGATCACCAGCACCGACTTGGGCTTCTCAAACGAAGGGGCCGCATTGAGCAGCAGGTTGAGCTGCTCTGTTTTCGGGACCGCGAGAGCGGGGATGTATTGATAATCGGCGGTGTGGAAGCTGGTCAGCAAGTGCGCCACGTCCACGATCGCGCCGACATACGGGCTGTAGAAACCCGCGCCCGCCCAAGGCGTGCTGCTGAGCTGTCCGATGAGATCGACGGTCGCGCCCGTGGTCAGCTCGGCCACCATCGACTGACTGTGGGGATCGTCGAGGACCAGGTCATTCGAATTCTGCGTCAGGCAAGAGGCTTGCTCATCGACCGGCTTCTGAAAGCAATCGCTGTCGAGCTTGATGGTGAGGCTACGCGCCAGCAGCGTCGATTGCTGCTTCAATTGCGCCGGGTCTTCGTCGGAGGTTTGTTTGACGGCATTGAGGTACGCGTCCAGGCGCGAGCGATCCAGACTGGCGCGATTCAGGTCCTGCGAGGCGCGAACGAAAGCGCCCGGCCGGCCACGTACATTCGAGCGCAAGGTGCTGAAATCACCCCCGGTCTCCGGGGCCAGGAAGATCAGCGCCTGTTCGGCGCCCTTGGGCACGGTGATGATCGTCCCCTCCTGGCGCACGTGTTTGTTCCAGGACTCGATCCGGGTGAACCAACTTTCCGGAGGCGGATTGGTGGTGCCACGCAGAAACGCGACGATCAGCAGGTAGTGCGCACTCTGGTTTTCGGGGAAGGCAGGATGCACCCACAGACGATCGCCCACTTGCAGGTTGGGCACGTCGGCAATGGGCAGCTCTTTGCCCGACCGCATTACCCGCACTTCCACCCGCGGGCCGGGCAGGTCGAAGGCCGCCGTATCTGCAAAGGCCGTCGCCGAAGGAAACAAACAGCTACAGAAGAGGACAGAAATCAAAACGTACCGCAAACACATATCACTATCTTAGAAGCAAACCAGAGTTTCTGGGTTGATGGGGAAAATGCGCCTGCCGCAGCATCCACATTTAAGGCAAGAATGAAACATGGCGGCCAATGGGCGTTTATGCTTTGGTCATGAACGCGAAATACTCACTGGCGGCGACGGCCGCGCTCATTGCGGATGCGGGACGCGCCGCAATGCTCAGCTCGCTGCTGGACGGTGGCTGGCTTCCCGCCGGCGAACTGGCGCGTAAAGCCGGAGTTTCGGCGCAGTCGGCCAGCATGCACCTGGCGCAACTGGTTGCGGGCGGTCTGCTCAGCGTCCGCCAAAACGGACGTCACCGCTACTACGGAATCGCCAAGCCTGACGTCGCTCACGCGCTGGAAGCGCTCGGAGTGATTTCGACGATTGACGAGTACAGGCCCAGCGGCGCGGACCGGGCGCTTTGCCACGCTCGCACCTGCTACGACCATCTCGCGGGAGAGCTCGGCGTCGAACTTGCGGCAGCTTTGGAATACAAAGGCCTGATTGTCGCGCAAGGCGAGCGCGATTACGAGCTGACGCATGCGGGCGAAGTTTTCCTCGAGCAATGGCAAATCGATACCCAGGCACTGCGTCGCTCGCGCAGAAGCTTTGCCCGCCGCTGCCGCGACTGGACAGAGCGCCGCGATCACTTGTCGGGAGCTGTCGGGGCGGCCATTTGCGCGAGGCTGTTCGAGTTTCGCTGGATCACACGCGACCGGTGCAGCCGCGCGGTGCACGTGACCGTCGCCGGCCGCGAGCAGTTATCCAAGCTTTTCCATCTGCCGAGTTGCTAGCGACGGTGGAAGCGCCGGGCTTCAGCCCGGCAAAACATCGGCGATGAAGAGTGGCTTTACAGGCTGCTGAAAAAGTCGCAACGGCAGGTCCCTCGCCGACTGAAGTCGGCTCGGGACGACAAATTGAAAGGACTTCGAACGGCGCAGCTAAAGCTGCGCCCCTTCAAAACAAGTCGAAAGTGCCTTTTTCAGCAGCCTGTTTAGCCACGGTCGCCGAAGGCTAAACCCCGTCTCGAGGTACGGGTTTTCGGCACGGCTAACGCCGTGCCTTCCACCTGTCGTGCAGACATTTTTTTTGGCAGTTCTCAATAGGGCGCGAGGAGAAGAAGATGATCACCCTGTGCATCCGCTACACCATCGACATACACAAGCACGGCGAGTTTGAGCAGTACGCGCGCAACTGGCCTGAGCCCATCCGGCGCTGCGGCGGAGAACTGGTTGGCTATTTCCTGCCGACGAAACTAGCGGGCGCGACCAACGTCGCCCTCGCGCTGACTAATTTCGCCAACCTGGCTGCTTACGAGCAGTACCGTGAAAATCTGATGAACGACCACGGCGCGAAACAAAACGTCGCGTTTGCCGATCGCTCGGGCTGCATTCTGGTGGAAGACCGCTCAATCCTGCAGCAGGTGTAAGTGACCCACGGCGACTTACTTCTTCGGCCGGGGATAGCGCGCAATTACGATGGTTCCGATGCCGCCTCGCGGACGGAATTCGCCCTTCACTTCGGCCCATTTGGGACGCGCGGCGCGCACCACATCCTCCAGCACACGGTTCACAATGTTCTCCTGAAAGATGCCGAGGTTGCGGTAGCAGGTGAGATACTCCTTCAGCGACTTCAGTTCCAGGCAGTCCTTGTCGGGCATGTAGCTGATCCACAAGGTGCCGAAGTCCGGCAAACCTGTCTTGGGGCAAACAGAAGTGAACTCCGGAATATCGATCAGGATCTCGTAACTGGGAAACTGGTTGGGCCAGGTTTCGATCTCGGGAAACTTGGTGTCGAGGCCGGATTCGGCGTGCTCAGGTGTGTAGCGCGAACTCTTTGCCATGTGCCCATTGTACCGGCGGAGGCAATGACGTTTCGCGGTGGCAACGTTACGCCCGGCGCTGGTCTGCGGCCTCGTCGACCGGCTGCGCGGCGTCGGTTGTGGTAGCCAGAGTCGGCTTCACTTTTTGCGGCGGAGGCTGCTTCAGCGGCAAGGTGCCATCGCCGCGCTGCTGGATGATCTCCGAGTTCAGCTCGCCCCCCATCAAAACCAGAAGTCCCGACCAGTACATCCAAATCAGCAGCGCGATCCCGCCGCCCAGTGCGCCGTAGGTGCGGTTGAGATGGTCGAACTTCTGGAAGTAGTAACTCAATCCGTACGACAGGAAGATCCAGCCGACAACCGCCAACACAGCGCCGGGCAGGGATCCGATGAAGCGCTGCTTGATGTTGGGCGCCCTGAAGTAAAGGCCCTCGACCGCAAGCACGATAAAACTGACTGTGAGCACGTAACGCAAGGCCGGCCAAATCACCGCGAACACATGGACCAGTCCCAGGCGCGCCGCGAGGAACTCGCCAAATCGCGGGCCAACCACCATGAAGATAAATGCCAGCGTGACCAATGTGCCCACGGAAAAGGTAAGCTCAACAGACAGCAGCCGCACCTTCCACCAGGGGCGGGTTTCGGGAACGTCGTAAGCCACGTTGAGCGCTTCGATCAGCGTGACAAATCCGCTGGAGCAGGTCCATAAGGTGCCGGCCAGGCCCAGCGACAACAGAGCCCGACTGGGGGTAATGACGTCAGCGGCGATATGGCGGATCAGGCCCATGCTCTCGGGCGGAGCCACTCGCCCAAGGGTGCCGACGATCTGGGCGAACAGATTGGGAATGGGAAGATAGGCCACGATCGCGGCGAGCGTGATCAGGGCGGGAAACAAGGCCAAAACAAAGTAATACGACAGCGCTGCCGCAAACGAGAAGATGTGGTTGACTGCGATATCGTTGGCCGCGCCGATGATTGCCCGCTTCACCTTGGGGAATTGCATGGAGAATTCCGCCTTCTGTGGTCTTCGTTGCTAATGGGATGAATCCCACTGGTTCAGGGTTGAGTCCTCCGAGCGCTGCGTCTTCCTGAGACCTGCGACATCAAACTATAGACCGTAGTCGGAGGCTGCGCAGGCGCCAAACGGACGCGCGGGACGCTTTGTCGAATCACAAAAGGACGCAACGTGCCCATTCGGAAACCACGCCCTCCGTTATACTTATAGTTCCAGAAAATGGCAGCCGCATCTGATAACGGACATCGGCATGGGAGTGGAAAACGGACCTGGCTGGTTATTGTAGGCCTGTTGCTTGCAGTGATCGTGCTGGCCGCGTTTGTGTCGCTGCGTCACTCTCAGGTGGCCATCCGGGTGGGAGCCGCGGAACGCGAGACCATCACCGCAAGCATTGCCACGAATGGCAAGATCGAGGCCTTAAACAACTTTCAGGCCTTTGCTCCTATGGCTACCACGGTCAAGAAAATTTACGTAAAGCAGGGCGACTGGGTGAAGCCGGGTCAGATGCTGGTGCGATTGGATGATGCGGATGCTCGTCTGCAGGCGGCGAAGGCGCAAGCTCAACTTAAAGGCGCGCAGGCCGATCTACATGCTATCCAGAGCGGCGGCACGCAGGAAGAACTGTTGACCACTCGCAATGCTCTGGTAAAGGCAAAGATGGACCGGGACGCAGCCGAACGGAATTTGCAAGCCATGCAGAAGCTCCTGCAGAGCGGGGCGGCATCGCAGGCCGAAGTAGACGCGGCGCAGAATCGGCTGAAAGCTGCCGAAGCACAGGTCCACATGCTGGAGCAGAAACTGAAGGATCGCTACTCGCAGCAGGAGATCGGGCACGCGGAGGCCCAGGAGGCCGAGGCCCTGGCGTCGTTGCAGGCTGCGCAAGACGTGCTGAAGAACTCCAATGTTGCCGCCCCCAGGGAAGGGCTGGTGTATTCGCTGCCGGTACGCGAGGGTGCCTTCGTCAACACTGGCGATCTGCTGGTGCAGGTGGCAGACTTGCACAAGGTGCGGGTGCGGGCCTTTGTGGACGAGCCCGAGATCGGCAGGCTGCAACCGGGACAAACGGTGGAGGTGACTTGGGACGCGCTGCCGGGCCGGGTGTGGCAGGGTATGCTGGAAACCCTGCCTACGACGGTTGTGCAGCACGGTACGCGAATGGTTGGCGAAGTAACTTGCGTAGTCAACAACCAAGACCTTAAGCTACTTCCTAATACCAACGTCAGCGTTGCCATCATCACGGCGCGCCAGGTCGATGCCTTGACCGTGCCCCGCGAGGCCATCCATCAGGACGAGAATGGGCAGTACGTCTTTCAGGTCGTCGACGGCGAACTGAGGCGGCGAAACGTGAAGACCTCCGTGTCCAATTTGA
>Ga0335073_10014435_pt1 | contig 11068 bp, 11 predicted proteins | sample Lox_Sample_22_FD_207093 | JGI IMG/M metagenome (GOLD analysis project Ga0335073, IMG submission 207093) | Soil microbial communities from Loxahatchee National Wildlife Refuge, Florida, United States - Lox_Sample_2.2 | ecosystem: Environmental > Terrestrial > Soil > Wetlands | place: USA... | reverse complement strand
AGGTCAAGGTTGCGGGTTATGTCGAGCTGCAATCGATGGAAGGCCAGCTCATCATCGATCTCAACGCGGCGGAGGAAATTTGCTTCGTCGAGGTCCTCGGCCGTCCTGACGTCAAGTATCTGCTCGAAGAGTATTACGATCAGGCCAAGGGTTCCTGAGGCTTAGGGCTCGGACTCGGGCGACTTGGTCATCGCCGGCGACGGCTTCGCGGCGGGCGTTGCCTCGAGATTCTTGAACACGTTCTGGTTGAGCTTCACGATCTGCCCGACGGCGTCGAGGATTTTGTTCGACATATCACCGCTCTTGTCCTGGCCGACGCGAAACACCGTCGTGTCGGCGAAGATCTCACCCGGCAGGCGATCCGAGTAAATCGTGAAGGCGACGGAGACCGCGGACATGTGACCCGCGAGATCCTCCTGGATGCCCTTGAACATATCGACGCTCGCGAAGTGCACGCCGACCCCATCGCCAGTCGAGGTGTTTACGACTAGCCGATAGTCGTCGGAATGATCAACGTCGTCCTTGAAAGCGGCGCAGAACTTCTGCCCGACGGCATCCTCGCAATGGCAATCGACGTAGACATTGATCCGCGCGGGTCCCGCCGCGCGCGCATCCGCCGCGAGAAGCGCGATCAATCCAAGACCGAAAACGCCAGCAACAATCGATGATTTGCTCATAGACAAGACGCTCGCACGCTATCCAAGCCAATCCCGCTCGGCAAGAGGGGTTCTTGTTTGGACGCAAAGCCGCCCGCCTGCTAGTGGAAAAGTATGCGACTCAAATCTTGGTGCCCAAGCCGTCCAAAAATGGTCGCATGATTTGCGTGCCATACTCGAATTCGCGTTGAACGAAATGAACAAACCATCCGAAGCATGAACACTCACTACGCCGCGTTCGCAACCAAAATAGCTCTAAAGGCGCAGGTCGCAGCTGCGGAGCACATGCACGATTGCGCGCGATGTAGCCATCTATTCGAGGTCGCTTTTCAAGAGACGGCATCATCCGGCAACGTAGTGTTGGACTTCTCGGAGAGCACCGGCGTATCAAATCCATTCGATCCGTTCTTTGTGACAAGTCAGATTATTCGGGAATTGCGATTGTGCCCGGGGTGGCCGAAATCAGTCTAGACGATCCGGCATTTTCAAAAGAGGCCGCTCAAGTCGAACTTGGAGGTTTACCCCCTTTGGCAGGTTGACTCTCGCCCTCGCCGGACCTAATGTCGGTAGGCTAACCAGCGGACGGACGGAGGACTATGGAAATTCGCGTTGAAGGCTCCCTTGATCAGGCGATGCGGGTTCTCAAGCGCAAGCTTGCGAAGGAGGGAGTGTTCAAAGAAATGAAGAAGCGGGCTTTTTACGAGAAGCCCAGCGTGCGCCGCAAGCGCAAGCGCTCCGAGGCTCAACGCCGCCGTCGCAAAGAGCAGCGTCGCCGCCGCGCCTCCTCGATGTAGTCCGTCCGCTCGATCCCATAAAAACGCAACGGGCGCTGGATTCCTCCGGCGCCCGCTGTTTTTTCGTCGATTCGGTCGGCTAGGCCTGCGGTTCCAGATTCGCCGGCAACGGCCGCCAGCTGAAGATCACCTGCCCGCCCGCCACGTAGCAATCGAGATCGTAATGCTGCTCTGACGCCGCCGCCCGCGCGTAACGGAAATTCTCGACCGCGCGATGCAACGCATCCGAAGTCAGGTTCGTGCCCTGGAGCTTGCCTTCGAGGTATTGCGCACGCGCCTCGGTGCCAAGGTCAACCGCGAGGCATCGCGCGCCGCAATGCTGATCCATTGGTCCCGTACCCACGCAACTGCATCGGAGGCACAGCACCACCGGACCTCGCACATCGACGGGCTCGGCGAAGAATTCGCGCTCGAGGCGATCCATGCCAATCGCGCACTCGGCCCACGCCTCGCGAGCGCGCTCGGCTGAGAAACGCCGGATCGCACGCGCCAGCTCGCGCATCAGGACTTCGCCCGAGCGCGGCTCGAGCGCGACGATCGAGTCGTCCTCGATCCGCATCGAGGCGCCAAGCTGCTCGGCCAGGAAATGTTTAAGATTGATTGGCAGCCGGCTCCCCAACTGTAGCCGGTGCGTTTCGATTTCGGCATCGACCATTGGCCGCGCGCGCCGCCCAAGATTCCGTCCTCCCCCGAAGACGGCGAGCGACTGAAGCCGCTCGAGTGGCGACGGTGCGCCATGGGCAAAGCGCGATACGTGAGCGCGGCGATGAACCATCGGTCCGTGTCGCACGTGGTTATCCTCCCCAGTCCTCAAAATCGTGGCCGCCGAGCGTGCCGGTCCCCAAGCACGCGGCGGAGAGCCTGGAATTCGTTGAGAGCCGTGAAAAAGTATTGGTGATTGATTCTGAGAGTGACGAAACGGAGGGAGGTAAAGAAGAATGATAGTGCGCCGCGGCTCGGTTAGGCATCGGCGGCGCTGTACAGCGATTTAGCTGCCACGCGAGGCTCGGTGCCTCTGGGCTAGCGTATCGAAAAGCGCCCATAAGAACTTGCGCCATGCGCATTGGCTCTTTTCATCAGCCCATCAGCCCGCTGTCAGCGTTCGCCCTGCCTGCCCCGTCGTCCCCACATCTTCAAGCAGCGGCTCGATGGAGAATCGCGCGCTATTCGTTACCGGCCAACGTCGTCCCTTACCCGGCATAACCGCGCGCCGTTAACTGCACCTGATATTCGCGACGACTCCATCTTCTTAGCGCGCGGTGCGAGGGCGGGCAACTATTGAACGATCGATCAATTAATTTTGGTCAGCTTGACAACAGATAGGCCAAGTGCATTTTGTCGCTCAGGATTTCGACACCGTGTCGGCACCAAAATGAGGAAGACTTATGGGTTACAATCCGATCTTTTCGACGCCAATTTGTGCGCGCCTGGGCATCAAATACCCGGTTTTTCAGGCCGGGATGGGATTTGTCGCGCATGCTGAACTCGCCGCGGCGGTCTCGAACGCGGGCGGCCTCGGATGCATCGGGTCGGCCTCGATGAGCGCGCGTGAATTAAAAGAGCAAATCAGAAGGTGCCGCGACCTCACCGCACGCCCCTTCGGGGTCGATATTCTTTTTGCCGAGGTCAAAGCCGACAAGACCGACAGCACCGTCGTCAAGTACGCCTCGAATGTCCAACAGTTGATCGATGTAACCTTCGAGGAGAGCGTGCCCGTGATCGTCTCGGGCCTGGGCAATCCCGCCGGCATCATCGAGCGCGCACACAAGGCGGGCGTGGTCGTGATGTCGCTGTGCGGCAACGTCAAGCAGGCGCGGCGGCTCGAGGCCTCGGGCATCGATGTGATTCTCGCGCAGGGACATGAAGCGGGCGGGCACACCGGACGCATCGGCACGATGACGCTGGTGCCGCAAATCGTCGACGCGGTCCGCGTCCCCGTGCTCGCCGCAGGCGGCATCGCCGACGGCCGCGGGCTGCTCGCGGCGCTCGCGCTGGGTGCGCAAGGCGTATGGATGGGCACACGCTTCATCGCCACGGTCGAGGCGTTCGCGCATCCCAACTACAAGAACAAGATCGTCGAGATCGACGAGGAAGGCACAACGATCACAAAATGTCACAGCGGCAAGCCATGCCGCCTCGTGCGCAACAAGTTCACCGACTCATGGGTGGGCCGCGAGGCCGAGATTCAGCCCTTCCCGCTGCAATCGATGAAGATCGGATTCCCGCTCGCCGAGAAAGCGCGCTACGAAGGCAAGATCGACGACGGCGGCCTCGCCTGCGGCCAAAGCGCAGGCCTGATTAATTCAGTGAAGTCCGCAGGCCAGATCGTGCGCGAGGTGATGGAAGAAGCGAACGCCGCGCTCGGCGAACGCTTCCTCGGAAACGCTCGCGCATCGGACCGCCTGGCAGCAGCCGGCGCGTAAATCTCTGAAACCCCTCTCCCGTATAACGGGCGAGGGATTTCAGGTGATTCTCGGTTGATTTTTGAACTCACCTTCGCGATGCGGTTATGCAAAGATCGTCGGGAAAGGTGACCTCGTGGCTGCGGAACCTAAGCTCTCCAGCTATCGCGCCAAGCGCGATTTCACCAAGACCGCTGAGCCGAGTGGCGAGACTCGCGTCGCGCCATCCGAAGTGCGGCGGTTTGTCATCCAGAAGCACAGAGCGACGCGGCTCCACTACGATTTTCGTCTCGAGCTCGACGGCGTTTTCAAATCGTGGGCCGTCACGCGCGGCCCATCACTCGACCCGCACGACAAGCGCCTGGCGGTCGAGGTCGAAGATCATCCGCTCGACTACGGCGACTTCGAAGGCACGATCCCGAAGGGTCAGTACGGCGGCGGCACGGTGCAGCTATGGGATCGCGGCTACTGGATGCCCGAGGATGACGACCCCGAGGCTGCCATCAAAAGTGGCGAGCTCAAGTTCGTGCTCGAAGGCGAGCGTCTACATGGCGGCTTCGTGCTGGTGCGAATCAAGGGCCGCCGGCACGGCGACAAGAAGAATAACTGGCTGTTGATCAAGCATCGCGATCAGTTCTCAAAAGACGGCGCTGGCGACGCGATCCTTGCCGAGGATCGCTCGGTCGCTTCCGGCCGCGCGATGGCGCAAATTGCCGAAGGCAAGGGCCGCGGGCCTGAGCCATTCATGCTCACACGCAAGAAGGCCGCGGCCCCGGATGCCGTATGGCATTCCAATCGTGGCAGCGCCGCCGAGCTTCGCGATGCCGGGGTCATGAGCGCCGCGCAGGCGCCGAAGCCAGCGCCTATTCGCAAACCGGCAAAGCATCGGGCGACGATGCCGGCGTTTATCGAGCCCCAACTTTGCCGCGACGTGGATCGTCCGCCGGGCAGCGGATGGGTGCACGAGATCAAGTTCGATGGCTATCGCATCCAGGTTCGCGTGGATGACGGCCGGGTGGAGATGCGCACGCGCAAGGGGCTTGACTGGACCGGCAAGTTCGGCGCGATCGCGCGCGCGGCGGCGAAACTTCCCGACGCGATTATCGATGGCGAAGTAGTTGCGCTTGACGATAAAGGCGCGCCCAGCTTCGGCGCGCTCCAGGTGGCGCTCTCGGAGGGCAAAACTGACAAGCTGATTTGTTTCGCCTTCGACCTGCTGTTTATCGACGGCGCGAGCCTGCTTGAAAGGCCGCTGCGCGAGCGCAAATCGCGCCTGAAAGAGTTGCTCGAGAGCCATGCTGTCGATTCGCGTATCCGCTACGTCGAACATTTCGACGTGCCGGGCGAATCGGTGCTCGAATCGGCGCGGCGGATGTCGCTCGAAGGCATCGTTTCGAAGCATCTCGAGGGAACTTATCGTCCCGGGCGCCGCGAATGGGCCAAGACCAAGTGCCGCAATGGGCAGGAAGTCGTGATCGGCGGATGGACCAGCGAGGGCAAGCGTTTTCGCTCGCTGTTAGCGGGCGTCTATCGCGATAAACAGCTTGTTTACGCGGGCCGTGTCGGGACCGGATTCGGCGCCGACGTCGTCGATCGGATCCTGCCGCGGCTGGAGGCGCTCGAATCCGACGAAAATCCGTTCGCGGGCGACACCGCGCCGCGCAAAGAGGTCGGCGTGCATTGGATCAAGCCCGAGCTCGTCGCCGAGATCGAATTCGGCGGATGGACGACGGACAATCTCGTGCGACAGTCTTCATTCAAGGGGCTGCGCGACGACAAGCCCGCGAGCGAGGTTGTGGTGGAGCGCCCGGAGCCCGTGGCCAAATTCGAGAAGGAGGAGGCCCTGCAGGAGGAAACCGTGCCGCTGAAGGTCCGCCGCAATGTCGTCGTTGCGCCCGCGCTCAAGACCGGAGGCAATGCGATGGTTATGGGAACCGTCATTTCACATCCGGACAAGGCGATGTGGCCCGACGCCGGCGATGGCAAGCCCGTCACCAAGCTCGACCTCGCGCAATACTACGAGGCCGTCGGCCCATTTATCATCGACTATATCCGCGGGCGGCCGAGCTCGATCGTGCGCGCCCCCGACGGAATCGGCCACGAGCTTTTTTTCCAGCGCCACGGGCTCAAGGGGATGTCGAAGCTCTTGAAGCTCGTGAAAGTGCCCGGCGATCACGAACCGTACCTGCAAATCGACAGCCACGAAGCTTTGATCGCTGTCGCGCAGATCGCGGGCCTCGAGATCCATCCGTGGAACTGCATGCCCGATGAGCCCGAGGTGCCAGGGCGTCTCGTTTTCGATTTCGATCCCGCGCCCGACGTCGATTTCGACGTCGTGATCGAAGGCGCGCGCGAGTTGCGCGATCGCCTGACGCATCTCGGACTCGTGAGCTTCTGTAAAACCACCGGCGGCAAGGGCCTGCACGTCGTTACGCCTCTCGCGCAGCCGAAAGGCGCGCGCCTCCAATGGCCAATCGTCAAACAGTTTGCGCATGAAGTCGCGCAGCAGATGGCGGCTGACAATCCTGAGCGCTATCTCACGACGATGGCCAAGAAGGCGCGCAGCGGAAAGATCTTCCTCGACTACCTGCGCAACGATCGCCTCTCAACCGCGGTCGCGGTGCTCTCGCCGCGCGCGCGCGAAGGCGCTCGTGTCTCGATGCCGCTGGATTGGTCGCAGGTGAAAGCCGGGCTCGATCCCGCCCGCTTCACGGTGCGCACTGCGCCGGCGCTCCTCGCCAGGAGCAAGGCGTGGAAGGAATACGGCGGTGCGGAACGCTCGCTGGTCGATGCGGTCCGGCGGCTCTCCGAATCACACGCGGCGTAAAGTCAAAGTTTTCGAATCGCAGGCTCTCGCGTTCCCGTCCATCGGTACTCGTACAACGCGCCCTGCCGCACATTGCGCACGAGCGGCGGCCGAAAGCATGCGAGGCACATGCCGCTGCGATCGCGGACGCTTGGATAGACGACTCCGTTCGCGCCCGCATCGCGCAGTTGCCGCGCGAGACGTTGTGATGCCGAGTAGTCGGCGGGATCCAGATATCTCACGAAGCGCTTGCCGCGCAGGTCATGAAACTTTGTGTTGAAGTCGGCAAGATACGCCGCCATCTGCATCGTCGTCTCGAACCACCCACCGATCTCTTCGAGCTCGCGCGTGCGCGTATGAACGGCTTCGGCGTGCGCCGTTTTCAGGCTGAATGCCGCGTACCATGCGCCGCGCGATTCCTCATTGAAGCGGCCGCCGCCGGGACGCGGATGGCAATATGCCGCCATGACAATGGTCGCCATCGGCGCGCCGACGACCCATTCATCGCGCGGGATTGTATGGATGACGCCGAGCTCGTTGTTGATGCGATCGTTGGTCCATCCTTCAAGCTCGAAGATCGCCTCGAGATCAGCGGGCGCGGCGATCTGGTCGAGAATCCCCACTGACGGATAGCGCGCGGGAATGAGGCGCGCTGTGCCCCGCTGTGCGAGGTGAGTCTCGGGCGGAGTCAGTTCCATCCGCCGCGCCGTGCGTCGAGCAGTCGGCGCACGCGATAGAGTCCGTCGATGCCGCCGTCGCTCATGAGATCAATCGGCGCCTTGCCGCCGAAGATTGGATTGCTGTTGCGCAGCTTTACCCACTGATCAGCAAGCTCGGCCTGAGGGTAGAGGATATGCAGCGCCTTGTAGATTCCCACGATGAGCGACACGCGCTGCAGCATGTCATAAGGCAGCGTCCCGACGCTGCCCGCCTTGTACTTGTGATAGGTCGAAGGCGCGGGCCATCCCAGCAACGCCCGCTGCTGCACGACGCTAATCCCCCACGTCGCACTGATACTAAAAAATGCGCGAATCGCCGGCCCGGACAATCGCCGCCGCACCTCGGGATCCTGCCGATCGCGCGGCACGAGTTCAGGCGCAGACTCTAGCGCGCGGTCCGCTCGCATCGGATCTCCATATGTGAAGCATTACTCCATATATGGAGTAATGCAACCGCTGAGACAACAACTCCGAAAATCCCTCCCCACGATCAGGCGGGGAGGTATTTCAGAGCCGGAAAATTCAGGCCGACCTTCCCGGACGAGTAAGATGAAGTTTTTACAACCCAGGATCTAATCCATTCGGCGTCTGCGGCGCGCTTAGTAAGGCAAACTAAGATTATCGCTCCTCATCGCCATGGCACCGAACTGGCTCATGCTATGGGCATGGCGAAGAAGCTCAATAATTTCGCTGCTGCTTTGCTCATCTCGGCAGCCCTCGTGTTTGGGTCAGGATGTGCCCTGATGCTGGGCGGCGCCACCGGCGCTGGCGTTGGCGCGCTGGCGGGCAGCTCGGACAAGACCACAACCGGCGAATCCACCGCGATCGGCGGAGTCGGAGGCGCTGGCGGCGGCGCACTCGTAGGCGCAGCTTTCGGTCATCCGCTGATTGGCGCCGTGGCGGGCGGCCTGGCCGGAGCTGGGACTGGATACGCAGTCAAAAAGAGCAACAACGGCGACTAGTGCTAACTGCGCCCCATATTCGATCGTGATCCGATTGCCTACTGCATCTTCGCGAGGACCTCGTCGCCGAGCTTTTCCAGGCCCTTGGTGATGCCTTCGGCGTCGAATGCCGGCGGCGCCATCACGACGCGCGATACTCCAACGTCCTGCACTGCCTTGAGCTGCTCGAGTTTGCGCGAGCCCATGCATGAGAGCTCGATCACGTCTGGATTGCGTCCCGCTTTCTGCGCCTCGGTGCGCATCAGGCCGATGATCTCCTTCAACTGCGCGGGATCGCCGAGCGCCGGAAAGAAGCCGTCGCCATAGCGGCCCGCGCGACGCGCTGCCGCGGCTGAATGACCGCCGACGTGAATCGGCACTCCACCCTTCTGCACCGGCTTGGGATTGCTCTTCACCGGGCCGAAATTGAAATGCTTGCCGTGATAGTTCGCGACCGGCTCGCGCCACAGTGAGCGCATCGCCTCGATCGCCTCGTCGGTTCGCTTGCCACGCTGATGGAAATCGAGGCCTAGCGACTTGAACTCTTCTTCGAGCCATCCGCTGCCGATGCCGAGCATGAAGCGCCCGTGCGACAGCACGTCGAGCGTCGCCGATTCCTTGGCGAGATAGAGTGGGTTGCGCTGCGGCAGGATTATCACGCCCGTGCCGAGGCGGATGGTCTTGGTCATCGCGGCGACGAAGGCGAGCGGCAGCAGCGGATCGGGAATCGGCGTGTCCTCGCCGCCAGGCATCTTGCCAGTAGGCGAGTACGGATATTTCGATTGGTAGTTCTCAGGCACGACGACGTGCTCTACCGTCCACATCGACTCGAAGCCGCATCGCTCGGCGGTCTGCGCCAGATGCGCGAGCAGTTCGGGATTGGAGAACGGTCCGGAGTTGACGAACATCAGTCCGAATTTCATACGACGCCTCTGAATCGGATGCGGAATTTTGCGGCCAATCTATCGCGACCCGGTTGCGATTGAAAACCGCGGGCGACTCGCGTTTCACTTGTCCCCGGTTTGCAGGCGGGTTAGTTGTGAGGCCATGGAAATCGGAAAAGTCGGCATATGGTTTTTTCTCGATGCGATGAAGGCTCCTGAGTCGATCGAGTTCGCGCAAAAGGTCGAGAAGGCGGGCTACAACACGCTTTGGATCCCCGAGGCCGTGGGACGCGAGCCGTTTGCACACGCCGCCAATATCTTTGCGCATACCGAGCGCCTCAATATCGCGACCGGTATCGCGAATATCTGGGCGCGCGACGCAATCACGATGGCTTCGGCGTCGAACACGATCGCGGAGCAATCGGGCGGCCGCTTCCTGCTCGGTATCGGCGTGAGCCACAAGCCGATCGTGTCGAACCTGCGCGGCCACAGCTACGACAAGCCTTACAGCTACATGAAGGAGTATCTGCCGAAGCTGAAGGGTGCGCTCTACACCGTGCCGCAGGCCTACCAGGCGCCCAAGGCAAAGGATCCCGTTCCCCTGGTGATCGCGGCGCTGCATCCGAAGATGCTGGCGCTCGCCGCCGCCGAGACGCAGGGCACGCATACCTATTTCGTGCCGCCGGAGCATACGGCGAAAGTGCGGGAACAGATCGGGCCCAAGCCGTGGATTTGCGCCGCGCAGGCCGTGATCCTCGAGACCGATGCGGCCAAGGCTCGCGCCGCCGCTCGCACCTACATGAAGACTTACGTGCCGCGTCTGCCGAACTACACCAACAACCTCAAGAACCTCGGCTGGGCCGATTCCGAATTTGAAAACGGATGCAGCGATCGTCTTGTCGATGCGATCGTGGCGTGGGGCAGCGAGGACAAGATTCGCGACCGTATCGATGCACAGCTCAAGGCCGGCGCGACTCACGTCTGTATCCTGCCGATTCGCGCGGACAATCCGATCCTGCCCAATCTCAAGACCGTCGAAGCATTCGCGCCGCGCTGATCAGATCGCTCATTACAACGGCCGGAGGGATTGCGCCCTCCGGCCTTTCGTTTGATAGAACACGCCAATCATTTCAGGAGATGGAGCCGATGCCATCATACGCGCGAAGGCTGGCTGCGCTCAGTGCCGCGTGCGCCTTCACCTTAACGCTCGCGGCGTGCGGGCCGTCGCGTCAGCAGATTCAGGCCGAGCAGGCCGAAGCCGCGGCCAAGCAGGCCGAGCAATCCGCGGAACGCGCCGAAGCTGCGGCGGATGCGGCAATGAAAGCCGCGCAAGCTGCGACCGTGGCGGCCGATAACGCGACCAAGGCCGTTCAGGATGCGACCCGGGAGATCAATCGCGTCTCGGATCATATCGATCAGATAAACGCCGAGCGCGCCGCCGCCGCGACGCACCATAAGAAGCATCATCATAAGACCGTTGCGGCATCCTCCGACGGCGCCGCGACTTCATCTTCTCCGGCAGCAGCAAGTTCAACTGCGGCGCCCGCGCCAGACGCTGGATCTTCGCTTGTCGCGCCGCATTAAGATGCGATTGCGAATAGCGTTGTCCATCGCGCTAGAATCAGTATCGGTGGCGACGTCCAAAGCATCCGCGCGGAGTTACAATCGTGGCTGAACCCTTGAGGAAACCTTCAGAAGCCGAGGTGCGCGGCGAACTGATATCAGAGCAGGTGCGCCGCCATGCGTGGATCAACATTGCCGGACCGCTCGCGGCTTTGATCCTTGGCGTGCTCGCGGCGGCGTTCTATCTGAAGCCGGTCGCGATGCTCCGCGAGATCCAGCTCGCGCAGCTCGGATGGGCAGGAG
>Ga0335073_10014433_pt1 | contig 11068 bp, 6 predicted proteins | sample Lox_Sample_22_FD_207093 | JGI IMG/M metagenome (GOLD analysis project Ga0335073, IMG submission 207093) | Soil microbial communities from Loxahatchee National Wildlife Refuge, Florida, United States - Lox_Sample_2.2 | ecosystem: Environmental > Terrestrial > Soil > Wetlands | place: USA: Florida... | reverse complement strand
TGACGGAGCGAGGCGTCAAGGCCGATACGTCGTTGATGAGCCGGTTCCTTCGCCGCATCGGCCTGACGCAAAAAAAAAGTCGCTCGTCGCGCGCGAGCAAGACCGCCCGGACGTGAAGCGGCACAGAACCCGGTGGCGCAAGCACCAACAGGACGTCGATCTTTCGCGCTCGTCTTCATCGACGAAACCCCTCGTGTCGAGCCCGAGGGCAGGCTCTGGACCAAGACGAACATGACCCGCCTCTATGGCTGGGCGCCGCGCGGGCGCAGACTGGTCGACAAGGTTCCCCACGGACACTGGAAAACCTCGACGTTTCTCGCCGCGCTGAGGTGCGATCGCATCGAGGCGCCCTGTCTCTTCGACGGCCCAATCAACGGCGAGCGGTTCTTCGCCTACGTCAGGAAGTTCCTGATCCCAACCCTCAAACCGAACGACATCGTCGTGGCCGACAACCTCGGCTCGCACAAAGGCAAGGCCGTGCGCAAAGCCATCCGAGCCGCCGGCGCACGTCTCCTTTTCCTGCCAAAATACTCCCCCGACCTCAACCCGATCGAACAGGTTTTCGCCAAGCTGAAAGCGCTCGTCCGCAAAGCCGAACCAAGGGCCTTCGACGCGATCTCGGAGGCCCTCAAAAACGCTCTCGCCGAGTTCTCCCCGGGCGAGTGCGCTAACTATCTCCGCAATGCAGGCTATGCCCACACTTAAACGCCGAACGCTCTAGATGTTTCGTTCCCGAAGGGACGTCCGGCTTAGGTCATTCGGCGACCACGGGCCAAATATCAGGCGCATCGCGGCTCGATCGGACCGATCATCCAGATTGACCCACGTCTAGCCCGTCCCCCGACGTGGAATTCCTCGCCCTGTGTGGGAAGATCACAATTCGTTACCTTCGCTGTCGAGCGAGCCTGTCTTGATTCTGGCGATGAGGTCAATGAGCTTTTCGTTGATTGGGATCGGCGCGCAGCCGAGCGGGCCGCGCGTCCAGATAATAATGCCATTCTTTGCGCCGTCATGAGTCGCCAGCAGCGCGCCGTCGCCTGGAGGCAGGCCTTCTGGCGTCGTCGGGCTGCCAACATAGAGGCCTTCGACGAAATGGAATTGCCCGGGCGTCAGTGTCGTGAAATGAGTCTTGCTGTCGAATTCGGCCCATAGCTTGGCAAGGGGTTTGCAAAGCGGCGAAGGCTTTCTTTCCGCCGAAAGCGCGGCACCTCCAGTCGTTGGATCTAGTCCGAAGACGAAGGCCGCGATAATGGCGATCGGTAGCATGGGATCTCCTTCGACGAGAGCGAGTCAGCCCTTGGGAGGTAGCGAGAGGGCCGAATCGTCCAACTCGTAACTGGATTCGTCCGGTGCACGCTGGTCAGAAACACCAGCTGGCTTTCTTACCGACCGAGCCTTCACAAGCATCACTCTTCTGCCATGACCGAGCTTGCGCTGCGCGTTGCGTAAGGTTTCTTTGAGCTTGTCGTCCAGCGTGGTCTCATAGGCGCGCGGCGGCGCGCCGCCTTGGCGCAACCACAAATCCACCCGAGCGTCGTTGTCCTGCACGACAAACGCGATGAGTTCGGCGCGAGCAGGCAACATTGCGAGCGGTGCCGAAAAAGGAAATCCCAGCAGCGCGTTGACTTGATACGGAGTTGCGCAAGCGAGAGCGACGATGAGGGCCGGAACGACTATTTTGGCGACAAGCGGCGCAGCGGACGAACGGAACAGCCACGAGGCGATAAGCGCGCCCAGGAGTAACGTGGACCCGAACGAGGCGGCGAAGACGCTGAAGAAATTCACGGCTTCGCCTCCTTTTGGACGTTGATAATCGGTTCGATTGGTAGGTCCGGCGGACGTAATCCTCCGGTCCGTGGCAAGGCTTACGACGTTGACCGTTTGTCCCACACATCGCTCCCCTGCTAAGTCAGTGATTGGAGTAGAGGTTAACCCCGGACGTGCCAATGCCTTGGGCTCGATGCACCGTGCATGATCGTCTCCTTATTCGAATCCGCGCGCACGATGGAGCTAGCAGCGATCATGATGACAGAAGTCGAATTGCATGGACTGTCCCACACACCCATCCGGCGTGCGGCGAACGGCAGAACACGGTACGTTTCAAGAGTCGACAACCTAGGGATCGACATCTGGATCGAGGGCGACAGGCCAATTGGCAGCTGTAAGAAATCCCGCCTTCGGTTTGACGCTGCCGATTTTGGACTTCCTCTGCTCGACCGCGACAATAACCACGCCGACCACGCACAAGAGAAGATCGGCAATCTCGATCCAGATCGGCGAGTGGCCGCATCTCATTGGGCGTATGGCATTTCGAGTGGTGCGCCGACTATCGCTGCGGTCGCCATTTCGGCAAACAGGGCAAGTATGGGAGCCGTACTGCAAGGATCATCGCTGCGCCCTCCTTACGCCTGCTTCAAGATTGAACGTCATGATGGCGATGAGGGCCGCTGCAGTCCCGCCACTTGCCGTGGTGAAAAGCGACGTCGCAAGTGCCGTGAAACTAGTTGCGCCACCAGCGAGTGACTTAGCCTGTAGAGAAAGCCCGATCGCCGTCCCCACGAAGCCCGCCATGACGCAAAGTCGCTCTGCCAAATGACCGAAATTAGACGCGGGAACGAATGCGAAAGACGGGGCGGTGCCAGCCCGTCCTCCATCGGTCGACAACGGTTCTCCAATTCTCCACGCCTGCCAGGCGAGCCAGGCGGCAGAGCCGACGAACAGTGCGCCGATCAGGCTCGTCATCATGCTCATATCGTTCGCCCAGATCATCTGTGGCACGCCGTTGACCCATGCAAGAAATGCAAGGCCTGTGCAGCCTAGGCAGAGGATGAAATGCGACAGAAAGGTGAGGCGCGGGAGGTACATTAGGCTGCTTCCAGTTCTCCAGAGGACGCTTCCGATACGACGACCGATTTACTTCGGGGCAGACAGCCGCTGATTGAACAGTCCTGGTCAAGTGCGCAGTGGCACGATCGGAAAATCGTTTGTCCAAAGGCCGAGAGCCTCATCCGCTCACCGCCGCGCCCATGAACTGCCCGAACGGTCTCATCGGCAGGCCCGGCTCGAAATATCCACCCAGCCCATTGGTAAAGAATGAATTGAGAGGGTTCCCGGGAAAGCCGGAATTGTCGTAGAGGATGTCGCCCATCAGGTTCGCGGCGGTGTTCGAGGTCGCAAGCCCGTAGGCGCCATCGACCGGCCAAACTGGCGGGGCGGTGACGGCGCCGCCACTCCCCGATCCCATCGCTGGGTATGATGTCGTTGTCGGGGTTCCCGTGGTGCTGGCGCTAAGCGACCACGTTTGCGGGAATGTCTGGCCCGTATTGCCGAAGCAAGTCCCCGCCGCCGACGTGCATGCCGTGAGCGTTGGCGAACCGCTGGTATTCAAGGTTTGGCCGACCGCGAGCATTCCGCTCGTGATCGAATTGACGGTCAGCACCACGCCCGAAACACTGCCTGTGATCGTCGCTCCGCCGAACGAAAACTGGCAGCCCTCCCCCATGCCGAAGCCGATCGCATCCGCTGCAGTCGAGCCGTAGACATCAACGATTGAGCCGCCTGAAATCGTCACATCAACGATCGGAACGTTGTTGTGATCCGCGCCGGTCGTGGTCTGACAGCCGCCAGCCTTGATCTGATAGGTGCCGTTCGTGTAGCCGGAGCCTGCCGTGAAGCCGAACGGCTGTCCGCCCGGGGCACCCATGAGCGACGCCGTGCGCCCGGTGCTCGTATCCATGTCGAGATAATCGACATAGGTCGAGCCGCTAGACCACTGACCGATGCCCGACAGGAGGCCTGACGAATAGGCGGCTCCCTTCACGCACTGGACGACCTTCGCCGCGACGATGTTGCAGGTGAAGGCAGCGCTCTGGTTGAACGCGCCGCCATAGGGATCGACACCGTCGTCGAAGGGCGATCCCGACGTCCCATTTGTATTCGCGGCAGTGAGGCCGTTCATCGCCTGCACCGTCCCAATGCGGAAGCCATGCACGAGCGAGCCCACTCCGTTGCTGACGCAGGTTCCCGAGGGGGCGGCGTACCAGGGCGCATTGCCGTTCAGGTTGTTCTCGCCACAGGTGGCGAGCGCCGCCGCGGTCCCGTAAGTCCCGCCGGTGTTGATCGAAAAGGCAAGGTCGATGCAGTTCGATCCAGTCCCCGTGGTCCCCGAGCATCCGGCCGTCACCGTCTCGGTGGTCGAGACGCCGAGCGATCCCGATGCTGTGATGGTGAAGGTCTGGCCGACCTCGCCGGCGCCGGTTGCCGTCGATTCTGTCGGCGGCACGGAAAGCGCGGTGATAACGCGCCCGGCCGCGCAGCCGGTGCAGCTCAAGACCTGACCAACGACAAACGGCCGCGCGTGCGCCGCCAAGCCGCCCAAGATTGTGATGGTCGAGCCTGAAATCGTCCCGCTCGCGCTCGCCGCATAGGTGCTGCCAATGTCAAAGCAAGGCGCGGCAATCGCCGACGTGTCGCAACCGTTCGCATCCGCCTTGGTTCGGTCGAGCGTAGGGGACGCAGCATTGCCCGTCAGTCCGCCATAGACCAGCGCCGAGAGTCGCCTACCCAAGCGCCCGCCGCCAGTGACGCCCATGCCGGGATGCGCCCCGATGCCATCCGTTCCGTTGATTCCGCCAGGCGCCGGCTGGGTAATGTCATCCACACCGAAGCCGCCATAGATCACAGGGCCGGGACCGTACCAATAGAGCGCGTTCGCCATCGCTGTCGGCGAGGCGACGTTGGCTGGCGAGCCCGCGAGGCTGTAGGTCGAGCCGCTCGCTCCCCACGTTCCGCTCGCGAGACCCGTGATGTAAGTTCCCGGCGTCACCGCGCAGGAAAGCGAGAAGGTCGGGCAGCCGACGATTTCGCCTTCCCACATCGGGCCGGTCGCGGTCGCGGTCAGGGTCAAAACGTTGCTAGCAATCGTTCCCGTGAAGGTCGATTGCGTCGCAACCGCGTTGCCCCAATCCTCGCTAATCTCATCCTGCGACGCATTTCGGAGGCTCGACCCCTGGAAATAGATGGGCCCATCGCCGCGCCATTGGACTGCGGAAATGAACGGGGTCGAGGCGCTGATGGACGGGATGTTCCGGCCGCCGTTGAAGATGCTCGGCCACTTCGTTCCGTAGAACCACGAAAGAAACTGCGTGAGGCCCTGGCCGCCGATGGGATAGCCACCGATCGTCGTGTAGACAGGGTAAATGTCGCTCGACAGCGCGCCGAAGATATGGCCCGACACACCGCCTGGCGTTCCGGCCATTGTCGATGACAGGTAGCCACCGGTCAGCGTACCGTCGCCAAAATAATCGAAATTGTTGTGCATGTTCTCGCCCGTGGGGTTCGGTGCGTCGGGCGTGTTGATGTGTACCCACGATGCGGTAATGACCGCGTTCGACGCCGGCGGCGTCGAGAACGTGACCTGATAGTCGCCGGTCGTATAGTTGACGAAGCTCGACGAAATGCCCACGCCGGTGCAATTGCCGCCCTGGACATTCCATGCGAAAGTCTGCGAGTCGGTGCAGACGACCGTCCCGTTGACGCTGATCGAGAATGTCCCAGCCTTGACCAAATCCCAGCCATATGAAGTGCTGTACAATGAGAAATAGGACAAGGGATCGTAATAGGGCATCGGCGAGCCGCCGACCGGATCAGCGCGCATCGATTCGCTGGCGACTGTTCCCTCGTTGACGCTGATCGTCCAGACCGAGCCCGCGCCGCCTGAATAAAGATTCGCCTGGCTGCAGTTCGACGTGCAGTTGACGAGCGTCGGCGATCCGGTGATTCCAGCCCCAGAAAGCACAGCCCCCGGCTCCAAAGAGCCTTGCGTGATCGTTCCGACGGTGAGCATTGTTCCTGAAATCGAAGATGAACCAAGCGCCGCGCCGGTCATCCCGGCATAGTTGAACGCCAGCTGCGCGCCCTGCCCGACATGGGAGCAAAAGGTCGAGGCCGAGCACCATGTCGTCGTCGATCCGTCTCCTAGGCCGATCGTTTGGCTCTGCACAACTTGGCCGGTCGCAAAGACGCCGATGCCCGCCCCGTCACGGTCCCATTCGGCCAGCGTGACCGGATAGCCCATGCTGTTCTGCAAGCCCTGCTCGAAATTGGCGACGCCCTCCGAAAGGACCGATCCGCTGCCGCCAGTGACGGCCGCCGAGTCAGCCGCGAGCACCTGCGTCTGCGACGGATAAACGTTGGTCGCGACTGCGGGGCCAGTGTCGTAGGAATAGAAATTGCTCGACGCAGTGTTGACGCCCCAGATTCCGTTATAGGTGGGAACGGCCCAGCCGCCTGCCGTGCCGGTGACGACGCTGAACATCTGGCCCTCGCCCCAGGCATCGAACACGAGCCCGACATCGATAAAGCTCGGCAGCGTCGCATAAGACGTTCCGTTCGCCGCTCGAACCGAAACATAATAGGGGCCGCCGGCCGGGATGTTGATCGCCTGCCCGGACCAGTGACCGCCGCTGATGGATGAGTTTGCTAGCGTCGTCCATGCGCACGCCGAGCAGCCTGAAACCGCCGGGCCTTGAGCGGTATACGAAACTTGAGCCTGGATCGCCGAGGGCGTCCCACCGAGGCTTCCGGTACTGTAGTCGCCGGAAAGAAAGATCGTGCCCGTCCCAGCTCCATAATTGGTCACCGGGAACGTGACACCAGGGCCAGGGTCTTTGATGGTCAGCGCCGGTCCCGGCGCGACCGCGCCGCCATCCGACGCCCCCGTCGCGGTGAAGGCGACCGGCGAACCGGATGAACCGACCGAGCCGTTCGCGCTGTTCGAAAGCGTGTAAGTCCCGCAGCCCCATGCGCCGCTTGTGCACAAGCCCGGCGTCCCGCTGAGAATCTTGACCGGCGTCGCGATCGAGGAATTCTGAACATACATGCCGGCAGTGAGCCGGGTCGAGACGGCGACCATCGTCGAATCGCCGGAGAAAGGAGCGGCGTAGTTTGGCGCGACCGACCAACTGGAGCCCGAACCGCTAGTGATGATAAGCGGCGTTCCGATGTTCGCGCCGCCGTCAGTGACCAGCATACCGCTTGCGATAGTGCCCGTGACGCCCGAGACAGAAAGCGCCGAGGCCGTCAGGAAGTTGCCGGTCGTGGTCTGGAGGTTCATGCCGGTCATCGTCTCCGAACTGACCGTCGCGCTATTGTTGAGGATATAGGTTCCGGTGGTCTGTGAGCCGGTCCCATCCGCGATGATATAGGTGTTCGCCGGAACGCCCGCCCCGGTGACGCCGAGGCCGATCATCATGGTGTTGGCCGGCGTAGGCGCAACGGTCACGTTCAGTACGTTGCCTGAAATCGAGGCGGTGAAGCTGTTCGTCGGATAGGCGAGCGACCCAGTAAATGTCGCCTGATTGCCCGAAGCGATCGACGTCACGGTCAGCGTCGAACCGGCAATGTAGCCGTTGAAGCCGTTCACTGTGGTTGAGGGCCGGGCCGGCTTATAAGCGCCCGCCGTCATCGCCTCACTCGATACTGTGCCGCCGACGGAGGCAAGCGTGTAGGACGAGCCGGATCCCGTCGATATGGTCGGGCATGCGCTCGGGCATCCCGTTATCCCTTTCCCGGCAATGACCGTGCCGGGCGCCATCGCGCTGGTCGAGCCGCTCTGCGTCGCCGAAATGGTTAGGGCTGTGCCAGAGATCGAGCCGGTGAACTGCGCCACGCTCGAGTCAGCCCACATGCCCGGATCGTTCAGGCGATAAAGCGAATGAACCGTGAGGCCATTGGCTGAGGCGAAGCTCTGGAAGTCGATGGTCTTCTGGCAAAGAGACGCGACCGACGACGTGTTGGGCTGGTTGCTGGTCGAGGGGAAAATCCCATAGTACATGCCGATATTGGCGAGCGAGCCGCCCCAGCCATTTTTTGATGCTGGCCACAAGGTGCTATACCCGCCGAACACGCCCCACATATCGCCGACGGTGCTCTGCGAGCGGGCCGTCAGCGCGCCGATGGTCGCCGTCTGCGAGGCAGTCGCGGCCGCGGTTGCGGTAAGGCTGTTCCACGCGAATATCTGGACCGGCGAGCCCGACGACCCGATCGTGCCGGCTGCGGTGACGGTGCCCGACGCGACGGTCTGGCTGTTGTTGACGGTGTAGGTTCCGAGGCCGCCGGTTCCCGACCCATAGCCGGTAATGATCGTTCCGGCGGTGATGCTACCGCCGGTCGAACTCGAAAGCGCTTGGCCGACCACAAGAGGCGTCGACGGCGCGGTTCCGGTGACGGTGAGCGTCGTTCCTGAAATCGAGCCGGTGAAGGTGAATGTCGCCTGGTTGGCGCTGAGCGCGTAGGTTCCAGCCGCTCCAGTTCCCGTTCCGCTGAATGTCCCGAAAGGCAAAACAATGGATAAGCCGCCATTCGCGCCATATACCGTCATGTTTGGAACGATGACGCCGACCGCCGATGCGCCGGAAACATAAGAGCCAGGGTTGCTGAGCGCCCGCGGCATGCCGAGCGGGCCGCTGAGCGGGTTGCCTACAACGGTCGTTCCTGACGTACCTGCGATGGCGATATATGTCTGATTGTAGCCGGACGGGCTCGCGCCTGAGACAGTGAATTCTGATCCGAGAATGAACCCGGGCGACGTGGCGAAAGTGAACGTGACGCTCTGGCTCGAATTCCAAGTCGCGGCCGCGATGTTGGTCGAGACCATCGAAGTGACGGTCAGCGCTTGCGCCGAACTGGATTGCGTCACGGTGGTCGTGTAGCCATTGAAATAGACCGTTCCCTGATTTGGCCAAGGAACAACGGTCGGCGAGTTGGGCAGCGCATTGCCATCGCGATCGGTGAACGCCGCGAACTGGAATCCAGGCGTCGGCGAGTCCGCGCCGTATTCGCCGACGACGCCGCAGAAATGCCCTCCTGGCGTCGTGGTGATGCCAGTGTTGAAATTCGTGATGAAGGGAATCGTCGTAGCCATGGCGGCTAGGTTCACCGCGCCGCCGGTCCCGCTGAGCACGGTTCCTTCGACCGAAACCGAGGCTGGGCATGTGCCGCCGCCGGTAGTCGTCTCGCCGATGAGCGTCGTGCCGGTCGATCCGGCAAGCGTCGTATAGGTCGCGTTATAGCCGCTCGGCGTAAAGCCGGCAGCGACGAAGGTCTGGCCCAGCGGAACGCCATGCGCTACCGGCAGAGTGAATGTGACGGCCATTTCGCCCGAAACCGGCGAGTTGCTGACGCAGCTTACCGTTGTCGGCGTCTGCTTGGCGCCGTCACCGGGGATCGTCGCCACGTTGACGGTTGGTGTCGTCGAGCAGAGGAAGCCGGGATCGCTGATCTTCACGTTGCCGTTGCCGCCCCACCAGACGCCAGATGGCTCGCGCGAGCAGCCGCCGCCGGTTGCGGTGAACGGAAAATAGCCGTTGAAATAACCCGTGCCCGCGGTCGCCCCCGGGCCGCTCGCGTAGTTCGTTGCAGAAAGACCCAACCACCAGTATGAACCGCTAGGACCAGAGGCTTGCGCGGTGAACATCGGAGCGCCCTGGCCGGTGGCCATCAGCCCCAATCCCTGCCCAGACGCCGCCCGACCCAAGGCATAGCTCAAGGTGGATGAGCCTTGCGGGAGGTTCGGATCGACGTTGCCCTCGACGTAGGAAAACCACGAGTTAGAGGTTGTGGCCGGCCAATATTCCGAGCCGGAAGTTCCTTGGTTCGGGTTCAGTGCGGTGTTCGCGAGCAGCCCGACCCCTTGGTCTTGGCCGAAAGCGACCGAGGGCTGCGGCGTGATCGACGGCGGGATGAGCAGACCCCCGCCAATGACGACCCCGCCCCCAACGCCGAGGATGGAAAGCACGCCAGCGATGACGGGATACCGGCCGAAAAGCTCCCAAAGCGAGAGCGCGCCAACGAGCTTCAGGAGACGCTTCATCCCGCGATCCTCAGAACTGCGTATAGCTCAAGCTGCCGCTCATCGGCGCAGCAGCGGATGTCAGGACGCAAAGTGCATTCCCCGAGGGGACGACAAGGACCGGCCCAAGGCCGTTTCCCTTGGCGATGCCGAATTGCGCTGTGAGGCTGTAGGTTCCCGTCAGCGCCGTGGTGCCGGTCCCGCAGTTTGAGCCCGTGCCGTATTCCAGCGTGATGTTTCCCGTCCCGGCCGCGATCACGTCCCATGCGGTGACGTAAATCGACTTGCCCGTCGACGCGCCCACAAGCTGCGTCGTCGTCGCGGTTGATATGTTGATCGGAACCGAAGCTCCTGCTTGGATGATGCTGGTCAGACTTCCGCCGGTGTTGGCGGCGTTGGTCGGCATCGGCACGCCACCGGTGACGCCCTGGACGGCCTGCGCGCTGGTTGCGCTCGTACCGGCAGCGGTCACCTCCTGGTTGGCTGCCGTGGCGGCGCCGGTCGGCAGCGCAGACGAAAGAACGTCGGCGTTGACGCCGAGGACATTCAGACCGGTCGGCGCTGAGCCCCACGCCGAGCCGGATGCGCCGACCATGTTTCCGCCGCTGACCAGCATGCCATTGTAGGTCGCCGATCCTGGCGCGGTCGAGCCGGTCGACCCGACCGAAGCGTTCGATCCAGATCCGCCGCCGCCGGCTCCGCAAGCGTTGGTCGTCAGACCGGAACCGCCAGATAGCGTGAGCGACGTCGTGCCCGCCGTCTCGATCGCGGCGAGATATGTGTTTGCTCCCACAACGAAGCCACAGCTTCCTCCGGGAGGAACGACATCCATGCCGTTCGTCGCTGTGACGCTCGAGTTGCCAAGCGTCACGTAGGCAGCGCTCGCTCCCGTGTTGTAGACAACGACCGCCGTGCCGCTCGGAAGAGCAACGCGGCCGGATGTCCCGCTGACGGAGAGCGTTGCATACGCCGGCGTCGGCTGAAACCCGCTCAACGTTGCCGAAAACGAGCCGGTAATATGGCCGGGATTCGATGGTGTGAACAGCGGCCCGACGTTCGGCTGGACCGGAACCATACCGCGGACAATCGTACCGCCGGAATCCTGATAGGTTTGCGCGACAGCGGGGTCGAGAGCGCTCGTAAGGGCGAGCGCCGTCAAGGCGGCGCGCAAAAGCGCGCCAGCGTAAGTTATCCGCATGGCGGTGAATCCTTTAGATT
>Ga0335073_10014430_pt1 | contig 11068 bp, 6 predicted proteins | sample Lox_Sample_22_FD_207093 | JGI IMG/M metagenome (GOLD analysis project Ga0335073, IMG submission 207093) | Soil microbial communities from Loxahatchee National Wildlife Refuge, Florida, United States - Lox_Sample_2.2 | ecosystem: Environmental > Terrestrial > Soil > Wetlands | place: USA: Florida... | reverse complement strand
ATCCAGGATGCGCATCAATCTCCACCGGCTCCGACCATGTTTTTCCGTCGTCCGTCGATCGCGACAGGACCATCTGCGAATCGGCAATCCTCCACCGCGTCCACCCGATATAAAGATTGCCCGCATACTTGCTCTTCGTATTGTCTGCAACGATGTAAGGCTTGTCTTCAAACGGAATCCCCGGTTCGCTCTTCTGTTCGGCCACAGGAATATGATCGGCCTCCCAGGTTTTTCCGCCGTCGAGCGACCGCCGAATAAAAATTCCATTGCGGGTCGCACCGTGCGCCCAGTAGTTGAACGTTCCCAGCCGGTCGAACGCGATATAGCAGACGAACGCATGACCCTGATTATCGAAAGTCGTCGAAACATCGCCCGAAATTCGGTAATTCTTTGGAGCTGCATCCTCCACGTTCCACGTATGCCCCGCGTCGCTGGAGTACGCAGCGTGCACGTTGTCCTGAAACACGGCAACCACCTGCTCAGGATGCGCAGGATTCACCGCGACCGATGGCTCCGTGAAAAATCCCGGCGTCGGTGTCAGCGTGAACACCTGTGCCTGCGGAGCCTTCGGCAGTTCCTGCGCGCGAAGCAGCGTCGCACCCATGACGAAGCCAACAAATAGCTGTAATGCAATTGCGAATCGCGATCCGAGAGTCATTCAAAGTCCTTGTGGTACTGACGATCGAATTCTATTTCTGTTCAGCCGGCGCACAAAGCCGCCCCGCCTGCAATTCCCGCATCCGCGCCGTAGTGCGCCATCAACAGCGGAATCTCGGCCGCATGCGGATTCACAGCCCAGCGCGGCAGATTCTTCTTGATGTCTTCGAAAAACGGCCGAAGCATCGCCGCCACACCTCCGCCCATTACCAGCACATCCGGATCCAGCAGGTCGACAATGTTTCCGAGCCACACCGTCAAAAGTTCCACTGTCTCCTGCAGAATCTCGCGAGCCAGCGCATCGCCAGCAGCGTAAGCCTTACCCACGATCTCGCTGGTGATCGCCGCGATGTTCCCGTTTGCCAGATCGAGAATCGCCGATCGCCGCGCTGGATCGTCCCGCCGCGCTGGATCAGCCGCAAACCGATCAGCCGCAATCGGAGCGCTCGCAAACTTACCGCGTGCTCGCACTCCGATCGCCGGACCCGCCGCCAGAATCTCAATGCAGCCCAGCTTGCCGCAGTGGCAGCGCGGGCCGCGATAGTCGATGCTCATATGCCCGCCCTCGCCCGCCGATCCCGTGTTTCCGTGATAGATTCGCCCGTCAAAAACAATCCCAGTGCCAATTCCGGTTCCGACCGTAGCATAAAAAACATAGCGATACCCGCGCGCCGCGCCCCAGCGGGTTTCGGCCAGCCCAGCGGCATTCGCATCGTTATCCACTTTGACCCGCAGGTTGTATTTTCGCGAAACTTCGTCGGCCAGCGGGAAGTTTCGCCAGCAGGGAAGATTCGGGGGATTGATCACCACACCAGTTCGCGGATCGAGCGGCCCCGGCGCGCAGATTCCGATGCTGCGAACCTCGCGACTCCGCACCAGAGTATCGATCGCGGCTAAAACCGCCTGCAGCCCGGCTTCCGCGGTGCCGTCGGCGACCATGGGCTTGCGGTCCTGCACCAGAATCCTGCCTTCGGGGTCCACCAACCCGACGGCAATCTTGGTGCCGCCAATATCAACGCCCAGAACTACGGAATCTTTCGCAGCAGTCTCCTCGTTCATTGGCCGGCCGGCGCTCCCGCAGCTTTTTCTGACGTCGACGCAAACTGCACCTTCACGGTCTTAATCTCATACGGCTTCGTATGCACCGTCAAGATGTCGTGATCCACCGCCACGCTGCCGATCGGCTTCTCCATCAAATCGGTCTCCGACGCCGCCAGCACCTTGCCATGCACCGCCACTTTCACGTCGTTTTCTTTGCCCGCCCATTCATAGAAGCGCACAATCAGCGAGTCGTCATCCTCGTCCTTCTTCACCGCCGTAACAATCACGTTCGGGTCGGTCTGCAGGAACGAGAATACGGACCCCAGCGCGCCAGTATGTTTTTCCGTCTGCATGGCGATCAGCTTGTAGTTGAGTTGGTAGCCCTGCAGAATCGTAAACGCATCGCGCCAGCTTCCGCGATGCGGATACAGCGAATAAGTAAATTCATGATGCCCCTCATCGGCATGCGGATCGGGCCACTCCGGCGACCGCAACAGCGACAAGCGCAGCACGTTGCCCTTGGCATCGTATCCGTACTTGCAGTCGTTAAGCAGGCTGAATCCGTGGGTCGCATTCGAAATGTCGGCCCAGCGTTGCGCCGGCACCTCAAACTGCGCCTGTTCGGCCGGAGTATTCCGCGTAGTCGGACGCTCCACCGACCCAAACGGAATTTCATACGTCGCCTTGTCGCTGTGCGCGCTCACGGGAAATGCAACTTTCAGCAGAATGTGCTTCTCGTGCCATTCCGCCTGCATCTTTACATCGACCCGCGGCACGCCTGCGTACAGAGTAATGTCGCGCACAAACGTCGAATTCTGAAAATGATTCTTTACTCGGATCACCGCGCGCAGCGGCCCGCTCTCCAAGAGCTTCACTTCATCGGCCTTATCCAGGTCCCAATGCTGCTTCTCGAAATCCGCGTCAATATTCCACGCATCCCAACGCTTCGGCTTGTCGACGAAAGTTTGCAGCAAATTTCCGCAAGTTGAATTCTTCGGTCCGCCGGTGTCGGTTTCAGCCGGAGCCAGGGCATCGCTCGCACTCTGCTTGTCGAACAGGCTGGTCATGCACCCAGTCTGCCGATCTACCCTCAGGCGCACAAATTGATTTTCCAAAGAATCTGACCCAGAAGTTTCCGAGGCCCTCAGCATCGAATGAACTAGCGGCGCCTTCTCGACCGCCCGCACAAAATAGGTCTGATACCCCAGCGCCGGGATGGTCGCGAGCAGCAGAAAGTGCGCCCGATGCGTCGCCGCGTCGATCGAAAGCAACTGAGACTCGGCCACTTTGCCCTTGGCGTCCACCACTTCAATCGCCCGCGCCGCCGCCGGAAGTTGCGCCTCCGCTTCCACCACGTCGGTCCGTATCCACGACAGCGAATTAAAAACCATGACCGGCACGCCCACGCCCTCGGTGTCAGCATGCGCCGCAATTTCGCCCAGCGCTCCCTGCGTCACCTCTCCGGCCGAACGGTCCACGTCTTCCAGATTGCGTTTCGCATCCAGATAGTTCACCGCAATCCCCGAGCCCGGCATGATGTCGTGGAAATGATCGAACAGCAGATTCTTCCACGTCAGTTCCATTTCATCCTGCGGATACGGCCGCCCATACAGCGACGCCATCGACGCAAACTTTTCCGCCTTCAACACTATTTCTTCCGCATGCCGGATTCTCCGCTTCGTCTCGGCCTGCGTGGTAAAGACTCCGCGGTGATACTGAAAATAAAGTTCGCCATCCCAGGTCGGAACCTGCATCGACGGCAGCTTTTGCTCCATGTCGCGGAAAAAATCGCCGGCAAAGCTGAACTGCAATTTCGGAAACACCGTCTCCGGCGCCCGCAGTTCATCGGCATGATCGAGCATCATTCGCGTCGGCCCGCCGCCATGGTCGCCGACTCCATACAAGTGCATCATCTCGGGACTATCCGTCAGCTTCGGCCCATAAATCGATGGCATCCAGATCGACAGATCCTTGCCGAGCGACTCGCCATCGATTCCCCCGGCATAATCGTGCGGAAAATAAGTCAGCAGCCGGCTGCCATCCGGCGCCTGCCACCAGAAAAGCTTGTAAGGGAACGTAGTGAATTCGTGCGCCCAGAGCAGCTTCTGGGTCACAAAATAATCCATCCCCGACTTTTTATAAATCTGCGGAAGCTGCCAGTTGTAGCCAAACGAATCCGGATTCCATCCGATCTTAACGTCTACGCCAAAGTTTTTCTGGAAATATCGTTTGCCCACCAGAATCTGCCGCACCAGCGATTCACCGTCCGGCATGTTCAAGTCCGGCTCAACCCACATGCCGCCAATCACTTCCCACCGGCCTTCTTTCACGCGCTGCTGAATCTGCGCAAACAAGTCGGGATATTTTTCCTGCATCCACTCATACGCTCGCGCCGAAGACATAGTGAACTTGAAGTCGGGATATTCGCGCATCAGATCGAGCACACTCTGAAACGTGTTGCGCACCACCTCCACGGTCTCCGTCCACGGCCACAGCCACGCCATGTCGATGTGCGAATTGCCCACCAGGCGAATGGTGAACTGTTGCAGCCACGGCTTGAGCACTTCCAGTTTCGCCTGCGCGCTTTTCAGCGAAGCATCGAAGCCAGCCTGATCTCCACGATCGAGCGGCGAAAAATCAATCGCCTTCACCGCTGCATCCAGTTCCTGCTCACGCTCGGTTTTTCCATCTTCATAGGCCGCAATCACCGGACGCGCCGCCAGAATCTGCGTGCGCAATAGCGAAGGATCGGGCCGCGTGCTCGGCGGTTCGATCACAAGCTCGCTATGAAAAAATTCTGCCTGCACATCGTCCGGCGTCACCACTCGAGCCGCGACTAGAAACTTCTGTCCCGGCTGGGCGTTCTCCGTGAGCAACACCGGAAGAATGTCGTCATCGTCGCCGCGATAAAGAATTGCCCCGTTCGAGAACACCGTGATCATCAGCGTGCCCGGACTGCCAAATCGCAAGTCGAGCAAAACCCGCGAGCCACTCGTCGCGTAACCGTTGATCTTGTCCGGAATTTCCACCCAGCGCCGGAACACGCGCGTGCCTTTCCACTGCTGCTCGTTCGCATGATTTCCCCCCGGCCCCGACACGTTCTTCACCCCAAACACCGGCCAATCCGCGTCGCCAAGGCCCGGATTCTCCGGATGCGGCACGTCCTCATGCCAGCGCCACTCCGCCTCGCTCTGCTGCAGAACAGATTGCAGACGGTCCAGCGTCGGTTTGTAAGGATCGGCAGCAGGCGAACTTTGCGAAATCAGAAATGTGGAAAAAAGTACGAATGGCAGCACAAACATCGAACGATTCATCAAACTCACCTTTCACCCGAGATCGTCACTTCAACCGCGCAGATATCTCCGCGCAGCCTGTTTTGGCCAAGCGAAGATTATCTCTCAAGATGTGATGGAATGCAGATGTGATGGAATGCAGATGTGATGGAATGCAGATCAGACCTTCCAGACCGTAGCCTACGACCCCGCCAGCTTCAGCTGCGGAGCTACTTGCCGCAACAGCGCGATAAACGCCGTGGTCGCTACCGAGAGCGTGCGATCGCGCCGGTAGGCCAGCCCTAATTCGCGGTAGAGTTCCGCGTCTTCCAGATCAATCAACTTCACTCGTCCGGAGTCCACCTCGTCGCGCGCAAACGACGCGCTAATGAGCGACACGCCCAGATCCGCAGCCACAAAGCTCTTGATCATGCCAATGCTTGGCAGCTCCATGCGCACCTGGAGTTCGGCATTGTGCGGCCGAAATAATTTGTCGAGCAGCCGGCGCGTGTGCCCGGTTTTGGGGAACAGCAACGGATGTTTCACAATCTCGCTCACCGGCACGACCTTATGCTTGGCCAGCGGATTCTTCGGGCTGACCATCAGCATCAGCTTGTCGCGGAAAATCGGCTGGATCTTCAGGCTCGGCGACTGAATCGGCAGCGTCAAAATGCCGACCTCAACCTGTCCGTTCTCCAGCTTCTCCACGATCTTGTAACTGAAATTTCGATAGATGCTGATCTGCACCAACGGATACTTTCGGCAATACTCGGCAAACACCTCCGGCAAAACATAGAGGCAGGTCGCTTCATTCGCGCCCACCCGCAATGTGCCTCGCGGAGTTCCGCTGTGGTCGGCGACCGCGGTCAGCGACTCGTCCCGCAGATTCTTCAGCCGCTCCGCGTACTCGAAAAACACCTGCCCCGCCGGAGTCAGCTTGACCGTCTTGCCCGATCGGTCGAGCAGCCGGTCGCCATACTCCTGTTCGAGCTGGCGAATCTGGGCGCTGACCGCCGACTGCGACCGGAACACTTTTTCTCCGGCGCGCGAGAAGCTGCCCTGCTTGGCCACTTCCAGAAAGGTGATGAGTTGGTCGAAGTCCATTCGATTGTTCTTGATAATGAATCGAGGGATGATTATAGCGGAGTCCGTGCAGTCCCAAGGTTAACTGCCGGGAATCCGCACACGAATCGCTCATGCGGAATTTTGCATCGCTAGCATCGAAAATCCTGAAGCACGCCCGCCGGCGCGATTTGCCAATGTCTGCGCCCGCCAGGCTCGGATGACTGGCGTAAGATGGCTGCTCAACAATAAAGATCATGATCGAACTCTCCCACATCCAGGCCGCGCTGGCCCGCATTCGCGCCGACATTCGCATCTCACCCTGCACCCACTCCGAAACATTTTCCGGGCTGACCGGCAATTCCATCTTCCTCAAGCTCGATAACCAGCAGCGCACCGGCGCGTTCAAAGAACGCGGCGCGTTGAACAAACTGCTCACGCTCACACCCGACGAGCGCGCACGCGGCGTAATCGCCGCCTCCGCCGGCAATCATGCGCAGGGAGTCGCTTACCACGCCGGCCGACACGGCATTAAAGCCCGCATCTTCATGCCGCTGCCCACGCCGCTCACCAAAGTTTCTTCCACGCGTGCCTACGGCGCCGAAGTTGTGCTGCACGGCGCTAATTACGACGAAGCTTACGAAAAGGCGGTCGAGGAAAGCGCGAAATACGGACTCACGCTCATCCACGCCTTTGACGACGAAGCCGTCATTGCGGGGCAGGGAACTCTCGGTCCGGAAATTCTGCAGCAGCATTACGATATCGAGGCCATCGTCGTTCCCATCGGTGGCGGCGGGCTGATCGGCGGCATCGCCTGTGCCGTGAAAGAAGCCAATCCTGCGGTAAAGATTTTCGGGGTACAACCCTCACGCATCCCCTCGATGAAAGCCGCAGTCGCCGAAGGCAAGCCGGTTACGCTGAACGCTGCCAAGACCATCGCCGACGGCATCGCCGTGCGTCGCGCCGGCGAACGCACGCTCCCGCTGGTGCAAAAATATGTCGACGACATTGTCACGGTGGAAGAAGAAGAAATCGCCAACGCGATTCTGCTGTTGCTCGAGCGCGAAAAAACTTTAGCCGAGGGCGCCGGCGCCGCGGCTCTGGCCGCCGTTCTGAACCGCAAGCTGCCGCTGCAAGGCAAGCGCGTTGCCGTGCTGGTCTGCGGCGGCAACATCGACGTCACCCTGCTCTCCCGCATCATCGAACGCGGCCTCGTGAAAGACGGACGCCTGGTTCGCCTCCGCGTCCATCTCCCCGACTATCCCGGCGCTCTCCATCGCGTCACTGGAATCCTCGCCGAGCATCGCGCCAACATCGTCGAAACTTCTTACGACCGCGCCTATCATGGCGTGAACCTGGGCGACACCGCCATCGACATCACCATGGAAACCCGCGGCCCCGATCACATCATGGAACTTCTCGCCGCGCTGGAATCAGCCGGATACACCCACGAAAGAATTCTCTGATTGCGACTTGTTAAGATCGTCAGCAGCAGAGGTAAGCGGCAGGATTGATTGGAGGGATCCTTCGTTGTGGTTGAGCGTTTTGCGTCGCCAGCAGATTCACGGCGACGACGGGCTTACGCTGCTCTGCCCGCCGCTGCTGTGGATCAGAAGCCAGATCAAAACGCCCGCGCCCGCTGCGCCCGCCGCGATCCATTTCGGATTGATTCCGCTGCCGGGGCTTGCGGGCCGTGCTGCTCCGCACATCGCTTTTTCGCGCCACCACCTGCACCGCTCCGGTCAGGTCGCTCACTTCATATTGCGTCCATGCACTGAGCGCCGGCGTCGCCGTAAGGCACTTGACTTCCACCTTGAAACTCTTCGAGGTCCCTACGGCAACGCTGCCGTGGTCCAGTTCGAGCGAGTCTCCGTCAAATTTCGCTACCGTCTCCGGTGCCAGCAGCAGCTCGGAGCCGTCCAGGTTCAAGGTCGCCGAAAATCCCGGCTTGGTTTCCAGCAGATCTCCAGAAAAAATCGCGGTCGAATCCCGCGCCTCGGAACCATTCACCCAGACCCCGCCCTGGGCATGAAGAATTGCCGCTGCCGGACCCTGTGCCGGTGGTCCTGGCGCCTGCGTATCCTGATTCGGCGAGGCCTGAGTCGGCGAAGTCTGGCTTGGCGAAGTCTGTTCTGGCGAAGTCTGCGCGGGCGGGCTTTGGGACGTAGTTTGCCCCAGCACTGACAGCGGAATGCCAACCGCCAGCGCCGAAACCAGAAGACAACGCAAAATCAATACACTCATCCGAAGCCGGATTCCCACTAAAAATCCTAGCGGGCCCCGAAGGCATCGTCTATTAGCAGTCTGGATGCCGCCTTCTCTTCAGTCGGCACGACACCGCGCAGAGCGTTCCGGATAAGACTCGTCCCACAGGGTAAAACTTTGTAAATCACCCAGTTGCGCAGCCCGCGAGGTTGTAAATTAGAAGTGCAGGCATGAACGCCAAAAGCCCACAAATCCTTGCCGCTCTCTTGTTCTTTCTTTTGCCGGGAGCGAGCTTCGCTCCGCCGTGTCTCGCCTTGTCACCCGCAAGCGCCCCGGCCGGGCAGACTGCGGCCACCATCGCCAAGGCCATCGGTCCCATCAAGTCGATCAGCGGCAACGTCATCACCGTCGCTCCAGCATCCGGCCCCGAGATCACCGCCACTGTCCAGCCTACGGCGCGGATCCTGCGCCTCGGCGCCGACAAAGACCTGAAGAACGCGATGCCGATCCAGCTTCAAGACCTGCAAGTAGGCGATACCGTTCGAGTCCGCGGCTACGCTTCGACCGACGGCAAATCCATCGCTACCCTTGAAGTGCTGGTCATCACGCGCTCGGCGGTCGCCGCCGTGAGCAACGAGATTCGCGAGGATTGGCAAAAGCGCGGACTCGCCGGCGTCGTTGCCTCCGTGGACCCCAGCAGCGGAATCGTGACTATCTCGATCCCCGGCTTTGGCGAGAAAAAAATCGTAAACATCCACACCAGCAGCAGCACGATCATTCGCCGTTACGCCCCCGATTCCGCCAATTTTGAAGCCGCTAAACCCAGCACTCTGCAGGCGATCCACGTGAATGACCAGCTGCGTGCCCGCGGCGACCGTAGCCCCGATGGCAACAATTTCACCGCGGCCGAAATCGTTACCGGCACTTTCCCCTATGTCGAGGGCACCATCAAATCCGTGGATGCAAGCGCCAACACCATCAGCGTTCAGGATGTATTGAGCAAGAAAACCGTGCAGCTCAAAGTGACCGCCGACTCGCAACTTCACCAAGTCCCCGCCGATATGGCACAGCGTATGGCTTTCATCCTGAAGCGGGCCAAGGCGCAGGGCGGCGCGAGTCCATCAGGTTCTTCAGCTCCGGCAGGCGGCGCTGCGGGCTATCGCGGCGGACCACCCTCCGGCGGCATGGCGTCAGGCGGTGCCGGCGGCGGTGCCGCGCACGGCGGCGGAGCCTCTGGACTTCAGCGCATGCTCGACCAGACCCCGGCGGTGACGCTCGCGGACCTTCACAAGGGTGACGCGCTTGCAATTTTAGCCACCGAAGGCACGGAGTCCGGTGAGGGCACCATTATCAAGCTGTACAGCGGTGTGGAACCGATCCTCGAAGCTGCTCCGAACGCCATGATGTTGGCGCCCTGGAGCCTGGGAGGCGCTCCCGGCGGTGACGCCGCCAATCAATAACCGTCTAACAACTTTCTGCTTAATTTTTTCTTGCGGATATTCTTACGAAGGAAAGCTCTTACTAGGAAACGTTCTTACGAAGAAATGGAAATGGTGGAATGAACGTCTATCGTCGTATCGCTCTCATCTTCTTGTCGTTTTTTCTATGCGCGGCTGCGGCTCTGGCGCAAACGCCTACCGGCGCTCTCCGCGGACAAGTTACCGACCCCTCCGGCGCGGCCATCCCTGGCGCCAGCGTAGTCATGACTCCCGCCACCGGATCGCCCATCGTGGTTCAGAGCAACGGCCAGGGATTCTACGAATTCAAATCCCTGCCGGCAGGCAAGTACTCCCTCACCGTTGCCGCCCAGGGATTCACTCTCTACCAGAATGAGAACGTCGTCATTACGAACCAGGCCCTGCGCCTGAATGTTCCCATGACCATCGAGGTCGAAACCCAGAAAGTCCAGGTTTCTGACACCGCGCCCACTATCGACGTAAATCCCTCGAACAACGCCGGCGCCATCACCATCTCGGGCAAAGAACTGGAGGCCCTTCCCGACGATCCCGACGAACTGCAGTCTGATCTCGAAGCCCTCGCCGGACCCTCCGCCGGTCCTAACGGCGGCCAAATGTATATCGACGGATTCACCGCCGGCCAGCTTCCGCCCAAGTCGTCGATTCGCGAAATCCGCATCAACCAGAATCCCTTTTCCTCCGAATATGACAAGCTCGGCTACGGCCGCATCGAAATCTTTACCAAGCCTGGCACCGACAAGCTCCACGGCCAGTTTTTCGCCGATGGCAACGACTCGCCCTTCAACGCGCCCAATCCTTTCGCCGGAGCCGAGCCGCCTTACTATTCCACTCAATTCAACGGCAGCATCGGCGGTCCGCTGAGCAAGAATGCCTCGTTTTATGTGGATCTCCAGCGCCGCGACATCAACGAACTCTCGGTCATCAACGCCACCGATCCTGCGACCGGCAACCCGCTCGCCGAATCCATCGGGAACCCCCGCCATCGCACCGACGGTGGACCGCGCCTCGACTGGGCTCCCACCAAGAACAACACGCTGACCGTCCGCTACCAGTACTATCGCGATACCGAGACCGGCGACCTGAGCAGCCAGCTCTACCTTCCATCTCAGGCCTACTATTCGAAAAGCACCGAAGATACAATTCAGGTCAGCGACACTCAGGTCTTCGGCACCAAGATCGTCAACGAGACCCGCTTCCAATACCTGCGCGACAACAACATCCAGAATCCCAACGACGTCAATCCGGCGGTAAGCGTGCTCGGCGACTTCGTGGGCGGCGGCAATAGTGAAGGCACTCTCAACGATCTGCAAAACGCCTACGAACTGCAGAACTACACTTCAGTCATTCACGGCA
>Ga0335073_10014426_pt1 | contig 11070 bp, 9 predicted proteins | sample Lox_Sample_22_FD_207093 | JGI IMG/M metagenome (GOLD analysis project Ga0335073, IMG submission 207093) | Soil microbial communities from Loxahatchee National Wildlife Refuge, Florida, United States - Lox_Sample_2.2 | ecosystem: Environmental > Terrestrial > Soil > Wetlands | place: USA: Florida... | reverse complement strand
GGCGCCGCTCAGCGGCTGGCCTACCAGCGTCAGGGTCCCTTTGTTCGGATTGATGGCAAAGATGCCGATGGTGTCGGGCCCCCATCCGGTATCGCCGGTGTTGCGCCGGTTCGACTCGTAAAGGAATTTTCCATCCGGGGAGACGGCAATCTCCGCGCTGTGATTGTCGCCTTTGAAATCAGCCGGAATGGTCTGGTAACTCTGCAGATGAGTCAGAGTGCCGGCGGTGGGATCCCAGGCGAAAGCATCGACCATTCCGCTCATCTCGCTTAACTGATAGGCAAACTTTCCCGACGGGGTGAAAGTGAAGTGACGCGGGCCGCCACCCGGCTTAACCGTCGCAAAGGGTGGACTGGGCGGAGTCAGCTCTCCGGTCTTCTCGTCGAAGTGATAGATCTGTATTTTGTCCAGTCCCAGGTCAGACACGATGACGTAGCGATTGTCGGGCGAGACGAGAATCGAATGCGGGTGTGGGCTGGTCTGGATGGCAGGATTCACGCTGTGACCGATGTTCTGAATGAACGAGGTCATCTCTCCCAGCGAGCCATCATCCTTCAGCTTGATGACAGTCACGCTACCGCTGCCGAAGTTAGCCATCAGCACATATTTGCCAGTCTTATCGGTGGAGATGAAGCAGGTGCTTGTTCCGCCGGTGGGCAGCGTATTAAGCAGGCGCAATTTGCCAGTTGCCTGGTCGATGGCGTAAGCGCTCACGAAGGAGACGTGGTCGAGGGGCGGCCCAACCGAGAGCGGGTCCTCGGTGACCGCATAGAGAAAGTGATGATCGGGAGAAACCGTAAGGAAGGATGGGTTGGTGATCTCCGCCGCGAGCTCTGGCTCGCTGAGGGTGCCGGTCGAGGCGTTGAACCGGCTCATGTAGATTCCCTTGCTGTGGCTGTCGCCTACGCCTTGCGTCTTGCTGTGGCGCACGAAGCGGAAACCGGTATAGGTTCCGAAATAGACGAAGTAGTCTTTGTCCTGCGCTGAGGCTGTGCCGACGGCCACCAAGGCCAACGCAAATAAGGATACGAAGCAAAGCAAATACCGGGCGTTTAGCACTGGGCTGGTGGCCTCCTTGCGGTCAGGATCAAGTTATACCACTGGTACAAATTGCAGGCAGACGGGCGTATCGACTTTGAGTTCGCGGCCGGTATTGGTGAGCATGCCGGTGGCGGTATTGATTTTGAATTGGACTACGTTGTTGGAAACCTGGTTGAGCGCGAAGAGATATTGGCCGGTGGGATCGATGGCGAAGTTGCGCGGCATGATGCCCCCGGACGGGAATTGCCGAAGCTCTGTCAGTGTGTGCTTTTGCGGGTCGATGGCAAACACCGCGATGGTGCCCGGCAGGCGATCAATCTTAGTGTGATCCTGTGCGTTGTAGCGGCTCAGCCGATTGGAATCGTAGAGGAAACGTCCGTCGGCGCTCAATTGCAGTTCTGCGCCGTTATTGCGGATGCCGGGGGGCAAAATCGAGAGTTCCTGGAGCTGGGTCAGGGTGCCCTGCGCCGGATCCCACGCATAGGTGATCAGCGTGCTTCCCATCTCGTTGAGCTGATAGCCGTATTTGCCTTCATGATCGAACATGAAACGGCGGGGGCCGCCCCCCGGCTCGACCTTGGCTGTCGGGGGGTCGAGCGGCGAAAGCATTCCCGTCTTGTCGTCAAAGTGATAGATGTAGACCTTGTCTGTTCCGAGATCCGACACGATCACATAGCGGTTGTCTGGGGAAACAAGGATCGTATGCGGGTGAGGGCTCGATTGGACGGGAACACTCGGACTGCCATGGCCCAGATGCTGCACGAAAGCAGTCTGCCGGCCCAACGAGCCATCCTCATTCACTTGAACGACGGAGATGCTGCCGCTGCCGAAATTTGCCAGGAGCACATACCTGCCGGTCTTGTCCATGGAGAGATAGCAGGTGCTGGTGCCGCCCGTGGGGATAGTGTTTATAAGACGAAGTTTCCCAGTCGCGTGATCGATCGAAAAACCGCTTACATAGGAAGCATGATCGAGTGGAGGTCCAAGGGAAAGAGGATCTTCCGACACTGCGTAGAGAAATTCGTGATTCGGCGAAATAGTGAGAAACGAAGGATTGACAATTTCAGCGGCCAACTCCGGCTGGCTGAATTCACCCGTCGCCGAGTGGAATTTGCTGACATAAATTCCCTTGCTTTTGCTATCGCCCACGCCGACGGTGGCGCTGTGGCTGACAAATTTGAAGCCGGTGTAGGTGCCAAAGTACATGTAGAAGTCGCCTGCCTGCGCTTGGCAGACAGACGCTGCAATCGCAAGAACAAAAAGCAGGCAGACGGTGATGTATTTGTTTCTCATAAGAAGGGAACCCTGTCGGTCGGGACGCGGCATTGGCCGTGCCGTCAATTCCTGCGAATAATTTATGTCATTTCTTGGCAGGAAGGACCGCGTGTGTCCAGTTGTCACCTTGAGGGAAGCGGGCGAAGTACAGGAACTTCACCGGTTTGTCGCCATCGTTGATGTTGGAGTGCACCGTGATTGCATCCGGCCGCAACATATACGCCATTCCCGGCTTCTGCACCCGCAATTCCGTACCCAGGAGCACCAGGCTGGTGCCGTCAATGGCTGCCCACACTTCTTCCTGGCCTGGCCGATGGGGGTGGGGTTCGCCCATTGTTTTGGGGTCGATCTGAACCGTGATTACGCTCTGTTCCGTTGCCAGCCCATCTGCGGGAGAGAATACTTCCCGGACAATATGGGCCCAATGGCCCGAAGCGCCGCCGACGATGAAGGGATCAGCCGTCGCGGGGGTTCGGATTCGTGAGGCTTCTTCGTCTTTCACCACCATCTTGGTTTTGGGGTGAAAAGGAACGCGATTCGGATTGCCGACAATTCCGTTGTCGTCGGGCAGAGGCTCGTTGATGACGTACATGGTCAGCGGGTCATCGCCGGTCGCGTGCATGACGAATTCAACCCCTACAGGCATGAGCACGGCAATATTCTTATGTAGCTTGGCAGTATCGCCGCCGGAGGTAATCTCACCGTCTCCGCCAAGGATGTAATAAATCTCCTGCTGCCCCACGAGCTTCGAAGGAGTGGTCCACGCGCCCGGAGCGAGGCGGCCATAGGCGAAGAAATTGGTGTAGTGCAGGACCGCGCCTTTTTCCGGCGGGTCGAACATGTCGCCCTTGGTCAGAATGTCCCGCAGTATCAACGATCCGTGCTCCACGCGGGGCATGGAGAGATGCCAGTCGCTGATGAACATATCGATGCGGCGGTTCAGCGGATCGGGCGTGTTTTGATATTTGACCAACCCCGGTCCCGGGTACGAGTTGATGCCGTTGATGGCGTTCTTCGTGCCGCTGTTTTGCGGGACAGTTTGCGCCGCCGCCAGCGAACTCAACGAAAGGGCAAAGGCCGCAGTTGCAAGAGCGATTGTGGCAGGCCGCATATTCACCCTCTCCCTTCTCATCCTACTTACGGGTTTCATGCGGATGGTAGCGGGCGAAGTAGAAGAATTTTACTTGCGAATCTTCGTTCTGGTTAATGTTGGTATGGGGAGTCAGATTGTCGGGCACATGATAGAACGCCATTCCAGGGGTCTGTTTGCGCAGCGCGTTGCTGACGAAGGCGATGCTGGTTCCGTAGAGCGCGGTCCATACTTCTTCGATATCGGTATGGTCCACCACATGGGGCTTGCCGATGGTGAGCGGATCGTAGGTCACGGTCAACACGCTTTGCAACGTGCCCAGGCCATCGTCGGTGGTGAAGATCGTCTTGACGATGTGGCACCACAAGCTCGTGGTTGTGGTCACCGGAAGCTTGTTCTCATCCCTTACGAGCAATGAGGTATTTGGGCGGAAGCCGGGCGGCGTGGGCTCATTGACCACGTACATGGCCAGAGGCTCACTGCCCGTGCTTTTGATGGTGAACTCAAGATTCGCCGGTACGAGTACGGCGATGTTGCGAAACAAGTCGGCGGTTTGACCGCCCGCCGTCATCGTTCCCTGGCCGGATTCGACAAAGTAGATTTCCTGCTGGCCATCCAGCCGTGTTGGCTTGGTGGACGCCTGCGGAGCCAGGGTGTCGTAGGTGTAGGAGTTTACGTAGCGAAGTACCGCGCCCTTTTTTGTTGGATTGGTTGCGTCGCCGCGGGTGAGGATATCGCGCTCTTCAAGTGATCCGCGCACGGTGCGCGGAGTGGCGTCGTGCCAGTCGCCGAAGTAGAGATCGATTTTGTCACCGGTGATCTGCGCTCCCGCAACGGGCGCCAATACGGCGCATATTCCCAGGAATGCGACCATCCTCCCGATCATTGCGAATCTCCCTATTCCTCGATCATGCTACCTAAACAAGTTTTTCTGGGATGAACAAGCGAAATAGTACGAAATGGGGGGATTGGGGGATGGGGAGCGAGGAAAAACAACCGCAGATCTCTCCACTCTGTCGAAAATCAGCGAGATCGGGAAACAGCAGGTCCCTCCGCTTCCACGGCACGCCGGGGCAAACGGGATGACAAATTCATTTGCGGGATTGTCATCCCCTTTGCTGGGCTGAATCCCTGGCCGAAGGCCCATGGTGGTCATTTCCTGGTTTCGTGCGGCCGGTACCGGGCAAAATACAGGAACTTTGCCTGAGCTTCGCTACTTGGATTGATGTTGGTGTGAGGCGTGAGATTGTCGGGGATGTGCATGTAGGCCATTCCGGGCGTTTGCTCGTGCAGTTGGTTTCCGACCATGGCGAGGGTCGTGCCGTAGAGCGCCGTCCACACCTCTTCGATATCGCTCGTGTCTTCGTTTGGCGTGGGGTGCGGCTTGCCCAGGGTGAGGGGGTCAAGCGTAACCGTGAGCACGCTTTCCAGCGTGGCCAGACCATCCGAAGTGTTGAAGAGTGGCTTGACGATGTGTGCCCAGAATCCATTGCTCGAGGAGATGGGGATGGTGTTCTCGTCGCGCACCAGCATGTTTGCGTTGGGCCGAAATCCGGCAGGAGTCGGCTCGTTGATGACGTACATGGTGAGTGGCTCATCCCCCGTATTCTTCAGCGTGAATTCGAGGTTGGCCGGCATCAGGACCGCTATGTTCCGGTACAGGTCAGCGTTCTGGCCACCCGCGTTCACTGAGCCCTTGCCTGATTCGACGAAATAAATTTCCTGTTGTCCGTCAAGGCGCGTGGGTTGGGTGGACGTACCTGGGGCGAGTGTGGCATACGTGTAGGAATTAATGAAGCGCAGTACCGCGCCGGGATGCGACGGATTCAGTCCGTCTCCACGAGTGAGGATGTCTCTTTCTTGGAGCGAGCCGCGGATCGTGTGTGGCTCAGCTTTGTGCCAATCGCCAAAGTAAAATCCGATACGATTCCCTGTGGTCTGCGCCGGTAGGGGCGAACAGGCCACGCACACGCCCAGAAAAAGGAGAATTCTGCTTCCTGTGTTCATAACACGTTCATTCTCTGCCGCTTCGCATCCGGCGACAAATCCATTTCGTACTATTTCGCTTGTTGCGCGAGGAATTACTTGTTTAGGTAGAGGGGCGGCAATTTATGGCAACGGTCATGCGTAGGACAACGCTGTTATTTTCCCTTTCCTTCATGGCCTTTTCGGCGGGTCCCCTGGTCGCCCAGGGCACCGGATTTCACAACGCTCCTGCGTCGGCGGCAGCGGAAAAGAATCCCTATGCGGGGCAGGCGGCGGCGATTGCAGCCGGTAAGACAAGCTATGCCGGCCATTGCGCAGCCTGCCACGGCCCAACCGGGGAGGGTACCGGCAACGTTCCTCCTCTGGCGCATGGAGCGCTCAAGGGCGTGCCAGACGGATCGATCTTCTGGTACATCACCAAGGGCGGCATGGAAAACGGAATGCCCTCATGGGCATCATTGCCTGCGCAGGAGCGCTGGCAACTGGTGACCTACATCAAGTCGATGAGCGAGGCCGCTTCCGTGAGCGCGCCGGCGGCAGCCGCGCCCACGGCGCTGGAGATTTCCAATGCACCGCCGCCCCAGCCCCCGTTCACCGACTACCGCTTCGAGAAGCCGGGAACGATTCGTCACATCACGCTGAAAGATTTACCTGCGCCGTACGCCTCGAAATCCGCGATGGGCGGCCCTACGGTTGTCCCCCGCCCCGAAGGCGCGTGGCCAAAGGCTCCGAAGGGATTCACGGTGAGCCTCTATGCCACCGGGCTCACCAATCCGCGGATACTTCGCCGCGCTCCCAACGGGGATATGTTTCTGGCGGAAACCTCGGCTGGCGATATCAAGATTTTTCGCGGTATGACGAGAGACGGCAAGCCGCAGGAAGTGCACGTCTTCGCCACCGGTTTGAATACGCCATTTGGCATCGCCTTTTATCCGTTGGGGCCTAACCCGCAGTGGGTGTATGTGGCCAATATGAACTCCGTGGTTCGCTTCCCTTACCGCAATGGCGATCTGGTAGCGAGCGGCCCTGCGCAGCATCTCGATGATCTCCCCAGCGGAGGTCATCATCGTTCGCGAGATGTTCAGTTCTCCCCGGATGGCAAGACTATGTTTGTCTCCGTCGGCTCGCAGGAAAACGTGGACGATACGCCGGCGGAGAAGGATCGCGCGGACATCCTGGCCTTCGACCCGGACGGGACCAACAAGCGCATCTATGCCTATGGCATTCGTAATCCCGTTGGCATCGCCGTGAATCCCAAGACCGGCCAGCTCTGGTGCTCAGTCAACGAGCGCGATGAGTTGGGGAACAACCTGGTTCCCGACTACATCACCCATGTGCAGCCGGGAGGATTCTATGGCTGGCCATGGTGGTACATGGGCCCGCATCAGGATCCTCGTCTCGCCGGGCAAAGGCCGGATCTGAAGGACAAGGTCATCACGCCTGATGTGATCCTGCAGCCGCACAACGCCTCGCTGGAAATGACCTTTTACGATGGAAAAGACTTTCCGGCGCAATACTCGGGAGATATTTTTGCTGCCGAGCACGGATCGTGGAATCGCTTTCCACGGACGGGGTATGAAGTGATTCGCGTGCCGCTGCACCAGACGGGCCACGCTACGGGCGAGTATGAGGATTTTCTGACCGGCTTCGTAGTGGATGACAAGAGCGTTTGGGGCCGGCCCGTCGGAGTGGCGACAGCGCCCGATGGTTCCCTGCTGGTGAGCGATGACGGGTCAGGATCCATTTGGCGGATAACCTACACGGGTAAGAAGTAGCTGGCGCGGAGGATCGAATATGAATTTAGTCAAACGAACAGCCTGTCTGGCCGGGTTGACAGCGATGGTGACGATTTCGTTACAGGCACAGCTCGCCGACAAAAAGGCGCTGACGCTACAGATCGCCAAGCAGGTGGCGGCTGCCGCGGAGCAAGCCGCAACGGCAAACCATAACCACATGTTCGTTTTGATTGTGGATGACGGCGGCAACCTCATGTATATGGAGCGCATGGATGAAGCGCAGCTGGGCAGCTTCGAGGTGGCGTTGGGCAAGGCTCGCAGCGCGGTCTTCTTTAAGCGGCCGACCAAGATGTTTGAGGATGCTGTTACCAAGAACGGGTACACGCCGATTCTGAAACTTCCGAATGCGATGCCGGTTGAAGGGGGGATCCCTCTGGTGGTTGACGGTCACATTGTGGGGGCGATCGGAGTCAGCGGCGGCACGCCGCAGGAGGATGGGAAAGCGGCTCAGGCCGGGGTTGATGCTTTTCCCGGCATTGTCCAGGGGCACTAGTAAGGTGGGTGGTGCGAGAGCTCTGCAGTTCTCCTTCCTGCCCGACGGCTTCTCGCGTACGCCCACAGCGTAGCGGACAGGGTAGTGGTTTTGCAGGTGTAACAATGGTGATTTATCCAGAATGAGAATTAATCCTGACAAATGCGTGGCTTGCGGCAACTGCACTTACGCGTGCCCGATGGGAGCCATCTACGTTGATCCGGCTATCAAACGGGCCACGATCAACCGCGACGAGTGCGTCGAATGCTACGCCTGTTACAACGGGCTGAGTACCGAACACCTCAATCCATCCATCGTCCGCAACATCCGGAAGTTTTTTCAGATGGGCCGCTTGCGCTTCGATCCTGAACCGGATGTTTGCCCCACTGCCGCTTTTGAGCCGGATGAACTGCAATGGCCGCGTGTGGTGCGCCGCGCTTTCTCCGATCCGCGGGCCACGCATGAATCAACCGGCGTGCAGGGCCGGGGCACGGAAGAAGTCAAGACCAACGATGTCACAGGGCGGGTCAAGCAAGGGGAGGTTGGATTCACCATCGAGTTTGGCCGGCCCGGCGTCGGCGTCTGGATACGCGATATTCAGAAGATGACTTGGGCCTTAGCTAAAGCGGGTGTTGCCTTCGAGAAGAAAAACCCTTTCACCCTTTTGATGACCGATGTTGCCACGGGGACCCTGCGCGAAGATGTTCTCAACGAGAAGGTGCTGTCCGCAATCGTCGAAATCAAAGTAGGCGTGGAGCGAACGGAGGAGATCATTCGGCTGGTACACGAGATCGAGAAGGAAGTAGATACGGTGGTCTCTTTAGGTGTTGGCACGCGCTGCGACGAAAACGGTGAAGATAAGATCGTGGCTCCAATTCTCGAACGCCTCGGTTACAAAATCGAGCGGGCCAAGACGAACATGGGCCTGGGCCGGGTGACCAATCCGGCTGCCGAGAAAGCCGAAGCCAAGCAAGACCCTGTGGAGCAAAGCCGATGACGAATACTTTGCACCGCTATGGCAGCGCGGAAAGCTTCGACGATGACTACATCGTTTTTGCAACTCCCAGCAATGGTAGGAACGAGATCGGCAGCTTGCCGAAGCTGAAAAAGTTTCTCGAGCTGGCGCTACCCTTCAAGCCTGTCAACATCGGCGACCCGGTTCATGGCGGATCACTGCGTCCGGAAAAGGGTCTGCATACGTCAGCAAATTGGAACCGGGACATGACACCGAATTTCCAGGCGGTGATCGATGGTCTCACCGAGCCGGCTTCGGTGGTTGCGATCTTCGACAATCAGTCCTCGGCAGAACAGTTTCTCAAAGTGGCAGTCGAAGCGGATCTGGGTCTTTCCGTGAATATGTCGACATCCGTGCAAGGCGCCGTCGAGTGTTGCAAATTCGCCGGTATCAAGCGGCATAGTGTCGGGTACTCCTTGGGATTCGAAGGAGCGACGGATAAGCTGCCGAATTCGCAAGCGCTGGCTCTTTCCACCATGTGCGGTCATGGAATGATATCTAGCAGCCTGGCGAAAAAAATGATCGATTGGGTAAAGGAAGGGCGCCGTACACCCGCGCAGGCGGTAACGTACATGACGCGCTTCTGTTCTTGCGGCGTGTTCAATCCCGTCCGCGCGCAACGCATTCTCGAGGAAGCACGAAAGAAAATGGAGTAACTCATCCCATGAATACGCGACCTTTGCGAGCTGTCCTGGCGCTGTCTGCCCTTTGTGTAGTGTCCGGTTATGTACAGGCCTCGAGCCCTTCCCAGACTGGATTGTTGCTGGTTGCGATCAAGGGAGATCAAAGCCTTGGAGTCGTCGACCCGGCGAACAACCAGAAGCTTGCTGAAGTGCCGGAGGGTGGCATCACCGGCCACGAGGTGACGGCTTCCCCCGATGGGCGTAAGGCGTATGTCCCGATTTATGGAAACTCCGGAGTGGGTGAGCCGGGAACCGATGGCCGCAACATGGTCGTGATCGATCTGGCCTCGCACAAAGTGGTAGGCAACGTCGATTTCGGCAAGGGCGTTCGCCCGCACGATCCGGTCTTTGGCCCCAAGAACGGTTTGCTATACGTCACAACGGAGCTCAACCGTTCGGTCACCATCATTGATCCAAAAACGTTGAAAATCATCGGGTCGGTCCCGACCAGTCAGGACCAGTCCCACATGCTGGTTATTTCGCACGATGGAAAGCGCGGATACACGGCCAATGTGGGTCCGGGCACGGTATCTGTTCTGGACCTTGAAGCACGTAAGACCATTGCGGTGATTCCAGTTTCGGGCCAGATCCAGCGTATCTCGCTTTCCGTAGATGGCAGCAAGGTGTTCACCTCCGACCAGACGAAGCCGCAGCTTGCGGTTATCGACACCGCTACGAATAAGGTTGTCAAATGGGTTCCGCTGCCGGATCTGGGTTATGGAACGGCGGTCACTCCGGACGGGAAGTGGCTGATCATCGCCAACCCGCTGATCCATAAAGTCTCGGCCGTGAACCTGAGCACGATGAAGGTGGAGCACGTGGTCGATGTGCCGGTCAGGCCGCAGGCTATTTTGGTGAACCCTGACGACCAGGTTGCTTATGCTTCCTGTGACAAGAGCCGGAAGGTGGCTGTGATTGGTCTTTCCGATTGGAAAGTTAAGAACCTGATTGATGTGGGGCCGGGTGCGGATGGGATGGCCTGGGCTAAAGTGCAATAGAAAATTCTTCGGATGGTGGGTTCAACGGCGCAGGAGCGGGTGAGAAATCCTGGGTCCCAGAACGAGAAAATGGGAAGTCCCGAAAGGGACGGCTGAGAATTACCCCGGATGCAATCCTGGGCCTGCATTCCAACTCTATCGTCTTCCCGGTTCTCCATTACCGGTGGTGTAGTAGTCGTAGGTGTATTTCCAGCTGAAGTCATGTCCGGGTTCGATGGACATGTGAATGAAAGGTTCCATGGCCAGGATGGATCGAATGGACCAAAGTTCTTCGCTTTCGAGGGGCTGATCGCCGGTGATCTTCATGCCCGCGCCTACGTGCTTGTTCTCGATGACGATCTTGTAATCGTCTGCGGTCTTTCCGAAACCTTCGATGCTGACTCCGAACTGGTCGTGCCCTTGTAGTTGTTTCAGGTACGAGATCGTTTTGCCGTTAACTGCGCCAAGCGTTGTCTTGTAGGGTTTGGCGGGGTGAATGTCGAAAGGCAGCGTGATGGAGAAATCGGGTCCGATCTCCTGGTGGTCGAGAACCAGGAAGTTGTGATCGTAGACGCTGGACTCAATTGGACGCTTGCCGATGTTGGTGAGCCGATGTTCAATCACCATCTGCGGCTTGCCGGGAATGAGGCGCACGGTTTTTTCGTAGAGGTACCCGTAACCGGAGGAGGGATCCATCACCCGCTGCGTAAAGACGACCGATGCCGGCTTTGCCTG
>Ga0335073_10014424_pt1 | contig 11071 bp, 10 predicted proteins | sample Lox_Sample_22_FD_207093 | JGI IMG/M metagenome (GOLD analysis project Ga0335073, IMG submission 207093) | Soil microbial communities from Loxahatchee National Wildlife Refuge, Florida, United States - Lox_Sample_2.2 | ecosystem: Environmental > Terrestrial > Soil > Wetlands | place: USA... | reverse complement strand
TGATGACCACCATGGCGGCAATGCTCGGCGCCCTGCCGCTCGCCTTCGGCCGGGGCGACGGCGCCGAGACCCGCCAGCCGCTCGGCATCGCCATCGTCGGCGGCCTCGCCGTGAGCCAGGTGCTGACGCTCTATACGACGCCGGTCGTCTATACCTATCTCGACCGCTTCGGCGCCTGGTGCCGCCGCTGGTGGGCGAATTTCCATCCCGAGCGTCCGCCGGCGGCCCCGGCCGAGCCCGCCAAGGTCTCACCATGAAGCAACGTCCCATCGCCATCGCAATCGCCGCCGCGCTGCTGGCCGGCTGCGCGGTCGGTCCCAACTATCATCGCCCCGCGGCTCCCGTGCCTGCGCGCTTCAAGGAGGCCGAGGGCTGGAAGCCGGCCGAGCCGCGCGAGGCGGCGAGCGGCTCGAACTGGTGGTCGGTGTACGAGGACCCGACGCTCGATGAGCTCGAGCAGCAGATCGACGTCTCGAACCAGACGCTCAAGGCCTCGGAAGCCGCCTGGCGCGAGGCGGTGGCGCTCGTCGGCGAGGCGCGCGCCGGATTCTTCCCGGCGATCGGCGTGTCCGCGACCGGCAGCCGCTCGGGCGGCCCGGGCGCGGGCGCGGCCAACGTCGGCGCCGGTGCCGCCGCCGCGCCGCAGTCGCAACCCAAGAACCAGTTCGAGCTCGCCGGCACCGGCTCCTGGGACATCGACATCTGGGGCAAGATCCGCCGCACGCTCGAGGCCAACGTGGCGAATGCCCGGGCGAGCGAGGCCGACCTCGCCGCCGCGCGGCTCTCGGCGCAGGCGACCCTCGCCTCCGACTACATCGCGCTGCGAGTCAGCGACGAGCAGCAGCAGCTGCTCGATGAGACGGTCGCGGCCTACAAGCGCTCGCTGCAGATCACCGAGAACCAGTACAAGGTCGGCGTCGCCGCCAAAACCGACGTGATCACCGCCGAGACGCAGCTCGAAGGCGCCGAGTCGCAGCAGATCGCGGTCGGCGTCACCCGCGCGACGCTCGAGCACGCCATCGCGGTGCTGATCGGCAAGCCGCCGGGCGACTTCACGCTCCCGCCCGCGAAGCTCGGCACGCTGGTACCGGTGGTGCCGCTGGTCGTGCCCTCGGCGCTGCTCGAGCGGCGGCCCGACATCGCCGGCGCCGAGCGGCGCATGGCCGCCGCCAACGCCCAGGTCGGCATCGCGATCGCCGCGTACTTCCCCGACCTGACGCTGAGCGGCTCGTACGGCTTCGCGAGCAGCGTCACCTCGCATCTGGTCAGGCAGCCGAACAACGTCTGGTCCTTCGGCGGCAACGCCGCCGACACGCTGCTCGACTTCGGCCTGCGCCCCGCGCAGGTGCGCCAGGCGCGCGCCGCCTACGACGCCGCCGTCGCCACCTATCGCCAGACGGTGCTCTCAGCCTTCGCGCAGGTGGAGGATGAGCTCGCGACGCTGCGCATCCTCGAGCAGCAGGTGAAGGTGCAGGAGCAGACCGTCAAGGACGCGAATCTCGCCCTGCAGCTCACGCTCAACCAGTACAAGGCCGGCACCGTCGCCTACACCGCGGTCATCACCGCGCAGACCGTGGCGCTCGCGGATGCGCAGACGCTGCTCGCGATCCGCCAGAACCGCCTGGTCGCGAGCGTCAACCTGATCGAGGCGCTCGGCGGCGGCTGGGACGCGAGCTCGCTCGGCACCAAGAGCGGCACCGCCGCGCAGCTCGCCGCGCGTCCCTAAGCCGGGTTCTCCAGGCTGAAGGCCTGGGCGTGATCGTCGTAGGCGAACACCTCGGCGTAACGGCCCCAGCTGATGATGGTGCGCAGCGTCTGCTCCGCGGCCTCCTCGGCCATGTAGTCCTCGAGCTCGTCGAAGAAGCGGCTCTTGGGCGCGGTATGCGTGGCGCGCTCGTCGAGCACCCGGCGGATGTGCGCCGCGAGCGGCACATAGGTGATGAGGTGGCGCGCGAAGAGCTTCTTGCGCTCGTCGGTCTCGCCGCGCGCGAACTCCAGTCCGGCCTCGGTGAGGCGGATGTCGCCGCCTTCGACTTCGGCGAGGCGCAGCAGCTGCAGCGCCTCGGCCGCCGGAAACAGCTCATCCACCTCGAGGTGTTGCGACTCGGCGATCACCGGCAGGTCCGCCTTGCCGTTGTAGGGCGGCGCGCTCACCTCCTCGATCAGGCCGGTGAGCACGTTGGACGAGACGTGCGTCAGCACCGTCCCGATGCCGGTTCCGGGGAAGCGCTCCTTGGGGCCGGTGCGCGCTTCACCGCGGGGCCGCGCGGTCATCTCGATGTACACCCGGTCGACGAGGGCCCGGAAGCGCGGATCCTGAGTGTGCCGCGGTTGCGGCAGATCCACCCGGAGCTCGCCGATGACCCGCCCCGGGTTGCTGGAGAAGATCAGCAGGCGGTCGCACATCTGCACCGCCTCCTCGATGTTGTGGGTCACCAGCAGCACCGCCTTGATCGGCAGCTGTCCCTCGCCCCAGAGGTTGAGGAAGTCGGCGCGCAGCGTCTCGGCGGTCAGCACGTCGAGCGCCGAGAAAGGCTCGTCCATCAGGATGATGTTGGGATGCACGACGAGCGCGCGGGCGAAGCCGACGCGCTGACGCATGCCGCCGGAGAGCTCGCGCGGATAGGCCGACTCGAAGCCGTCGAGACCGATGAGATCGATGGCCTGCAGCGAGCGCCTGCGCATCTCGTCCTCGGCGACGCCCTGCGCTTCGAGCCCGAGCTGCACGTTCTCGAGCACCGTGAGCCACGGGAACAGCGCAAAGCTCTGGAACACCATGGCGATGCCGGAGGCGGGGCCGACCACGGGGTGGCCGAGATAGTTGACGACGCCGCCGCTCGGCAGGTCGAGACCGGCGATCTGCCGCAGCAGCGTCGACTTCCCCGAGCCCGAGCGGCCGAGGAGGCCCACGATCTCCCCGGGGCGCAGCTGCAGGTTCACCTGCTCGAGCACGACCAGCTGATCCCCGTCGGGCTTGCGGAACGACTTGCACACGCCCTGCACGTCGAGCAGCGGCGCAAGATTCAGGGCGGGAGCGGTGGCATTCACGGACATCTCCTCACGGCGCGTCGGTCCTCAACTGATGCGGAACTTGCGCTCGGCGCGCGCGTACAGCGGCCGCCAGAACACCCGGTTGAGTACCACGACGAACAGACTCAGGACCACGATGCCCAGCACCTCCCGCTGGAAGTCCCCGGCATCGGTGGCATCGTAGATATAGGCGCCGAGACCATGCGCGGTGAGCTTGTCCCTGCCCCAGGTTGCGACCTCGGCGACGATGCTCGCGTTCCACGAGCCGCCGGAGGCCGTGATGGCCCCGGTGACGTAGAACGGGAACACCGCCGGCAGCGCCACGCGGCGCCACCACAGCCACCCCCGCACGCCGAGATTCTCACTCGCATAGCGCAGGTCCGGCGCGATCGCCGAGGCCCCGACGATCACATTGAAGAGGATGTACCACTGGGTACCGAGGATCATGAGGGGGCTCAGCCAGACGTCCGGGCTCAGGTGGTAGAGCACGATCGCGGAGAACAGGAAGGGGTAGAACAGGTTCGCCGGAAAGGCCGCGAGGAACTGCGCGATCGGCTGCGCGATGCTCGCGACCCGCGGCCGCAGGCCGATCCAGACACCGATCGGCACCCAGATGACGCTCGCGAGCGCGATCAGCACCGCCACCCGTATCAGGGTGAAGCTGCCGTACAGGAGCACGCGCCCGATCTCGGCGGGGCGCACTTCGCTCAGCACGAATTGCGTCGTCTTCGCGAGCGCCGCCAACCCGGTCAGGATCAGCACGCCGTACCACAGGTAATCCACCCAGCGCCCCTCCCAGACCCGCGGGCGCTGCGGCCGCGCGGCGCCCCAGGGCGCGACCGGCTTGACGCCGAAGCGCAGCATCGCCGCGAAGGCCGACCCGACGTAGCGCAGCAGGTGCGAGCGCCGCATCATGGTGAGGGCCCAGGAGGGACTCCCGGTGAATCCCGCCTCCTGCTCCAGGCGGAACCAGTCGGCGCTCGCGATCAACGGCCGGAACAGCAGCTGGTCGAACGCCACGATCACGATCAGCATGGCGAAAATCGCCCAGGCGATCGCCATCAGGTCCTTCTGCTGCATGGCGAGCACGATGTAGGAACCCACGCCCGGCAGCGTGACGGTGGTCTTGCCGACGGTGATGGCCTCGGAGACGGTCACGAAGAACCAGCCGCCGGCCATCGACATCATCATGTTCCAGATGAGCGAGGGCATGGCGAAGGGCACCTCGAGACGCCAGAAGCGCACCCACGGCGAGAGCTGGAAGTTGCGCGCCGCCTCGACCATCTCGTCCGGGATGCTGCGCAGCGAGTGGTAGAAGCTGAACGCCATGTTCCACGCCTGGCTCGTGAAGATGAGGAACACGGCGGCGAGCTCCGCGCCCGCCACGCGCCCGGGCGTGAGATGCAGGAAAAAGAGGATGGTGATCGAGAAGCCGTAGATCGGTACCGACTGCAGGAAGTCGAGCAACGGCACCAGCACGATCTCCGCCCGGTGGCTCTTGGCAGCCAGCGTCGCGTAGGTGAAGGTGAAGAGGAGCGAGGCCGCCATCGCCACCAACATGCGCAGCGCCGTGCGCGCCGAATAGCCGACGAGTGCGCTCGGATGCAGTGAGATCGGCGTCGACTCGAGCCCCGCCAGCGAGCCCGACAGTCCGTGTGCCGCCTGCGCGCAGTAGATGAAGACGGCGACCACCAGCACGAACGCGAGCACGTCCCAGCCGCCCGGGATGTAGCGGGTCCGCCGCAAAACCGCGATGGGCAGCCGGTCGAGACGCATCCGGCGAGTTTGCCCGAACGAGTTGACGATTGGCACCGCAACCTCAGGGCGCGACGGTGCGGTAGCGCGGCGACTGAAGTACGATACCGGCCCATGAGAACAGCCCTCACACTCGCGGCGGCCGCTGCCGCCACCGCCCTGGGTCTCGGCGTCCCCGCCGCGGCGCAGGACACCCAGAGCCCCGGCGTCAAGGAGACCATCAAGGCCGACGCCAAAACCGTCGGCCACGCGGTCGCCGACAGCGCCCGCAAGGTCGGGCACGCCGTCGCCGATACCTCCCGCAAGGTCGGCCACGAGGTCGCGGAGAAGACCGCGCCGGCGCGCGCGGCCATCCGCGAGGACTCGAAGAAGGCCGGCACCGCCGTCGCCCATGGCGCGAAGAAGGTCAAGGCGGCCGTCACCCCGAAGAGCGACCCGCCGCAGCCCTCGAGCCCGCCCAAGTCCGGCAGCTGACGCCGCCACCGCGGTTGCGATCGATGCGCGCGCCCGTCGGCCTGCGGCTCGACTACCTGTCCGCGGCCGAGTACCAGTCGGCCCCGTGGGCGGAGGTGCTCGGCGTCGCCACCTTCAGCGGCCCGCCGGGCACGGCGGCCGGCAACGCCGGGATTCCGGTCGCCGAGGTCAACACCCCGCTGCTGCCCGGCGGCCCCAGCGTCTACGAGGTCTGGCGCGCGGGCGAGCCGGCCGAGTCCGGCAGCCGCAACCGCGTGCGCTTCCGCCGCAGCGAGCATCTGCTCTTCGGCTGCATCGCGCTCGCGGAGTCGGAGATCGCCGGCGCCCCCGGCGCACCCCCGGCGCTGCACGTGGCGACGGTCGAGGTGTACCGCGAGATCTGCGCGACGCTCGATGCGCTCGGTTATCCGCACCTGCTGCGGGTGTGGAACTACCTGCCGGACATCAACCGCGATCTCGACGGCACCGAGCGCTACCGCCTCTTCAACCGCGCCCGCCAGGATGCGTTGAGCGGCTGCGGACGTGCCATCAGCGGCAGTGTCCCCGCGGCCTCGGCGCTCGGAGCGGCGAGCGGCAGCCCGCTGGTGGTGTACTTCCTCGCCGGCCGCACCGCTCCGACCTTCATCGAGAACCCCCGCCAGACGAGCGCCTACCGCTACCCGCGCCAGTACGGCAGCCACCGTCCGGTCTTCTCGCGCGCGACGCTGCTGCATCAGGGCGGCGGGCTGACGCTGTTCATCTCCGGCACCGCCAGCATCGTCGGTCATCGCTCGATCCACGTGGGCGACACCGCGGCACAGACCCGCGAGACGCTCACCAACATCGCGGCGCTCATCGAGGAAGCCAACCGCGTCGATGCGGCGGCGCGTTTCTCCCTGGGCTGCCTCGCCCTCAAGGTGTACGTACGCCGCCCCGCCGATGTCCCGGTCATCCGCGCACAGCTCGCGGCGGCGCCGGAGAGCCCCGCCCGCGTGATCTACCTGCAGGCCGACATCTGCCGCCAGGACCTCCTGGTCGAGATCGAGGCGACCGGAACGTGCCCGCTCAGGGCCGCCGCGTGAGAGGCTGGCGCAGCGCACCGGCGCTGCGCGGCCCCGCGGCTGGCGCCCTGTGCGCCGGCGCGCTGCTCGCCCTGGGCGCAGGGGCGCCGCGGCCGGCGCTGCCCGAGCCGCTGCCGCTGTGGGAGTTCGGCATGGGCGCCGGCGTGCTCGTCTTCAACGACTACCGCGGAGCGAGCACCACGCATGTGTACCCCGTGCCGCTGCCGTATTTCGTGTACCGCGGCAAGTTCATCGAGTCCGACCACACCGGCCTGCGCGGCAGGCTCTTCGACGAGGATCGCATCGAGCTGCACCTGAGCGTCAACGGCACGACTCCGGTGAAGAACGACTCCGCGCGCGCCGGCATGCCGGACCTGCGCCCCACGCTCGAGGTCGGCCCCTCGCTGACCGCGCACCTGTGGCGCTCCTCCGGGCGGGCGCTGCAGCTCGACCTGGAGCTGCCCGCGCGCGAGGCCTTCACCGTCGAAGCGTCCCCGCATTCCATCGGCTGGTTCTGCGCGCCGCACCTCAATCTCGACGTGGCACCGCAGCGCGGGCCGCGCGGCTGGAAGCTCGGGCTGCTCGCCGGCCCGCTGTTCGCGCAGCGCCGTTACGACGCCTACTTCTACAGCGTGGCACCGCAGTACGCCGCGCCCGGCCGGCCCGCGTACGCGGCGCCGGGCGGCTACGCGGGCACGCAGGCGCTCGTCTCGCTCACGCGGCGCTACAGCGCCTACTGGGTGGGTGCCTACCTGCGCCACGACTCCCTCGCCGCAGCGTCCTTCGCCGCGAGCCCGCTGGTCACGCGCGACAGCTACTGGACGGGCGGCATCGGCTTCGCCTGGATGATCGGCCAGTCGCGGCAGCTGGTGGAGAGCCGCGAGTGAGCCGCTCGGCGACGCATCTGGTGCTGATCCCAAGCTACAACCCGGGGCCGCGCCTGGCGCAGACCGTGCACGCGGCGCGCGCGCACTGGGACCCGGTCTGGGTGGTGGTCGACGGCAGCACCGACGGCTCGGCGGCGCTGCTCGCCGACCTCGCGCGCGCCGATCCCGGACTCAAGGTGCTCCACCGCGCCCGCAACGGCGGCAAGGGTGCGGCGCTCCTCGAGGGCCTCGAGGCGGCGCACGCCGCCGGCTACACCCACGTGCTCACCATGGACTCCGACGGCCAGCACCCCGCCGAGTGCATCGCGCCCTTCATGGCTGCCTCGCTCGCCGAGCCCGCCGCGATGATACTCGGCGCACCGGTGTTCGATGCGAGCGCGCCGCGCATCCGCCTGCGCGGCCGGCGCATCGCCAACTGGTGGACCAACCTCGAGACGCTCTGGGCCGGTATCGCCGATACGCTCTTCGGCTTTCGCGTCTACCCGATCGCCCCGCTGCTCGCCGTGATGCACCGCAGCCGCTGGATGCGCCGCTTCGACTTCGACGCCGAGGCGGTGGTGCGCCTGAGCTGGCGCGGCGTGCCGGCGCGCAACCTCCCGGCGCCCTGCCGTTACTTCAGCGCGGCCGAGGGCGGTGTCTCGCACTTTCGCTACTGGCGCGACAACCTGCTCCTCACCTGGATGTATACGCGGCTCTTTGGCGGCTTCCTCGTGCGGCTGCCGCGGCTCGTAGCCCGCCGTATCGCACGCTGAGGGCGCCGCGCCGGCTTCTTCCCGGCGGGGGTGTCCCCGGTGTTTGCCCCGCGAGCCGCCCTTGTATAATCCGCCGCCATGTCAGACAACCTCTCACAGCTACGCCAGCCGGCCGGCTCCGCCGGCCTCGCCGACCTCACCCGCGAGCTCGCGGCACTGATCGTCGAGGCGCTCAACCTCGAGGTGACCCCCGCGGACATCGGCCCCGACCAGCCGCTCTACGGCGAGGGTCTGGGACTCGACTCGATCGACATCCTCGAGATCGCGCTGGTGGTGTCGAAGCAGTACGGCGTGCAGCTGCGTGCCGACAGCGAGGACAACCAGCGCATCTTCGCCTCGCTCCGCCAGCTCGCCGAATACGTCAACACACACAGGACGAAGTAGTCCCCTGGCCCGGCTGCCGCTGATCGCGCACGCTTCGGCCGACGCGGTGCTCGCCTACCGCGCCGGCGAGCCGATCCTCGCCGGACAGTTCCTCGGCGATGTGGCGCGCCTCGGCGCCGCGCTCCCCGCCTCCGGCCACGTACTCAACGTCTGCGCCGACCGCTACCGCTTCACCGTGGGATTCGCCGCCGCCCTGGTGCGGGGCCTCGTCACGCTGCTGCCGCCGACCCGCACGCCCGCGGTCATCGCGCAGCTCAAAGCGTTCGCGCCCGATACCGTCTGCCTCACCGACGAGGCGGCCTGCGACATCGCGCTGCCGCGGGTGAGCTACCCCGAGGCGCCGCGCGCCGCCGGCGCGCCGGCCGCGACCGCCGTACCGCTCATCGACCCCGAGCGGCGCGCCGCCTGGGTATTCACCTCGGGTTCGACCGGCACGCCCGTGCCGCACGAGAAGACCTTCGGGCGGATGATCGACTGCATGCGGGTCGAGGCGACGCGGCTCGATCTCGGGACGGAGCGCTCGTGGGCCCTGGTGGCGACGGTACCGCCCCAGCACATGTACGGCCTCGAGGCGAGCGTGCTGCTGCCGCTCGCGAGCGGCCATGCGCTCAGCGCCGCACACCCCTTCTACCCGGCCGACATCTGCGCGGCACTCGCCGCCGTCCCGCGGCCGCGCGCGCTCATCTCGACGCCGATCCACCTGCGGGCACTGCTCGCCTCCGGACTCGAGCTGCCCGCGATCGACCTCGTCGTCTGCGCCACCGCGCCGCTCGCCGCCGAGCTCGCCGCCGAGGTCGAGCAGCGCTGCCGCACCCGGCTGCTCGAGATCTACGGCTCGACCGAGACCGGCTCGATCGCGGTACGCCGGCCGACCCTGACCGCCGAGTGGTGGCTGTGGCCGGACGTCACGCTCGAGTCGCGCGGCGAGGAGAGCTTCGCGGCCGGCGGCCACATCGACCGGCCGACGCGCCTCTACGACCTGATCGAGCCGACGGGCCCCGATCGCTTCCTGCTGCACGGGCGCGTGGCCGAGCTCGTCAACATCGCCGGCAAGCGGAGCTCCCTCGCCTACCTCAACCACCAGCTGAACTCCATCCCGGGCGTCCTCGACGGCGCCTTCTTCCAGGGCGCCGCGGGCGAGGCCGGCGAGGTGGCGCGCCTCGGGGCGTGTGTCGTGGCGCCGGGGCTCGACCCGGCGGCGATCGCCGCGGAGCTGCGCCGCCGCATCGACCCCGTCTTCCTGCCGCGTCCGCTGCTGCTGGTGGCGAGCCTGCCGCGCACCAGCACCGGCAAGCTCCCGCAGGAGGCGCTGCGCGCGCTCGCGGCGCGGGCCCGCCAGAGCAGCGCGGCCTGAAGGCCCTCATGAGGACGACCACCACGCTCGAGATCGACGCCGCGCATCCCGCGCTCGCCGGGCACTTCCCCGGAGCCCCGATCCTGCCGGGGGTGGTGCTGCTCGATGAGACGGTCCGTGCCGTCGAGCGCGCCGGGGCGCGCGGCCCCACCCGCTGGACCGTCGGCGCGGCCAAGTTCCTCAAGCCGGTGCATCCCGGGGAGGTGCTCACGCTCGAGCACGAGCGGCTGCCGAACGGCTCGATCCGCTTCGCGCTCTCGAGCGCCGGGCGCGCGGTCGCGCAGGGCGTGTTGCGGCCCGCACCGCAGGAGGCGCTCGCCGCCGCCGGGCCCGCGCCGGCCGGGCCTGCGCCCGCGGCAGATGCGGGCGCGGCCGGGGCTGCCCCCGCCGCGCCGCGCACCAGCGCGACGCACTGGGCACGCGCCCGCGAGCGCGGCAACGCGCTGACCTTCTCGATCATGGCCTTCCTGTCCCTGAAGCTCGGGCGGCGCGTGGCGCGGGGCCTCCTCTACGGCATCGCCGCCTACTTCCTGGTGTTCGCGCCCACCGCGCGCCGTCACGGCCGTGAGTACCTGCGGCGCGCTCTCGGTCGCGAGCCGCGGGTGCGCGATTCCTTCCGCCAGATCTTCGCCTTCGCCTCGACCGTCCTCGATCGGCTCTACCTCCTCAAGGAGCGCTTCGAGCTCTTCGCCGTCACCACCGAGGGCGAGACGCTGATGCGGGCGGCGGCGGCGCGCGGCACCGGCGCCTTCCTGCTCGGCGCGCATCTCGGGAGCTTCGAGGTCATGAGCGCCGTGGGGCGCAAGCAGCCGGGCCTGCGCGTCGCGATGGCGATGTACCAGGACACCGCGAGCCGCCTGACCCTCTTGACCCGCGGCGGCGATCCGGCGCGCGCGCCCGAGATCATTCCGCTCGGGCACCTCGGAGCCATGCTGCGCATCCGCGACTGCCTCGACGCCGGCGGCTTCGTCGGCATGCTCGCCGACCGCACCATCGGCGAGGCGCCGGCGCAACGCGTCAGCTTTCTCGGGCGCCCGGCGCTGCTGCCGTCCGGCCCGATGCGCGCGGCGGCGGCGCTGCGCCGGCCGGTGTACTTCATGACGGGCCTGTATCGCGGCGCCAACCGCTATCACGTGGTGTTCCGCGAGATCGCCGACTTCTCCACCCTCGCCCGCGGCGAGCGCGAGGCGCGCATCGAGGCGGCGATCCACCGCTACGCGGCGCTGCTCGAGGAGTACTGCCGCTCGGATCCCTACAACTGGTTCAACTTCTACGACTTCTGGCACGAGGAGACGGGCGCGCGCGCGGCGGGAGCCGCCGCGTGAGGGCATGGGGCAGGCGCTGCGCGGCGGCCGCGGGGCTGCTGGCCGGCCTCGCGCCCGCGCTCGCGGCGAC
>Ga0335073_10014423_pt1 | contig 11072 bp, 10 predicted proteins | sample Lox_Sample_22_FD_207093 | JGI IMG/M metagenome (GOLD analysis project Ga0335073, IMG submission 207093) | Soil microbial communities from Loxahatchee National Wildlife Refuge, Florida, United States - Lox_Sample_2.2 | ecosystem: Environmental > Terrestrial > Soil > Wetlands | place: USA... | reverse complement strand
ATTGTCCGCCGATGGCTGGCAACAACCGAAGATCGCAATGGTCTCTGAATTCAATGCGCGAAATATTTTTTGGGGGAAGCTACGAAGGCGGGAAGTTTAAAGATACCGAAACGGCTTTGCCATGGGGAACGTATTCGGCAAATGTCGAATTTCGCGGACTTTGCCGCCGGTCATGAGGACTTCGACGATGTCGAAACGGATTTTGACTTTGGGGTATTTCAGCAGTTGCAAATAGTCCAGGCCGCATTGAGAAAGGCGCCGGCGGCGTTCGGCGTCCACCGCGGCCGCGGGGCGGGTCCATTCTTCGGAGGAGCGGGTTTTGACTTCGGTAAGGACGAGGCAATCGCCGTGACGGAAGATTAAATCAATCTCGCCGCGCGGGGAGCGGAAATTGGCGGCGAGAAATTTCAGTCCCTGCTTTTTTAGAAATTTCTTTGCGGCTTTTTCGCCTGAAACGCCCGCGCGCAAGTGGGCGGGTCTGGCTCCTGCGATGTGCGCTTTGAGTTTTGAAAACAAATTCATTTGCTTGAGCCACAGATGGACACAGTCTGCAAAACTCCCCTCTCGCCCAAGCCCTTACGTATCCATGAACCGTCCTTCTCGTTCCAATGATTCTCCCTCACCCCAGCCCTCTCCCGCCGGGAGAGGGAGAATTGTCCGCCGATCTTTGTTACGACGAACGATCTTCCTGGTTTAGGGGTTCAATGCGCGAAACGGCATTCAACGCCTCAACATTTTCAAAAAGGTCTGGTTCGGGCGGCTTGAGTGGGGCGAAACTTTTTCGGTGGATGGGGCAGGGGCCGAGTCTTTCCAGGGCGGCAAAATGTTGGGGTGTGGAATAGCCTTTGTGGTCGGCGAAACCATAACCGGGGAATTGTTTGTCCAGCTCGCGCATGATGCGGTCGCGCGTGACTTTGGCAAGGACGCTGGCGGCGGCAATGGAATAACTCCGGGCATCGCCCTGGACCAGCGCGGTTTGCGGATAGGCCAGCCAGCGAATCCGGAGGCCGTCGACCAAAACGTGGTCGGCCCGCGGTTGCAATTGCTCCAGTGCCCGGTTCATGCCCTGCCACGCGGCCTGGCGGATATTGATGCGGTCGATCGTTTCCACGTCCACGACGGTCACGGCAAAATGGATTTCGGGATGTGATTGGATGCGCTCGAAAAACTTTTCCCGCTCCTCTTCGTCGAGTTGTTTGGAATCATTGAGGCCGCGGAACCTGAACGGCAATCCCGTTTCCAGCCAGGCTGGCGGAAAAACGACGGCTGCGGCGACGACAGGTCCGGCGAGCGGGCCGCATCCGGCTTCGTCTACGCCGGCGACGCGCGCATGTCCTTTTTTCCAAAGGTCGCACTCGTGAGAGAGACGGTTCCAGAATTTAGCGGCCACACCGATAGGGAAGTTTTTTTCGAGGCGGCTGTCAAAGTAAAGTTGTTCACACTATACGTTGAAACGTTAAAAAGTTAAAACGTTGAAACGGTTTCCGACATGGGTCGTCAGTGGATGAAAGGGACGCAAGGGACACAAGGGACTCAAGGCGAGTGCGGGCGAGGCCATTAATCTTTTTCTCGCACGATGGCCCATTGGAAGCTGACTTTAAGAGGTTGAATGGTTCCGTCGGGGTTGAATTGCAACGGCGCGCCCCAATATTGAGAATCGTGGCCGCGCATTCCATCCCGGGCGCTGAACCAGCCATCGGCCATCCAGATATAAAGACTGTTGCCGTTGACCATGGGTATCTGCGCAATCCATGTCTGTTGCCCGCGTATGAAAGGATGTTTTTTAGTCGGACGCACATATGCGCTCAAACCGTTCGCCCCGTTTGTGCGTTCTCCTCCGCTTTCGAAAGTCTCATCGCTGCTCGCCTGCACCGTGTCGTGGCCTGATTGATGATTGATCTCGCCGGCGAATTCGTAGGGACCGAATGGCGATGACGACATTTCCACGGCCACTTCGGCGCCTTGCGGGCAGGCTGCGCAAAGCGTTCCAGCCAGGATGTAATAGACGTTGTGTCTGCGGAACATCAACGGCGCTTCAACGCCGTAGGCTATAAAGCTGCTGGCCTGACCGCTCGAATCCGTGAAGTCCGGCGTCAGCCGCTCGATGCGCAGCGCGTAATCGTTGGCAATGTCCGAATAGACATAATAACCGGCCCCGTCATTATCCACGAAGAGGGTCCCGTCGCCCGGACTGGAACCGGACAAATGCGCATGCCGGTTAACGATCACAAAGGGTCCCGTCGGACTGTCGCTGACGGCTACGCCCGCGGCGCCCGTCCACAATTTTTCGTACCAATTATACCAAAGCACGTATTTCTTCGTTTTTGCGTTGAAGACAACATACGGCCGATAATAAACGCCTTTTGGCGCGTTCTTGAGCAGGTTGCCTCGATCAGTCCAATCCCGGAGGTTGGGGGAAGTATAAACGGAAAATGGCACATTCCAAACTGTGTCCACACGGTTCGTGCCGAGTCTCGAACCATAAAGATAATAGATGCCATTGAACAATTGGAGGCAGCCGCCATGCGAGTCGATGATTTGGCCGTTCACGTCACGGCGCGGGGCCAGGTTATTGATCGTGATTTTTTCGTACTTTGGCTTGTGAGAGCAGGAAACGATGAAGAGAAGCGGCAGGAGGCATGCCACCAGATGTCCATAAAATTTCAAATTGTGCGGCGGCATTTTTGCCATAATATCCTGCTCATCAGGCCAAGTCGAGCGAATCAGGGGGTTCCGGATGGATGGTCGCTAAGCACGAGGACGAGGACGAGGGCGATTTGGGGGGCGGATGGTGCAGGGGTAACGTTTCGCCGATGTGCCGCGACACCCTGAAGGGTGGACACCGAACAGGTTTTCCTACCCGAATTGGGGGTTGATTTTGAAGTCGGCGGCTGCCACTGTTTTCGCCTCAGTGTAAAACAAAATATTACAGGCACGAATCATTATGAAATTGAAGGGCTCAATTGCTCTATTTGCGGGTTATTGTGTGGCAAGTATGGCCACGGTCTCTTTGCATGCGGAAAATACGCCAGTTTATTTGGACCCCTCTCGGCCCGTGGATGCGCGCGTGTCAGACCTGCTCTCGCAAATGACGCTGGATGAAAAAATCGGACAGATGGTCCAGGCCGATCTGGATTGTGTCACCAATCTTGCCGACATCCAGACTTACGGATTCGGTTCGATGTTGAGCGGCGGCGATTCGAAACCGAATGGGCCAAATACCCCTGAGAACTGGTTAAATACAGTCAATAACCTCCAAACGTGGGCTTTGAAGACGCGGTTGAAAATTCCCTTGATTTACGGCATTGATGCCGTCCACGGCCATAATGACGTGATTGGAACGACACTTTTCCCGCATCACATCGGCATGGGCGCGACACACAATCCGGCGCTTGTGGAAGAGGCGGACCGCGTGACCGCGCTGGAGGTGGCCGGCACGGGCATCCGCTGGGCATTCGCCCCATGCATCGCTGTGGTGCAGGACGAGCGCTGGGGACGCACCTATGAAAGTTATGGACAGGACCCAACACTGGTGTCTGAATTGGGCGCCGCTTCGATAAAGGGTTTCCAGGGCGACGAACTGGGAACCAACTCCTGGTCGGTCCTGGCCTGCGCAAAACATTATATTGGCGACGGCGGCACGCAAAACGGAAAGGACCAGGGCAACACCGTTTGCGATGAAGCCACGCTGGACCGCCTCTTTCTGCCTCCGTACAAAGCTGCTGTGGATGCCGGTGTGGGCTCGATTATGGTGTCCTACAGCAGTTGGAACGGCCTTAAAATGCACGCCAACAAACATCTTTTGACGGACGTGCTTAAGGGGCAGCTCGGTTTTAAAGGTTTTCTGGTTTCCGACTGGGCAGCCATTGATCAAATCTCACCGGATTATAAAACCGACGTGGAAACCTCCATTGACGCGGGCCTGGACATGGTGATGATTCCGAATGGACCGGACAAAACAAACAATTACGTTGAGTTCATTACGGATTTGAAGGAACTGGTGAGTGACGGCGAGGTTTCGCAGGCGCGGATTGACGATGCGGTTTCTCGAATCCTGCGAATCAAATTCCAAATGGGGCTGTTTGAAAATCCGTGGACGGACCCCGCGCTCACAGCCGGGATCGGTTCGTCGGAGCATCGCCGGGTCGCGCGCGAATGTGTGAGGCAATCACTGGTGCTTTTAAAGAATAAACATCACACGCTTCCGCTGTCCAAAAACCTGAATCATATTTTCGTTGTGGGCAAGGCGGCTGACAATTTGGGAATGCAGTGCGGCGGCTGGACGGTTTCCTGGCAGGGCGCGGGACGATTGACCCGCGGCACGACGGTTCTCCAGGCGATTCGCGACAGCGTCTCGCCCAATACGCAGGTTACATTTTCGGCCGATGGCAGCGACATTCACGACGCTGATGCTGTCATTGTGGTGGTGGGCGAAAGGCCATATGCGGAGGGGCTGGGCGACCGCACAAATTTGGACTTATCGGCCACGGACGCGGCGCTGATTGACAAGGCAAAGGCATCCGGCGCGCGGGTGACGACGATTCTGTTTTCAGGGCGTCCCATGATACTTGGAAAATCTTTGAAAGCCAGCGATGCGTTCATCGCGGCCTGGCTGCCGGGCACCGAAGGCGAGGGTGTTGCGGATGTGTTGTTTGGCGATTTCGCGCCGACGGGCAAATTGCCGCGCGAATGGCCGCGCAATGACCAGCAGTTCGCCGCCGACAAGATGCATGGCAAGCCGCTGTTTCCGTTGGGGTACGGGTTGACGTATTGAAAGCCTTGGAAAGCGGGATAGACCTGCGTTGTCCGCGACATCCATCATCGTCCGCTCCTTTGACAAACTATCTGCATATGCTAAACGTCTAGTATGGGATGTGGATATGCCGAATTTGCATTCCAGAACGTATTCTCGCGCGACGAGAATGGGATTCATCACTGGGCAAGCGAGATAATGTTCAAGCGTGGCGACACCAGTTCCCTCGACCCAGTCTGGGCAATCTATGGCGTTCTTGATTTGACTCGCGAAGGACGCGGAGACAGCGCTGCCTACCCGAACCTCAGTACCAGGAAGCTATTTCCGATCCGGGTGGTCGCGAAGAGCCGCCAGGATAAGCGCAAGGTGGTCGTTTAGCATATGGCGAAGTTCCGCAGCATCCTTGGCCGTTTTCTTGAATCCATGCGCGGCGCCGCAAAGGAGTTCCGCAATTCTCGCCGCCGGCAGTTTTACCCTCGACTGCTCGCGCACCAATGGTTTTAACAGTTCGGTCACAATCGCCATGAAATCCTCCCCGGCTTTGGTCAAAGGCTCACAGGCAATCTCACAACCACTTTCCAATAGATCGCCGGCATCGGGTGACGCGAGAACCATCTCAAACGGGCGCACGTACCAGACCTCGAACGCAAATGCCAGCTTATCACCGGCAGTTCTCAATCGGGGAATGCCCGTACGAATCTCCTCGGTCGATTCCTTAATGGACCGCATGACCACCGCCATAAAAACCTCCTCTTTCGAGGGAAAAACCAGGTACAACGCCGGACGGGACATCTGCGCGCCCCTGGCCAGGTCCGCCATCGTCGTACGCCGGAAACCGTAGCGCAGGAAAACTTTCTTCGCCTCGGCAACAATTTTTTCAATGTTTTTCGCTTCCATGACAATGCATTTGACAATTATGACATTTTTTGTCATATTGTCAAAGTGCGCCGAACGCACTTCGAAAACAATAACGGAGAAACAATTATGAGTACAATTCTTGTTACAGGCGGTTCGGGCTTTATTGGGAGTTACTGTATCCTGCAACTTCTCGCCGCAGGCCATGAGGTGCGTACCACGGTGCGGAATCTGAAACGCGAGGCGGATGTCCGCGCGATGTTGAAGGAAGGTGGCGCCGACCCCGGCAATCGCCTCACCTTCGTCGCCGCTGATCTCGAAAGCGATGCCGGCTGGCCGCAGGCTGTTGCCGGGTGCGAATACGTGTTGCACGTTGCGTCGCCGTTGCCATTGGTATCTCCCAAAAATGAGGACGAATTGATCATTCCCGCGCGCGAGGGCACCCTTCGTGTCTTGCGCGCTTCGCGCGATGCCGGCGTCAGACGCGTCGTCCTGACGTCCTCCTTTGCCGCCATTGGCTATGGGCATAAGGTCCGGCAAGCACCGTTTAACGAAACCGACTGGACTGACCCTGCCGGAAGCGATGTGTCCCCCTACGTGAAATCGAAAACGCTGGCGGAACGGGCCGCGTGGGATTTCATGGCGCGTGAAGGCGGTCGCCTGGAGCTTTCCACTGTGAACCCCGTTGGCGTCCTGGGGCCCGTCCTGGGTCCGGATTATGCCGCCTCTCTCCACATTGTGCAGCGCCTCATGGATGGGGCTATACCCGGCTGCCCGAAACTCTATTTCGGGATTGTGGACGTTCGGGACGTTGCGGATCTGCATATCCGGGCGATGACGCATCCCGCGGCCAGGGGCGAGCGTTTCCTGGCCATTTCCGGCGATGTCAGGCCAATGCGTGACATCGCGCTGGTGCTCAAGAATCGCATGGGCGAGGCGGCCAGGAGAGTGCCGACGCGGCAAATTCCCAATTGGCTCGTGCGCCTTGCCGCATTGCGGGACCCGCCCATAAAACAAATCCTGCCCGAACTGGGTAAAGTCAAAAACGCCACCGGCGAAAAAGCCAGGCGACTGTTGGGTTGGTCGCCGCGTTCGCGCGAGGAGGCCATCGTGGCTGCTGCGGAAAGCCTCTTCCGGCTTCGCCTGCTCAAGGATTCCAAAAAATAACCGCTTTGGATTGATCGCAATCGCCCGCAGCTATTCGTTGAATTATTTTGCGAGAAAGAGTTTTTTCCATGCGACTGAATCCTTTTTCATCCGCCCAAAGGAGGGCGTCAACGTTTTCGCTCTCCGACCATTTTGACGGAAAGCGCTTTTTTAACCCGACCCTCCCGAAAGGCTTTGCTCCCCGCGTGTCAGATGGACTCAAAATGATCTTCGAAAAAAGAAGTCCGTGGCCGGTATCAGTGGAGAACAAAGGCAGTCCGCTTCTGCATCAAACACTCGGTTCGAATGACGTCTCTGTGACCTTCGTAAATCACTCGACCTTTTTAATCCAGATGAACGGCGTGAACATTTTGACGGATCCCATTTGGTCGAAGCGTGCCAGTCCGCTCCGATGGCTTGGTCCGGCGCGAGTCCGAAGGCCCGGCATAGAATTCTCTGATCTCCCCGACATTCATTTAGTCCTCATCAGTCATAACCATTACGACCACCTGGATGTGGAAACCTTAAAAGCGCTCAGCAAACGGTTCAATCCTGTGGTCCTGGTTGCGGCCGGCGATAAACAACTGGTCCAGTCCGCCGGGTTCAACAAAGTGTACGAGTTTGATTGGTGGGAAAAAATTCAAATTCACCCCGGATTCGAAATTGTTTTCACCCCTGCGCAGCATTTTTCCGCTCGCAGCCCTTTTGACCGGCATAAAAGTCTTTGGGGCGGTTACATGATCCTCATGGGTGGCCGGCGTATTTATTTTGGCGGCGACTCCGGCTATTCGAGCCACTTTTCGGAGATAAAAAGAAAACTTGGATCACCCAATATCGCTTTTCTTGGAATCGGAGCTTATGAACCACGCTGGTTTATGAAACCGATGCACATGAATCCGATGGAAGCTGTCAAAGCGCATAATGACCTTGGGGCGGCGCAAAGTATCGGAATGCACTTTGGAACATTTCATATGTCCATGGAGTCGATAGACCAGCCGTTAGCGGACCTCAAATCCGCCCTTATGAACGAGGATGTTCCCGAGAACAGATTTGTCACCCTTCAGGAAGGTGAAACACGCGTCTTTTCAATGCTTTGCTCGGTTCCCGATTGCGATCGCCAAATGAAAAATGGCAAATAGAAACCACAACACCGGAACGCCAAACGTAAGACAATAGTAAATCGCTGAAATCCTTGGCTGCCAAACGTAAAACTGTGATGGTGAGTTCTCATGAAGGTAACTCAACCTTCCGATCAGAAAATAGCCGGTCACGGTGGCTAACACCAAAAATGTCGCAAAGATGATATGTATTCGGACGAATAATTTCATAATGGCGACGTCAGGCACATAATTTGATGATATTAGACTCTGCTCCGAGGGCTCATTATTGGGCCATGACGCGATAATACCGGCCTGATGACAGGGCAGGGCTCACGATTGTATCGAGCGTATCATCCCCCTTGAAAGTGGCGCCCAGATTCGACCAAATTGGGTTGGTGAGAGCGTTTTTATATTGTAGTTGATAGCTATGCCAGGACTCAGTCGGCAGGTGCAAGTCAATGTTTGTGCGGGTTGCATCAAGACCCGCGCCGATGCTGAACTCGGGATTCAACCACAAGCCGTCCGCGTATGCGGTTCCGAACGAGGGTCCGACGGCGCTGCCGGCGCCGTTGATGATATGCGTGATTTGCGACGTATTGCCGTTCCCGGTGATATAGACGTCCATCATGTCATGCACATCCACTTGCGGGGCGTTGGTCGGCGTCTCCATCGCGTTGTAGCAGCTTATACTGGCGCTGCCGGTATTGATGAATACCGCATAGACTCCAAGCCCGTAGGCCTGGTGGCTGGTCACGTTATTGGCAACTTTGTAGGATGCATACCCATCCACGCCCGGCGCCTCCATCCACGCGCTTTGAGATTGCGGGTCGTACGGCAATTCGGATTGGTAAAAGTAAACCCGTCCCCAATTTCCGTTCCACAAAGTCTGATACTGCTGATGATGTTCGACGAAAAGCCCGTACAGTGTCACGTAATTGCCATTGACCACCAGGCCATTTTGGCTGGGATTTCCCGTCCAATACGGCGTCGAGCCGGCGCCGTGATCGGCCCGCCAGAGCCAAAGATTGTCGCCGATGACATCGTTGGCGTTTATTGTTACACAGGTCGTCGTCGTTCCTGCGAACTGACCGCCCACGCGGCAGAAAATGTCGTATAGACAAATTGGATCGGCTGAATGGTCCACCGAATTTGTCGCTGTCCCGACCTCCAGCAGCGCCGGCGACGCCGTGGTTCCCGCATCGAAGAGCAGGCTCGACACTTTCACGCCATTCACATCCGAAATGACCATGGCGGGATGCCCGTTCGTGGGCACTAATGTCGGGTATCCCAGTCCAAAAATAATCGTATCGGGCTTTGTCACGATGATGCTGTTCGTTAAGTGATATATCCCCGGAGTAAAGATCAGACCAAACCCCAAATTCAATGCTGTGTTGATGGTCCCGGCGTTGTCCGTTCCCGGATGGGCAATGTAGAACTGGCCGATCGGCATGGAAATACCCGGGGTTAGTCCATTAGCCCAACTGGTTCCCAGACTGTTGGTCCTAAGATTCGGCACCATGACGAAGAAATTTGTGTTGCTGTCGACGTACAAATATGGCTTTTCCCGCACCAGGGGCGTATTGGTGATGACAGTATAGGGCGGCCCCGGCCAGGACCCTGCAGGAGGATTCGAAACTCCCACGAACACCATGTTCCAGACCGATCCGGACCAACTGGCCCAAATATCATTTCTGGAGAGCCATTGCTGCTGGGAAATTGAATTGACCGACGAATCAATCTCCGAATCGGCCAGAAAACCGCCGCTGCAATAAGTGCCATCCGACACGTTCAAGGTACCCTTGACGTGGACCCGGCGAAGCGATGTGCCTTGCGACACCGACCAGGTCATGGTGTCGTTGTTGGTGGGAATCACGGCCAGATTTTCGGCGCACATCCAAAAATTTTCCGTTGATTCGCCGCCAAAGTTGAAGCATTGCAGCGCTCCGTCAATGACGACATCGTCGGGCGATTCTCCCAGGCCAAGCACCTGCATGTAGTAGCCCATGTTGATGTTAACGTCGTAGATTCCGGGCTCGAACAGAATGGCATAACGGTTGGTGTCGAACTGGCTCGTGTTCACGTTGTTCTGCAGCGCGAAAAGGTTATCGAGCGTGCTTTGAATCGTCGCCGTTGGTGTTGAGGGCGTGAATAGGAAAACATTTGGGCCAAAGTTGACAGTCTGAGCTGTGACAGTGGCCGCACAAAGCCCGAGGCACGCCAGCGACAACAATACTTCCCGGCGAATGTTCATAATGGGTGGGATTTTCGCTTAGTTTATCATAAAACCCGCTGTATTGAAAGCTTTTTAGGTTCTTCATGATGGGTGGACAACACCGGACTCACAAATTTCTCGTTGCGCGTAGCCAGTTTGGGCGCCGTGTGATAGCATCAATGTTTGTCATGACGTCATCCGGCTCTGGAATGGCGGCTATAATTTGTGTCTCAATTGCATGAAGCAGGACAAAATCGTTTTTTTCGTGGACGTGGACGACACGTTGCTGGACAACGACCGTATCCAGGAAGATATCAAACATTATATCGAACGGGAATTCGGCCCCAAATGTCGGGACCGGTATTGGACAATCCAGGAAAAACTTTTTCAAGAGTTGGGTTACCGCGATTATCTCGGCGCCTTCCAACTCTTTCGTGTGAAGCATCCCTACGAGCATCATTTGGTGACCGCCGCGAATTTTCTTGTGGACTATCCTTTCAAGCAGCGGCTCTACCCGGGCGCCCTGGATGTGCTCGCACGGCTCCGCGAATGGGGCCGGACGGTCATTCTGACGGACGGCGACGTGGTGTTTCAGCCGCGCAAAGTCATACGTTCCGGCATTTTCAAGGCTGTGGATGGCCATGTGCTCGTCTATGTACACAAGGAAGCCGCTTTGGCCGATGTCCGGCAGCGTTATCCGGCGAAACATTATGTGGTAGTGGATGACAAATTGCGGATTCTGGATGCCATCAAAAAGGCGTGGGGCAAACGGGTGACTACGGTTTTCCCCTGCCAGGGCAAATTTGCCAACGACCCGAAGATTCAGTCAGCTTTTCCTGAAGCCGCGGACGTGAGGATCAAACGCATCCGCGATCTTTTGCGGATTGACCTTTCCCGGCTGATCGGAACCAAAACAAAGTGAATGCAACGCGCGCTGAATTGAAACATAAGTAGCGGTGCGGGACGTGGTCGAAGTGATTACTATTGCTGCATCATCTTTTGAATG
>Ga0335073_10014422_pt1 | contig 11072 bp, 10 predicted proteins | sample Lox_Sample_22_FD_207093 | JGI IMG/M metagenome (GOLD analysis project Ga0335073, IMG submission 207093) | Soil microbial communities from Loxahatchee National Wildlife Refuge, Florida, United States - Lox_Sample_2.2 | ecosystem: Environmental > Terrestrial > Soil > Wetlands | place: USA... | reverse complement strand
ACGGCTGCGCGCGTCGCGTGCATGGCGTCTTCTACGCGAGCTTTCTTCTCTTTCATTTCGGTTTCGGTTGCGGCGCCGACTTTAATGACGGCCACGCCACCGACCAGCTTCGCCAGCCGCTCCTGCAGTTTCTCGCGGTCGTAGTCGCTGGTGGTCTTGTCGATCTGGCCGCGAATCTCTTTCACGCGGCCTTCGATTTCAACGTGCTTGCCCTTTCCCTCGACGATGGTGGTGTTGTCCTTGTCGATGGTGATCTTCTTGGCCTGGCCGAGATCCTGCACCTGCACGTTTTCGAGCTTGATGCCGAGATCTTCGGTGATGGCCTTGCCGCCGGTAAGGATGGCGATATCCTGCAGCATGGCTTTGCGGCGATCGCCGAAGCCGGGAGCCTTGACGGCCGCGACTTGCAGCGTGCCACGCAGCTTGTTGACGACCAGAGTCGCCAGCGCTTCGCCTTCAACATCTTCCGCGATGATGACGAGCGGCTTGCCGCCCTTCGCGATCTGCTCCAGCAGCGGGAGCAGGTCTTTCATCGAGCTGATTTTCTTTTCGTGGATCAGGATGTAGGCGTTCTCCAGCACTGCTTCCATGCGCTCGGGATCGGTGACGAAGTAAGGTGAGAGGTATCCGCGATCGAACTGCATGCCTTCGACCACGTCAAGCTGAGTTTCGAGCGTCTTCGACTCTTCCACGGTGATGACGCCGTCTTTGCCAACCTTCTTCATGGCTTCGGCGATGATTTTGCCGATGGTCTCATCGTTGTTGGCGGAAATGGTGCCGACCTGCGCGATCATGTCGCCACTGACGGGCTTGGAGAACTTGTCCAGTTCGCCCTTCTCGCGCTCGCCTTCTTTGTTGACCTTACCGCAGACGGTTTCGACGGCCTTCTCGATGCCGCGCTTCAAGGCCATCGGATTCGCGCCAGCCGCGACGGTCTTTACGCCTTCGCGATAGATCGCCTGCGCCAGAACGGTGGCGGTGGTGGTGCCGTCGCCGGCGATGTCGGAAGTCTTGGAAGCGACTTCCCGCACCATCTGCGCGCCCATGTTCTCGAGGCCATCTCTCAATTCGATTTCCTTGGCTACGGTGACGCCGTCCTTGGTGATGGTCGGCGAACCGAATTTCTTCTCGATAACGACATTGCGGCCCTTGGGGCCGAGCGTGACCTTCACGGCGTCGGCCAGGACATTAACGCCGCGGAGAATCGCCTGCCGCGATTCCTCTCCGTGGATGATTTGCTTTGCCATTGTGTGTCTTCTCCTATTTCGAAATTCGTTGAACTTTTGGACTGTCAGCGATGAGCTTCCAGCTGTTAGCCTCAGCGGGGTAGCTACACCTTAGTGATCTTCTCGCGAAATCCTTCGCGCAAAAGAGGCGCTCAGGATGACGCCAGCGGACTCAGACGCCCGCTAAACGGCGTTACTTGCGGCTGCCGGCGGTCTCTTTCTCTTTCTTGGCCGCGCCACTCAGAATGCCAAGCACTTCCTCTTCGCGCATGATGATGAAGTCTTCACCATCGAGCTTGATTTCGGTGCCGGAGTATTTGCCGAACAGAATGCGGTCGCCGTCCTTCACATCGAGGGGACGAACCTTGCCGTCTTCGTTGATTTTGCCTTTGCCGACAGAGATGACTTCGCCCTCTTGCGGCTTGTCCTTGGCCGAATCCGGGATGATGATGCCGCCCCGGGTGGTTTCAGCTTCCTCGACGCGTCGGACCAGGATGCGGTCGTGAAGCGGTGTGAATTTCACCATGGTGCAACTCCTTTCAAAAGAATTGTGGAATGTTTGTGTACTTCGATTGAGCTTGCAACCCTATGATTTGGTTGGTTTAGGCGTGAATGTTAGCACTGTCGCCCATCGAGTGCCAATTGTAGAAGGTGAGTGGGGAATTGTCAAGAGGCACAAAGCCAGAGCCGGATCGGAAACGGCTCCGGCTGCCCCACGCTTCGTGGTTTTCGAAGCGTCCTAAGCATATCGCGGCCTGCCCTCAATGAAATGACACTTCTATTTAATCCCAGTGCTCACGTCTGAACATCTAACCGCATAATTACCTATTTGGGGCATCCTTCATTTCCCTTCTTCCTCGTCTTTTTCTTCCTGAATCGACTCCAGACCGAGAGAATCCCTTTTGACCGTCAGCCCATAAAGGCTGTCGAAGCTGCGGCGAAACTGCTCCCATCGTTGGAGATCTTCCTTTTGATCGTCGCGCCAAAGCTTGAGAAAATCATAGACCCTCTTCGTTTCGTTACGGAACCCCTTGTCGCCTAGATCAAGATTGGATGACGCTAGAAGTAGCGTTCCTAGTTCCGCGTCCGCTCGTTCCAGATTTTTGGTAATAGACTCGACTCGCTGCGAATCGACCTTGCCGCTTGGCCCATCTTCTCTAAGAACTGCGATGTGGCTCTCCCCTCCGCAGCCATTAACGTGCTCTTTGGTTTGAAACAAAATATAAGCCGCAAGAATGACGCATTGTTGGACCGTAAGCCCTTCGGTGTACATTCTTTCGGCTAGAAAACCGCCCAGATAGGTGCCGACGCCACCGATACAGTACTTCTCCTGCCGGTTTACCTCTGGACCATGTGCGGTAAAAAGTCGGCTGCTCCCATTCATCTTTACACCGTAGATCAATTCGGCGTCTGGCATATATCCCGGCTGATAAATCGTGCCATAGTGCCTGTAGGTCTCTTCGATGCTTTTTTCAATTGCTTCGCAGACGTCGTCGATGTCTGACTCATTCCGTCCGGCAACCCACGCCCGATCAACGAGCTTATCGACGAAAGGGCCTTTGTTGGTTGCACCACAGAATGCGACAGCCAAATCCGATCCCCCTAGAGACTTATAAGCTCTAGGCGACTCTTCAAAGCGCAATTTTGGCACGTTCCGTTTGTAGACATCACCTACTGTTTCCTGCGTATCAGCCAAGAGAACAATGCCCTTACTGCAACGGAACCCTCCGACAACCGTCACCGCCCTCCTCCAAAAGAGTCGCTCGTTCGGAACCAAACCTGCGGCTTCGGGCTCATTTATAACTCCGTTTTGTACTTTTCCCGAACGTCTTATTGCCGGAATGCCCACGTTTCGAACGGCACGAAACGTGGGGCACCCTGCGTGAATGGTCATTCCCCCTTGGTGGTTGGATAGCCTTTATCGATCCAGTCCGTGGCGATGTTGTCGGCGAGGTGAAGCACCTTGATGTTCGTGAATCCCATGGCGACGAGCGCATCGTGGGCGGGCCTGACGTTGGGGCAGTGGTCCCAGGGACAGCAGCCGCAGTAAATCACGATGAGCTTATTTCGGGGCAGCGATTTGAGGCGCGCCCGCAGTTGCGCAAGCGCGGCGGGATCGCGAGCAGGGCCGATGTACTCCGAATTGGGGATGTGCGCCTGCAAATAGAGCACGTGAAAGCCGACATGTATCAGCAGCGGCTTCTGTCCCTTGGAACTCAGAATCCTGACCAATTCGTCGGGCTCGAGAACCTGCGAGTGAGGGATAGAACTCGCCTGAAAAGCGAATGCCGAGAGAGCGATCACAATTGGAATCGCGACAGCAGGGGTAATTTTTGAATGCCGCACGCCATTCATCATGATTGCCTCCGTGCACCCCGATCGTGGCAGCGCAAATCTCCGGACCTGAGATTGTAAGCTCGGCGGCGAAGAATGTCTCACGCGCAAGTGTTTTCTCGCCTCAGAGGACGCGCCTTTGCTAAGTCTATGAATCCATGGCTAAAAAAGTTCTTGCAATCCAACACTGTTATAGTTAAGTATAACAGTAGTTCGCTGGCGCCTTCGCGGCGAATCAGGCCCCCGGATCAAAAGATTTGAGATTGGAGACAAGATTATGAAACGCTTTCGATTGCTGCTGACATTCGCGGCGCTGATGCCAGCGCTGCTCGCTTTTTCCACTCCTGCCTTGTCGCAATCCGATGCGCAGGCGCAGAAATCGTTTGATGAGCTGAAAACTCTCGCTGGAACCTGGAAGGGCCAGGTCAGCGTCGACCCGCCGCAAGCGGACATGTCGACGAACCAACCCATGTGGGTGACGATGCGAGTCACCTCTCGCGGAAATGCGCTCGTACACGAAATGAAACAACCGGGAACGCCCGATGACCCGAAGAAGGACGATCCCGTGACTATGATCTATCTGGATAATGATCGCCTGAACCTCGTTCACTACTGCGATGCGGGCAATCGTCCGCACATGGTAGCCCGACCGTCGGCGGAGGGCAAAACCGTTGAATTCGACTTTGCCGACCTTTCCGGCGGAAATCAATTCGGACACATGTACCACGTAGTGTTCAAATTGATCGACGCGAATCATCATACGGAGGATTGGACATTCATGATGCCGGGCGACAAACTGATGCATGGGCACATGGACCTGCAGCGCGTGAATTGAAGTAGTACCGAATCCCCACTTCTGGCAAAACCGGCCAGAAGTGGGGCACCCGATTTTCGTTTTGGAAACTCGAATGGACCGCGAGTGGAATGACAATCAGCCGATTTACCGCCAGCTTCGCGATCGCGTGATCGCAATGATCCTGGATGGTGTCCTGCAGGAAGGCGATCCTTTGCCTTCGGTGCGCACCGTCGCGGCGGAATATCGGGTGAATCCGCTCACGGTCCTGAAGGCTTATCAGGAGCTGGTGGACGAAGAACTGGTGGAGAAACGGCGGGGGTTGGGCATGTTCGTGAAAACAGGTGCGCGCAAGCTGCTGCTGAAAGGCGAGCGGCAGAAATTTCTAGACGAAGAATGGCCGCGGGTGCGGGAGACCATTCAACGGCTAGGTTTGGATGCAGAAGAACTGCTGCAGGCGAATAACGGCGGAGGTTCAGCGAAAACGGCGCGGAAAACTTCCGACATAGCCGCGGAAGCTGATACTCCCAAGGAGGATCGCTGAAGCCATGGCATGGATAGAAGCTCGCGGACTGCGCAAGCGCTTTGGCACAACCGTTGCGCTCGACGGCGTCGACTTACGGGTCGAGGAAGGCCGCATTCTCGGACTCATTGGTCCGAACGGGGCGGGCAAGACGACGGCGCTCAACGCGCTTCTTGGGCTCATTCCGTACGAAGGAGAATTGCGCGTGCTCGGCCGCGATCCGTGGACGGAGCGGGAAAAGCTGATGCGCGATGTGTGCTTCATCGCCGATGTAGCCGTGCTGCCGCGCTGGATGCGGGTTTCGCAGGCGCTCGATTATGCCGCTGGGGTGCATCCGCGATTCGATCGCGCGAAAGCCGAGGGCTTTCTCGGCAAGACGAACATCAAAAGCGCGAGCAAAGTGCGCGAACTTTCCAAAGGTATGGTGACGCAACTGCATCTGGCTCTTGTTATGGCGATTGACGCACGCTTGCTCGTGCTTGACGAGCCGACGCTGGGCCTGGACATTCTCTATCGCAAGCAGTTTTACGACGCGCTGTTGAACGATTATTTCGATCGCACTCGGACCATCGTCGTTACCACGCATCAGGTGGAAGAAGTGCAGCACGTACTCACAGATCTGATGTTCATCGATCGCGGACGCATCGTGCTCTCGTGCAGCATGGAAGAGTTCGAAGCGCGATATGCGGAGATGACCGCGAATCCCGATCAAGTAGCGGCGGCGCGGGCGCTGAAGCCGATCTATGAGCGGCAGGCGCTGGGGCGCAGCATTTTTCTTTTCGAGGGAGTAGATCGGCAGCAATTGGCAAAACTGGGCGAAGTGCGAACGCCGGGTATCGCGGATTTATTTGTAGCGGTGATCGGAAATCACGCGACACAAAGGCAAGGAGCAGCGGTATGAATACGGAATCAAGCGCGCTGCCGGAAACTTTCGGAGCGCAACCAGTTGTCGCTCCGGCAACGATCTCGCCGGCGCAGCGTATGTATTGGTCGGTGCGGCGGGAATTATGGGAGAACCGTTGGCTTTATCTCGCGCCGCTGGGAGTGGCGGCGGTGTTTCTGATCGGATTCTTCGTCAGCACCGTGCATCTGCCCGCGGCTGTGCGGAGAATGGAGATCGCCGGCACGCAACATCAACATGACAGCATCGGCGGTCGTCTTGAGGCTCACCTGTTTGCCGGCCCCTACGACATCGCCAGCAGTCTGATGATGGCGCTGGCGATTCTCACGGGCATCTTCTATAGCGCCGAAGCGCTGCATGGAGAACGAAGCGACCGCAGTATCCTGTTTTGGAAGTCGATGCCAGTTTCCGATACCACCACTGTGCTGGCGAAGGCGAGCATTGCGATCGTGATCGTGCCCTTGTTCGTGTGCGCGGTCGCGTTTGTGATGTGGTGGATCATGCTGCTGGAAAGCAGCCTGGTGTTGCTGGCACGCGGCATGAGCCCGGCGGTGTTGTGGGCGCAACTGCCTCTGTTTCAGATGTGGGGTCTGCTCATTTGGCATATCGTAACCGCGCATGCGATCTGGCCTGCGCCGATCTACTGCTGGCTGCTCCTGGTAGGAGGTTGGGCGCGGCGAGCGGTAGTTTTGTGGGCGGCGCTGCCGGTTTTAGTCATTGGAGTGCTGGAAAAACTGACTTTCAATAGCTGGTCGTTGGCGGAGTTGGTGGGAAGGCGACTGATCGGGGATGCGCCGTCGATGGTCGTCGTTCCGGGGAGTATGTCTCCCACGAATCCGATGACGCAGATCACAGCAATCCGATTCCTGACCAGTCCCGGCTTGTGGGTCGGATTTCTGGTGTGCGCGCTATTTCTAATTGCGGCGATCCGGCTACGCCGTTCGCGTGGAGCGATTTGATGAATACCCGCCCAAGCAGCACCGGCTTGGGTGGGGCACCCGGCAGATCTCGTGCACCCTCGCCGCAACTAAGAAGGCACACGAGAACGATTATTTTCGAAGGGGGTCACTATGAGCACCAGTGCCCAGTCGCGTGTTCCACCCGGGGTTCCAAACGACGCCGTGAGGTCACGCGTGTCGCCGGAGATCTCGCTGTTTCGCCTGTACACATTGCGGATCTCGTATTTCATCCTGGCTGGCGGGCTGGGTGCGTTTTACTGGCCGTCCGTGATTCATCACACCAGCGAGTTCGCGATTACCAATGGCATCCCATTTGCGTTGCTGGCGGGCCTCGGCTTGACAGCAGTTTTAGGATTTCGCTATCCGGTGCAAATGATACCTGTATTGCTATTTGAGCTGACTTGGAAGGCAGTTTATCTCGTCGGATTTGGGCTACCGCTGTGGTCGGCGCATCAGATCAACGACGCGGCGGCAGCAGACATTAAAGCTGTAATGATGGTTGTGGTTTTCATACCACTGATTCCATGGCGCTATGTGTTCGCGCATTACGTCGTCAAACCTGGCGATCGGTGGAGATGAGTTAGTGCCCCCGGGAGATATTTCTATTCGCCGGCCTGCGCAATCCCCGGCAACGGCGATCTTCGTGGGTTTCAAGAACACGTTCGGGCACTAGACCGAAGAGCGGCTGGTTGTCCGTTCTCGGTCTGTGCCCGCGTGACAGGAAAAATCGTCCCTGCCGGCGGCGCCAGTTGTAGCACGCACAAAAGTAAGAGGCTGTCCGGCGGAGAGAAGTTACTCAGTTTTTCCCTGAACCATGGGGCTGAAATTCCCTAATGGACAGCCTCGGCAGCAGCTTCATTGCACGTGGATCATCTTGGCTTGCGGATCGAGAGTTCCGCGCACCCGCACTTTCTTGCCGTCAAACTTCCTGACCTCGTCCTGGTGGTCGATGTCGTACATCTGGCCCGTCGCGGCATCCTGGAACATGTATTTGTCGCCCTGCTTGACGATGGTACCGACGAATTCATGGCCGTCGGTGGATGCCGGCTGGGATTGGGTGCCAGCCTCGCCAGGCTGACTCTGTGCCGGCTGCGACTGTTGAGGAGCCTGATTCTGTTGACCCGACCGAGGCGGTTCGGCGGGAGGGGTCTGCTGCGAGTTGGGCGTGGTTTGTTGCGCCCGCGCCACGGTGCCCAGCGAATTGGCGTTCCACGAAGTGAGAACCCATGATCCGAGGGCGAAAACTGCGGCCACTGTCGCTACGAAGGAGAAGAGTTGCAGTCTCTTTTTCACAAAGCTACTCCGGAGACGGGGCGTGCTCGGGAACGAGCACGCCGCGTGCCATCGCAGAGCCGATTGAGCGACATACTGTGCAAAGTTGGATCGGTGCATTGGATCTGCAGGTGGTTAGAGTCGCTTGGCAATCAGCAGGGCCAGAATCCGTACTGCAATTACCAGACCGGAATTACGGAGATTGCCCGAGGAAGTGGTGGACGAATGTGCGCTCTCGCGGAATCGAGGGAGCAAATTTTGCCCGGCACGGCAGCTTGGTTACCCGCGCAGAGCAAGACTTCCAGGAATCGCCAGCGGGACGCGGTTCTATGTTTGAGAGCGTTCCCGCCGATGAAGTGGTGAGCTATGTTCGAGGCCTTCGGCACCTGCTTGCCCGAGTCCGAGCAGCTGTTGCCGAACTGGCAGGGTGCCAGGAAGGCGCCTATCGTTGCGCGGTCAGATTTTTGGCGGCCAGATCATCGAGCGCCAGATTCAGTTCGAGCACGTTCACGCGTGGCTCGCCGAGCAGGCCCAATTCGCGTCCGGCCGTGTATTTCTGCACCAGCGCACTTACGGTCGCCTCCGGAATACCACGGGCTTTGGCCACGCGCGGAATCTGGAACTCCGCATTGGCGGGCGAGATATCCGGATCAAGGCCCGATGCCGAGGTAGTGACCATGTCGACCGGAATCGGCTGGCCGGGATTTTCCCGCTGCAGCGTGGCTACGTCGCTCTTCACGCGATCAATCAGCTTCTGATTCGTAGGGCCAAGCTGGCTGCCATTGGAATTCGCCGCGTCGTAGCCATTTCCCGCCGCCGAGGGCCGCGAATGAAAATACTTTGCGTCCGTGAATTCCTGACCGATAATGCGTGATCCAATTGCCTGACCATTGCGAACAATGATTTGCCCGTTGGCCTTATCGCGAAAGAAGAGTTGCGCCAAGCCAGTGATGACGAGCGGGTAAATCAGTCCCAGAAGGATGGTCATGGCGATGGTCATCAGAACCGCTGTAATCAGATTTTTCTTCATAGGTTTCTCAAGCCAGCTTCACGGCCGTAATGATCATGTCGATGAGCTTGATGCCAACAAACGGGGCAATCAGCCCGCCCACTCCATAAATGAACAGATTTTGCCGCAGCAGTGCCGCAGCATGCATGGCGCGATATTTCACGCCTCGTAAGGCAAGCGGAATCAGGGCGATGATGATCAGCGCGTTGAAGATTACCGCCGAAAGCACGGCGGATTCGGGTGTCTTCAGATGCATGATGTTCAGCGCGTTCAAGACCGGGAAGGTCCCGGCAAACATCGCCGGGATGATCGCGAAATATTTGGCTACGTCGTTGGCGATGGAAAACGTGGTGAGCGCGCCGCGTGTCATCAGCAACTGCTTACCGATTTCGACGACCTCAATCAGCTTGGTCGGATTGGAATCAAGATCGACCATGTTGCCGGCTTCTTTGGCGGCCTGCGTGCCGGTGTTCATGGCCACGCCGACATCCGCTTGAGCCAGCGCCGGAGCGTCGTTGGTGCCGTCGCCGGTCATGGCGACGAGTTTGCCGCCGGCCTGTTCGCTGCGAATCAGTTTCAGCTTGTCTTCCGGCGTGGCTTGCGCCAGAAAATCGTCGACGCCGGCTTCGCGGGCAATTGCCGCCGCGGTCAGCGGATTGTCACCGGTGATCATCACGGTGCGAATTCCCATCTCGCGCAGTTGCGCGAAACGATCGCGAATTCCGCCCTTGACCACGTCTTTCAGATGAATGACCCCAACCGGCTTCCGATTTTCGGCGACAACCAAGGGCGTTCCGCCCGAGGACGCGATTTTCTCCACTACGGCGCGGACTTCGGGCGGCATGCCGCCGTTTTGTTCTACATAACGCGTGATCGCGTCCGCGGCGCCTTTGCGAATCTCACGGCCATCAAGATTCACGCCCGACATGCGGGTTTGCGCCGTAAACGGAATGAACTGCGCTTCGTGGCTGGCGAATTCGCGTCCTCGCAATTGATATTTCTCTTTCGCCAGCACGACAATCGAGCGCCCCTCGGGAGTCTCGTCGGCCAACGATGAAAGCTGCGCGGCATCGGCCATTTGCTGCTCGGTCACTCCCGGCGCGGGCAGGAATTGGGTCGCCTGGCGATTGCCGAACGTGATCGTCCCTGTCTTATCGAGAAGCAATGTATTTACGTCGCCGGCAGCTTCCACGGCGCGCCCCGACATTGCGAGGACATTGTGCTGCACCAGCCGGTCCATGCCAGCGATACCGATCGCGGAGAGCAATCCGCCGATGGTGGTTGGAATGAGACAGACCAGAAGCGAAACCAGCACGAACACCGTTTGCGGAGATCCCGAATAGATGGCGAACGGCTGCAGGGTGACGACCGCGAGCAGAAAAATGATCGTCAGCCCGGCGAGGAGGATGTTGAGCGCGATCTCGTTTGGAGTTTTCTGGCGCGCAGCTCCTTCAACCAGCGCGATCATGCGATCCAAAAAAGTTTCGCCGGGATTGGATGTGATCTTTACGCGGATATGATCGCTGAGAACACGCGTGCCGCCGGTGACGGCGGAGCGATCGCCGCCGGCTTCGCGAATGACAGGAGCGGACTCGCCGGTGATGGCCGACTCATCCACCGACGCGACGCCTTCCACAATTTCTCCGTCGCCGGGAATCAGCTCACCAGCCGAAACCGAAACCATGTCTCCGGCGCGCAACTTGGCGCTGGGAACTTGCTCGATCTTGTCGTCACATGTGTAGCGCTTTGCGATGGTTTCCGTGCGCGCGCGGCGGAGGGTATCGGCCTGCGCTTTGCCGCGTCCTTCGGCCATGGCTTCGGCGAAATTGGCAAACAGCACCGTGAACCACAACCAGAGCGTGATCTGTAAGTTGAAGCTGAAGGCCGCATGTGGATGCAGCACCAGCAGCACGGTCGTGATCACGCTACCGATCTCGACTACGAACATGACCGGATTGCCCATCATGTTCCGGGGGCTCAGTTTTAGCACCGAACTCCAGGCGGCGCTGCGAACAAGTTTCAGATCCCAAACCGATTTGCGATGGCTCGACATAG
>Ga0335073_10014421_pt1 | contig 11073 bp, 15 predicted proteins | sample Lox_Sample_22_FD_207093 | JGI IMG/M metagenome (GOLD analysis project Ga0335073, IMG submission 207093) | Soil microbial communities from Loxahatchee National Wildlife Refuge, Florida, United States - Lox_Sample_2.2 | ecosystem: Environmental > Terrestrial > Soil > Wetlands | place: USA... | reverse complement strand
ATTGTCGCTTGTCCCCAGTCTAAGCGAGATCGCCCTCTAACTCCGCCCCCCCCCCCCAATATGTTTCGTTCCAGTCATAAATTTCGGTGAGCTCTCAGGTATCCTCCGGGCTGTGTGCAGGCTACTCTAAAAGTACGTACGCCTCTATTCGACCAAAGGAATTTACTTACACATCATTAGAATTAGGGTAACGAAATCCACTTTTGGTGCACACTTCTGGTTCACCCGGCTCTCGCGAGCTGAGTGCGGCGACGCTCACCTGCCAGAGTGGGACAGGTAATGTCGGCTGGACCTGAGTTCTGCTCCCCCTTTTCCCCTTCCCTCTTTCCCTCTTTCCGTCCTTTCCTCCTTTCTCCCTTCCCCCCTTTCCCCCTTTTCCACCCTAAATACTCACTTCCGTTATTCAGAGTGTGTACTTGAAGCCAGGTTGGCCTTCGATTGGCTCTTCCAACGTGCCCTCGTCAACCTTTTTGTTCTGCAGGTAGAAGTACGGTGTTATAAGACAGAGTATCAGAAGGATGACAAATTGTAAGCTAGCTGTGACCCAAAAGCCGAGAAGGTATTTCGGGGCATCCTTCTCGCGGAACGTCGTGGACGCCACGATGCCGCCAGCAGCGCCAAAGCCAATCTGCAAGGCGCTGGCCACGACTCTCTTGGACTGGCGGCGAATGTTGTTTGAGTGATAGGCCAGGATGGTGGGGATATTACCCTGGCAACCAGCCTGGCCGAGGAAGATGCCGAAGTATTTCGCCCCGGTGTTCTTATGGTAGGCCGTTATCATGAGGCCGATGATGACCATGATGCATTGCACTGCGATGAACGGACCGCGAAGTCGAAACTTATCGCTTAGGTATGCAAATCCAAGGGCACTGCCGACTGCAGTAATCACAGGGGGCGCAGCTAGGAGGTTGGATATTCCATCGCTGTAGCCAAAGCTCTGCAACACGGGTCAGAATTGTTCAGGTGGCTCGAATCGAGAAGGGGGGGTTCACATACCTGGATGATGTTCGGAGAGAAGTAAAAAAATGCATAGCTTCGAGCAAAAAGATAGTTAGAATGTGAATACTTTCTGGGCGAACTTGAAGTGCTTACGCTGGCATTGTTGTGGACATAAACATGAAAGCGCTGTAAGCTGATTAGCCAATGTGTACCTCAAATGGCTACTATGCCAGAAGAAAACGCACAATGCATATAGCTTCCAGTCCAAGAAATGCTTTCCCAGGTTGCCCCATGTGTGCGGCAGATCGGGGGTAGCATCTCCTCGGTCTTTGTTGATTCTGTCTTTTATGAGCTGGATGTCGAATTGCGAGATGAAGTGGCTCTTGTTGGCTGCTTTGTCGGGGAAGTCGATGATGATGAACCATGCGCCTATCGCGATAAGCTGTGTGAGGAGACCTTCTATGATCTTTGTCCAAGTCAGCACAGCTCCCATTCCAAGGTGTTGTCAACAAACTCACAAAGATCCACTGCCAACCCTTCAAACCACCAACAGAGTTCATCTGTATCAATCCGTACGCCAGAATATTTGAGAATCCTCCGGCGAGAATGGAGAGTAGATAAAAAATCGCCAGTCTGGGGATCATTCGTTAACCTTCGCTGCTCAGACCTGGGTAGTTGTACCTCACCTCTTTTGTAGCTCATATCTCACATACCAGCAAGATACGAGGTACACGCACCCCGGGAAGAAGCCTTCAGCGTATTAGCGAGGACATACGAACCATGAGGAGAATGGCCACTCCACCAGCTTCAAAGAAACCCAATATGAAACGACAAACAACGAGAGCCTGGTAATTCTTAACGAACCCCTGGCAGACAGACACAACGATCAGTTACGAGAAGCTCAAGATGATGAGCAGAAATGTCGCCCGAATTCATACCTGGCCCAACATGACAGTACCCCAAGAAAAGGCGATGAATGCCAACCAATTCGCTGCCCCGACTCGACGCAACACCAGATTCGAGGGCAGCTAGGGGGGCAGGGGTTAGCTCGAAGTCAACAGAAATCCTGCTGGCGGAGAGTGGGCATTACCTCGAATAAAAGATAGGGAATGAAGAATACGACCAGCGCGACAGAGTACCTGTTTCCTATGTCAAGCCCCAGATCTTGATTCATGCCCGCAATTCGGGCGTTGGATATCTATCGAACTTAGCCCAAGCGGCCATGTCATCACGAAAAGTTCAGGAGCATACGTTCACCCTATCGACGAGGGAGACGGCGTAGAGTGCGCCGAGGATGGGCAACAGTCTGCGGTCGACCTTCCGCATGAGTGCCTTTTCATAAGCGCGACCATAGTGCAGCATAGTGTCTGTTTGGACGCCGCTGTCCTCGATTGTGGCCTCCATGGGTTCCACGGAATCTCGTAGCTTTGGGAGCACCATTGCGCTGGAGATGCGAAAAAGCTCTCTTTTTGTCGTGGCCAGTGGACGAGGCGAATTGTGCTCGGGCTGCCTTCGAAGATAACTTCCATGTATATAGGGAATGCTGGGTTTCCCCTGTTTATAGGAGGGGGGAGCACCTCCCGTATATGACTTCACTGTGCCGAGCAAAATCCGGCACTCGCCGATCAGTATGTGGACATTTTCCTAAGCGACGCCTGTTTGGGGTTAAGGATTTTGCGACGGCGCGCTTGGGGTGCTGAGGGTTCATGGAGATTGCTTGACGTCTATGGCGCTGGATGTCTGGGGTAGGAGGCATCGAGTATGCAGTATGGCGTGGGCTGGCCGCGCTACTCCCCTTCGCTGCCCGATGCGGCCTTTCTGAGCAATAGCAGTAGAGGCCAACGGGGCAGTGAACCAACCAGCACCGAATATGCTAACGATTTGGGTTGAGGTTCGGGTTCCCGGAGAACCAGCTTCATCCTTCCGTCTGCCCGTTTCAGCCCCTGGCTTGCCTCCCATGCAAGTCAACTCCCGAGGCCGGGAAACTCAAATTTTTCTTGCCCCTTACCTCGGCAGCTTTCGCGCAACAAACGAAGATGAAACAAGCCAGGTTTCCCCGCGCACGCCATCGCCCCTCCCTCTGCTCACTTTTCAACCCAAGACTAACGATTCCAGATGCGGTATCTAGTCGTGTGATCTGACCGACCCGCCAAACTCTCGGGGCAACCAAGCCCGCGATGGGTTACCCCAGACGGGTAACCCCGGACGGATTACCCCAGATAGAACGCCCCTAACGTGAACACGAATAGCGCCGATGAGAAGAGACAGCCAAACATGCACTGTCCACACAACACAGGCCTTCAAGTGAAACTGGCTTTGTCTGGCCGCTATTTTCGTTCCCCCCTCTCGGACATAATCCGGTAATATGTAACGCGTGGTGTAAGGAGATGTATGTGTACATACAGCGACAGCATAACCCGGTTGCCCGCATTCCGTTGCTTGAGACCCGTTTTTGAACAGATTGGTACATTTGACTGCCTTTTTCCGTGGAGGGTATTCCTTCGAGTGGAACTGGATTGTCTGGTCGTGCCCCGTTTTCTTCCCGCCTCTCGGACGTAATCCGGTAACTTATAACGCATTGTGCAAAAAGAGATTGATGATTACATACAACGACATCACAACCCTGTTGCTCCTACTCCGTTTCTTTGCGGCTGTTTGAATCCTCTGTCCCTGAGACATTTCTAAGATCAACATTCTTTCAGATCCCCCGCATTTGGGATTCTAACCGGAGTCAATAAAGCCTCAGCGAAGATCCTTCAAAGTCTTAGCTTGACCTATATAAGCAGAGACGCTTGTCGATTCAACTCGCCCAGGTGGACGACGTCGACTTACCCTCACCTATGAATAGGATTCCCCGTCATTGGAACACCTGCGAAGCAACTTTGAAGTCATGGTGTCAGGGAAGAACATACTCCCCAGCTTCGAACTTGAGGACAAGGTGACCTCTTCGATTAGTCCCATCGCGCCCGAGAAGGCCACACCCTCGGCCTCCGAAATTGAGGACGTCAGGGAAGCCTCTTCGATTGACCTCACGGCATTACCAGACCGACTCGAAAGCTCTGCAAGTGAGGAGGACAAGAAGCCAGATCATGATCCTCCGCCGGACGGAGGCCTCTTTGCTTGGATGCAAGTTATTGGAGGGTGGATCCTGGTCCTGAATTCCCGGTGAGCAACCTGCAATGGGGCTTTTTGTGTTTTGCATTAAGGCTTCAATCGGGCTTCTAAGCGGACTGCTGACGATTGCAGAGGGATGACAAACACGTTCGGCGCTTTTCAAACATACTACATCAACACTCTCTTACCTGAATCCAGCCCGTCGAATATCTCTTGGATCGGCTCTATCCAAACATTCACAATGATGTTCGTCGGAGTGCTCAGCGGTCGACTTCTGGATGCAGGATATCTGCGTCCCCAACTCTGCGCCGGAGTATTCCTTGAGGTTCTTGGCCTGATAATGACCTCCATTTCCACCAAATATTGGCAGGTACTGGTCTCTCAAGGGGTATGCGTGGGCCTAGGAGCTGGGCTTTTGTATTTGCCCGGCGTGGCTGTTCCTGCTCAGTACTTCTCTTCGAAGGTCATGCTTGCCACTGGCATCGTTGCCACGGGAAGTAGCATGGGTACGTCCTCCATTCCCTTGAGTCTAACACAAGACACCCGCCGATTCAGGGCAACATGCTCACGGCCAGCGTTTGTTCCAACCCACAGCCGGAGTCGTCTATCCGATTCTGATTCGCCAATTACTACCGATGGTCAATTTTACCTGGACCGTACGCTGCCTATCAATGGTTGTCCTTGCTACGAATGGCACCAGCTTGGTATTGATGCATCCTCGTCTAAGGCCAGGGAGCTCTAAGCCATTCACGTTTAATATCTCTATGTTCTTGGATTCACCTTATGTTCTATTTGTACTAGGTATGCGCCTCTTTCGTTACCCTTGACCCATTGGTGATTTTGCTCTAACGGTTTCGCCAACACAGCAATGACCTGTCTATTTGCCTCCGTCTATATACCTTACTTTTACCTCTCAGATTTCGTCAAAAGTCAAGTTGGGGATCAGCGATTGTCTTTATACATCCTCAGCATCATGAACGCTGCCAGTTTTTTCGGAAGGGTTTTGCCCAGTTGGATAGCAGACTGGTAAGTCAAAGCTCTAACGCTGAGATGCACAGTCGTTACGGCAGTGGAGCTAACTCGCTTTTTTCCTCAGGGACGGGATCAACAAACTCGTTTTAGTGACCGTCACCTGTCTCTTTTCAGGAGCGACTGTTTCATTATGGCTCGTCACCCATGCTAAAGCAGGGACAATCGTATTCGCCATCATGTACGGCTTCATATCAGGAGGACTGGTTTCTATACCTCCTACAACAGTAGCCTTTTTGTCGAAAAACCAGTACGAGTACAGTACTCGCATGGGAATGGCCTTTACAATCTGCTCGTTCGGTGCCCTCGTGGGGAATCCCATTGCTGGTGCCTTAATCACCGTGGGTGCTGGAGGCAAGAAGTCATTTATAGGGCCATGGCTTTTCGCCGGAGGGACAATGATGGCTGCAGCGGCCTTCACGCACGGGGCCTATTATTTCCAGAAAAAGGCTTCTGGACCCAGTCGCAGTTCCAGTGAGGGTAGTGGCCTCAAACGCCGCCGCAGTGCCAAGTGGTTCCGGTCGCTCGCCAACGAAGCTCTGACCATGCAGGGCGCCGCCTTTGCTCTATGATGAGGGCATCTCAACCCACGAAGCTACGCCGCTTACGAGTCAGGCTTCGAACCAAAACCGCCAGTCATCGGCGTTTTACTGGTGATGAGTGTTTCAACCCACGAAGCTACGCCGCTTACGAGTCAGGCTTCGAACTAAAACCGCCAGTCATCGACGTTTTCCTGGTGATGAGTGTTGCTTGTGCAAGCCACATCCGAGTGAGCGGCCGTGGCTAGCGCGTTGAGGGGAAGGGAGAAAGTCTAGGACGCTAAGCCGACAAAAAAGTTGATACAGAGGGTCAAATTTTGCCCACAAGATCACCTTCCCTTTCGCCAGGGAGGGGGGCCTGGCACCCTTTCTCAGAAGAGTCGGTCTCTCTTCAGTATGACGAATAGTCCTACAAACCCATCTATTGTATCAGCCGTCCGGGTGACACAGCAATATCTGATAGACGACTGATCTAGAAGTGATCTTCACCTAGTGACGTCAATGTAGGAAAAAGTGCAGGGCAATGGGGTGACACATCAGACATCTTTTTTTGCTCGCCATGGTCTTGCGTGAGGGAGCAGCTAGTAACGCCAATTTGGTAGAGATGCATGGTAATGGAGGCATGAGATATTTCATGAGACAGCACCTAGTTAACGCTAATTTAGTGCAGATGTACGATAACGGGGCGGGCGCATCAAACACCCCCTTTGACACGCTATTGGCTTGTATAGAGGGCCCACAAAATGAGAGCGCATTACCACCATTAGGTAGTCTAACATGGAATAGTAACTACAGGCCAACTGGTAACAAAGTAGGCAGTACGGGTGGCCCGGAAAACCTGGCCCTCTCGATGTCATACAGTACTCTCCCGCGAGAGTGGGTAAAAGGAACCTGCTCCAACTCTGGTTCTGCGGACTTTCAAATTCACGCCCATCGCTTCCATAAACCACGGCCAAATAAGGAGGAAAGAGTACAAGCGAGATGGTCCAAGCGGTGTTATTGGGCAGTAATCGCGGAGGGGCGTCTGTGCGAGGAGTTTGCTGCCGCGTACCCGAGTTTGAGCCGAGGCTGACCTCATTGCCTCAATGCGCGGCCGTTGGATCGTCAGAGCACATCACCTGAATAGACCATGTTCTGCAGGAAAACAACCTGCGCTTTCGGAATACCAGTCAGACACCCTCGATCGACCTAGATTCGTCGAGCTGGCCCGGATGATGAGTTGACGTCTCTTCCTGATTCAGATGGCCGGAGCATCTTCGAGATGCAACCAGGGAGCCTGGACCATGCAGGAACCAAATGCTTGCGAGAGCCCCAAGGCTCTCCCTTGTTGCAAGGATCTCTCGCCTTCCCAGGAGCCCAAGCTTAAGGTACACCAATCATCTTGCGTTTCAATGTGCCATCGACGTCCCCGCAACCCGAGCGTGCAGCTCGGTGCACAGGAGAAAAAAGGTACGATCGCGGCCCCCTACTATAACAAGGGAGTAAAGTTGGCAACGTAGTTCGTTACGTATTGTAGCCATACTAAGCTGGCTTCTAACCAGTTTCAACAGTAACATGGGGGAGGGGACCGGTTCTGAACGGCTATTATTACAGACTGGAAGGCTACGAGGGATTGCATCGCCTACCGGACCCCATGGGGCCCCAGCAGTCTAAAGCTCCGCAACCAACCTATGCTTAGTCCTGCCGGGACGATTTCCTCCGAGATGCGCCGAGCTATATCCGGGGGTGGTGGTGGAAGAATTAAGGGCGACCTTTTCTAGCTACGCTCAATTTGGAAGTGTCGTGGAGCATCAACACAAAAAACGAAAGGACTACAGATAATTGCCATTAGACATGCGGACACCCAAATGCGCATGCGCAGCTTTCATAGGAAAAGGCAAAGAGTAAAGCCGAGTGAAAAATACTTCCGGAGATGGGTTTGGGATCCCAAATGCTTGGTAAAAAGGGTCGCACTTATTCTTCCACACCGCCTACCGCAAGCCCTTCCCCGGAATTTTCTCTTCCGGAAAGGAATGGCCAGGCAACGGGCCGGTCGGTGGGAAGCCACTGCAGCAAGTCAAGGTTGCAAGGTGGGATTACTGGAAAACAACGCAAAAATTAGAACATGAGTGGTAATGGAGTCTGTAGGACCTCATTTCTGAGCTGTCCACCTCACGAAGGGCCGGAATTGCAATCCGCATCACACTGGTTCAATGAGAAGGCAAGGGGTCCAAGAGAGCCGCATTGCAAAAGGGATTTCGCTAACGGCTGATCTAGAAGATTGAAGGTCACTTGGTTACTTATTGGACCGCTCATGCGATACTGTATACACTATATGCATCCGTCGCTACCCTTGGTAGTCCTATCTGTGTGTCCAGTCTCGCAGTTGGAGGCTCCTTTCGTATTTCAAATTCTCCAATAGGCACTGGTGGACAGGGCTGGGGAGATATAATGGAAGGTCGGCCCCCCGGAGGACTGACGCTCGAGGTTCGAGGGCTATTCTGAGACCAAAAGAGACGCACAAAGGGGACATCTGCCGTGCTCAGAATGTCGTCGTTTACGATAGGGTGCAAAAAAGCCTCAAAGAAATCAGAATGTGACTTTTGTTCGAGGAATGCGCCTAATTGCGTGGGGGCCTTTCCGCACTTATTGTCCATACAAGGGTTCTCAAACCTGCTTTGCCATGTTCGCCACTCCTGTCCAGAGAGCATGTCTTCCTCGGTCGCTAAGGGCCTGCTTCGCGTCCTCATCGATCACGCGACCGGACAGTTGACGGGATGATGTCTACCACAGCCAGTTTGGTGTCATAGTCTTTTCTACACGTCATTAGCATTGCACGTGACAACCACCCTCATGTGTCGATGATCTTCGCGAGTTAAGTCTCGGTACTTGTAACAGCACTCGGCCCTGTAGTTTTTTGGAGGGCTGCAGTGGTGCCTCGCATCGGCCCATCCCCGAATAAGCTCCTGTAATTCGGGGCTTTGTTCAACACGAGCCTTCTGTTCCGTGGTTAGGTGCCGAGGACGCGCGTGTCGACCGGTCGGCTCATTCATATTGCCGCTCGCATCAAATCAGCCTGAGCTTTAAGGCCGTGATAAGCAGATCCAGCGCCAGTATCGAAGTGGTGTTGCTATCGAAGACCTTGTTATTGAAAGGCTTAAGATTTCATGACCCCATTTTTCAGCGAAGCTTTGGCACACTAGTGCCCTATCCCCACAGTCATGGCTCTAGCAGTGCTTGCAGACCTAAGCGTCTATGTTCGACAAAAGCTTACTGAGAAGGGGTCCCATAAGATTAGCTTGCTCCACTGTGATGTTTGGGGCTATGAGGAACCGTGTAGGTAGCGTGGGGTGTACCTTCGACCTTTTGCGACATGGTTACACTACGTCTTGAACACGGTGCAGATATCCCACGCTAAGTTCGATGAGATTACGCCTCTCCAGTATCTCTTTCCAAACGGTATTAGTCGAATGCATGACAAGTAGAGTTTCCAGCGTGAATTGGTTGATATCCTAGAACCTTGATACGGCGTGGCTAGGAGCCGGAGGTACCAATCACATGCCGGGCACAAAGCATATCTATTTACATCCATTGCATTTGGCACAAGACACAATGACAAAGCTTCTTACCCAGAATGCCAACGTGAATGTTCTGGACAGCAATGGCAGGATCTCTCAGACAACCCGAGGAGAGTGCCTTTGTCTGGTGGACGATTGACAAAGTTTGGTGCCGTCGAATCTGGAGACTTTTCAAAACGAACTTGAGGTATGTCAAATCGATATCACTGAGGATTTCAAACCAGATCTTCAGGATCAAGCTGCGACACTCTGGCTTGAGCCGGTTGGGCGGGACACAAGTCTCGATGTCTCTGCTCAGGCCAAGCGTCGAGATCTCCGAAACCGCCAAGGAAATGCCACGGGACTAGGATCTAAGGAAAGATGCACGTGGCATGCAATGCACCAATCGTTGAATATGCTCATGACACTTTCCGACCGGTCAGCCACCGGAGTAGCACGGCCGGCACATCATCCCACAACTAATCTTATCTGCGGAATTTTTCGTGACGCCTCGCAACAGGTAGGTTTGTTGCTACGAAGTCATGCGCATGTCTTGGCATAGGGCTCGGCGGTGCGGCCTTGGCACTTGTCGCAGGGTAGCCTCATGCATTGCACGCCTCCTTGATAATCATCACACCATACCTATACCTATTCTACTAATCATAGCACTCTCCCTGATAATAATCGTACTCTGGGTACAGCTGCTCTACTAATCATCGCACCTAAAAGCTTATGCCAGGCCGGAAGTAGTCTGATTGAGATAGGAGGATAAGCCCGAACCTGCCATGATTTTGGGGTGCGGCTATATCGCACCCTCCTTTTCTAATCATCGCACCCTTCTTCACTAATCATCGCACACTTATACGTTTGTCTCGTAGGCGTGTACCTTACGGGCGTGCATCTCATAGGCCTACATTTCATGGGCATATATCTCATGGGCATGCATCTTGGGGGATGTTCTTGGCGCAGTTGTCGGCAGCGAAGAAATCAAAGCGCCAAGTCACCGCTCCCTGGGTGCGATGCATTTAAAGGTACCCTTGAATATATCGCCTGCTTTGGCAGTAATGTAGCTGACTTGATTGCTCACGAATCTTGCTGGCAACACCAAGGAGATGCGAAGTTAGGAAGACATTCGGCAATATGAGGAAATCAAGATGCGGACAATAGGAAGCCTTACAGTTTGAGTGGGAAAGACTGCAACTAACTAACGTCAATTACCCCAACGCAACACACCCCTCATGCCGTGCAACCCCCGGAGAGTGCCTAAGCTTCTTGGCTGGAAACAGCTTCTAGGCGGCTTCAAAAGCCTTTCACAATTATACAACCCACGATGCCGTCTGACAATCGAAACTTGGGTTAGCAAAAGTCCTCTTCACTGCAATCACACTAATGCCGAGTTTGATTATCTACCATTATTGGTGGTGAAACCTGTCTAGAAAGATTGGCCGTTGGGCTGAAGGGTGTGCTGCTATGGGGCGTAAATTTTGCCGAGAGCCTACTCGCCTTCTTTCGGCCAGCTTGCCCTAAGCTGCCCACCTCCATTGGATACACATTTGCAGCTTCAAGTACTTAAACACCCTCCTCTTTCCACTTCCACAACCACAATGCGTTCCATCGTCTCCCTCCTTCTTTCCCTCGCCACCTTATTCGCCCTCGTCGCCTCTGCCCGCCTCGAGATCGAAATCACCTCCCCGGTCGAATGCACGCGCAAGACCAAAAAGGGCGACAATGTCGACATGCACTACCGTGGCACCCTAGCCAGCGACGGCTCCGAGTTCGATGCCAGTTACAAGCGCGGCACGCCGTTGAGTTTCCAGATTGGGGCCGGGAGGGTCATTAAAGGGTAACGCTCTCAAGCCCCCGGAAAATGCCCAATCTATTGTTTCTACGGAGGGACGACTGACGTGTTATCTCTC
>Ga0335073_10014420_pt1 | contig 11073 bp, 10 predicted proteins | sample Lox_Sample_22_FD_207093 | JGI IMG/M metagenome (GOLD analysis project Ga0335073, IMG submission 207093) | Soil microbial communities from Loxahatchee National Wildlife Refuge, Florida, United States - Lox_Sample_2.2 | ecosystem: Environmental > Terrestrial > Soil > Wetlands | place: USA... | reverse complement strand
GAGGCGCTGCCGCGGCCCGGCCTGCTGCGCCTACCGGACGAGGACCCAGACATCCCCGGTGACCCCGACGTGCTGGCGCTCGCCGCGGTGCTCGAGGCCCGCGGCGTGGCACCCGTCTCCTACGACGACTGGCTGCGCATCTCCGCCGCGGAAGAGGAGCTCGCGGCCTCACTCGGCCGAGGTGACCGGGTGAAGCTGCCGCACGGCGACGCGCTGTGGACCGCCGCGCGCCGCGCGCAGCAGACATAGGTAGGGGAGATTACGAACGCCAGGCGATTACGATCTTGCCATCAAGTGTTACTGTCCGTAAGAATGTCATTACCCCTCGGCATGATGGTGTTACGGCGCGGAGTCGGCGGTCGGGCTCCGCACCACGAGCGCGGCGAAGGGGACTTGAATGCATGGCGGCGCTACCGGCACACAGCACCTGTTGCTGGCCGAGACCCTGGGGCTCGCGATGGCGCGCAGGGCCTCGGACATACTAGAACGTCACCGGGCGACGCTGGCCAGCGAGCAGGGCGCCGGCGCGGAAGACGACGATGACCAGTTCTCCGTCGACAACGCCATCTTCACCGCCGTGCTTGACGCGGCCAACGAGTGCCTCGGCCGGTTCGATTCCAGGCCCGCGGACGATCGCTGGTGCGACGCGCTGCTCCAGGTGATCCACCTGGCCCAGCTGGCGCGCCTGTCCGCGGACGGGTTAGGGACCTAGGCCCCCTAGGCAAACAGGGACGCGCGGGTTTAGATGGGATACGTACGCGCTGATCATGGCAAGGGGGCCAGTGATGCGGACAGGTGCGCGCCTGGGCTTGCGTATCGCCACAGCCGTGGCGTTCGGCGCCACCGCGGCCCTGGCCGTCACACTCAACGGCGCCGGGCCGGTGCACGCCACGCTGGCAGCGGAGAAGGGGCCGAACGCGCCCCACGCGACGACGACCAGTTCTCCGGCGCGGACACCGCCCAGTTCTCCCGTGCAGACACCGCGCTGTGCCGCGTGCTGGCTGCGCATCTCGGTGGACGCGGGCGGGGACTACCTACAGGTCCACGCGATCCAGCCGGGTAGTTGACGCCTACCCGCCCGCTTTTGACCCACTCGCGCACGGGAACATGGTGATCATGAGCGTCAGCGAGGCAAGCGTCGTGCCAAGCGACTCCCCGGATCCAGGATGGGCGGCGGCCGCCGAGGAGCTGCCACCCGACCGTTACCTGGACAGGGAGCAGAGCTGGATCCAGTTCAACCAGCGCGTACTTGAGCTCGCGCAAGACGATCAGGTACCGCTGCTTGAGCGCGTGCGCTACCTCGCCATCTTCGCCTCCAACCTGGACGAGTTCTTCATGGTCAGGATCGCCGGCCTGATGCGCAGGATGGCCGCGGGCTTCCCGGTGAACATCCCGTCCGGCCACACGCCCGTCGAGCTGCTGCACAGCACCCTCACCAAGGCGGGCGTGCTCTCCGGCCGGCACGCGGACGTGTTCACCGACCTGGTCAAGCCCGAGCTCGCCAGGCACGACATCGAGATCCTGCGCTGGAAGGAGCTGACAGGCGTCGAGCGCACCGAGCTCGCGGAGCTGTTCACCGACCGGATCTACCCGGTGCTCACGCCGCTCGTGGTGGACCCGGCGCACCCGTTCCCGTTCATCTCCGGGCTGTCGCTCAACCTGGCGGTCACCCTCACCGACCCGGTCACCGGCGCGACGATGTTCGCCAGGGTCAAGGTGCCGCCCTCGCTGCCGCGCTTCCTCAACGTCAACCAGTTCCGCTACGTCCCGATCGAGGACGTGATCGCCGCGCACCTGGACCAGTTGTTCGCGGGGATGGACATCATCGAGCACTACGTCTTCCGCGTCACCCGGGTGCGCGAGCTCGAGGTGGACGAGGACGTCACGGAGAACCTGCTCCAGGCGATGGAGCGGGAGCTGCTCAAGCGCAGGTTCGAGCCGGCCGTCCGCCTTGAGGTCGAACAGGACATGTCCGACGACGTGCTGTGGCGGCTGGCCCGCGAGCTGTCCGTCGACCAGGACGCGGTCTACCGGCTGCCCGGGCCGCTCGACCTCACCGGCCTCACCGTCATCGCCGACCTGCCGCTTCCCGAGCAGCGGTACCCGCAGTTCGTGCCGAACGCGAAGGCCGTGCCGACGGACACCTCCATCTTCGCCGCACTCGACGAGCGCGACATCCTGGTGCACCACCCGTACGACTCGTTCACGACGACCGTGCAGCGGCTGGTCGAGGAGGCCGCCGCCGACCCCCGGGTGCTCGCCATCAAGCAGACGCTGTACCGGACCAGCGGGCAGAGCCCGATCGTGGACGCCCTCATCGACGCGGCGGAGGCAGGCAAGCAGGTCGTGGTGGTGGTGGAGCTGAAGGCGCGGTTCGACGAGCGGGCGAACATCACCTGGGCGCGCAAGCTGGAGGAGGCGGGCTGTCACGTCGTCTACGGCTTCGTCGGCATGAAGACGCACGCCAAGCTGATGCTCATCGTTCGCCAGCAGCCGGACGGCACCCTGCGCAGGTACTGCCACATCGGCACCGGCAACTATCACTCCACCACCGCGCGTTACTACGAGGACTTCGGCCTGCTCACGGCGGACAGGAGCGTGGGCGAGGACGTCACCGACCTGTTCAATCACCTCACCGGGTACAGCAGGAAGACCGGCTACCGCAACCTGCTCGTCGCACCTGAGCTGCTCCGTGCGGGCATCGTCCGCCGTATCGAGCGGCAGGCGGAGCGTGCCCGAGCCGGCCGGCCCGCCAGGATCGCGTTCAAGTGCAACTCGATCGTCGATGAGGTGATCATCGACGCGCTCTACCGTGCCAGCCAGGCGGGAGTGCCCGTAGACCTCTGGATACGCGGAATGTGCGCGCTTAAGCCTGGCGTGCCTGGCTTGTCCGATAACATCAAGGTGCACAGCGTCCTGGGCAGGTTCCTCGAGCACTCGAGGATCTTCGCCTTCGGCGTCGGCTCCCCCGACCCTGACCCCCAGCCAGGCGAGGATCCCGACGCCGGCAACGAGGTCTGGCTCGGTAGCGCGGACATGATGCACAGGAACCTGGACAGGCGGGTGGAAAGCCTGGTCATGGTCGTTGATCCCGTGCACTGCGGCAGGCTTCGCCAGGTGATGGCTCTCGGCATGGATGACGGCACGTCATCCTGGTGGCTCGGCGCCGACGGCAACTGGACCAGGCACGCACGCGACGAGGCCGGGGCCCCGTTGCGCGACGTACAGGAGAGCCTGATCATCGACAAGAGCCGAGGGCGTCTCTCGGATGCCTAGCAACAAGCCAGGGTCCAGGCTGATCAGGGCGGCGGGCGGGGTCGCCTGGCGGCCAGGTCCCGACGGCCGCCCGCAGGTGCTGCTGGTGCATCGCAGGAAGTACGACGACTGGTCGCTGCCCAAGGGCAAGACCGAGCCCGGCGAGCCGCTGCCCGTCGCCGCGGTCCGCGAGGTGCTCGAGGAGGGCGGCGCCCGCCTCGCGCTCGGCCGCCGCCTGATCTCCGTCCGCTACAACGTCGGCGGCCGCCCCAAGCGCGTGCACTACTGGGCGGCCCGGGTGCTGTCCGTCGACTCACGCGCGATACCGAACGCCGAGGTCGACGAGGTCGCCTGGCTGACCGCGGAGCGCGCGGTGAAGAAGGTCAGCTACCCCCACGACCACGGGGTGCTCGCCGACTTCGCGGCGCGGCCGCCGCAGACCGTCCCGCTGATCCTGCTGCGGCACGCCAAGGCGCTGCCCAAGGCCGGCTGGAAGCGCGCCGACGCCGACCGCCCGCTCGACGACTCCGGCCGCGACGCCGCCAAGGCCCTGGCCGACCTGCTCGCCTGCTTCTCGCCAAGCTTCCGGCTGATCAGCTCGCCCGCGGCCCGCTGCACGGAAACCCTGCGCCCGTTGTCGCAGCTCACCGGCGACCCGGTGCGGGAAGAGCCGTCACTCTACATCCAGTACCAGCCCCGAACGGTAGCGGCCGATCCCGACACCGTAAACGCCGCCCTGATTCGCGCGGCCATCGCCTCGGGCGTGCCCACCGTGGTCTGCGCGCACCGCGAGAACATGGCGGCCCTGCGAAAGGCGGCGCTCGCCGCCCTGACCGGCTACTACTCCGGCACTCAGGCCACCGCAGGCAAGGGATCCGCGGGCAAGGATTCGAGGGGCAAGGATTCGGGGGGCAGGACCTCCGCGAGCAGGGTCTCCCGCGGCAAGGAAGCCGCGAACGATCCCGCCCCAGGCACCTTCGAGCTGCCCAGGGACTGGGACGACACGCTGCCCACGTCGGGCTTCTGGGTACTGAACATCGCGCCGCTCCCCGCGGAACCGGACCCGGATCCGGCACCAGAACCGGACAAGGCCGCGCCGGAACCTCCTGCCCCGGCCGCTTCCCGAGGCCGCACGTGGTGGCAGCGCCTGCGCGCACTGACCCGCCGCGCCGACGCCGTGAACGCTGGCACCGCTGGCACCGCTGGCACCGGCGACCAGTTCAGCGGCATCGGCGCACAGGGCTCGACCGCGGTCGGCATCGACGCTGCTCCGGGCGACGCGGCAGACGTCGCGCGGGGTGACGGTGCTGCTGTTGACGCTGCTGCTGTTGACGCCGCTGCTGCTGGTGACACGGCACCGGCCCGCCCGGCCGGCGTGCTGATCTCCGCCGACCGATACGACCTCGCCGAGCTCGCCGAGCCCTGATCCCGACCAGCGAGACGTCGTCGTACCCGCGTCCCCGCCCCGCCCCGCCCCGCCCCGTCGCCGGCCCCGCCCCGCCGCCGCCATGATCCGGAAGGGTTGTGGAGTTCGGAAGGGTTAATGGCGTTATAGCGCCATCAACCCTTCATGATCATGGGTTGGTCCGGTGGGTTTGTGCTTCTTGAGACTGATGATGCCCAAGTTGTTCGTTGAACGGCGTCCTGGCCGTCCATCCTGAGGGCGCCTCGGCGTCGCCCCGGAGTTGGTGACTCAGCGAGACCGACGGGCAACCTCATGCGCTGTCTGACGTCCTCTTGGCCCCGTCTGGCGCAGCTGACCCATTTCCCCGCGCCTTCGTGCCGTTGTCCGCGGCCTTCGCCGGGCCGTCCGGGCCGGGCGCCGGCGTAGCGGGCGCCGGCGTAGCGGGCGCGGGCGCCGCACTCCTCGACCGGCGCCGCTTGCGTAGGCGGAGCAGGATCCAGGCGGCGATGAGCACCACCGCCGCGATCGCCGCGTAGAGGGAGTAGTTGGTGATGGCGTTGTAGATCGCGGTGATGTGCTGCCCGGCGAAGTAGCCGACGCTCACCCAGGTGGCGACCCAGAGTGCCGCACCGAGCGCGTTGCAGGCGAGGAACTTGAGCCAGCGCATTCCGCTGATGCCGGCGATGAGCCCGTTGGCCTGCCGCAGTCCCTCAATGAAGCGGGCCACCACGATGATCTTGCCGCCGTGCCTGGCGAAGAACAGCTCAGCCTTGTCGAGCCGTTCACTGGTCAGGAACACGTACCTGCCCCAGCGCTCGACCAGGGCGCGCCCGCCGAACCGCCCGATGGCGTAGCCGATGTTGTCGCCGGCCACGGCGGCGAGGAACCCGACGGCGCCGACCGCGACGATGTTGAGCCGTCCCGACCCGGCGAAGACGGCGCCCGCGATCAGCACGGTCTCGCCGGGGACCGGGATGCCGAAGTCCTCGACCATGACGAACAGCGCGATCGCCCACAGCCCGTAATGGTTGAGCGGGGAGCTCAGTGAAGCGAGGAACCCGGGGAGCACCGGCGGTCCGCTGCTCAACGCGGCGGCAACGCTGGTAAGCACCTGTCCCCCCATCCGCGGTAGTCCGGTTACGCCGGGTCCGGCTCGGTGAGCACGATCGGGCCTGGCACCATGGCCGCCATCGCGAACGCGGCGGCGAGTGGCACGGCGGTCAGCCCGGCCTGCCAGGGGCGGGCGCCATAGCCGGTCAGCGCCGCGGTGATCGTTTCCGGGTTCGCAGGGTCGGGCGGCTCCCACGCCAGGCGGCGCAGCGCGTCAGGCGGTAGCAGGTTCTCGATCGGCAGCCGGTGCGCGGTGGCAAGCGCCCCCACCGCCTCGCGCGCGGCCCCGAGCCTGGCGGCCGCGGCCGGGTCCCGCTCCGCCCAGCGGTGCGCGGGCGGCGGGCCCGGCGCCGCCGCCGCGCCGCCGATCTCTGGCAGCTCCGCCTCGCCCAGCTGGCGCGCGCGCAGTACCGCGGCCGTCCAGCGGTCGGAGTACTTGCGCGCGTACCGCGCGTGGAAGCCGCTGATCCTGTCAAGCTGCGGGCGCCCGGTCGGCGGCGGCTTGGCGGCCTCGGCCCGCGCGGCGTCGACGATGGCCTGGTCGCTGAGCACCCGCCGCGGCGACTGGTCGGCGTCACGCGCGATCTCGTCCCTGGTCTGCCACAGCTCGCGGACGACCGCGAGCGCCCGCCTGGTCCGCACCTTGTGTATCCCTGAGGTCCGGCGCCACGGGTCGGCCCGGGGCGGCGGCGGGGGAGCGGCCGCGATGGCGGCGAACTCTTGCCTGGCCCACTCCTCCTTGCCCTGCTCGCGAAGCTGCTCGGCGAGGGCATCGCGCAGCTCGATCAGCACCTCCACGTCGAGCGCCGCGTACTTGAGCATCTCGGCGGGCAGCGGGCGCACCGACCAGTCCGCCGCCGAGTGCTCCTTCGCCAGCCGGAAGCCGAGCACCTCCTCCAGCATCGTGCCGAGTGCCACCCGGGGGTAACCGAGCAGCCGGCCGGCCAGCTCCGTGTCGAACAGCGCCGCCGGCTGGTAGCCGATCTCGGCCAGGCACGGCAGGTCTTGCGACGCCGCGTGTAGCACCGCCTCGACGTCGGCGAGCGCCGCGCCGAGCCCGGACAGGTCGGAGCAGGCGATCGGGTCGATGAGCACCGTCCCCGCCCCCGCGCGGCGGAGCTGGACCAGGTAGGCCTTCTGCCCGTAGCGGTACCCGGAGGCTCGCTCGGCGTCGACGGCGACAGGGCCTGCGCCAGCGGCGAGCCTGGCGACCGCCACCACCAGGTCTTCCTCCGTCGCCGTCACCGGCGGAAGGCCGTCGGCGGGCTCGACCAGGTCGATGACCTCCGGCCCGTCCGCGTCGTCGCGGTCGCCCTCCCAGAGCGGCGGATCCTCGGCTGTCACCGGCGCCGCCCGCCGCGCCGCCCGTCACGGTGACCGCCGCGGTGTCCGAGTGCTACCGTTCCCGGCGGCTGGGCCGGCAGGCCCGCCGCGGCGGCAAGCACGTCGGACCAGGCGAGCACGGCGCCGCTGATCTCATCGGCGATCTCGTCGTCGGCCGGGCACCAGGACGCGCGCAGCTCGAACCCGGTGGACGGCGGCTCTTCCTCCTTGGCGCCGTACCCCTCGGTGATCACCCGGGTCACTGTGCCGCTCGGAGCCTCGTAGCCGGGGGCGTGCAGGTCAAGCGCGTCCGTCAGCCAGGACCAGCCGACCTCGCCGAGCAGCGGGTCCGCCGCCATCTCCTCTTCCACGTCCGCGTGCACCTGGATCACCACGCGGAAGGTGCCCGTCCACCCCTCCTGCCCCGCCGGGTCGTGCAGCAGCATCAGCTTGGCGGTGCCGGCCTCGATGCCGTCACGGTAGGCGGTCGCGGCGAGCGCGACCGCCTGCGGCGCGAGCCGCTTAGGCGCGGGCCACTCCTCGAAGGCCAGGTCGTCCCTGACCGCGGCGATCGCGTCCCTGCCCTCCGCGAGCGCGGCCACCGCGTCGGCGAAGACGGGCTCCCCGCCCTCCGCGGCTGGGCCCTCCGCGACTGGGCCCGCGGCGCCGTCTGCCCGCGCCAGCCCGGGCGTGTCCGCCAGTCTCATGGCCTGAGCGTACGTCGTGCCCGCCAGCCCGCGAAGCGCCGGCGTCCGACGAGCGGTCCGGCGGCGTCCCTACGCGGCACGGAGGGACTGTCTGGCTGGGGCGATGACAAGGCCCGCCGCGGAAGTGCCGGTGATCACAGTGCCCATGAATACCCCCGCGCCACATCCAGGACACACCCACTCGGGGCACTCGCCGTCGGCGTCAGGGCACCGCTCATCGACCTGTATCCCGGGATGAACCTGCTCGAATGGCTCGTCGCCCGCACATTCGGGACAGCTGCCCAGCGGCTGCGTCATCGCGGTGCCCCCCTACGGTTCGGATGCTGCGGGTCGTGGCCGGACTTCTCCCGATCTTGGCACGTACCAGCACGATTCAGGCGCATCTTGGGCGGCGTGTCGCCGGGCACGGCACTGTTGTTCGATAGACTCACCGGGTGACCCAGCCTCAGCCGACGCAGCCTCAACCGACGCAGAGCTCCCCTTTCATCCGTGCCTGCCGTGGCGAGCCGGTGCCGTACACCCCGGTCTGGTTCATGCGGCAGGCCGGCCGGTCGCTGCCCGAGTACCTGCGGGTCCGCGAGGGCGTCCCGATGCTCGAGTCGTGCACCAGGCCCGAACTGGTCACTGAGATCACCCTGCAGCCGCTGCGCCGCTACGACGTGGACGCGGCGATCCTGTACAGCGACATCGTTGTCCCGCTGCGGGCGATCGGCGTCGACGTGGACATCAAGCCGGGCGTCGGCCCGGTGGTTGACCGCCCGTTCCGCACCCTCGGTGACGTCGAGCGGCTGCGCCCGCTGGAGCCAGCCGACGTGCCGTTCCTTATGGAAGCGGTCAAGTCCCTCGTCGGAGAGCTTGGCGGCAAGCCGCTCATCGGTTTCGCCGGCGGCCCGTTCACGCTCGCCTCTTACCTGATCGAGGGCGGCCCGTCGAAGAACCACGACAGAACCAGGGCCCTGATGTACGGCAACCCGGAGCTGTGGCACGCGCTGATGGGCAGGCTGGCGGACCTCGCGATCGCGTTCCTCACGCTGCAGGTCGAGGCCGGCGCGTCCGCGGTACAGCTGTTCGACTCGTGGGTTGGCGTGGTCAGCCCCGAGGACTACCGGCACGCCATCCTGCCGCACACCAGGCGGATCTTCTCCGCACTCGCCGCGTCGGGCGTGCCCCGCATTCACTTCGGCGTGGGCACGGGCGAGCTGCTCGGCCTGCTCGGCGAGGCCGGCGCCGACGTGGTCGGCGTGGACTGGCGGATCCCGCTCGACGAGGCGGCGCGCCGGGTCGTCGGCGGGCACGTCAAGTCCCTGCAAGGCAACCTCGACCCCGCGGCCCTGCTGGCCGGCTGGGAGGTGGTCGAGCCCCGCGCCCGCGCGGTACTCGCCAGCGCCCGCACGCTCGGCGGCCACGTGTTCAACCTGGGCCACGGCGTCCCGCCAGAGACCGAACCGGACATCCTGGCCCGCCTCACCGACCTCGTGCACGAGGTCTCCGCGGCCGCCGCCTGATGGTCGCATCCAGAACGAGGGCGTGGCTGCGCCCGATCGCGCGCACTGTTCACCGGGGATTCGCTGAGGCCGTTAGCATGCCTCACGTTCTAAATGGGACAATAGCGACGTGACATGGATTGAACTAGACGGCGCAGTGAACGTGCGCGACCTGGGCGGGCTGCCCACCAGCGACGGCGGCGCCACCGTGCCAGGCAGGCTGCTGCGCTCGGAGAACCTGCAGGAGCTCTCGGCCGGCGACGTGAGCAGGCTCGTCGATGAGATCGGGCTGACCACGGTGGTCGACCTACGCTCCACGAACGAGGTCGCGGTCGAGGGTCCCGCGCCGCTCGACGCGGTGCCCGGCGTGCGGCACGCGCACCACCCCGTACTGCGCGAGTTCCTCGACGTGTCGGACACGGCCAAGGCGGCGCTGCTGACCGAGCTGGCCGAGGAGGACCGCGAGCGGTACCCCGACGACTTCATGTGCGGGCACTACCTCGGCTACCTGGAGAACCGCCCCGAGGAGGTCGTTGGCGCGCTGCGCTCGATCGCCACCGCGCCTGGTGCGGTGATCGTGCACTGCGCGGCGGGCAAGGACAGGACGGGCGTGGTCGTCGCGCTCGCGCTCACCGTGGCCGACGTCGAGCCGGAGGTCATCGTGGCCGACTACATGGCGACCGACGAGCGGCTCGACGCCATCGTCGAGCGGCTGGTCCGGTCGAAGATGTACGCCGACGGCGTGAGCAGCAGGCCGGTCCGTGCGCACGCGCCGCGCGCGGAGACGATGAAGGCGTTCCTTGAGCAGCTCGACAGCAGGTACGGCGGCCTGCGTAACTGGCTGGACGGCCACGGGTTCGGCCCCGGCGAGGTCGGTCAGCTGCGCGCCAAGCTCAGGAAGGCATGACCCCGGTGGTACGCGCCTGCCTCATCGACGTGTACGACACGATCCTGATCTCTCAGTTCGTACCGCGGATGGCGGCGCTCATCGAGCCGCTCGGCATCGACCTCGATGACTGGCTGACCGAGTGGGACACGATGCGCGAGGACCGGGACCGCGGCAAGATGACCGTCGCCCAGTCGTTCGAGCGGACGCTGCGCGCCCTCGGCTTCGAGCACGGACCTGACCTGGTCGCCGACCTGTCGCGGCGCGACGCGGAGTACACCCGTGCCCACGTCCGGCTGTGCGATGACACCGTGCCGTTCCTGACCTGGCTACGGTCCCGCGACGTGCGGACCGCCCTGGTGTCCAACTGCGCCGACACAACGCGGGCGCAGCTTGCCTACCTGGGCGTCACCCCGCTGGTTGACGCGCTGGTCCTGTCGTGCGAGGTCGGCTCGATCAAGCCGTACCCGGAGATCTACGTCACGGCGCTTGAGGAACTCGGCGTGGCGGCTGTCGACGCGGTCTTCATCGACGACCAGCCGACATTCTGCGTCGGCGCGCGAGCCGTCGGCGTCCGCCCGATCCGGGTCGCCCGCGGCGAGCCGGACGGCCATGCCCGTTGGGACTTCCCCGTCGTCCGCACCCTGCTCGAAGCACAGCCGTTGCTCGAGGCGCAGCCGTTGTCGTAAGCCAGGACCAAGGGCGGGTCCTGGGTCGCTGGCCGCTGTGGCAGGCTTGGCTGCATGTCGACAGGTGTAGTCACGTCTCGGGGGGACCACGCCCCGTTCCCCCCGATGCTCCCGCATGTGGTGGTCATCGGGGGCGGGATCGCGGGGCTCGCGGCGGCCTTTTACCTCAAGGACGAGCCGGTGCGGGTGACCGTGCTTGAGGGAGCCGCCAGGC
>Ga0335073_10014418_pt1 | contig 11073 bp, 11 predicted proteins | sample Lox_Sample_22_FD_207093 | JGI IMG/M metagenome (GOLD analysis project Ga0335073, IMG submission 207093) | Soil microbial communities from Loxahatchee National Wildlife Refuge, Florida, United States - Lox_Sample_2.2 | ecosystem: Environmental > Terrestrial > Soil > Wetlands | place: USA... | reverse complement strand
CGTCCATCCCGGCCCGTCCATCCCGTCAACTTCGCGGTTGAAGGGGTCGTTCCGCTGGCGCCGGGCCAGCCGGCCCGTTCCGATCTCGCGTTTCGAGCAGCGGTGCCGGGGCTCGTACCCGGCATCCCACAGCAACAGGAACGAGGCGAGCGACGTCACGACCATCCGCCCGACCCCCGTGCCTCAGACATTCCGGGAAGGGCCGCTGTCGTCCGCAAGCCACGAAGACAGATCCTCATTAGCGGCAGCGTTCGCAAGCTTCTCGAGGACTTCGGCTTCCAGATAACGCCTATGTCCGCCGAGGGTCCGCAACGAACTGAGTTTCCCCGCTTTGGCCCATCTGGTAACGGTTTTAGGATCGACCCGGAAAGCGGCCGCCACCTCCGCCGGGGTGAGAAGCAGATTCGCCAGGTGTCCGTCATGAGTTGATGCCACTTTCTTGTTCTCCTTTTTTGTCACAGTTGGGCGGTCGTGCTCGTCCTCAGGCTTGGCCCGCGACTGGTTCGGGCCAGTGACCTGTCGGCTCATCGCGGTCGCGGGTGATCGCCGCAACGGGCACCCGCAGGACCCGGGCAATCCGGTGAATGGTCGCCGGGCGGGCGCTGCGCTTCTCGCGCTCGATGTTGGAGAGCGCCGACTGGCTCATCCCGACTTTCCGCGCAAACTCGGGCTGATGCCAGCCGTCCTTCTCGCGAAGGCTGCGGATTGCCGCGCCGTTCTGCCGCAGCCTTGCCTGCGCCCGGCTGGAGGGCTCTCTCAGGGGCATGGTGGCCGTTTGTGTCATGCTCATGCCGGGTAACCTAAGGTAAAGGGCCGACGGCTAGCAAGGCATTCTTAGACATTGACGGTCACCAATGGTCCGCGAAGGATGCCGAGCGGCATGCGAAGTAATATCCCGCGATGGGCCAGGCGGTGGCGAGGGCATCCGCGGGTCGTCATCGGCCGGGGTCATACCGCCCGGTAACTAAACGCCCTGCTGAGGCCGCATGCGTTCCGGCAAACGTGCCCCGCCGTTGCCAGCCGCGTGTGTCGCCGCAGATGGGGAGGTCGCTTGCGGCGACTCGACGGTCCCGTCCGGCACCCTCGTCGCGGCCCAGGCTCCCGGGTGAGCCTGGGCAGGACAGGCGGTCCCGGCGCGCCGTGACCGCCTGAGTTCTTTTACCTGAATGTTCTTCCGCGATCTGGCAAGCTATGTCCAGAACGATCCGCGCTTCCGACGACTGCGGATGGACCGTGATGGACACCTACCCTTACGAAGCCTGGCTGCGCCTGGGGCGAATCCTCGAGCGGCGCCGTGGCGAGCTGGGCTATGGGTTCCGTCAGCGTGCCCGTTTCGCCAGGGAATGCGGCAGCGGAAAGATCTCCGTCAAGACGATCAGCCGCCTTGAAAAGGGCGAGCGCGATTCCTACCCGGAGTCCACCGTCGGAACCGTCGAGACCATGTACCAGTGGGCGCCCGGCAGCATCGAGTCGGTCCTGGGCGGTGGCGAGCCGAACTCGCTCCTGGCCGCGCCCCCGCCCGGCCGGAACCCGATCACGACCGACTACGCCCCTCCCACGTCCGGCGAGCGTCTCGCGGGCTGGGTGTTCGTGCGGATGAGCCAGCGGGGCTACCCCGATGCCGCCATTCATGACTTTCTGGCCGCCGAAGGCTTGCCTCGCGAGCCGACGACGATATCGGCGGTCAGGCGGATCGCCGACGCGACCGAGGCCACCGTCGCTGAGGTCCTCGCCTTGCTCGGCGTCGAGGACATGATCTCTCGCCGGTCCCGGCGTCCCGTCGCAGAGGACGAACCGCAGCGGCACGGCGGAACGACGGGCCGCTGACACAGCGCTGGGCTTAAGCCACGTTTAATCGGACCGTCCGCAGGCCCTTCTGGTCGACATCGACCGTCTCCGGAGGCCGATCGCGCCATGCCGCCGCCTCGCAGCCGAGCATGAAGCCGCGCCGCCATGCGGACCAGGGATCCGGGACGAGCAAGGCGAGGAAGCTTCCGGCTGTTATCAGCGCTGCGGGCAGGGCCATCGCGATAGCCTGTTGCGCGCTGACGGCGTTTAAAGCACACACGATCACGGTGGCGGCATCGAGGATGATGCCAGCAACCATGGACCAGAGCGCCCGTCTCGGCCGAGTGTGGCGCATCCAATTTGGCCGCTTCCGGACAGACCCGTTGTCCATCTCTGCTCGTCTCCCTTCGGGCGCGGGACACGCCCGTTCACACCATCCCCCCTTGAACCTTCCGGCCCCCCTTGCACCTTCCGGCAGACGAGCCCCGGCGGTCTCTGCCGACTTGTTTACTTTAAATGTTCTAAGGGAGACATCCAGGATTTCGTTACCTTTTTGCAGCGTGTTGCGGTACATGGCGCCGCTACACGCTGAGGCCGAGTGTGCCTGGATTTAAAAGAGGTAATGGGAAGTGCGCAGGAGGCTCAAGGAGACCAAAGTGACAGGCCGTGCAATTTCACGGAGCCGGCGTTGCTCCTGCTCGCCCACCTCCTCGCCCACCTCCTCGCCCGGCCTCCCCCGCGCGGCGCTCCAGGCCATCGGTGACGGCTTGGTGACGGCTTCGCGACGGCGGAGACCCTGGCGCTGCTGGCGCCGCCAGGGCATGTGCGGCCCGGGAAAATCCGTTTTGCGATGGCCGCGCCCGCGCATAACTTGAGCGCACCGGCCGCCAGGGCATGGAGGGGAGGCCGCAGGAATGAAGCAGCTCAGCAAGAAGCTGATGAGCTGGGCGTCGATCCTGGAGGACAGCACCCGCGAGCAGGCGGAGCGGACCGCCGGCATGCCCTTTATTTTCCCGCACCTTGCCCTGATGCCCGACGCGCACCTGGGCCGGGGCGCAACCGTCGGCTCGGTGATCCCGACGATCCGGGCGATCATCCCGGCCGCGGTAGGCGTGGACATCGGCTGCGGCATGATCGCCGTGCGCACCCAGTTCACCGCCGAGGACGCCCGGGCCCGAGGTGAGCTGTCCACGCTGCGCACGGCCATCGAACGCGCGATCCCGCTGTCCGCCGGCAAGCACAACGGCTCCGTCTACGACGCCGAGACCGCCGGCCGGATCGAGGCGCTCGAAGACCGCGACGGCTCCGAAAGCGCCGACAAGATCGCGCCGAACTGGCGGCTGCAATTGGGCAGCCTCGGCTCGGGCAACCACTTCATCGAGGTGAGCCTCGACGAGGAGGACCGGGTCTGGATGTTCCTGCACTCCGGCTCCCGGGGCGTCGGCAACAAGCTGGCCCAGCGGCACATCAAGATCGCCCAGGATCTGGCCGCGAAGTGGTGGATCCAACTGCCCGACCCCGATCTCGCCTACCTGGCCGAGGGGACCGACGAGTTCTGGGCCTACATCAGGGACCTCCGCTGGGCCCAGCATTTCGCGCTGATGAACCGCGAGGAGATGATGCACCGGGTCGCCGACTGCGTCCGGCGCTGGATCGGCGCCGATGTCGAGGCCAGCGAGACCGTGAACGCCCACCACAACTACACGGCCCAGGAAACGCACTTCGGCGAGCTGGTGTGGCTGTCGCGCAAGGGGGCGATCGACGCGTCGGCGGGCCGGCCGGGCCTGATCCCCGGCTCGATGGGCACCCGCTCCTACGTGGTGACCGGCAAGGGCAACCGGCTCGCGCTGAACTCAGCGCCGCACGGCGCGGGCCGTCGCTACAGCCGGTCCAAGGCGCGCAAGACCTTCACGCGCGGCCAGCTCGACGCCGCCATGCGCGGCATCGAGTGGCGCAGGACCGACAAGTTTCTTGACGAGATCCCGGACGCGTACAAGCCGGTGGACGTCGTCATGGATGACGCGAAGGACCTGGTGGAGATCCGGCACACGCTTCGCCAGATCGTCAACGTCAAGGGCGACTAACGGCGGCACTCGAACCGGGCGCTCACGGTCACCTTCTTTAGAGGAGTTTTTTACGCCCCGTCTCCCCCCGATCAGGCATGGATGACGTCGGTGTGGTGACAGAAATGAAGCCGGGCCGCGCCGGTCGCCCTGATCCGAGCCCGGGACTCCCGCCAGGAGGCCACGTCGGCCGCCTGGCCGGGTGGCAGCTCCTGGTCGTCGGGGCCGTGGTACACCTGCGGCGTGTAGATGGCGTCCCCGGTCAGCACGTCGAGCGCGCCGTCGCCCGACTGGACGACCACGCACTGGTGGCCTTCGGTGTGGCCGGGGGTGGTGATCACCGAGAGCCCTGGCAGCAGCTCGGCGTCCCCGTCCAGCAGCTCGAACGTGGCGTTCATGAAATCGAACCAGTCATAGAGGTCCTTGGCCTCGCGCTCCGCCCGGGCCAGCTCGGTTCGCTGGACGTACGTGGCGGCGTGCGTGAACACTGCGTTCTGGCCGCAGTGGTCGAAGTGCAGGTGGGTGTTGATCACCGTGTCGATGTCGCCCGGGGTCATGTCCAGATCCGCCAGCGCGTCCGCGACCGTCCGGTTGACCACGCGCCAGTCGCTGAGCACCTCGTCCGGCCCGCCGACGCCGGTATCGACCAGCACAGCGCCGGCCGGGTGGGTAACCACGAAGCCGTGCACCGGCCACTCATCGTTGTCGTCCGGGGAGCGCAGGCGAGCCAGGTGCAACCGCTTGATCTCCAGGGACATCGGCGATCCTCCATGTTCGTGACTGCGACGGCGCCGGCGGACGGGTCCCTCATCGTCGCAGGAACGGCGCGCTGCGGTCCAATAGGGATATGTGCACCGCCATCCTGAGCATCGAGCCGGGCGGCCCGGTACTGCTGGCCGGGGTCCGGGACGAACTGGTCGACCGGCCCTGGGAACAGCCGGCCCGGCACTGGACGGATCACCCCGGGCTGATCGGCGGCCGGGACCTGCTGGCCGGCGGGACCTGGCTGGCCGTGGCTCCCGGCGCGAGCCGGGTGGCCTGCGTGCTGAACGGCCGGGGCGTGATGGCGCCGCCTGACGCGCGGCGCACGCGGGGGCTGCTGCCGCTGCAGGCCGCCGACGAGGCCAAGCTGGACCCTTCCGGGCTGGGCGGATTCGACCCGTTCCACCTGCTTTTGGCCGAACCCGGCGCGGCGATGTTCTGGAGCTGGGACGGCGAGCGCCTCGCCGAGCGGGAACTTGGCCCCGGTCTGTACATCGTGGTCAACAGCGGCCTGGGCGCCGCCGCCGGTGACTTCAGGGAACACGAGCAGGCCCGGCTCGCCCACTTCCTGCCCCGGCTACGCGCCGCGGCCCGGCCGTCCCCGGGTCCGGACGGCACGACCGCGCAGGCGTGGGGAGACTGGGTGCCGCTGCTGAACGGGGACGGCCTGGCACCGGACGACACGCGGGCCCTGATCGTCAGGCGGAATCTGGGCTCGGGGCGAATCTGGGGGACGACCTCAATCTCCGTGGTCGCGCTGGGAGAGGCGGGAACACGGTACGACTTCACTGCGGCGCCGGGTGATCCGCTGGCGTGGCACCAGGTTTCCGTTGTCTAGCGAAATCGTTCGCAACGTGAAACACTTCGGTGGTCTGGTGGCCGGTGAAGGGCGTTCACGAACATGGCTCAGCCCGAGGACAGCCTGAGTGTCCGCGCTCCGAGGTCCGTCGTCCGTGGCCTGACCGCGCCACCCGGCGGCGGTCCCACGGTGCTGCGCCGGCTGCTGGGTGCGCAGCTTCGGCGGCTGCGTGAGGAGCGCGGGATCACGCTCGAGGACGCCGGCGAGGTGATCCGGGCATCAGGCTCCAAGATGAGCCGGCTCGAGACCGGCCGGGTCGGCTTCAAGGACCGTGACATCGCCGACCTGCTCACCTTCTATGAGATCACCGACGATGAACAGCGCACGGCCCTGCGCGATCTGGCCCGCAGTGCCAGCGCTCACGGCTGGTGGCACGACTACTGCGACGTGCTCCCGTACTGGTTCGAGGCCTACGTCGGCCTGGAAGAGGCCGCGACCAGCATCCGTGCCTACGAGATCCAGTTCGTGCCCGGTTTGCTGCAGACGGAGGACTACGCCCGCGCGGTCACGCTGCTCGGCCATCACGGTGCCCCGGCCAGCGAGATCGAGCAGCGGGTCGGATTGCGGATGGCCCGTCAGGCGCTGCTGGCCGGGCCGTCGCCGACGCATCTGTGGGCCGTGCTGGACGAGGCGGTGCTGCGCCGCCCGGCGGGGCGCCCTGGAGTTATGCGCCGGCAGCTCCAGTACCTGCTCGAGGCGGCGGAACGCCCGAACGTGACGATCCAGATCATCCCGTTCGCGGCGGGCCTGCACGCGGCGGCCGGCGGTCAGTTCAGCATTCTGCGTTTCGCCGAGCGCGACCTGCCCGACATCGTGTACCTCGAACAGTTGGTGAGCTCGCTCTACCTCGACAAGCGCGAGACCGTCGACAACTACATGGCCGTGATGGACCGGCTGTGCCTGGAGGCGAGCCCGTCGTCGGCCACGGCCAAGACGATCAACGCGATCCTGCGCGACCGTTAACCGGGACCGCCCGGATCACAGGCGCTCGAGGATGGTGGCCGTGGCCATCGCCCCGCCGGCGCACATCGTGATCAGAGCAGTGCTGGCGTCCCGCCGCTCCATCTCGTGCAGCGCGGTGGTGATCAGGCGGGCCCCGGTGCAGCCGACGGGATGACCGAGCGCGATCGCGCCGCCGTTGACGTTCACCCGCTCGGGATCGGGCCGGTGAACGCTCATCCAGGACAGCACGACCGAGGCGAACGCCTCGTTGACCTCGAACAGGTCGATGTCGGCCAGCACCATGCCACTGCGCTTGAGCACGCGCTCGGTGGCGGCGACGGGCCCGTCCAGGTGGTAGTACGGCTCTGCGCCGACAAGGCACTGGGCCACGATCCTGGCCCGCGGCCTCAGCCCGAGCGCCCGTGCCCGCTCCGCGTCGGCGAGCAGCACCGCCGCGGCTCCGTCAGAGATCTGCGACGACGTCCCGGCGGTGTGCAGGCCGTCGTCGAGCACCGGTTTGAGGCTGGCGAGCGCGTCCAGGCTGGTCTCGCGCAGACCCTGGTCCCGGTCGACGGTGCGGGTCTGCCCGGTCGGCCTCCGGTCGGCGTCCAGCACCGGCGCGGTCACCGGCACCGTCTCGTGGTCGAACCGGCCGTGCGCCCAGGCAAGCTGGGCGAGGGTCTGCGAGCGCAGCCCGAACCGGTCGATTTCCTCGCGCGACAGCCCGCGCCGCTGAGCGATCCTCTCCGCTGCTAGGTACTGGTTGGGCAGGTCGATGTCCCAGGACGCCGGCCTCGGCCGGCCCGCGTCGTTGCCCAGGTTCGCGCCGAGGGGCACCCGGCTCATCGCCTCGACGCCGCACGCGATCCCGACCTCGATTGCATCGGACGCGATCAGGCCGGCCACGAGGTGCGCGGCCTGCTGGGCTGAGCCGCACTGGGCATCGACGGTCTGGCACCCGGTCGCGTACGGGAGCCCGGCATGCAGCCATGCGGTCCGCGTGATGTTGCTCGACTGCTCGCCCGCCTGGGTCACGCAGCCGCCGACGACCTGCTCCACCTCGGCCGGCTCGAGACCGGACCGGTCCAGCAGCCCGCTCTGCGCCCGGCCGAGGATCTCCGCAGCGTGCAGGCCCGAAAGCACGCCTCCGCGTTTGCCGATCGGGGTCCGGACCGCCGCCACGATCACTGCACTGCCCACAGCTGTCCCCTTGTCTGTCTCCCCGGCCGACCCCATCGTAGAACGTGTTACCAGATCAGGCACGGAGCAACGTTCACGCGGACGTCCCAGCGTGGTTGAATCAAACTAGAACACGTTTCAGTATCTATGACCATGTGAGCGTGCGAGCCGATTGCGGAGGCAGCCGTGGCCGAATCGTGCATCCCGCCGGGTTTCGACTTCACCGATCCCGATCTGTACGCGCGGCGCGTTCCGGCCGACGAGTTCGCGGAGCTGCGCCGGTCCGCCCCGGTCTGGTGGAACCCGCAGCCCCCGGGCGCCGGCGGATTCGATGACGAGGGCTACTGGGTCGTGACCAGGCACGCGGACATCGTGGCCATCTCCAGGGACAGCGACAACTACTCCACCTGGGAGAACACCGCGATCATCCGCCACGCTGAGGGCTCCACCAGGGAGCAGATCGAGCTGCAGCGGTTCGTGCTGCTCAACATCGACCCGCCGCAGCACACCAAGCTGCGCGGCATCGTGTCCCGCGGCTTCACGCCGCGGGCGATCGGCAACCTTCGAGCGGCGCTGTCGGAGCGGACCGAGCGAATCGTTGCGGCGGCGGTCGGCCGAGGCACCGGCGACTTCGTCACCGAGGTGGCAGCGGAGCTGCCCCTGCAGGCGATAGCGGAGCTCATGGGCGTGCCGCAGGAAGACCGGCGCAAGGTCTTCAGCTGGTCCAACGACATGGTCGGCTACGACGACCCCGAGTTCACGGGTGACCCGGAGGTCGCGGCGGCCGAGATACTCGGCTACAGCATGGAGATGGCCGAGGACCGCCGTAAGTGCCCCAGGGACGACATCGTCACCAAGCTCGTGCACGCCGAGGTCGACGGCGAGCATCTGACGCCGGACGAGTTCGGGTTCTTCGTGATCCTGCTGGCCGTGGCCGGCAACGAGACGACCCGCAACGCGATCTCGCACGGGATGCTGGCGTTCATGGAGCATCCCGACCAGTGGGAACTGTTCCTGGCCGAGCGGCCGCCGACCGCCGCCGACGAGGTGGTCCGGTGGGCGACCCCGGTCACCGTGTTCCAGCGCACGGCGCTCGCCGACGTCACGATCGGCGGCCAGCACATCAAGGCCGGCCAGCGCGTCGGCCTGTTCTACCGGTCGGCCAATTTCGACGAAGCGGTGTTCGACCACCCGGAGCGGTTCGACATCCTCCGCAGCCCGAACCCGCACCTGGGCTTCGGCGGCAACGGAACCCACTTCTGTCTCGGGGCCAACCTGGCCCGGCTGGAGATCGAGCTGATCTTCAACGCGATCGCCGACCACATGCCGCGGATCCGGCTTGCCGGTGACCCGGTCCGGCTCCGCTCCGGCTGGCTGAACGGGATCAAGCAGCTCCCGGTCCGCTATACCTGAGCCCGGCCGCGCGGGCCAAACTCAGCACGAGGTCACGGACGGCGGCCGGCCGGTCAGGCCGATAACGGCTCCGTCCACCGTGGCCAGGCGCCTGCCAGGATCTCTGGGCAGGTATCCGCGTCGGCGCGCCGGCCGAACCTGGCCTGCCGGCGTGAGCGGAGGTGTCCTGGGCTCAGCCGGGTGTCGCCGCAACGACCCACATCGAGAAGTACTGCGAGCCGCCGCCGTAGGCGTGGCCCAGCGCGGTCCGGGCTCCCGGCACCTGGTGTGCCCCGGCCTTGCCCATCACCTGCAGCGCGGCCTCCGCGAAGCGCAGCAGCCCCGAGGCGCCGATCGGGTTCGAGCTGAGCACCCCGCCGGACGGGTTCACCGGCAGCCGGCCGCCGATCTCGGTCTCGCCGGCCTCGGTGAGCCGCCAGCCCTGACCCTCGGCGGCGAAGCCGAGGTTCTCCAGCCACATCGGCTCGAACCAGGAGAACGGGACGTAGATCTCGGCCACGTCGATCTGCTCCAGCGGGTTGGTGATGCCAGCCTGGCGCCACAGCGCTGCGGCCGCGTCGGCCCCGGCCCGCGGGTTCACGTGGTCCTTGCCCGAGAACATCGTCGGCTCGGTGCGCATCGCGGTGGCCCGGATCCAGGCCGCCGGCCGTCCCGCGGCCTCCGCGGCCTCGGCCGCCTCGCTGTCGCCGATCACCACGGCGCACGCGCCGTCCGACGAGGGGCAGGTCTCGTCGTAGCGGACCGGATCCCACAGCATGGGGGAGGAGCGCACCGACTCCAGCGTGATGTCGGGCTGCTGCAGGTGGGCATAAGGATTGAGGCTGCCGTTGCGCCGGTCCTTGACCGCCACCATCGCGCCGATGTGCTCTGGCGCCCCGCTGCGCCGGATGTAGGCCCGGACGTGCGGCGCGAAGTAGCCGCCCGCGCCGGCCAGCAGCGGCATGCTGAACGGCGGCATGATCGACAGCGCCCACATCGCGTTCGACTCGGACTGCTTCTCGAACGCGACGGCCAGCACCCGCCGGTGCCGGCCGGCCTGGACCAGGCTGGTGGCCACGAGGCCGGTCGCCCCGCCCACCGAGCCGGCCGTGTGCACGCGCAGCAGCGGCTTGCCGGTCGCTCCGAGCGCGTCGGCCAGGTACAGCTCGGGCATCATCACGCCCTCGAACAGGTCGGGTGCCTTCCCGACCACCACCGCGTCGATGTCGGCGGGACGCACCCCTGCGTCGGCGAGTGCCCGGTCCACGGCCTCGCGGCACAGCCCGGCGATCGACACGTCTGTCCGCCGCGACCTGTGCCGTGTCTGGCCGACCCCGATAACCGCCGCCATCTGCTTCATCGGGCCTCCAACATGCACACCAGGTTCTGCTGAAGCGCGGGGCCGCTGGTGGCGTGGGCCAGGGCCCGGTCGGCGCGGCCGGACGCGATCTCCTGTGCCGCGTACCCGATCCGGGCCAGGCCGGCCGCGAACATCGGGTTCCCGCACAGGGCGCCCCCCGACGGGTTGACCAGGACGGCGTCGCCGAGGCCCATTGCGTGGCGCAGCAGGATCTCCTGGTGAGTGAATGGTGCGTGCAGTTCGGCGACGTCCGGCCCGGGGTCGCCCGCACCCGCGGCGCTGGCCGCTGCGGCCGCCGACGGCGCGGTGGTCAGGTCGCGTGCCCCGAGCGAGGCCGAGTCGATCCGGTGCTCGAATCCGGTGATCCAGGCCGGGCGCGGGCACAGCTCGCGCGCCCGCGCCGCCGAGGCGAGGATCACGACAGCGGCCCCGTCGCCGACCGGCGCGCAGTCGTGCGCCCGCAGCGGGGCGGCCAGGTAGGGCTGCTCGAGCAGTTTCTCGGCGGAGATCTCGCCGGACAACTGTGCCTGCGGATTGGTCATCGCCGAGGCCCGGCTCCGGACCGCCACCTGGGCCATCTCGGCTTCGCTCCATATCCCGGCCTCGATGCCGAGCCGGGCCTGCAGCGCGGCGATGCTCACCGAGTCGGGCCAGAGCGGCGCCAGCAAATACGGGTCAAGCTGGAGCGCAAGCACCCGTCGCAGGTCCCCGGCCGACGACTTGCCGAA
>Ga0335073_10014417_pt1 | contig 11073 bp, 10 predicted proteins | sample Lox_Sample_22_FD_207093 | JGI IMG/M metagenome (GOLD analysis project Ga0335073, IMG submission 207093) | Soil microbial communities from Loxahatchee National Wildlife Refuge, Florida, United States - Lox_Sample_2.2 | ecosystem: Environmental > Terrestrial > Soil > Wetlands | place: USA... | reverse complement strand
CGCGGCGGCCGGCGCAGACACTCACCCCGTGCATGGCATCGAGGAGACAAGAATGGCCCCAACGCTGCGGCTCTATGAAGACATCCTGACGAACGATGCCGTGGCCGAATATCCGGCGGCGCCGCGCATGATTTTCGTCGTCCACGGCGCGGTCTCGCTCCGCGAGCGAAATTTGCGGGACGAAGAGACGTTGGCAAGCGAGCACGCCCTCACGCTGACGGCGGCAAAGAGCGGCGCAACGTTATGGCGGTGGGACCTGACCGGCGAGGCCGGCGCCGCAAGCGTGGCCGGGGCGGGCGTCGTGTCGCGTGAAAAGCTTGCCGCTCGGCTCGACACCCTGCCCGCAGGCGCGCTGTTGTTGCGCGGCGACAGCGTGGCGTTTCCGCCGGGCGGCTGCGCCTATCGGCATCGCCATCAGGGACCGGGCATTCGCTGCCTCAGCGAGGGCGGCATCCGCATCGATACCCACGGCCAATCGACATCCTACGGCCCGGGCGGCGCGTGGTACGAGACCGGCCCGGACGGGGTATTTGCTCAAGCGGCCGACCGGCCGACGCGCTTCATCCGCGTCATGATTCTACCGCGCGCTTATCTGGGAAAGAGCTCGGTCGAGTATCTCAACGAGGAAGACAAGGCCAAGCCGAAGTCGCAAAGCTATAAAATCTTCGTCGACATGCCGCTTGCATTCGAGGCGAGCCGATGACGCTTCACCGTCACGCCGAGACCCACGCCGCCTCCCCCGACACGGCCGATCCATGCGCATCATCGTCATTGCCGTCGGCCGCCTGAAGCAGGGCCCCGAGCGCGAACTGGCCGCGGCCTTTCGCAAGCGCGCCGAGGCCGTCGGCCGCACGCTCGGCTTTCGCGAGATCGAGATCGTCGAAATTCGCGAGAGCCGCGCGCATGACGCCGAGCGGCGCCGGGTGGAGGAATCGATCGCCATCGCCAATGTCATTCCGGAGCAGGCCGCGATCGCGATCCTCGACGAGCGCGGCGACAATCTCGACAGCCCGACACTGGCGGCGACATTGCGAAAGTGGCGGGAAGCGCAATCGCCGGCCGCTTGTTTCGTCGTCGGCGGCGCCGACGGGCTCGCCCAGACGCTGCGCGACCGCGCCCGGCTCAAGCTCGCCTTCGGCGCCGCGACCTGGCCGCATCAGCTTGTGCGCATCATGTTGCTCGAGCAGCTTTATCGCGCCGGCACCATCCTGGCGGGCCATCCCTACCACCGCGCTTAAGCCGCACGGCAATGGCTGCCTCACCTCTCTAAATTGTGACCGCCGCCAAGCCAGGCGTCTTATTCCGGTCTCACGCCGGCCGGCTTTATGGTGTTTATCTTGCCTTTCCGAGGTCACTATCTACCCTTGAATCCGATGATTCTCCGACGGTCGAGCGGCTTCGATCCGCACCTCCTGCTGGCCTCGACTTTGATTGTGGCGCTGCCGCTAGGCTCAGGCGCCAGCCCGGCTTTGGCGCAAGCTGCGCCGCCTGCGTCGTCCGCGGCGCAGGTTTCGCCCCCGGCGGCATCGGCAACGCCCTCCGGCACGATCGACACGCTGAAAGCGCGCGACAAGGAGCTCGACGCCACGCTCGCCAAACAGCGCGATTCGGTGCAAAGCCAGGCCAAGCTGCGCATCCAGATCGAGGCGCTGGGCGAAGACCGGCGTAAATTCAACGAGGATCTGATCGGCACCGCGGCGCGGGTTCGCGACGTCGAGGCCAATATCGATGCCACGCGTGCGCGGCTCGTGCCGCTCGACGAACGGGAAGAGATATTCCGCAAATCGCTGGCGGCGCGGCACGACGCCATTGTCGAGGTCCTCGCCGCCTTGCAGCGGATCGGGCGACAACCGCCGCCGGCGCTGGTGGTGCGGCCGGAGGATGCCCTGCAATCGGTGCGCACGGCCATCATGCTCGGCGCGGTGTTGCCGGAAATGCGCAGCCAGGCGGACGCCTTGGCGAGCGATTTGTCCGAGCTCGTGCACGTGCGTCAGGACATCGTCACCGAAAAGAACCGGCTTTCCGGCGATCTCGACCTGTTGGGCCACGAGCAGCTCCGCCTGACGCTCTTGATCGACGAACGGCAGAAAAAACAGGCGGCTGCCGAGCAGGCACTGGGCACCGAGCGGCAGCGGGCCACGGCTCTCGGGCACCAGGCGGATTCGATCAAAGATTTGATCGCCAAGCTCGAATCCGGCCTCGACCCTACGACCCGCGCGGCGCGCGATGCGGCGCGCACGATTGCCAACGATGCGACTCAGCCGCAACTCGCGGCGCTGAGCGACCCCGGCCGGCTGGCGCCGGCGGTCGCCTTCGCAGACATGCGCGGCCGAATGCATTTTCCGGTCAACGGCGTGGCAGTCCGCGGCTTCGGCGGTTCCGACGGCGTCGGCGGCTCGCAAAAAGGCATTTCGATCGCCGCTCGGCCGGGCGCCGAGATCACCGCGCCTTGCGATGGCTGGGTGGTTTACGCCGGACCGTTTCGCAGCTATGGGCAACTCTTGATCCTCAATGCCGGCGGCGGGTATCATGTGCTGCTAGCGGGGATGGATCGGATTTCCGTAGATCTCGGACAGTTCGTGTTAACCGGCGAGCCGGTGGCGATGATGGGCGACGCATCGCAGGCTGCGGCTGCCGCCACGACCGGGCCTAGGCAACCCGTGCTTTATGTGGAGTTCCGCAAGGACGGCGCTCCCTTTGATCCCAGCCCCTGGTGGGCGACTAACGAAGGCGAAAAGGTTCGCGGATGATGCGCAAAACTTATCTGGTGTTCCTCGGCGCAGCGGCCGGCGCCGCGGCAACCCTGCTGGTGACCCAGCCGCACGCGACCGTGCTCGGCTCGGCCGCGAGGGCAGCCGCCTCGGATACCTATCAGCAGCTCAATCTGTTCGGCGACGTCTTCGAGCGGGTGCGCGCCGACTATGTCGAGAAGCCCGACGACAAGAAGCTCGTCGAATCGGCCATCAACGGCATGTTGTCGGGGCTCGACCCGCATTCGAGCTACATGGATCCCAAAAGCTTCCGTGACATGCAGGTCCAGACCCGCGGCGAATTCGGCGGTCTCGGCATCGAAGTCACCATGGAGGACGGCCTGGTGAAGGTGGTGGCGCCGATCGACGACACGCCGGCGGCCAAGGCCGGGGTGCTGGCCAACGACATCATCACCAAGCTCGACGACGAGCAGGTGCAGGGTCTGACGCTCAATCAGGCGGTCGACAAGATGCGCGGCCCGGTGAACTCGAAGATCAAGCTCACCATCGTGCGCAAGGGCGCCGACAAGCCGATCGAACTGACGATCATGCGCGACATTATTCGCGTCAAATCGGTGCGTTCGCATGCCGAAGGCGACGATGTCGGCTACATCCGCATCACGCAGTTCAACGAGCAGACCACCGACGGGCTGAAGCAGGCGATCAACGACCTCGACAACCAGCTCGGGGCCGACAAGATCAAGGGCTTCATCGTCGATCTGCGCAACAATCCGGGCGGCTTGCTCGATCAGGCGATTTCGGTCGCCGACACGTTCCTCGACAAGGGCGAGATCGTGTCGACGCGGGGCCGCAATCCGGAGGAGACGCAGCGTTTCAACGCCCGGCCCGGCGACATGACGCACGGCAAGCCTGTGATCGTCCTGATCAATGGCGGCTCGGCGTCAGCCTCGGAAATCGTCGCCGGGGCCTTGCAGGATCACAAGCGGGCGACCCTGATCGGCACCCGCTCCTTCGGCAAGGGATCGGTCCAGACCATCATCCCGCTGGGGGCCGGCAACGGCGCGCTGCGGCTCACCACCGCGCGCTACTACACGCCCTCCGGACGGTCGATCCAGGCCCAGGGCATCAAACCCGATATCGAGGTGCTGCAGGACGTGCCGGCGAGCCTGAAGGGCGAAGCCGATTCGGAAGGCGAAGCCTCGCTGCGCGGCCACCTCGCGGCCACCGGCGCGGAAAAATCGGGCTCCCAGTCCTACGTGCCGCCGGACGAAAAGGACGACAAGGCGCTGCATATGGGGCTCGACCTGCTGCGGGGAACCGCCAGCAATGCCGCCTTCCCGCCGAATCCGAAGACGACCGTGCCCAACTAAGGGCTGGCCCTTACACCCAATCCCGAACCGGGGCGGCCAAAACCGCCCCGGTTTTTTTCATAACCTGGCCCAACCCGATCCCCTGCGGCGGCCGTTCCCCCGCGCCGTCACAGTGACGGCCGTGATAAACTCCCGCCCATGATTCGCATGGGCAAGCTTCCCCCAGAACGGCTTTTGCCCATCAAGGTGGCCTTGGGCTTCATCGATGAGCACGGATGATCTGACCGCGCCACTCGGCCGCCTGCCGAAAAAGCGCAAGCTCGGGATCAAAATCCCGGTGCCGCAGATCATCGCCGGGACGCTGGCTGCATTTCTCGGCGTTTTCGTGCTTTGGGCCATTGTGGCCGACGACCCCTATGGCGGCGAACCCTGGGCCGTCGTGTCGGCGAGCCTGCGGCTTCCGACAAAGTCGGCGGCAACGTCGGCTCAGCCCAAACCAAGCGGGCCCGCCGAGCATGACAAGCCGGTCGCCGCGGCGCCCGCGCCGCAGGCGGCGGGCCCGGCGCCCAATACGACGACCGTCACCATCATCGACGGCAAGACCGGGACACGACAGGACGTCGTGGTTCCGGCGCCGGCATCCCCAAGCGCCGCCGCGCCGGCGCAGGCCGCTCCGGTCGACCAGAAATTCCTGGAAATGACGCCGCATGGCCTCATTCCGAAAATTGCCGCCGACGGCACCCGGCCCGCCGATGCTTTCGCCACGCCGGTCCAGGCCTTGCCCGGCAAACCGGACGCGCCGCGGATAGCGCTGATCGTGACCGGGCTTGGCGTCAGCGCCTCGACGACGACCGAGGCCATCGCCAAGTTGCCGGGCGCGGTGACGCTCGGTTTCGTTCCCTATGGCGCGGAGGTCGCGAGCCTGGCGGTCCGGGCCCGCGGCGCCGGCCACGAGCTCCTCCTCCAGGCGCCGATGGAGCCGTTCGAATATCCGGACAACGATCCGGGGCCGCAGACGCTCCTCACCTCGCTGACGCCGGAGCAGAATGTCGACCGGCTGCATTGGGTGATGAGCCGGTTCCAAGGCTATGTCGGCATCGCCAATACCATGGGGGCACGTTTTACCGCGTCGGAAACCGCCTTCGCTCCGATCCTGCACGAGATCGGCAAGCGCGGTTTGATCTATGTCGACGACGGCACGAACCCGCGCAGCGTCGCGGGCCGGATCGCCACCGCCGACAATCTGCCCTTTGCGCGCGCCAATGTCGTGATCGACGCCGTGCCAACCCCGACCGAGATCGACCATGCGCTCGACCGGCTGGAAATGGCGGCGCGCGAGCGAAAGTTCGCGGTCGGCATCGCATCGGCGCTGCCGGTATCGATCGACCGCATGGCGAAATGGGCCAAGACGGCGGCACAACGCGGCCTGTTGCTCGTGCCGATCACCGCCGTGGCGATGAAGGCCAAGCCATCGAGCGCCAGCGAGTGATGAAATTGAAGGGGAGCGAATAGCAAAGCGTCGCCAGACCGGATAGATTGCGCCTTCCGGTCGCGACGCTTCCTGTTCGTTTTGCTCGCCGATGCGCTTTGAAGATCTTCCTTATCGCCCCTGTGTCGGCGTCGCCGTCTTCAACCGCGCCGGCCTGGTCTTTGTCGGCCGGCGCATCGGCGGTCCCGAACATGTCGACCTCACCCATGCCTGGCAGATGCCGCAAGGCGGCATCGACGAGGGCGAGCAGCCTTGGCAGGCGGCGCTCAGGGAACTGCGCGAGGAGACGAATATCCGTTCCGTCGAATGTATCGGCGAGATCGCGGAATGGCTCACATACGACATCCCGCGCGATATCGCCGATCTGGCCTGGAAAGGCAGATATCGCGGTCAGACGCAAAAATGGTTTGCCGTCCGCTTCATCGGCGCCGACAGCGAAATCGACGTCGCGCATCCCGGCGGCGCGGCCGAGCCGGAATTCAGCGATTGGCGCTGGGAGCGGCTGGGGGACATTCCGGAGCTTGTGATTCCCTTCAAGCGCGCGATCTACGATCGCGTCGCCGCCGAATTCCAGCCGCTCGCCACATAGGCGGGCGCGACGCGTTTCGAGGCATCCGGACGCGCTTGAACGGGATTGCGACGGGTTGGCCGGCGCGGCGGCAAAGGATCCGAGTAGCCGCCGAAATCGGCGGCCAAAAATCGCCGGCGATTTTTCTACGCCGCCAACGCTGTCTGCAGCGCCTTTAATTGATCCAGATGGCGCGCAAGCTTGTCGCGCTCGGCGTCATCGGTGGAATCGGCGACGTCTTCCTCGGCGTTTTTGATTTCTGTCGCCAGCAGCGCCATGTCGAAATCGGCCCGCGCCACCGCGCGGTCGGCCAGCACCGTCAAGCCGGCGGGGCTCACCTCGGCGAAGCCGCCGATCACGACCACCGGCTCGCGCTGGCTGCCGCGGAAAATGGTGACGATGCCGGGGCGCAAAGTCGTCACCAGCGGCGCGTGGCCTGCGAGGATGCCCATGTCACCTTCGCTGCCCGGCAGATCCACTTGATCGACGTCACCCGAGAACAACACGCTTTCGGGGGAGACAAATTCGAAATGCAATGCGGCCATGGTGCTGTTGCCGGCTTACGCCGCCTCGGCGAGCTTCTTGCCCTTTTCGACCGCCTCTTCGATGGTGCCGACCATGTAGAAGGCGGCCTCGGGCAGATGGTCGTATTTGCCTTCAACCAGGCCCTTGAAGCCGTTGATGGTGTCCTGCAGGTCGACGAGCTTGCCGGGCGAACCGGTGAACACCTCGGCGACATGGAACGGCTGCGATAGGAAGCGCTCGATCTTGCGGGCGCGCGCCACCGTGAGCTTGTCCTCTTCCGACAGCTCGTCCATGCCGAGAATGGCGATGATGTCTTGGAGCGCCTTGTAACGTTGCAGCACCTGCTGCACCCGCCGCGCCACCTGGTAATGCTCCTCGCCGACGATCATCGGCGACAGCATGCGCGAGGTCGAATCCAGCGGATCGACCGCCGGGTAGATGCCCTTCGCCGCGATGTCGCGCGACAGCACGGTAGTGGCGTCGAGATGCGCAAACGAGGTCGCCGGCGCCGGATCGGTCAGGTCGTCGGCCGGAACGTAGATGGCCTGCACCGAGGTGACCGAGCCTTTGGTGGTGGTGGTGATGCGCTCCTGCAGCGCGCCCATGTCGGTGGCGAGCGTCGGCTGATAGCCGACCGCGGAAGGAATGCGGCCGAGCAAGGCTGACACTTCCGAGCCGGCCTGGGTGAAGCGGAAGATGTTGTCTACGAAGAACAGCACGTCCTGGCCCTGGTCGCGGAAATATTCGGCGACCGTCAGGCCGGTCAGCCCGACCCGGGCGCGGGCGCCGGGCGGCTCGTTCATCTGACCATAGACCAGCGCGCATTTGGAGCCTTCGACCGAACCCTCTTTCGGATCCTTGTTGACCTTGGATTCGATCATCTCGTGATAGAGATCGTTGCCCTCGCGGGTGCGCTCGCCGACGCCGGCGAACACCGAATAGCCGCCGTGCGCCTTGGCGACGTTGTTGATCAACTCCATGATCAGCACGGTCTTGCCGACGCCGGCGCCGCCGAACAGGCCGATCTTGCCGCCTTTGGCGTAAGGCGCGAGCAGATCGACGACCTTGATCCCGGTGACCAGAATCGCGGCTTCAGTCGACTGGTCGGTATAGGCCGGCGCGTCCTGGTGGATCGCGCGCTTGGTCTCGCCATGCACCGGACCGGCCTCGTCGACCGGATCGCCGATGACATTGATGATGCGGCCGAGCAGTCCGGCGCCGACCGGCACCGAAATCGGCGCGCCGGTGTCCTTGACCTCCTGGCCGCGCACCAGGCCTTCGGTGGTGTCCATGGCGACGGTGCGCACGGTGTTCTCGCCGAGCTGCTGCGCGACCTCCAGCACCAGGCGATGGCCCTGGTTGGTGGTTTCCAGCGCATTGAGGATCGGCGGCAGGTCTTCGTCGAACTGAACGTCGACGACGGCGCCGATGACCTGGGTGATGTGTCCTGCAGTGTTTGCCATTTCTGGGCCTCTTCGCAAATTCGGTTACAGCGCCGCGCCGTCTACAAGGCTTCGGCACCGGAGATGATCTCGATCAGCTCCTTGGTGATCATGGCTTGCCGCGTGCGGTTATAGGTGAGCGTCTGCCGGCGGATCATGTCGCCCGCATTGCGGGTCGCGTTGTCCATCGCCGACATCTGCGCGCCGTAGAACGACGCCGCGTTCTCCAGCAGCGCCCGCAGGATCTGCACAGCGAGGTTGCGCGGCAGCAATTCGTGCAGAATGTCCTCTTCCTCGGGCTCGAATTCGTAGACCGCGCCGCCCAGCGCGTCGGCGGTTTTCTTCTCGAACACCGGCGGGATGATCTGCTGAACGGTCGGAATTTGCGCAATCACCGAGCGGAAGCGCGAATAGAAAAGGGTGCAGACGTCGAATTCGAAATTGTCGAATCGCGCAATGATCTTTTGCGCGATCTCGCGCGCGTTCTCGAAGCGCAACACCCGCACCGACCTCAGGTCGACGAGTTCGACGATCTGCTGGGCGTAGAGGCGGCGCAATTGATCGTAGCCCTTGCGGCCGACACAAAAGAACTTGACCTCTTTGCCCTCGGCCAGAAGCGCATTGGCCCGCTCGCGGGCGAGCCGCACGATCGCGGTGTTGAATGGCCCGCACAGGCCGCGCTCGGCGGTGCAGACGAGCAGCAGATGACGCTGATCGGCGCCGGTGCCGCGCAGCAGACGCGGCGCGCTTTCAAGCCCGGCGACCGAGGCGGCGATATTGCCGAGCACCGCCTCCATGTGGCTGGCATAGGGGCGCGCGGCCTCGGCCGCGGCCTGGGCACGCCGCAGCTTCGACGCCGCGACCATCTGCATGGCCTTGGTGATCTTCTGCGTCGCCTTGGTCGAGGCGATGCGGTTGCGCAGATCTTTGAGCGAGGGCATGCGAAGCTCGGCCTATCGTACTGCGCTCACGCGAACGTCTTGGCGTAATTGTCGACAACGCTTTTCAGCTTGCCGCCGGTCGCGTCGTCGAGATCGCGCGACTCGCGGATCGCGCTGAGGATGTCCTTATGCTCGTTGTGCAGCACGCCGAGCAGGCCGTCCTCGAAGGCGCGAACGCGATCGACCGGCAGCGGGTCGAGATAGCCGTTGACGCCGGCATAGATGACGCAGACCTGCTCTTCCATGGTCAACGGCGAGAACTGCGGCTGCTTGAGGAGCTCGGTCAGACGCGAGCCGCGATTGAGCAGCCGCTGCGTGGTGGCGTCGAGGTCGGAGCCGAACTGCGCGAACGCCGCCATTTCGCGGTATTGCGCCAATTCTCCCTTGATGCGGCCGGCGACCTTCTTCATCGCCTTGGTCTGCGCCGCCGAACCGACGCGCGACACCGACAAGCCGACATTCACCGCCGGGCGGATGCCCTGATAGAACAGGTCGGTCTCCAGAAAGATCTGGCCGTCGGTGATGGAGATGACGTTGGTCGGAATATAGGCCGACACGTCGTTGGCCTGCGTCTCGATCACCGGCAGCGCGGTCAGCGAGCCGGCCTTGTTGTCGTCGTTCATCTTCGCCGCGCGCTCGAGCAGGCGCGAGTGCAGATAGAACACGTCGCCCGGATAGGCCTCACGGCCCGGCGGACGCCGCAGCAACAGCGACATCTGGCGGTAGGCGACGGCCTGCTTGGACAGATCGTCGTAGATGATGACGGCATGCATGCCGTTGTCGCGGAAGAACTCGCCCATGGCGCAGCCGGCGAACGGCGCCAGGAATTGCATCGGCGCCGGATCGGAGGCGGTCGCCGCGACGACGATCGAATAGTCGAGCGCGCCGTTCTCCTCTAGCACCTTGACGAATTGCGCGACGGTGGAGCGCTTCTGGCCCACCGCGACATAGACGCAGTAGAGCTTGACCTTCTCGTCGCCGGAAGCGTTGAGCGATTTCTGATTCAAAATGGTGTCGAGCGCGATCGCCGTCTTGCCGGTCTGGCGGTCGCCGATGATCAGCTCGCGCTGGCCGCGGCCGATCGGAATGAGCGCGTCGATGGCCTTCAATCCGGTCGCCATCGGCTCGTGCACGGATTTGCGCGGAATGATGCCGGGCGCCTTGACGTCGACGCGCGCCTTGCGGTCGGCCTTGATCGGGCCCTTGCCGTCGATCGGATCGCCGAGCGCGTCGACGACGCGGCCGAGCAGGCCCTTGCCGATCGGCACTTCGACGATGGCGCGGGTGCGCTTGACGGTCTGGCCTTCCTTGATCTCGCGGTCGGTGCCGAAAATCACGATGCCGACATTGTCGTCTTCGAGGTTCAGCGCCATGCCGCGCACGCCGCTTTCGAATTCGACCATCTCGCCGGCCTGCACGTTGTCGAGACCGTAGACGTGGGCGATGCCGTCGCCGACCGACAGCACCTGTCCGACTTCCGAAACCTCGGCTTCCTGGCCGAAGTTCTTGATCTGCTCTTTGAGGATTGCGGAAATTTCCGCGGCGCGGATGTCCATTAGCGAGCCTCTTTCATGGCGTGCCTGATCGCGTTGAGCTTGGTGCGCAGCGACGTATCGACCATGCGGCTACCGAGCTTGACCACGAGCCCGCCGATAATGGCGGGATCGATCTTGATATCGAGGTCGATGTCCTTGCCGCTGACCGCGTTGAGCGCGGCACGCAGCGCCTCGATGTGTTCATCCTTGAGCTTTTCGGCGGTGGTGACTTCGGCCGTAGCCTCGCCCTTGTGCTGCGCCACCAGTTCGCGGAATGCCCGGATCATGTCACGGACCGCAAACAGCCGGCGGTTGGCGGTCACCAGCTTGAGAAATTTGGCGGCAAGCCCGCCAATGCCCGCCTGCTGCAGCACCGCGGCCAGCGCATGGCCTTGCTCGTCGGCGGTAAAGACCGGGCTGCGGACCAGCCGCAAAAGATCGGGGCTTTCGGCCATGAGAGCCTCAAAACGCTCCAGATCCGCCTTCACCGCGTCGATGGCATTGGCCTCGGACGCGAGATCGAACAGCGCCGTCGCATAGCGGCCCGCCATT
>Ga0335073_10014416_pt1 | contig 11074 bp, 9 predicted proteins | sample Lox_Sample_22_FD_207093 | JGI IMG/M metagenome (GOLD analysis project Ga0335073, IMG submission 207093) | Soil microbial communities from Loxahatchee National Wildlife Refuge, Florida, United States - Lox_Sample_2.2 | ecosystem: Environmental > Terrestrial > Soil > Wetlands | place: USA: Florida... | reverse complement strand
CCGTGTGCCTAACTATCCATCATCTTCGAGGCCGACCCGAAGTCGCGCCTCGGCGCCGCCCCGCCAGTCACACAGCCCCCAGCGTCACCAAGCCCGAACGTAAGGCAGCGCCGCGGCCAGGCTAGCGCCGGTCAATGCGCAGCCGATCGGCTCTAGCGGTGCCGATTGCGCGATCGGCACCGCTGACAGACGTGGCCGGATCAGCCCGCCCAGGTGCCTGTGCCTGGGTCGGCGCAAATGAAGCCCCAGGGCTTGTCGCTGACCCGGGTGAGGACCACGGTCGCGCGGTGCGGGCCAGCCAGCTTGAGCCGCCGGTGGATCTGGTCCACGTCGCCGGCGAGGCCGCGACGGCGGATGTCCGCCGCGCCCACGCCGAGCTCGCGCAGCCGGGCGGCGAACCGCTTCTCGTTCCAGGGGGCGGAGTCCACGACGCGGAGCGTCCGGGCGAACGGGCTCGACACGTTCCCGTCGGCGGTGAGGAAGGCGATCCGCGGGTCGATCTTCCGCGCGCCGAGCAGGCGGGCGAGGTCTTCGACGAGCCCGGCCCTGGTGACCGCGGGGTTCGGGTCGAGCAGGTACTCCCCCGGCTCGCCGACCGGAACGCGGTCGCCCTGATCGCCGGCCGGGACGGCCGCCAGCGTGTCCCCGGCCGGCAGGATCGTCGCGCGCCGCGGGGCGGTGGCGAACGCCGGGGACCAGAGGACCGCCTCCTTGAGGTCGCGCCCGTCGGCGATGAACTCCGCCTCCCAGGCCGGCGGGATCAGCTCGGCGGGCAGGCCAGGGGCGGCCTTGACGCAGATGGCGGGCACTCGTTCGGTCAGCGCGAGGCACCAGTCGAGCGGCGGCTCCGATACCCCGGCGCGGAACCGGCGCGTCCCCGCGCGGCGGGCCGGGTCGATGAACACGGCGTCGGCCCCGTGCAGCGCGAGGTCGCGGACATCGGCGGCGCATGCGCTCACCCGGCCGGCCACCCCGTAGACGCCGGCGTTGTGCAGGGCCAGCCGTGCGTGGACCTCGTCGCGGTCGACGGCGAGCACGGTCTGTTCCGCTTCGCCCGCCGCCGCGAGCGCGATCAGGTCGCCGCCGATGCCGCAGCACAGGTCGGCCACCCGGCGCGCGGCGCGGAAGCGGGCCGCCCGGTGGCGCGCGATCGGCTCCGCCGACGCCTGCTCGTAGCCGTCCCTGGTGAACAGCATCTCCATCGCGCGGGCGAACTTCGCCCGCGCGGCCAGGCGCAGCTCGTACTGCGCCATCGCCGCCGCGGCCAGGCTCGCGGGGTACTCGCGCCGCAGCGCCTCGGCGACGGCCAGGTCCGGCGCGGGCGGGTCACCGCGCAGCGCCGCGACCCGCGCCAGGGCCGCTCGCCCGAGCGGCGAGAGCAACGCGGCAGGGTTCTCGTTCATGGTGTCAACGAGTCAACCACCCCGCGGTGGCCGGGTGCGGGCGGCGTGCCGCAGGATGGGGGGATGGCGGACCGGGCACCTGACAGCGGGTGGCGCAAGCTCGGCGCGCCGCCCGGGCTGTGCGGGACCTGCGTGCACGCGAAGCTCAACGAGACGCGCCGGGGCACCGCGTACGTGCGCTGCACCCGCGCCGCCTGGGATGCCAGGCTCCCCCGCTATCCGCGGCTGCCGGTCACCGCGTGCGAGGGATTCGCGGCGGACGGGTTACTGACGGGCAAGGGCGAGTTCGCGCTGGCGGCGCTCGCCGTGGATCACCCGGGCAGGCCTGGGGTAGTAGCGCGTCGCCGCGCCCGGCACCGGCCCGCCATCCCGCCGGGACGGCCACACCGCGCGCGTGCCGCTCGGCAGCACGATCATGTGCCACAGGTAGCCGTTGTAGTACGTCACCTTCATCGTGCTCATCGCCATGATGGTTCTCCCCATTGTCAGTGGGCCGCCCGCGACTGGGCCGGCGGCGCGTCACGCCCCCCGAGGCGCTTGCGTGCCCACGGTTCCGCACGGCGGTTAAGCCGGCGTTGCGTATCGATTAGCCGCCGCTTCGGCCCGAACGGGCGCGTGGTGGCTCAGCCGCGGCGGCCCGCGGCGTAGAACCGGTGGTCGCGCTCCACGAGGCGCTCGATCTCCGCGAGCAGCCCTTGACCAGCGTCCAGCCGTTGTCGAGCGCCGCGCCCAGGGTCACGGTAGTAGCATCGTGTTCAGGTCTCGGTTAGCCGCGTAGCGCTGGAGTTCCGTTGATTACTGTGCTGGGCTTCCCGCTGTTGGAGTGGGAGCTGGACGACGACGACCCGAACGGCGTCACGTCGCGGAACAAACGGGCGATGAGCTACCTGGCCGCGGGGCGGACGGCGAAGGCGATCCCGCTGTTCGAGCAGACGGTCGCCGACTGCAGGCGGATGCTGGGCACCGACCACCCGACCACCCTGCGGGCGCGAAACAACCTCGCGATGGCCTATCGGGCCGCGGGGCGGACGCCCGAGGCGATCGCGCTGCTCGAGCGGACGCTCGCCGACTGCGAGCGGGTGCTGCGCCCTAACCACCCGGACACGAAAGCGGCGCGAGAGAATCTGGCTGCCATGAGGGGCGAACCGACGAGGCGCTAGCGGCCTGAACGGTGTGATTCTGGTTGCGGAAATCAGAAGGCCGGTTCCCGTGATCGGAACCGGCCCGCGTGTTCGGTGGGCGATACTGGGATCGAACCAGTGACCTCCTCGGTGTGAACGAGGCGCTCTCCCGCTGAGCCAATCGCCCGTGTGGTACGAGTCCTCAGCGTAGCGCATGTCGAACCGCGTTGCTGCAATCGTCACGCTGCGAAACCAAGGGGTGCGTGTTCCAGTGCCCGGAATGTTCCGCGGACTACTGGCAAGTAAGATCCAAGTCGGCTACGCTGTGCGATGCAATCGATAGCATCTGATAACGATCACATCGCGGTGTGTTCCCGATCGCCTACAACGGGTACATGCCCATCGAAGGGTCGATGCGACATAGGTCACAGCTGATGCAATCGTTATGCAGGAACAATAGACTCAGCTAGGGTCGTTCCTAACTCATGGCAGCTGCACGTGCAGATGCAGTGACGAATGCCCGTGCAACCGGTAAGCGAAAAGTGCAAAAGGAAGCAACCGGGCAAGCTATCCCGTAACGCTCCGTATGCATACATGTCGCCCGCCGATTGCGCACTCGGACAGAGCCCGGCACCCCCGGGACCCGGCGATAGGTTGACCAGATCATGAACAGCAGCAGCACGGTATCAGCCGAACTAGGACTACGCCTCGTCGTGCCTCAGCAGACGATCGTGCCTCTGATGGCTAGCCTCTACTACTCGCGCGAGGATCCGTACGCCATCCGCATCGCGTTCCACGTCGGCCTCGACGAGCCCGTCGAGTGGATCTTCGCGCGCGACCTGCTGTCCATGGGCATCGAGGGCCGCGAGGGCCAGGGCGACGTCCAGGTCTGGCCGTCGGCCGGCTCCGAGGGCGGCGCGCCCGGCAGCGTCCTCAACCTCGAGCTGTCCTCGCCGTTCGGCCAGGCGCACTTCGAGGCGCCGGTGAAGGACGTCGCGGACTTCCTCCGCAAGACCTACCAGATCGTCGCGGTCGGCCACGAGAGCGACTATGTCAACGTCGAGGCCGAGCTCCAGGACCTGCTCCGGCAGGCCTCGTAACCGAGGGCGTCACAGATTCCCGGCCCGTACCCCCGTAACGGGCCGGGATTTCTTTTACCCGAACGGGCCCGTGGTGGCTCTGCCCGGCCGCGGGTCAGCCTCATAGGTCACGTTGGATTCTCTAACCCCAGTGGTCCGCTGAGCGCGGCGCATCTTGTTATCGGTTATGACCACTTTTCTATCTCCCTATCACTTATGACCACTATCGCGCCCGAATTGTCGGAATTTAGCCAACGGAACTGATAGACAGTCGCCGAAGTGATAGAGAGATGCCCGCCTGGCGGCGCGGGCGCCGCCTCACCGGGCTCTTCGGCCTCACGTGCCACGGCGCTCCACGCCATGTGGTGGGCTGGCCGGGGAGGACCGCGATCGGTCAGCCCGCGCGCAGACCAAGGGATACCCACGGCGCGCGGGGCCGTGGCGGGTTGCCCGGTGGGACAGGAGCGACGGGGGAGGCGAGTCATGCACGGTCCGTTCAGGAGAAGGATTTTCAGGCTCCGAGTTGGTGAACGGGCCAGGATCGGCTACAGTTCAGAACGCGCGCCGGCGAGTACCGGCATGCGTGCGGACGTGGCTCAGTTGGTAGAGCATCACCTTGCCAAGGTGAGGGTCGCGGGTTCGAATCCCGTCGTCCGCTCCGGAGGTGCGGCTATGCGGCAAGTTAGCCGCCGGCGAAGCTCGCTCCTACGGCGGAGTGGCCGAGTGGCTTAGGCAAGGGCCTGCAAAGCCCTGTACACGGGTTCGATTCCCGTCTCCGCCTCCCATTCCAAATCCCTTTTGTCGCTGCTGTCCGCTATTGCGCGGACTGCTCTCATGCACCGGTATTCCGCGGACTGACTGACGTGCCCTCATCTCACAGATTAGAATCACTCCGGTACTCTCCGTACACATACGTCTTCTGGGGGTAAGGCGGATGACCGAGATGGGGGACGGGATGGCCTGGCACAATCAGCGGGGCAAGCTTCCGGCGCGGCCGCGGACCGAGCGAAGCCGGCGGCGGGGCCCGGCGGGCCACGGCAGGACCGTGGCGGAAGCCGAGCCGAATCGCCGCAGGGAATTAACCCCGTGGCGGCTGCCGCGCTCGTGGAGCCAGGACCTGGATACGCTCACCCGCCTGCACCGGGGCCTGCTCGCCCTGGACGCTGACGACGACGCCGGGCCGGAACCCGGATCCCGGCAGCAGGTGCCCGCGCCACTGGACGGGCCGCCGACCGCGCGGGACCCCGAGGCGCCGCCGCCGGACCGGCCGCTGCCTATGCGGAAACCCGCGCCGCCGCCGCAGGAGGGACAGCCGGCCGCGCGGGTGCCCTTGGCACGGCCGCCGGACGGGCAGCCAGCCGCGCGGGAGCCCGGGACGCCGGCAGACAGGCCACCGGCCGCGCGCAATCCCGGGACACCACCGGGCGGGCAGCCAGCCGCGCGCAACCCCGGGACACCACCGGGCGGGCAGCCGGCCGCGCGCAACCCCGGGACACCACCAGGCGGGCAGCCGGCCGCGCGCAACCCCAGGACACCACCGGGCGGACAGCCGGCCACTGGGGATCCCGTGGCGCCGGCGGACAGACCGCCGGGCGCACGCAATCCCGGGACACCCCCGGGCGGACAGCCGGCCGCGCGCAACCCCGGGACACCGCCGGGCGGACAGCCAGCCGCGCGGGAGCCCGTCGTGCCGCCGCAGGACGGGCCGCCGGCATCAGAGCTCCGCGAGCCGGACGCCGCTCCCCGGCAGGCCGCTCCCCGGCAAGCTTCTGCCGCGGTGGCGACGCGGACGCGGGCGCGGACACGGACACGGCAGCGGGCGCCGCAGTCCCCGCGCCCCGAGACGGCCGAGGCGGAGAACGGGCAAGCGGCGGCTGGCCCGGCCCCTGAAGGCGTTCCTGGCGAGGGCGCCGTCGCCGGCGACCCGGCGGTCGGGGCCATCAGGGACACGTTCCGGTACGTGACCGAGGCGGGCGACAAGGCGGTGGGTTACTTCTACGCCCAGCTGTTCCTGCGCGATCCGCGACTTCGCCAGCTGTTCCCGCCGGCCATGGACGAGCAGCGGGACCGGCTGCTCAGGGCCCTCGGCCGGATCGTGGAGAGCCTGTCTACGCCCGAGGAGATGGCCGCCTACTTCTGCCAGCTCGGCCGGGATCATCGCAAGTACCAGGTCCAGCCGGAGATGTACGACGTGGTGGGCGCGTCGCTGCTCGCGACGCTCCGGGCGTTCGCGCGCGATGCCTTCACCCCCGAGGCGGAAGACGCCTGGACTCAGGTCTTCGTGGCCGGGTCATCGCTGATGATGCGGGCGGCGGAACGGGAGGCCGCCACCAGCCCGCCCTGGTGGACGGCCGAAGTCGTCGCGGTCGAGCACCGGAGCGACAGCCTCGCCGTGCTGACCATCGCCCCGGATCTGCCGCTGGAGTTCCTCGCGGGCCAGCACCTGACCGTGCAGACGCCCCGCTGGCCGCGGGTCTGGCGGCCGTATTCGATCGCGGGCATGCCGCGTGACGACGGCCTCCTGACGCTGCACGTGAGAGCCATCCCCGGCGGCTGGGTGAGCAACGCGCTCGTCCGCTACACGTCGCCGGGCTCGCAGCTGGTGCTCGGCCCGCCGCTCGGCACGATGACGCTCGCCAGGGCCACGACCCGCGACCTGCTGTGCGTGGCCGGCGGCACCGGGCTGGCGCCGGTCAAGGCGATCATCGAGCAGGCCGTGCGCGAGTCGGCGGTGACGCCGCGCCGGGTCTGCCTCTACTACGGGGCCCGGCGCCGGGAGGACCTGTACGACCTGCCGGATCTGTGGCGGCTCGCGGATGCCTACAGCGGGTTCGAGCTGATCCCCGTGACGTCTGACGATCCCGCTTTCGACGGGATGCAGGGCAACGTCGGCCGGGTGGCGGCCCGGTACATGCCGACCCCCGAGTGCGACGCGTACATCGCGGGGCCGCCGGCGATGGTGCGCGAGACCATCCGCGTGCTGCGGCGGTCGGGCGTCAGGCGCGAGCGGATTCACTTCGACGACGCCCTGCTGGCGGGCGGGCCCAGGACCGGATAGCCCGGGCGCCGGCGCCCTTTCGGCCGGGGCGCCGGCGTCCGTCAGCCGGAGTGCCGGTGGAAGTTCGGCGACGCGTCGAAATCGTCGTAGGTGCGGTGGAACACCGGCGTGGTCGAGCCCGCCGTGGGCGGCACGATCCACGACCAGGTCGCCGGGCACCGCCGACCGTGCTGCTGCTCCTGCTCGACGTGCCGCAGGAACCGTTCGGACTCGGTGTGATGATCGGCGATCTTCACGCCGGACGACTCGTAGGAGTGCAGCACGGCCGCGTTCAGCTCGGTGACCGCGCGGTCCTTCCACAGCGTCCGCGGGCTGTCGGTGCGCAGGCCCATGCGGGCGGCGATTTCCGGCAGCAGGTCGTACCGGTCCTCGTCGCCGAGGTCGCGGGAGCCGATCTCGGTGCACATGTACCAGCCGTTGAACGGCGCGGCCGGGTAGCGGATGCCGCCCGCCTCCAGGTACATGTCGCTGATCACGGGGACCGCGTACCAGCGCAGCCCAAGCCCGCCGAACCAGGTCAGGTCCGGATGGTGCAGCGGTATCTCGAGCACCGCGTCGCGTGGCAGCCCGGACACGGACAGCGGCCGTCCGGGCTCGGCGATGATCAGCGGCAGCAGGTCGAACCTGCCCGGCGGACCGCCCGGCTGCCAGCCGAGCCCGGCGGCCAGCCGGGTGATCGCCGTGTGCGCCGGGTCACCGAGCACGCCCCCGGGGCGCTCGTGGCCGGCGTAGCCGATCAGCTGCGAATTGAGGATGCGGGGACCGGGCCGCCCCGGGGCGTCCGGCGCGAAGACGGTGATCACCGGCCGGATCCGCCCGCCGTTGGTGGCCTCACGCAGATGGATGGCGCATTCGGCCGCCACCTCGTCCGCCGCGCTCACCGCGCGCCGGTCCCTGAGCCGCAGTGAGCGCCAGTACAGCCGGCCGATGCAGCGCGAGCTGTTGCGCCACGCGACGCGGGCGGCGAACTCGAGTTCCTCGGGCGTATGCCGGTAGGTCCCCTGCTCGCTGATCTCGCGGCAGATCTGCCGCATCCGGTCGGTGAGGGCGCCGGTCCCCGGGTTCTCGGCGTGGAACAAGGCGACAAACCGCGCGGCCGCCGTCACCAGCTCGCTGGCGTCCGGCGACAGGCCCCTGCTATCTGGCGCCGGGCAGGGCCGGTTTCGCTGATTCCGCTGATTCCGCTGATTTCGCTGCGGCAAGCCGTGGTGCGCCGAAGGCCGGCGAACTAACAAGCGCATCGTCCATTTCCCCCTATCAGGCGCTAGTAGCGTATCGTGAACGTACGGACGCTTTCCGTGAAATGACGGAAAGCGTCCGTAGGTTCTCCGCTAGGCGAGCGCCAGCTTGAGGGCGAGCAGCAGCATCGTCACCGCGATGAGCAGGTCGAGGATCTGCCAGGAGCGCGGCGCGGCGAGCAGCGGGGCGGTGAGCCGCGCGCCGTAGCCCAGGCCGGTGAACCACAAGACGCTCGCCGCTCCGGCGCCGGCGGCGAACCACCACCGGCCAGACGGGCCGTGCGCGTTCGCGACCGAGCCGAGGACCACGATGGTGTCGAGGTAGACCTGCGGGTTGAGCCAGGTGAACGCGAGCGTCTGGCGGACCACCACGGGCCGGGAGGGCCGGTCATCCGGCGCCGCGGTCAGCGCGGACCGGCGCCTGGCTCGCCACGCCGAGGACAGCCCGTACCAGGCGAGGAACGCGACCCCGAACCAGCGGACGACCTGCAGTGCCCAGGCGGCGTGCTGCACGATGGCGCCGATGCCGGACACCCCGGCGACGATGAGCGCGAAGTCGGAGAACGTGCATATCGCGACGATCACGCCGACGTGCACCCGGCGCAGCCCCTGGCGCAGCAGGTAGGCGTTCTGCGCGCCGATCGCCACGATCAGGGACAGTCCCGTGAGCAGCCCCTGGAGGGCATCGCTGGTCATGGACCCGACGCTAGGCGGTGACCGCTATGAAGGCAAACAAAAGTTTCTTTCTATCCATTAGCTATGCTTCACTTAGCTGGTGGACCTGAACCCGGCCCAGCTCGACGCGCTCGTGGCCATCGCGGAACACGGCAGCTTCGAGGCGGCCGCCCGCCAGCTGCACATCACCCCGAGCGCGGTCAGCCAGCGGATCCGCGCCCTGGAGGCCGCGGCGGGCCAGGTCCTGGTCAGCCGCGGGACGCCGTGCCGGCCGACACCGCACGGCGAATGGCTCGTGCGCGTGGGCCGGCAGACGCGGCTGCTGTACGACGAAGCCAGCCAGGCGCTTACCGCGGTCAGCGCCGTCGAACTGCCGATCGCGGTCAACGCCGACTCCCTGGCCAGCTGGTTCCGCGACGTGCTCGCCGCGGCGGCGGCGTGGGACGGCAGCGCGCTCCGGCTGCACGTGGAGGATCAGGCCTACTCACATCAGCTGCTGCGCAGCGGTGACGCGCTAGCCGCGGTCACGAGCGATCGGGAGGCGGTGCAGGGCTGTTCGGTCGAACCGCTGGGGTCGCTGCGCTACGTTCCCGCCGCCACACCCGCGTTCGCGGACCGCTGGCGGCGCGCGGGCCCGCCGGACTGGGCCGCGATGCCGGTCGTCATCTTCGGCGCCAAGGACGACCTGCAGCAGGAGATGCTGCACCGGCAGGGCGCGGACCAGCCGCCGCCGGTCGTCCACCAGGTTCCGTCCTCCGCCGACTTCCTCGAGGCCGTGCGCCTCGGCCTTGGCTGGGGCATGCTTCCCGAGCTGCACGCCAGGGACGGGCTGGCCGCCGGCGAGCTCGTGCTGCTGTCGGCCGAGGTGATCGACGTTCCGCTGTTCTGGCAGCGCTGGCGGCTCGACTCGCCGCGGCTGACCGCGCTCAGCGACGCGGTGCGCGAGGCCGCCAGAAGGCACCTGCGCCAGCCATGACCGCCGGCCCCGCCCATTGACGGCCGGGGCCGGCGACTGCTGTCATCGTCGTTGCCCCCAGTGCGCGCCCGGATTGCCCGCCGCGCGGAAGGAGACGCCCGTGACAACCGTTCCGGCTGCCGAAGGTTCCGCACCGATCCCGGGCGGGCCGCCGCCTCCGTTCGACGCGGAGCTGGCGACGGTCCTCGCGGCGATGGCCGAGCGCAGGACTTTCGAGCTCACGCTCGAGACGATCCCGCTGCTGCGGGAGAGCGGGGGCCCGCTGCCGCGGCCGACAGACGACGACCTGCGGCGCGGCGGGACATTCGAGCTGAGCGAGCGCGACGTGCCCGGCCCGGCGGGCGCGCCCGACCTGCCGCTGCTGATCTGCCGCCCGGCCGGCGCGCGGGCCCCGGTCGGCGCCATCTACTACATCCATGGCGGCGGCATGATCGCCGGTGACAACCGGGGCGGCCTGCCGGGCATGCTCGAGCACGCGGAGCACCTCCAGCTCGCCGTCGTCTCTGTCGAGTACCGGCTCGCGCCCGAGACGCCGCACCCCGGGCCGGTCGAAGACTGCTACGCGGGCCTGGTGTGGTGTGCCTCGCACGCCGCCGAGCTCGGCATCGACCCCGCCCGCGTCGTCGTGGCCGGCGGGAGCGCCGGCGGCGGGCTCGCGGCGGCGGTGGCACTGCTGGCCAGGGACCGGGGCGGCCCGGCGCTGGCCGGGCAGCTGCTGGGCTGCCCGATGCTCGACGACCGCAACGACACCCCGTCCGCATGGCAGATGGCGGGGCTCGGCGTCTGGGACCGCGCGGCGAACGAGGTGGGCTGGACGGCGCTGCTCGGCGCCGCGCGCGGCGGCCCGGACGTCTCCCCCTATGCGGCGCCCGCCCGCGCGACGGACCTGTCCGGGCTGCCGCCCGCGTTCATCGACGTGGGCTCGGCGGAGACCTTCAGAGACGAGGACGTGGCCTACGCGACCCGGATCTGGCAGGCCGGCGGGGACGCCGAACTGCACGTCTGGCCGGGCGGGTTCCACGGGTTCGCGAGCATGATGCCGCAGGCGGCGCTGTCCAGGGACGCGGTCGCGGCGCGGGCCGGCTGGCTGTCCCGCGTGCTGGGCGGCCCGGCCGGGTAGGCATCCCCGGCCGAGCGCCACGCAACCGCGCTGGGGCAGGATGGCACTCCGCCGTGGCGAATCTGTGCCCGCGCCCGGTTGTCACCCCGCGCGACCCGCAACATAATCGGCAAGGGTCCGGCCAGGCGATGCGAGGGAATGGAGCGATTCACGGTGGAGATCTCACTCGAAGGCAAGGTCGCGCTCGTCACCGGATGCGGTCCGAACATCGGCAGCGGCATCGCGCTCGCGCTCGCCAGGTACGGCGCGAAGGTTGCCGTCAACGACGTGTCGAAGGAGTCGATCGACGCGTGCATCGCCCGGATCGAGCGCAACGGCGGCGAGGCGATGGCCGCCCCTGGCGACGTGACCGACGAGGACCAGGTCCAGGGCTACGTCAGCAGCGTGCTGGAGAAGTGGGGCCG
>Ga0335073_10014415_pt1 | contig 11074 bp, 2 predicted proteins | sample Lox_Sample_22_FD_207093 | JGI IMG/M metagenome (GOLD analysis project Ga0335073, IMG submission 207093) | Soil microbial communities from Loxahatchee National Wildlife Refuge, Florida, United States - Lox_Sample_2.2 | ecosystem: Environmental > Terrestrial > Soil > Wetlands | place: USA: Florida... | reverse complement strand
TAGCGTGACCGTTTCCCCCGTCCTAAACCAAGGCCTAGGAGTTTGAGCGCCAACTCAAAAACCTAGGCCTTTTCCATTTACTGATGTCTCTTTCGGTTTTATACATGAGTGGGAACCCTCCACCGCCGAAGCGGTGGAGGGCTGAGGTTTGGTTCTTAGAAGTGGCTCTGGAACTCGGGGCTTTCGATGAAGCCCTGGCCCAGAGTCGTGCCGTAGATCTGGAGGCGAATCGACAGTTCCGTGCTGCCCTGGAACAGGATGCCGGCGCCGCCGCTGTTCGCTATGCCGAACCAGAACTGCTGGCCGCCCGCATCGGGATCGCGGCTCAGAGTCGTGAAGTACAGCATGTCGATGTACAGCAGGTTGGTGTGATCCATAGACACCGTGCAAGTGCCGCTAGTGCAGCTTGCCGTGTGGTTGGCGAAGGTTCCGGTGCTCCAGAACTCATTGTTCGTGCCCGGTCCCACCGGAGTGGCGTTGGCCGGGTAGGCGATGATGCTGAGGAAGCAGGCCTGCAGGCCATTGGCGAGGCAAGCGGCATCACCCGCTCCATTCGGCCGGCCCAGCAGGTTCTGATACAGACTCGCGGCGCTGTAGCCGGTGTTGCCGGCGATCAGCGAGCTGAACAGGCCGCCCACGGTTTGCGTACCGTAGCGGAGGCTCAGCCCTTGCACCGCCGCCGTGAACTCGGCATAGGTCGGCGAGGCGCCGGTCGCAGCCTTGTAGGCGGCGATCACGCCGAAGTTGGTGTTGTACGACTCAGGACTGGTGAAGAAGTCGTCCGCCATCACACCCAACCCGTTCAGACCGCCCGGAGTGCCGGGGCCGGTCCAGAACGCGTAGCCGCCCGCATCCGGATCGCGGCCGAGGATCTGCTGGTAGAGGGCCGTGACTTCCAGATCCAGAATCGGAGCCGTGGAGGCCGGCTGGGTGACCGTAATCACCGAGAGGACACCCACCGACGGCGTGAAGGTAATGTGCGCCGTGCGTGGGAACGGCGTGGTGTTGCTCAGAGCGAGGTACGTGCCGCTGCCTACGCCGCTGCCGTTTCCGCTGCCGCCGCCGGTGATGAGCAACCAGGAGGAGTCGGAGGAGGCAGTCCAGGTATTGCCGACAGCGCAGGAGCCGCTCGGCAGGACCGAGAAGGCGCCGGGCACGCTGACCGGAGTGGAACCGTTACTCGGAACCACGTTGGTCAGATTGATCGGGCCGGCCGGAGACACCGTGAAGCCGCACGTTGCTTCAATCACCAGATTCACCGTAACCACCGCGGTGTTCGGGGTGGACGTGGAACTGAGGGTGAAGCTGCCCTGGTAGGTACCAACCGGCAGACCGGCCGGATTGATGGAGATCACCAGAGGCTGCGCCGTCGTCGTCACGGTCATGGTGCTGGGAGCCGTGAAGAGCGGTGTCGGGCTGGAAGCGCCATTCAGCGGGTTGTTGCCGAAGGGCGTGATGGTCGCCGTAACCGAGGTCGCCGGAGCCAGGATCGAGCTCATGGCCACAGTGAACGTGGCACTCGTCGAAGGCGCCGGGTAAGTCTCGGTAATGGTCTGCGGAGCGCCCGGTGTTACCACGAATACCGGGTTGGTCGAGGTATTCAGGGTCACAACCACCGAAACCGTATCCGCAGCCGGCGCGCCGTAGCTGGCGGCCGGAGAGTAGGCGATGGTGCAAGCGTAGGTGTTGTTACCCGGCGTCAGGCCGGACAAGCTGTAGCCGACAGTCAGCGTACTGCTGCTGTTGGCCACCGTGGTCCCGCTCACCGCGCCCGGAATCAGCCAGCCGCAATTGGCCGTGCCGGCATTCGGGGTAACCGTAGCCGTCCAGTTGATGGCGGCCACGCCGGAACTGATCATGAGGTTCTGCGTGACCGGGACGGTGACGCCGAACTGATGGTTAAAGGTCACCGGGCCGCCCGTAACCGAGAGCGCGCCGATTTCGAGAGTTACCGGCACGTTGATCGGCGGGTTGTTCACCCCGAGCTGAGGCGAACTGAAGGCCACGCTGCCACCGTAGGAACCGGCCGCCAGCGAAGCAGCGGTAACCGTTCCGGTCGAAGTGGCGTACGGCGGAGCCGTGGTGGTAGTGCCGTTGGTGCAGGTCAGCCAGCCGCCGCCCACAGGCAGCGCAACCGACGGGGTGCAGGTGAAGGGCACCGCGACGTTGTTGCCGCCAGGGGAGATCGCCTGGATGGTCTCGGTAAACATAGACGGAGCGGCTCCCACCGGCAGGTTGATGAGCTGCGTAGTCGGAGAAGCCGTGAGGGTCGCCTGTTGCACCGAGATGCTGGCGCTGGTCGAAGCGGTGATCGCCGGGGTGATGCCGCCGGTGGTCGCCACGCCTACGGACAGCCCGCAGCTTGCGGAGATTCCGGTTCCACTCGTCGGAGTGATGGTGAAGCTGAGCGGAGTCGCCGTGCTCGAAAGGGTAATGGTCGAAGTAGCCGGCGTCACGGTGCAGGGGCCGGAGCTGATGGAGGCCGTCACCGTAGCCGGAAGAGTCGTCGGATTAGCCGGCGCCACCGACAGAGCCGCGGAGGTCGTGCAGGTCACGCTGGCCGTACCGGCGGTCACCGGATTGGCCGGCGTGCAGGTCGGCGTCGGCAGGTTGATCGTAGGCGGATTGGCTACGCCCAGGTTCACCGTGAAGGTGGCCTTTTCCGGACCGTTCACACCCTTGGCCGTAATCACACCCACCAGAGGCCCGGCCACCGGATTGGTGATCAGGGTCGGGTTGATGCTGATGGTCAGCGGGGTGCTGGCGTTCGTCGACGAGGTCACGCTCGGAATCAGCCACGGCACGTTGGACGAGATGGTCAACGTGTCGGCGGTGCTGCCCAGCAGCGTGAGAACCGTGGTGTACATGGTCGGCGCCGAAGCGGTCTGGCCGATGGTGAAGTTCGCCGCAGCGGTACAAGACTCGTTGCCGCCGGCGGTGGAGCAGGTAGCGGTCGCGTCGGTGGTATCGCTGAATTGCAGCGACGGAGTGCCCTGAACGGTCAGGGTCACCGGGATGGTCACCGTCGGGTTGGACGTGGACGAAGACGGCGTGCTGACCGTAATCGTGCCGTTGTAAGTGGTAGCCGTGGTGAGGCTGGACAGAACCGCCGGGTTCACGGTGATGACCAGCGGGATGGGCGTGGTGGTCAGGGTACCCGTTTCAGGCCCTGCGCCCGCCGCACCGCCGTTCAGCGCGATCTGCAGCCAGTTGGTCGGACCGGTGTTGGAGACTGCCGAAACGCTGACCGGAATTCCGGTCACTCCGCTGGGCAGGCCGGTCACGCTCAACTGGGTCGACTGGCTGGCCGGGTTGGTGGTCGCCGCGCCGATCGGATACTGGAAGGCCGCGCCGCTGCCCGGCAGCGTGCTGATCACGCTGGTCAGGCTGCTGACGTTGAGGGTCACCAGGGCGGTCACCACTGCCGGTTGCGTGTTCGGCGGGAAGCCGGCCGCGAGGAAGTCTACGTACGCGTTGTAGGTTCCCTGTGGCAGCAGGGTGACATTCGAATTGGTCGAGAGGGTGAACTCGCACTCGGTGAGCGGAGTCGGATTCACCAGGATGGGCTGGCAATTCACCGCCGCTACGTTCAGCCATGCGCCGATCGTTCCCACGATCCCGCTGGTCGGCGGGTTGTAGTAAATGGTCGGAGTCGGCGGGAGCACCGTGGGCGTCAGCACCGAAATGCCGCCGGTGGAAGCCTGGACGGTGATGGCCTGGAACGAAGTCAGCGTCGAGCCGGTAACGCAGGAGCCGCCCGGGCTCACGGTCTGGCAGGAAGTCGCCGACGCGGGAGTCGTGCCGCTCATCTGGTTGAAGGTGTACGACAGAACGCCGTTCGAAATGAAGGCTTCCGCCGCCGCCGTCACACCGCCCGCGGTAGAAGGCGGATCGATGGTGATTACCGGGGCCGAGGTGCAGTCGGAACCCGGGTTGGTCAGGTAAATCGCGCTGACGTAGCCCGTGGCGCCCGGCTGGCTGATGGTCGCGATGGCCGTCGGCTCCACGGCGCAACCGCCGTGGAAGCTGACGTTCGGGACGCTCGTGTAGCCGAAGCCGCCGGTGTATCCGAGGGCCGGAATCAGGGTGATGTACGCGATCACGCCGTTAATCGGATTGGTGCTCGGGGCCGGCGTATAGACCAACTGCGGACCGTTGGTCACAATCACATTGAGCGGCGGAGGAGGATCGGTAGCCGACAGGAGGCTGCTGGCGGGCTGCGGATCGGTGAAGGTGAAAGTCACCGGATAACTCGAGATCGGAGTCGTACCCGATGGCGCCGCGATCACCAGGTCCATGTAGGCGTCGGTGAAGCAGGGGCCGTTGGGCGCGCCGGTAACCAGCGAGCAGTTGGTCGCGGTGTTGATGCCTTCGGTGATGGTGCCCAGCGGCACGATGCTGAACTCGTTGCCGATGTAGGTCGGGGCAACCAGCGGCATGACCCACGAAGGATTGGTCGCGGACGGGGTGATGCTGACCGGGACCGACACGAAGGACGGCGTACCGAAGGTCTGCGTACCGGAGATCGGAGCAGCCTGGTTGGGACCAAGGGTGTTGGTGATCACCTGCACGTACTGGGTGTTGCCGGCTTGCAGCACCAGGCCGCTCGGCGGCACGATGTTGCCGGTCGGGTCGAACGGCGGAGGCACCGTGGTCGGTTGCGGAATGGTTTCGTACTCCGGAATGATGTTGTTGCCGACTTCCAGGCAGACGGGGATCTCGGCCGACTGCATGCCGTTGTCATTGGCAGGCGTGACCTTGATGACCCCGGCGTAGAAGCCGTTCGTCATGGTGGCGGCAGAGGTGTCGATGGTGATGGTGAACGCCGTGGTGGAGAAACCAGGCGTCGAGACCGGCAGGACACCGCTGGCCGGGAACTTCAGGACACCGGCCGGAATCGGCGGGCTGTCCAGGGTGCAGGTCGGAACATCCCAGACCGGGTAGATGGTCGGCACCGGGAAGAACTGGTAGACCATCAGGTCGTTGGCAACCTGCAGCGGGGTGACGGTCGTCGGCCCGAGGCTGATGCCGCCGTTGAGAGCGTTCGGCACGCCGGTGACCAGGCTGGCGGTGTAGGTGCTGGGCGACGAGAGGCCGAGGTTCCGGGTATCCAGAACCACGTTGTTATAAGTGTTGCTCGGGTTGTTGCCCTCGCTGGCGCTGTTGATGTTGCTGGTGACCTGGCCCACCCAGCCGCTGGGCACGGTGAACGGAGCCAGCGGGATGATCGGGCTGTTGGTGTTGCAGACCGGCACGGAGAAGAACGGTCCGGGGCCGGCGGTCGGTCCAGTCAGGCAGCTCGTGATGGTGTTGGACTGCCAGGGCGAATTGATGATCAGCGGGCCAGCCGTCACGGTCACGTTGATGTTCAACGTGGCGGCCGGGCTGGGCGACGGCACGGAAGAGTAGCCTACCGGGCAGCCGGTGCCGACGCAGAAGTTCTCCACGTAGGGGTTGGCGGTGGAAACGATGTTCGGCGAGGTCCACGGCACAGCGTCCAGATAGGGGTTGGAGTGGTCGTTGCGGACCGGGGTCTCCGGATCGGTCAGGTTCGGCACCGACATGAATTGCAGGCCGACCGTATAGGTTCCGGTAGGCGCACCCTGCAGGATGGTGGGCGGCAGGATCACCTGGATGTAGCACACGGTGTCGTTGGCGCCACCCTTGCTGGTCGGGTCGTTGTTGTCCGGAGGATTCACGAAGTTGGGGCTGCAATCCGGGCCGCCCGGCGGCAGATAGTTCAGATCGTTGGTCGGGAGCAGTCCTTGCGGCGGCTCGACGGCGGCCTCGGCGGGGGTCAGGAAGACGCCGCCGGTGGTGGCGCCGATCGGGATGTTAAAGCCGGTGGTGTTGGCCAGATTCTGGTTGGCGGTGTTGAGGCCGGAACCCAGGATCGGGAAGGCAGTCACCCCGCCCGGTCCCATGGTGACCGGCAGCGGGCTGGTGAGCGTGCCCTGATTGACCAGGAAGACGAAGTTGCTGTGCGAGGGCGAATTCAGCGGAACGTTCGACCACACCGGGACGTTGATCACCAGGTTCCCGGAGGCATCGAGGGTGCCGCCGGTAGCGACGTTCCAGGCCGCCGTTCCGGCGGTTCCCTGGGTCAGCGACACATCGATGTTGGCGCCGGTCGCATCCGTGCCGAGAGGCTGGACGCCGCCGCCGGCGGTGGTGTTGATCTGCAGCAGCCCGGTGACGTTGAGCTGCACGATGAAGCTCTGCGGGATGTTGGCGTTATCGCCGGCTCCGCTGGGCGTGACCGTCACCACGCAGTAGTAAATGCCGGGGTCGAGGAAGCTGGCGCCCGGAGCACCGTGGCTGGTGGACGGGTTGAGAGCCAGCGTGATGGTGGTGCCGGCGGTGGTGGCCGTCAACCAGTCGATGTCATGGGCCGAACCGGAATCCGGCGGTCCATTGCTGGACTTGCCTTCGTAGTAGGTCTTGGTCACCGGGCCCAGGGTCACGGTGCCGCCGGTGATGTTGGCCCCATCGAGCGATGCAACGAACTGATAGGACGCCGGGAAGGCGGGGTTGGTCGCGCCGTTCGGCAGGGTGGACTGGGTGCCGGCGGGCATCGTAAAGGTGTAGCTGGTGGTGACCGGGTTGGATGGGTTGCCGGTCTGGACGCCCACCACAATGTCGTTGGCGAACTGGGCGCACGCCACGAAGCCGTTGGCCGTGGGGGCGACGTTGGCCGGGGCGGCGGTGCCCGCATAGGTTGTCGCTATGACTGCGGGTTGACTGGCGGTGCCGTTCGGGAAGATCCCCGTTCCGGTTCCGGTATCCCCGCTCGGTAGCGACTCATCGACGAATCCCGCGGCGCAGGCCGTCAGGGTACCCGGATCGAAGGCGATGCCCTGGAACGCTCCCAGGTTGGGCTCCTGGCCGGTGACCGGAAGGCCGCCCGCACCGAGGATCACGTCGCCAAAGGGAGTGATGCCGGTATTGGGATAGTAGGCCGGCGGATAGGTGTTGGGAGACACTGGGAAATTGGACAGGAACTGTCCGTTCGCGGTCTCGATGTGGGTAGCGGTGTAGCTGGTGATGGCGTTGCTCGGATAGCCCTTGGCGTTCACCCGGCGGCGCATCAGGAGCCACTGATCGCCCGCGCTGGCGGCATCGCCCGTCGGGATGTCGGCGGTCGGAACGACGGCATTGCTGATGAAGCCGCTGACGTAGGTCTGTCCCAGGCCGTCGACGGCAACTCCGAGAACTCCGCTGGCCGAAGCGCCGGTGATGGAGGTGATATCGGCGCCATTACCGAAGCCGCCGGTAATCGTGCCGGCCGAGGCGCTGCAGACGGTGCAATCTTCGTCGCCGCCCACCAGGGTCGCATAGACCATGGCCGGCCATCCGGCCACCGAGCTGGGAGCGTGCGGTCCGAGCGGGATGCCGTCCTGCGTATTGGTGGTGGTCAGGCCGCCGTTGATGGACTGGTTGCTGACGATCTCCAGCACAAAGCCGGTCGGTTCGCCGGGGTTCGGGTTACCGGCTAACTGCGTGCCGAGAGCCGCTACAGCCGTGGCAGCCGTCGTGAAGCCGCCCTCGAAGCCGACTCCCGGGACCGAAGTGCAGCCAAAGCCCCGGCTGGTGATGGCGACTGAAACGATGCTGCCTTCCGCATCGGTGGTGGCAGTGGCGGCGGGATACTCCAGGCAGCCGCCGTTGATGTCGTGACTCCAGTCGAAGAAGACGCCGATCGTGGTGGAAGTGGGATAGCCGATGCCGGCGCTGGTGAGGGTGATGGACTGCAATTCACCGCCGGCCACGCCGGGCGAGGTGAAGGTCACGTTGGAAACCGCGGTTCCGGCGGTGGTCTCGTTGAAGATCGGGGTGATCGTGGGAGTTCCCGGAGGCGTTACGTAGGTAGCCGGGATGAGGGTGGAACCGCCCACGTAGGCATTGCCGAACTCATCGACCGCGATCGAAACGCCGGATTCGCATTCCGCCGTGGCGCCGGTGGCGTTGGGAATGTTGCCGGGCGTGATCACGCCGTTGGTCCCGCCGGATTCCAGGCCCGCGGGAGGAATGTTGCTGGGATCGGTGACGTTCCCGATGACGGTGCAGGTTCCGGGGGTGGGCGTGGCCGATGCAGCCTCCTCAACCGTTCCGCCGATTACGGTGGCGTAGCTGAGAGAGTACGGATTGGTGGTCGCGCCGGGGATCGTGCTGGCCGGGGTGTTCGGGTTGAACTTGGCTACGAACGCGTGGTCATTGGCCGGGACGATGGCACTGCGGTCCAGCTCGATGCCTATCGTGCCCTGTGTATAAGTCGCTGTAGCAGTCTGTCCGGCGACTCCACCGACTGTCGGAGGAGCCTGAATGGTGACCGTCGGCATCGAGGTGCAGCCGGTGCCGGGAGTATCGAGAACCAGCCAGGCCACGCCGAACGGAGAGGTGCTGGAGACTACCGCGGAGGCAGTCGGCTCCACCGTGCAGCTACCGCCGGTGATGGTGACGACCGGCGGATTGGCGGCGCTATAGAAGGTGCCGGGGCTGGTGACCGTCAGGGTGGCGCTGGGAATCGGCAGGTTGTTGGCGGAGGTGCCGCCGGGGACATCCTGGACGAGGGCCGTGATGCTGGTCGAGCCGCAACCCAGGACGGTTACCGGCAGGGTGCTCTGATTCACCGGGTCGTATCCGGCGCCGGGGTCGGTGATGGTGATGCCGACGACCTGCTCGTTGACGGCGGGGAGAACCGCGGTGTCATTGACGATCGCTACGCCCTGCGCGGGCCGGGCCACGCCGATGAAGGTGCTCGGCGGAATCGGCGTCGGGAAGATGACGGCCGGGTTGACCGGGCAGCCGCTGCCCTGCGGATTGACCAGCGTGAACTGGTTGGGGGCGGGCTCGGAGGCGACGTTACCGCTGGTCTTGAAACCGACTACCGTGCCGGCTCCGAAGGAGTTCGAGGTTCCGACGACATAGCCGTTACCGGCGGGATCGACGGCCACTCCGTTGCCTACGTCGCGGCCGTAGCCGCCGAACAGGGTGGCGTAATCCACGCTCTTCAGCGAGGAGTCAACGGCCAGGTAAAAGGCGTTGTAGCGGCCGCTCGAAGAGGCCTGGGCGGCCTGCACCGGCTGGGAAGCGCCGGTCACCATCGGAAGATTCGCCAGGAAGCTGCTGGTGCCGAGCGGCGAAGTGGCGCCCGAGCTGGTGGCGCCGGTGATGTGGATTCTGCCGGGGTGCGCGCCACCGGCCTGCTCCACGGCCACCGAGGTGGCGATATCGAGACCGGATCCATAGAGCAGCGTGGAAAGTTTGGGGGTGGCTCCGGGAGCGACCACCAGGAAGGCGTGATCGTTGGGGAGATTGACGGGCGCCGTCTCGAGGGGGCCGGCCGAAGGCCAGTTGCTGCCGGCATTGGTCACGCCGACTACGTAGGCGCTGGCGGCGTAGGTGGCAATTCCGTAGGCCGCGGTGAAGCTGCTGCCGGTCTGGTTGTTGGAGCCGATCATGGTTACCGAAGCGGTAGCCGTCAGATCCAGGTTGGCCTTGGAATAGAAACCGACGAGACCGGCGGTGCCGCCGGCCCAACCCAGGTTTCCGGTGAAGCCGGCCATGTAGGGACCGGTGCTATCCATCGCCACCGCGGTAATTACGGTATTGAAATTGGTGCCCGTGCTGGTGCCGCCGCCGTTGCCTTTGCCGGGACCCACATAAATGGCATAAGTATCGGAGGGGTCGATCACCAGGGCCTGGGACTTATCGTAAGCGCCGACTTCGAAGGACAGCGTGTTAGTGGCGCTCAGGACATAGTGGCCGCCGATGGTGTGCTTCTGGCCGTTGGACTCCTGGTAGATATTCGGGTTGGAAGCGACCATCCGGCCGGTGCCGAGTTCGATTACCGCATTGCCGTTCTTATCGAGGCTGACTCCCTTGGCTCCGTCATAAGCGATCTGAATCGACTTGGGATCGGCGCCGGGGTTGACCTGGAAGTCATAACGGAAGCGGGAGTGATCGCCCTGATAAATTACGTCGATGCCGGGGTAGATATTGTCGTACCGCAGCTTGGCGTAATTGGGAATGTTGGTGTGCCACTTAGCAGGGTCGTTGCCGAGGAGATAGTTGGTAACCCCGCCGGTAGGTTCGAGAAGCTGCCCCGCGGCCGCGGTGTTGGCGCCCGCCAGCTTCATGGTGACGAAGTCCGTCTGCTGGGTACCCATTTCGGAGGGACGGTACTTCAACACCGCCGAAGCCGGGCCGGTCATGAAGACCTGGTAACCCAGGCTGCGGGCGATGTATTTCACCTGGCTGTCGATCTGGCCCTGGTTGGGCTCGAAGGTCAGCGGCAGTTTCGACATGGCCTGTTTGACCACCTCTTTGGTGATGGGCGGCTTAGGCGCCTTGTCCGCAGAGACGGCGGTCACGGCCGGCGCACTGTGCGTCTGGGCGGCGGACGCTTTGGTCACGACCGGCGCCGCGGCCTGATGGGACGAGGCCTTTACTGCCGGGGTGGCCTGCGTCGCGGACGCCAAACCGTTCTGTGACGAGCGGCTCGCGGCCGGGAGAATCTTGCCGCCGGCCTGCTTGCTCGTGATCCCGTCCATCCCTGCCAGTACACCAACCAGCAGGACGATCACCGACAAAATCGAAAGTGACAACTTGCCCGTCAGATGCCCCATGATCTTTTTCATAGCCGATCGCTCCAAGTATGCTTTCCTCAAATTCAGATCTCTTGAAATAAACTCCGCTACGGACTAACGCTACTTTTCCAGCAGCGCTTTCGCCGGCCGCGTTGTTACCGGTTGCGACTCATGCGACCTAGTTACACAGGACCCACTAAACTGAAACTTCATTCGGATTCCTTGCCGGATTTGGAATCCAATTCCCGCGAAGAGTTGCTCTTCATGAAAGCAATCAAATCCTCTTCGGTGATCCGCCATCCTTGGCCGGCTTTCATGCCCACCAGTTTCCCCGTGGTGAGCCATTGATAAACGGCCCGGCGGCTGACTTTCAACCTTTTAGCCACCTCTTCCGGCGTGTAGAGATTCGCTAAATTCATGTTGCCCGTTTGGAAAGATATAGATCCACACCAAAGACGGGGCAAGGGCGGAGGGCGCTTTGGTTC
>Ga0335073_10014414_pt1 | contig 11075 bp, 7 predicted proteins | sample Lox_Sample_22_FD_207093 | JGI IMG/M metagenome (GOLD analysis project Ga0335073, IMG submission 207093) | Soil microbial communities from Loxahatchee National Wildlife Refuge, Florida, United States - Lox_Sample_2.2 | ecosystem: Environmental > Terrestrial > Soil > Wetlands | place: USA: Florida... | reverse complement strand
GCTCGCATCATTACCGGCCCCATGCCGGCGCAGGTCGAGGAAGCCATCGCCGAAGGCCAGTACCGCTCCGCTGCGGTATCCTCTTCGCATCCCAAGTAGCAGCGGCTTTACCCCGCTGTTCTCTCCTCCACAAAAAAATTGTCATCCTGAGGATCCCTCCGTCCCAACTCGCAAGAAACAAACTGTCATCCCGAACGGAGTGACCCGTCGCTTTTTCTTCCGCGCGGTCTTCGCGCGACGGGCCACGCAGCGGAGGGATCTGCTTCCTCTTCCTCTGCCGCCCAATGCCCATTCCCACAAACGCCTCGCGTGTTCCTCCAACCCCCAACTCCCAACCCCCAACTTCCCCCACACTCAACAATCTCCTTTACAACCCTCCGTCCTCGACGTATAAACGCGCACAGTCAAGTTCCCGCCCATCCACATCGCACCTAAGGAGCCTCGAGCCTCATGCTTGTCAAATCCATCTCCGGTTGCTCCGGCAAATTCACTTTTCTTGCCGCTGCCGCTTTGCTGCTTTCCTGCCACCAACTTCGCGCGCAAAGCAATCCCGATCTCCAGGCCCGCGTCGCCGAACTAAAAGAATCTTCCGCCAAAAACAAGCAAGCCTTGGCGCAATACACCTGGCAAGAAACCGTCCAAATCTATCTAAAGGGTGACCTGAAGAAGACGGAACACTTCCAAGTCAAGCAGGGCTCGGACGGCAAGCCCGTCAAAACCTCGCTCGACACTCCAACGGCTGCTCAACAGCCTAGCGGCAGAGGCGGGCGCCTGAAGGAGCATGTCGTCGAAAAGAAAAAGGAAGAGTACAAGGACTACGCCGATCAAATGAAGGAACTCGCCCAACATTACCTTCCGCCCGACAAGGATGACATTCAAGCCGCCTACGCCAAGGGCAACATTGAACTCGTCCCCGGCGGCAGCGTCCCCGATCAGGTCAAACTCGTTATCCACAATTACTACAAGCAGGGCGACACCGTCACCATGACTTTCGACAAGGCCAAAAAGCAGCTTCTGGCCATCTCCATTGCCTCCTATATGGACGATCCGAAAGATGCCATGAATCTCACCGTCACTTTTGATCGGCTCCCGGACGGCACCAACCACTTGGCCTCTACCACCATCGACGGCGTCAGCAAGCAGCTCAAGGTCATCACCACTAACTCCGATTACCAGCACCTCTAGCGCGCGTTTTTAGCGTTAAAATGTATCCAGGTCCTGGATTTTCGTATCGAATTGTTTGAGCGATAACTTTTATCCTCATCCGCGGTCTTGCAACACATCCCGCGCGCCTGACGCTCCCACCGCGCTAGCGAAAGAAGGCACCATGAGCGAAGCTGCACGACAAGTCCCTGCTAACCACTCTCAGAAACCTCAGACATTCACCGCCAAGGCTTACGCCACCCACGGTTCCACTACCCCGCTCGCTCCCTTTACCATTCCTCGTCGCAACCCACGTCCCCAAGACGTCCAAATCCAGATTCTCTTCTGTGGCGTCTGCCACTCCGATCTTCACCAGGCTCGCGATGAGTGGCAATCCGTCATGCCCACCGTTTACCCGCTCGTCCCCGGTCACGAGATCGTTGGCCGCGTCGTAAAAGTCGGTAGCGCCGTCAAGAAATTCAAGGAAGGCGATCTCGCTGGCGTTGGTTGTATGGTCGACTCCTGCCAGACCGCCTGCGAGGCTTGCCGCGACCATGAAGAAATGTTTTGCGAAACCGGCATGACCCTCACCTACAACTCCGAAGACAAGGTCCTCGGTGGTGTCACCTATGGCGGCTATTCCGATAGCATCGTCGTTGACGAGCACTTCGCCCTGCGCGTTTCCCCCAAGGCCGACCTGGCTGGTACTGCGCCGCTGCTCTGTGCCGGCATCACCACCTATTCACCTCTGCGCCACTGGAACGTCAGCAAGGGACAGAAAGTCGGCATCGTCGGCCTCGGTGGTCTGGGCCACATGGGCATCAAGTTTGCCCACGCTTTTGGCGCCCACGTTGTGCTTTTCACCACATCGCCCAACAAGACCGCAGACGCCAAGCGTCTCGGCGCCGATGAAGTTGTCATTTCAAAGAATCCCGCGGAAGTACAGAAGCACGCTGGCAGCTTCGACTTTATCCTCGACGCCGTCTCCGCCGAACACGACCTGAACGCCTACCTGCAACTCCTCAAGCGCAACGGCTCCATGGTCTTGGTTGGCGCTCCAGAGAAGCCCAGTCCTGTTTCTTCTTTCAACTTGATTTTCGGACGCCACCGCCTCGCGGGCTCCGCCATCGGCGGCATCCGCGAAACTCAGGAGATGCTCGATTTCTGCGCGCAACACAACATCACTTCCGATATCGAGCGCATCCCCATCCAGCAAATCAACCAGGCCTACGACCGCCTCCTCAAGGGCGACGTAAAATACCGCTTCGTCATCGATATGGCCTCCCTCAAGTAGCCCACGCTTCACAGTGTGCGGGAAGTTTTTCAGGAGGTGGGGGCTTCAGCCCCCACGTAAGTCATACCGAATGAGTAGGGCTTTAGCCCCTGAAGACTCCTCGTTCGACTTGTTCCGCAAGCTGTTTAGCCGCCTGTGACTCTGTTCGCACTGGGGCAGCGTCTTCCGCCGGTCTTTTCCCGTAGGGGCGCAGGACTCCTGCGCCCCATGCCCGCACGATCACGGCATCCCGAGGTTTACCTCTGCCTCCAGACTATCAAGCACCGCAATTCCTCAGGCACAGCCGTACCCGATAATCCGACAAGCTGTCATCCCAAGGAGCGTCTTCCGCGACGAAGAACCTCCACCTCTGCGTCTTGCCTCCATTCCAAATCAAACACCACGTCATTCCGAGCGAAGTCTTCGAAGCGAGGAATCTCTCTTCGCTCGATCCGCCTTTCCTCAAGAAAAAATACACTGTCATCGCGAACGACGCGAAGCACCTCAACCATTCTCCGTTACCTGCCCGCCGGGGTCGCGCTCCCGCTCTTTCCCAACTGCGAATAATTCTTCGCATACGCCCGCAATCCAAACGTCTGCGTAATCTTCGAATACCCCGCTTCCAACTGCTCCTTATAACGATCCTGATCCCATTCCAACGTCCCCTTCTCATCCAAATCCAAAACCGTCAAATCGCTAGGGTCCATCACCAGCTTTCCGAACTGCACTCGGCTTCCCGCAAACGCCATATAGCTCGAATCTTCCCTCGCTGGCAGCAACTTTCCTCCGTCTCCATACGTCGTCACGATCCCATTGGGTTCAATGCGCACTCCCGTCAGCTTCCCCCGGATATGCGGCGGAGGCAACAAGCTTCCCAAATCCATCATCAAGTCGTTTTTGTCTGTATCGATCCCCGCAATCTTATTGGTGTTCACCACGTTCGCCAGATCGACCCCGAACAAGCCCATCAGCCCCTTCACCGGAATTTTCAGCGCCGTGATTTTCTCCGTGTGTACTCGAATCCTTCCATCGGCGTTCACGCTCAGGGTCCCCGCGGTCGCAAACGGAATATCTCCCTTGCTGTGCAGTTTTCCTTTAATGATCAACTTTCCTTGATCGATGGAAACCGCCAAATCCTTCAATGGCGCATCCTTCCTTGCAAACACATAGCTGTTCATAATATCCGTCAGCGCTTGCGGTGTAATCGAAATGGTTCCGTTGCTCACTCGCACTTCAAACGAAGTCTTGTCGTCAAACACCACAATGGTGTTCTTTCCCACGGGCCAAAGCTCCCCCGACAACACCTGCAGATGCGCTGCTGCCCGCGGCGTCAGATGAAACATCACGTTACGCATCTCGGTTTTCACGCCCTGGATGTTCGGTGCGGCGGGGCTCTCGGCGGGTGCGCCCCCACCGCGGTTCTCGTTTGTCGCTGCGGAATTCGTAGCTGCAGGAGCGGTTTTCTCCGTCTGCGTTTGCTGCTTCTTCGAACAGGAAATCAGGCACACTCCCAGCAGCAACAACACTCCAATCACCGGTTTCTTCATAGCCGGATGCCCCCTATCCATTCCATTTTCAGCATTCAAAGTATTCAAATCGGCTGAGTCTTGGCTTTCGGCAATTCGTTCTCAGTTGCCTTCACTCAGAATCCGCTGGTAGGCCGGCACCGTCAGAAACTCCACAAAGCGCGGCGCCCGAATCAATTCCCTCATCAATTGCGCCGACTTTTCGAATGCCGCCACCCGCGCGGGATCTCCTGGCTCCTTTGCCTTCCGCAATTCCTCCTCTATGATGCTGTCGCACAGCGGAAGGTCAATTTTGCGTCCGTCCGTCAGCTTTGTGCCCTGGTGCATCCACTGCCATAGTTGTGCCCGGCTGATTTCCGCCGTTGCCGCATCTTCCATCAAGTTGAACAATGGCACGCATCCCGTTCCGCGCAGCCACGCCTCCACATAACCAAGCCCCACCGCGATGTTCTGCCGCAGGCCTGCTTCCGTGATCGTTCCCTCCGGCACTTTCAGCAAGTCCGCCGCCGTCGCCTGAAAATCTGTCAGCTTCTTATCGATCTGATTCGCCTCCGGCATCAGCCGGTCAAACACTTCCATGGCTACCGGCACCAACCCCGGATGCGCCACCCACGTTCCATCGTGCCCGTCGCCGGCCTCGCGTTCCTTGTCCGCCCGCACCTGTGCAATCGCCTTTTCATTCGCCGCGGGATCGCTCTTGATCGGGATGAACGCCGCCATCCCTCCCATCGCATGAATGTTCCGTCGATGACACGTGCGAATCAGTAGCTTGCTGTACGACCGCAGAAAATGCGTGGTCATCGTCACTTGTGCCCGGTCGGGCAACACCGCTTGCGCGTCGTTCGAAAATTTCTTGATGAAACTGAAGATGTAGTCCCACCGCCCGCAATTCAATCCCGCCGAGTGCTCCCGCAGTTCATACAGGATTTCGTCCATCTCAAACGCCGCCAGAATCGTCTCAATCAGCACCGTCGCGCGGATGCTTCCTCGTGCGACCCCCAATTCTTTCTGCGCAAACAGGAAAACGTCGTTCCACAGTCGGGCCTCCAGGTGGCTTTCCAACTTTGGCAAATAGAAATACGGCCCGCTCCCCGACTCCAGCAGTTCCTTCGCGTTGTGAAACAGGTATAAGCCAAAATCAAACAGCGAGCCCGACGGCGCCTGCCCGTCCACTCGCACGTGCTGTTCTTCCAGATGCCAGCCCCGTGGCCGCACAAACAGCACCGCCGTTCGCACATTCAACTTGTATTCTTTCCCACTCGCCCCATCCAAATACGTGATCGTCCGCCGCACCGCATCCATCAAGTTGGCCTGCCCCTCGATCTGGTTTGTCCACGTGGGGGTGTTCGAATCCTCAAAATCCGCCATAAACACTTTTGCGCCCGAATTCAGCGCATTAATGATCATCTTCCGGTCCACCGGCCCGGTAATTTCCACGCGTCGGTCCAGCAGATCCGCCGGAATCGCCGCTACCGTCCACTCCGACTCTCGAATCTTCCGCGTTCCCGCCAAAAAGTCCGGCTTTTCCCCCGCGTCCAGCCGCTTCTGTCTCTCCGCGCGCGCCGCCAACAGCTCCACGCGCCTCCCATTAAATCGTCTTTGCAACTCCACCACGAATCGCATGGCCTCCGTGGTAAGCACACGCTCTTGCTGCGCGTGCCGCCTGGCCAGAATTTCCACGCCGTCCATCGAAAGCGAACTCATCGTCCGTCACCTCAAGCACTCCCACTCGATCCCCTCTTCTTGGCCCTCTATGCTTGCCTGAAAGGTACGCTGCCCCCTCCATCTCTGGCAAGCCGTCAATTGCTCCAGCCGTTTTCTTGACTTTACCCCGCCAAAGCATGTATTCATCCCGTGCAACTTCTCGTTCTCGTTCGCGGTTCGCGATCAGCCTCTTTCCATCGCCTATGCTTGCTGGCTCATTTTCTTCTCAGGACCACCGATGACTTGGACGCAGGTATACGATCCTCTTGGCCACTGGTGGCTCTCCACGCTCGTTGCCGCACTACCCAGCGTTGTTCTCCTCGGGCTGCTTGCCGGCTTCAAAGTTCGTCCCCACTGGTGCGCCATCGCCGGCGCCACCACCGCCATTCTTTGCGCCATGTTCATTTTTGGCATGCCCGCCAAGCTCGCCATCGCCAGCCTCTCTTACGGCGTCGCCTTCGGTCTCTTCAAAATTGTTTGGATCGTCATCGCTGCTGTCTTTCTCTACGACATTTCCGTCGAAACCGGCCAGTTCGAAATCATGAAGCAGTCGGTCGCGTCCATCACTCCAGACCGCCGCCTGCAGCTCCTTCTCGTCGCCTTTTGTTTTGGCGCCTTTATCGAAGGCGCCGCCGGATTTGGCGCCCCCGTCGCCATTGCCGGCGCTTTCATGATTGGCCTCGGCTTCAAACCATTCCACGCCGCCGCTCTCAATCTCATCGCCAACACCGCCCCGGTCGCCTGGGGAGCCATCGGCATTCCCGTTCACACTTTAGCTTTGGTCACTGCGCTCCCGGAAAGTGATCTCAGCGCCATGATCGGCCGCGTCCTTCCCATCACCGCCGTTCTCGTGCCTTTCTGGCTCGTTCGGGCCATGGTCAGTTGGAGCGAGACCCTCGAAGTCTTACCCGCCATCCTGGTCGTCGGCCTCTCTTTCGCCGGCATCCAATTTTTCTGGTCCAATTACATGGACAGCAACCTCGTCGACATCGTCGCCGGACTTACCTCCCTGATCGTCACCCTGCTTTTCCTCCGCTTCTGGAAGCCCAAACGCATTTGGCGCTTCGAAGACGAATCCCAGCAAACTCGCTATCCCGAAATGATCATTGCCCCTGGCGTCGCCAAAAATCCCATCATCCCCGATCAAATGGACGACGAATGGGATATCCGTCAGCTCCAACGCACCGCCGTCCCCCGTTCCTATACCCCCACGCAAATCGCCAAAGCCTGGCTCCCCTTTGCCATCCTCTCCGTCTTCGTTCTTCTTTGGGGACTCCCCCGCGTCAAAAATGCCATGGGTGCGGCTACCACTCCTGCCTTCCGTTCCGCCGGCTGGAATGTGCCCTACCTTCACAAAGCCATCTTCCGAGCGCAGCCCGTCGTCTCCAAGCCGACACCCGAAAGCGCCAAGTTCGATTTCAACTGGCTCACCGCTACCGGTACGGGCTGCTTCCTTGCCGCTCTCGTCTCCGCCCTGATCCTCGGCGTAGCTCCGCGCAAACTACTCAAGATCTTCTCGCACACTCTCTTCCGCATGCGCCACGCCATTGTCGCCATGTCTTTCATGCTTGGCCTCGGTTACGTCACCCGCTATTCCGGCATGGACGCCGTCTTAGGTCTGGCCTTCACGCGGACCGGTTGGCTCTTCCCATTCTTCGGCACCTACATCGGTTGGCTCGGCGTCGCCCTCACCGGCAGCGACACCTCCTCCAACGCGCTCTTTGGCGGCCTTCAGCGCATCACCGCCGAGCAGCTCCATCTCAGCCCCATCCTCATGTGTGCCACCAACAGTGCCGGCGGCGTCATGGGCAAAATGGTCGACGCCCAATCCATCTGCGTCGCCACCGCCGCCACCAATCAAGTCGGCAACGAAGGCGTCATCTTTCGCTACGTTTTCTGGCACTCCATCGCCCTGGCCGCCATCGTCGGCATCATCGTCATGCTCTACGCCTACGTCTTTCCCCACCTCATCCCCCAAGGTTTGACCTTCGTCCGCTAATGCGGCAAGCTGCTCTGCGTGCCCCCCGAACTTGCTCGGGGCATCCGCTCAGGGGAACCGCTGTGGACGCACGCATTCTCCACGAATTTCGCGCCATTGTCGGCCCGCAAGGCCTCATCTCTTCTCCCGAAGACCTGCACACCTACGAGTGCGACGGCCTCACCAATTTCCGCGTCCTGCCCCTTGCCGTTCTTCTGCCCATCAACACCCACCAGGTTCAATCCATCGTCCATCTGTGCCATACCCATCGCATTCCTTTTGTCGCTCGCGGTTCCGGCACCGGCCTCAGCGGCGGCGCGCTCCCCGTCGAAAATGGCGTTGTCATCAGCCTCGCTCGCATGAATCGCATCCTTGAAGTCGATCTTCCCAACGCGCGCGTCACCGTCGAACCCGGCGTCATCAATCTCGACGTCACCAGCCGCGTCCAGCCTCACGGCTTCTTCTATGCTCCCGATCCTTCTTCGCAATCCGTCTGCAGCATCGGCGGCAATGTCGCGGAAAACTCCGGTGGCGCGCATTGCCTGAAATACGGTTTCACCACCACTCACGTTCTCGGCCTCGAAGTTGTGCTCCCGGATGGCTCGCTCGTCCATTTCGGCGGCAAGTGCCTCGACGTGCCCGGCTACGATCTAGCCGGCGTGTTCGTCGGTTCCGAAGGCACCCTCGGCATCGCCACGAAAATCATTCTTCGCATGCTCAAGCGCCCCGAATGCACGCGCACTCTCCTCGCCGCATTTCCCGGCACCAGCGAAGCCAGCGCCGCCGTCAGCGATATCATCGCCGCGGGCATGCTTCCCGCCGCCATCGAAATGATGGACAACCTCGCCATCCAGGCCGCCGAAGCCGCCGTCCATGCCAACTATCCCGATTGCGGTGCCCTGCTTCTCGTCGAGCTCGATGGCCCCATCGCCGAAGTCGAAGCGCTGATGTTGCATGTCGACGAATTGTGCCGCAAAAACAGTGCGTCAGAGATTCGCGTCGCGCAATCCGATGCCGAGCGCGCCCTCGTCTGGAAGGGTCGCAAAGCCGCCTTCGCTGCCATGGGCCGCATTTCTCCCAACTACATCGTGCAAGACGGTGTGATTCCGCGAACCGCTCTTCCCCAACTCATGAACGAGATTAGTCGCCTCAGCCGCCAAACCGGCCTGCGTGTCGCCAACGTCTTTCACGCTGGCGATGGCAATCTCCACCCGCTCGTTCTCTACGATCGCCACATCGCTGGGCAGGAAAAGGCTGCGGAAGCTCTCTCGTTCCAAATTCTGGAACTCTGTCTTGCCGCTGGCGGCTCCATCACCGGCGAGCACGGCGTCGGCGAAGAAAAAAAGTGCATGATGACCAAAATGTTCAGCGAGCCCGATCTCGCCACCATGCAGCGCGTCCGCGCGGCCTTCGACCCGCTTCAGCTCTCCAATCCCACCAAAGTGTTTCCCACTCCTCGTTTGTGTGGCGAAAAACCGGGCGAGTACGTCCCGCATCCCTTGGAATCAACCGGCCTCGCCGAACGCTTGTGAAATCCATGCCAAACTCCCGCCATGTCCCCAACTAGTTCCGTCGAGCAACAACTCGCAGCGCTCGTCGGCAGCCAAGCCATCCGCCCGGCAACGCCCGCGGACAGCGTCTCTGGCATCCAGCCGCAATTCGTTGTCGCTCCCGAGAGCGATCAGCAACTCGCTGCCGCTCTGACCTTCGCAAACGAAGCCGGCCTTGCCGTTATCCCGCGCGGTGGCGCCACCAAACTCGATTGGGGCAATCCTCCCAAGCGCGCCGACCTCGTCCTCTCCACCGCCCGTCTCGATCGCATTCTCGAACATGTTTGGGCCGATCTCACCGTAACCGTGGAAGCTGGCTGCACGCTTCAATCCCTCCAGCAAGCGCTCGCGCAGCACGGCCAGCGTCTCGCCCTCGATGCCCTCTGGCCCGCACATGCCACTGTCGGCGGTGTCCTCTCCACCAACGACAGCGGTGTTTTGCGCATCCGCTTCGGTGCTCTTCGCGATCTTCTCATCGGCATTACCTTGGCTCTTCCCGATGGCACCCTCGCCAGCAGCGGCGGCAAAGTCGTCAAGAATGTCGCCGGCTACGATCTTCCCAAACTCGCCACCGGCGCGCTCGGCACCCTGGGAATAATCACCCGAGCAGTCTTCCGTCTGCACCCTCTCCCCCGCATAACCACAACCATTACCTGTTCTGCCAATCAATCCTCTAGCGCGGCCCGCTTGCTCGCTGCCTTACTCGACTCCACCCTCACCTATTCTGCTCTGCAAGTGCGGGTTCCCTCGCTCGACCAAACTGATTTTCTCGTCGATATCCTCTTCGAAGGGACAGAGCAGGGAATTGCCGCCCAGGTTGGGCACTTGCAATCACTCGCCTCCTCCACAACCGTAGCCGAGTCCGATCGAAATGTCTGGCAGGCGAGAGAAGCTCTCCATTCCCAATCTTTGGCGGATCCGTCCGCGAGCGCTCTTCTCAAAATCTCCACCTGTCCCAGTGACACTCTCGCCGCCATCGCCACGCTCACCGATATCGCCAAATCGCGCGCAACCGGTTCGGCTGTCCTGCAAGCCACAGGCTTAGGCACGATCCTCCTCCGCGGCGCGCGAAACGAACTTCATCACATCGCCAAAATCTTCCGCGAAAAAGTGGAATCGTCTGGAGGCTCAATCGCTGCGCTCGGCAACTCTATCCTCGACACCGATTTCGATGCTTGGGGTTCAACCGGCGACGCTCTCCCTCTCATGCGTGCCGTAAAATCCCAACTCGATCCCAAAACCACTCTCAATCCCGGCCGCTTCGTCGGAGGCATCTGACCATACATGGCGGCCGATCAACAAAAATCAAACCAGGCTGGCGCGTTCGACTCGCATCAGCCGCCCGCGCTCGAACTGATCGAGAAATGTGTCCACTGCGGCTTTTGCCTGCCCACCTGCCCAACCTACGTTCTTTGGGGCGAAGAAATGGACTCGCCTCGCGGCCGCATTTATCTGATGAAGCGGGCCCTCGAAGGCACCGCCATTATTCAAAAAGACTGGGTCCAACACTTCGACACTTGTCTCGGTTGCGTTGCCTGCATGCCCGCATGCCCCTCGGGCGTCGACTACGGCAAATTAATTGAAGCCACTCGCGCGCAAATTGAACGCAACTACCCACGACCCTTTTTCGACAAGATCCATCGTCGCCTTCTCTTCGCAACCCTCACCAAGCCCAGCCGTCTGCAACTCCTGCGCCGGCCGCTGCTCGCCTACCAAAAATCTGGTCTGCAAGTTGCTGTTCGCAGCCTGGGCCTTTTGAAAATCCTGCCCAAACCCCTTGCTTCCATGGACGCCCTTCTTCCTCCCGCAAAGCCGATCGAAACCATTCCCCCCATCACTCCTGCCCAAGGCGAAAAACGCAAACGCGTCGGCCTCCTTCTCGGCTGCGTGCAGCGTGCCTT